>JAABUQ010001744.1_pt1 | contig 45537 bp, 44 predicted proteins | sample 5560001 | NCBI WGS metagenome assembly JAABUQ01 (sample SAMN10711888, study PRJNA513371) | rock metagenome | isolation source: Antarctica rocks | place: Antarctica: Victoria Land, Finger Mt nord | collected 2015-12-18 | reverse complement strand
GAAATTAACGGATTGTTCTAAGAAGGTTGCCGGTTTTGAGTTGCCAGTTGCGAGTTCAAAGCGGCGATAGCAAGTTTAACAATGCTTCTTTTATCACTATAAAGTTGGTAACAAACCAAGAACAGATAACTCGCAACAGAGAACCGACAACTGAAAAAATGAAAATTATAGGCATCATTCCTGCACGCCACGCTTCCGGCCGTTTTCCTGGTAAACCACTCGTGGATATTGCCGGAAAAAGTATGGTCCGCCGGGTTTACGAACAAGCTTTACAATGCAGTTTATTAGGAAAAGTGGTTGTTGCTACCGATGACGAGCGCATTTTTGACCATGTTTTGGCATTCGGCGGTTTTGCCATGATGACTTCCGAAAACCACCAAAGCGGTACAGACCGGTGTGCCGAAATTTCTGCTGCTTTGCCGGAATTTGAGGTGGTGATCAACATTCAGGGCGACGAACCTTTTATCAACCCGGAACAGATCGAGAAAGTTGCTGCTTGTTTTACCGATGAAAAAACGGAATTGGCCACCCTGGTAAAACGAATAGAACTGGACGAAGAACTGCACAACTCCAACACACCAAAAGTGGTTTTAAACAATCGCTCCGAAGCTATTTACTTTTCCCGTTCGGTAATTCCCTACATCCGCGGCCAGCAATTGCAAAACTGGCTGCAGCACCACACTTTTTATAAACACATTGGCATTTACGGTTATCGGGCAGATGTTTTGCAGGAGATTACCAAATTGCCGGTCTCCTCCTTGGAAAAAGCGGAAAGCTTAGAGCAATTGCGCTGGATTGAAAACGGTTATCGCATAAAGGTTGCCGAAACAGAACATGAAACGCTGGCCGTGGACACGCCGGCGGACCTGGAAAAAATCTTAAAAAATATTCTTTAAAAGGTTGGGTTAAATGCTGTTCATGATCTCAACGGCATCATTGATATGGTTGTTCAAACTGGCAACGCTGGCATAAAAACCATTGTCGTTATCGGTGTCATCATGCACATCCAACTGAGAGTGGAAACCTTCCGGCAGAGACTTTTGGTAATCAGCAACAACATCTTTAAATTTTTCTGGCGCAAACGTTAACAAACGGGTTAAAAGTGCCTCAAATTCTTGTGAATACCGGCGCAACAACCCTGCATTTTCTCGGTCATAAATTTTTAAGTCGGCAACTTTAAGGTGCAGTACAGATAATGCTTCAAATAATTGGTTTTTCATAAAATCAGGTTGATGACCAAAGATAAAATTTTTCAGGAATTTATCGCGATGAATAAATACAGTAAATTAATCCAGGCCAGAAAATCATCATGCTTCTTTTATGCCTATAAATTTAGGTTTGTGTTTAATGCTGATGCCAATACCTTTTTTTAGGTGATAAAAGAAGTATCTGAAAAGCAGGTAACAAAACTAAATCTGCATCTTCTTTCCGGTTCCAGGTTTTGCTTCGATGCTAAATAAGAACTTATCTTTTTACAATCAGATCAAATTCAAATTCCTACAATTGCAATTTAAATAATATAGCCAAACAAGCTGTAACAATATTATGGAGCAGGGATTTTACCAGCATTTATTGGATAAAAAGCAGCAGATGGAGCCTGTTCCATCAAATGATGAAATCGCTTTGTGGGCTTTAAAGCTGATTGGTTTACTTTACCCGGAGCGCGCCAAGTTGCCTTTTGCTACAATTGATGAGCTAAAAGAAGCATTTGCGTCTCTCAAAAAAGAACTTTTTACGATTATGGAAGCCACCGGTGCCTGCCAAAATTGTGATAATTTCCAACTGACGGAAGTGTTCTTTGACGAGGTGCCCGAACTTTATCGCGTGTTGAACACTGATGTAAAAGCAATTTTTAATGGTGATCCGGCCGCAAAAAGCGAGTTTGAAGTGGTGCGGACGTATCCGGGTTTTTATGCGATTTCTTTTTATCGTATTGCCCATGCTTTGCTTCAGATCAATGTTCCGCTTTTGCCCAGGATTTTAACCGAATATGCGCATTCTAAAACCGGTATCGATATTCATCCGGCCGCCAATATCGGCGAACATTTGCATATTGACCACGGAACGGGAACGGTTATCGGCGAAACCAGCACCATCGGAAACTATGTAAAATTGTACCAGGGCGTAACTTTAGGTGCATTAAGTGTGGATAAAAGTATGGCCGATATCAAACGGCACCCCACGGTGGAAGATAACGTGGTCATTTACTCCGGCGCAACTATTTTGGGCGGCGATACCGTGATAGGTGCAAACAGTATCATTGGCGGAAATGTATGGCTGACCAAAAGTGTCCCTCCGGGTTCGGTTGTTTACCATAGACCTAATATTGAGGTAGTTGAAGGAAAAATTAATAGTTAAAAGAAGCATTATGTCAGGAATTATTGATCTGATCGGAAATACACCTTTAGTAGAAATTACACGGCTCAACCCTAACCCAAACGTTAAAATTTACGCCAAACTGGAAGGCAACAATCCCGGCGGAAGCGTAAAAGACCGGGCAGCCTTGAACATGGTCAGGAGCGCGATGGAGCGCGGCGAAATCAAAACCGGGACTAAACTAATTGAAGCCACCAGCGGAAATACGGGCATTGCCATGGCGATGATTGCCCGTTTATTTGATCTGGAAATTGAACTGGTGATGCCGTCCAACTCTACAAAAGAACGTGTGTTGACGATGGAAGCTTTTGGGGCAAAAGTTACGTTGCTGGAAAATATTGAAGCCTGCCGGGACTATGCCACGGAAAAAGCAGCAAACGGAGCTTATTTCTTGATGAACCAGTTTGCGAACAAGGACAATTATTTGGCGCATTATAAAACCACCGGCCCGGAAATTTGGCGCGATACCAACGGCAGCATTACGCATTTTGTGAGCGCAATGGGCACTACCGGTTCTATCATGGGCAATTCGATGTTTTTGAAGGAGAAGAACCCTGCTGTTCAAATTATTGGTTGCCAGCCTACAGAAAATTCTTCCATTCCGGGTATCCGCCGATGGCCAACAGCTTATCTGCCGAAAATATTTGATGCCAAAAGAGTGGACCGGATTATAGATGTTTCCCAGGTTGAAGCAACAGAAATGACCCGGAAATTAGCCAGAACAGAAGGTATTTTTGCTGGCATGAGCAGCGGCGGTGCTTTAACTGTTGCATTAAAAGTGGCACAAGAACTGGAAAATGGCGTGATTGTTTTTATCGCCTGTGACCGCGGCGACCGCTATTTAAGCAGTGATTTGTTTGGATAAGGTATGAGGTTTTAAATATGCCTCTCCGTCTTTATTTTTTTTATTTTCAACAATACTGTTTTTATCAGCCTAAAATTTAGGTCATAAAAAAAGCTTCCTGAAATTTCAGGAAGCTTTTTTTATGCTGTTTCAATTTAATATACTTTTCTTTTGAAATCTTTGGCTTTACCAGCAGCGGCACTTGCCCTATCTTCTGCCCAATCTTTTGCATCATCTTTTTTAGAAGAGATCAAACTGATGAGGTCATCCAGTTTAGAAGATATTTTGTCAGACAAAGACTCTTTCAGGTCGCTTGCTTCGTCCATTACATCAGAAAATCTATCTTTCAGTTTGCCGCCAAAATCCGAAGCTGCATCAGCAAAGTCTTCCTGGCTGTCTTCCCCGCTTTGTGGTGCCAGTAAAATACCTGCCAGAACACCTGCTGCCACACCGATCAATATACCGGCAATTAATTTTGATTCACTTTTCATAGTTGTTGTTTTTTAAGGTTAAGTAAAAATCCGATCTTTACAAATCAGATTGTTTTTTAAATGTACAATTTTCAAACCAAAAATTAAAACTGGTTACCAACAAAACCATTTATTTATATTTTTATTTACGCAACAAGTTTTACCGGATAAAAGAAGTAGGCTGTTTATCAGGCCTTAAAGCCTTTATCATACCAGCGTAGATTTATTTAATCAATCGATTAACGTTTTCAATCTTTTTATATTTGCCCACGTAATAGCTTTTATTACCCACCGGTTGAAGCTTGGTGCCAAAATTTCACCCATTTAATTACAGCAAAGCAAACAAAAACCATAGAAATACTTTGAACATTCTTGATGAAGCCTGACAACAACACATTAGCAGAAGAGGAAACAGCGAAGCCAAAGATACCAGCAAGTATTTCTGTCTTTTTTGAAGATATATACCTCGTTTACCGTTTTATCCTCCGTTTTTTTAAAGAAGCTTTTTTACCGCCTTATGAGTTTAAAGAATTTATCAGGCAATGTTACGAAGTTGGGTATCGGTCGTTCCCGTTGATTACATTGACTGGTTTTATTATCGGCATCGTATTTACCAAACAATCGCGCCCTTCCCTGGCCGAATTCGGAGCTACTTCCTGGCTTCCTTCCTTGGTTTCTATCGCTATATTCCGGGCATTGGCGCCATTGGTTACCGCATTGATTGCAGCCGGAAAAGTAGGTTCCAGTATTGGTGCCGAGCTGGCTTCCATGAAAGTAACCGAACAGATCGACGCGATGGAAGTATCTGCAACAAAGCCTTTCAAGTTTCTGGTTTGTATGCGGGTACTGGCTACCACCATCAGTATCCCTGTTTTAGTAATGTACACAGCACTGGTAGCGATGCTGGGCGCTTACCTAAATATAAGTACCAATGAAGGCACCAGCATAAGCTCTTTTTTTCAAACTGCTTTTGAGCCGCTTTCTTTTCTCGACATCAATACCTCTTTAATTAAATCTATCGTGTTTGGTTTTACTATCGGGATGGTGGGTTGCTACCAGGGTTATAACTCAGATAAAGGGACAGAAGGGGTTGGTAAAGCAGCAAATTCTGCCGTAGTAATGGGTATGTTCTTGGTTTTTGTGGAAGAGATTATTATTGTTCAGATTTCCGGCTTTTTTCGGGTTTGATTTTATAAAAATGGAAAAAGAAAAAGTATCCTTTATTGATAAAAGCAAAGCGGTTATTGACATCAAAAACCTCGAAAAATCTTTTGGTTCCTATGCCGTACTCCGGGGCATTAATCTGGATGTGTACCAGGGCGAAAACGTGGTTGTTTTAGGGCGGTCAGGGACCGGGAAATCAGTATTGATCAAAATTATTTCAGGTTTGCTCACGCCGGATGCAGGAACGGTAACCGTGCTTGGCAAAGATGTAAGCAGTTTAAACCTAAAAGAATTAGAGCAGTTGCGCCTTCGGATTGGCTTTTCTTTTCAAAGCAGTGCTTTGTACGATAGCATGACGGTACGCGGAAACCTGGAATTTCCGTTGGTACGAAACCAGCGCAACCTGACCAAAGCAGAAGTAGATAAGGAAGTAGAAACAGTGCTGGATGCTGTTGGCTTATTGCAAACGATCAACCAAATGCCTTCTGAACTTTCGGGCGGGCAGCGCAAACGGATCGGCATTGCACGTACTTTAATTTTGAAGCCGGAAATTATGCTGTATGATGAACCTACGGCTGGCCTCGACCCTATTACCTGCCTCGAAATAAACCACCTGATAAACGAAGTACAGCAGCGTTATCATACTTCTTCCATCATTATCACCCATGACCTTACCTGTGCGAAAGAAACAGGAGACCGAATAGCCATGTTGCTGGACGGAAAATTTATGCGGACAGGGACTTTTGAGGAAGTTTTTAATACAGATGACGAACGGGTAAGAACATTTTATAATTACAATTTTATTCAATAAAAAAATGCAGACAACAGAAACTAAACGAAATGTAGCAGTAGGGTTATTTATATTTTTGGGCCTGCTGATTTTTATTGTCGGCATCTTCGTGCTTGGCGGCCAACAAAAATCCTTTGTAAAATCCCTGCGCATCAATGCTGTGTTTAATGATGTAGGCGGCCTAAAACCCGGAAACAACGTTTGGTTTTCAGGCGTAAAGATCGGAACGGTAAAAACGATCAAATTTTTCGGAAGTTCTCAGGTAGAAGTTTCCATGAGCATTGAGGAATCGGCACAACATTATATCCGCAAAGACGCCAGTGCCAAATTGAGTTCTGACGGATTGATCGGGAATAAAATCATTGTGCTTTTGGGCGGAAACCCAAAAACGGCAGAGATTGAAAACGGCGATATCCTGCATGTGCAAAAAGACCTTTCTACCGATGACATCATGAAAACTTTTCAGGAAAACAACGAAAACCTGATCGGTATCACTTCCAACTTTAAAAAACTAAGTGCAGACATGGTGAAAGGGAAAGGCACAGCAGGCGCGCTTTTGGCAGATTCTACCCTGGCAAACAGCTTTCGCGCTATCGTGATGAACCTGCAAAAAACCACCAGCACTTCTGCCGCGTTAGCCGGACAGTTAAAAGCCTTTTCATCCAAGCTAAATACCAAAGGTGGTTTGGCCGATAAGATGCTGACAGACACCAGCGTTTTTAATAAACTGTCCGCAACGGCCGAGCAATTGAAGCAAACATCTGCCAAAGCTTCTGCCATAACCGATAACTTTAGCAAAGCCAGCAGCAAGCTTAACAGCAGCGATAACGCTATAGGTTTATTGCTGAACGATCCGAAAACTGCCGACCAGGTAAAAGCCACCATGGGCAATTTGCAGGAAGGGTCTCAAAAACTAAATGACGATTTGGAAGCATTGCAGCACAATTTCCTGCTTCGCGGATTTTTCAAGAAAAAAGAAAAAGCCGAAGCCGCGGCCGCAACCCCCAAAACAAATAACTGATACTGTTTTTACCCCCTAAAAAACAAACAAAAAATGCCGGGCAAATTGTCCGGCTTTTTTCGTTTATAATAAAACCCGAAAGGGTTGTAATACTTCTTTTATCACCCTAATCCTTACATCTTCCCCAGCTTTTCGTCCACTTGCGCAACAGTCATGCCGGGTTCAAAACGCGGACTGTACAGCAAGCGGATCAGAAATGAATCATAACTGTCAAACCTGACTACGTTGTTGCTTTGCGAATAAAAAATACTGTTCGGCATACTTTCCAGCGGGTTTAAAAACCCAAAAAGCTTGACGATACTTTTTCTTAAAGCGTTGCGCACGTCCCGCTGATCTGAAAAACTTGCAACCGAGATCAGGTCAATCCCTTGGTATATTTCTCCTTTGCTGTTGAATTTATAATAGGTGCCGCCGTATTGATTAAAATATTGGGAAGCAACAGTTGGGATTTGCGTGCCGAAATCAGTTTTTGCGCCCAGAAAAATCGAAAAATCAACCTCGTCATCATTTTTGGTTGGGGCGATGTCCAGGCCGGTAAGCGATTTGATTTGGCTCAGGACCGAATCGATTTCTGTGGAGGAATAAGCCCCTTTTGCACTATAAACTTTATAACGGACCGGCACAACCCATTTTTTGATAATCAGGTTTCCGGCCTGATCTTTAGAAAGTGCAACTGTTTTGAAATTCTGCTTATCAGCCGGCCTCATCCCGGTTTGCGCAGAAGTTGAAAACGATGCAAGACAGCTAATAAAAAATAGGATATAAGTTTTCATAATTGGTTTTGATTGATTTGATGATCTAAAATAACGTTTAAAATCTGTTTCAAATGCTAAACTTATAACAAATGTTTCAAACCCTGACGATCAAATTTTAAATTACAGCTTCCCCAAAACCAGTTTTAACAACCTGAAACCATTATTCTTTTGCTGCCAGCATTTCTTTGATCATCAGCTCCAATGTTTTTTCATTTTCTGTATCAATCCGAAAATTAGAAAATATAATCCGTCCTTTTCGGTCGATCAGATAATTGGTAGGTGCCCCGTTTGCCGGCAAATTACCTTTATTTCTTCCCCAAGCGTCATGCAAAGCCGTAAAAGTATAGCCGCTTTCTTTCAAAAAAGGCAACACGGCTTCGTCCTGAGAAGGCTCGAGATTTAAACCGAGGTAGGCAATATCACTTGTCTTAAACTTTTTTAAAACAGCTTCAAAATGAGGAAATTCTACACGGCAAGGACCGCACCCCGGAAACCAATAGGTAAGCAAAACCACTTTCCCCTGATAATCTGCCAATGTAGTTTTGCCACTGGATGAATAGTTTTGAAGTGAAAAAACAGTTGCTTGTTTGGAAGTGGAATCTCTAATTTTTAAAATATTTTTGGCAACTTGGATAGTATCCATCCCAAGCTTGCTTCCGTACTTGTAAAGGGTTGCTTGCAAATTGTAAGTAGGGTTTTTACTATATAAAACAGCCAGGCTATCAAAAGCCGAATGGGTCTGGTTGTCAGCATCGGCCGCTTCTGCTTTAAAAAGTGCTAAATATTCTTTTGCTTCTATTTTATTTCCGCCTTCCAAGTTTCCTAAGTTTACCTTGTTCAAAACTGCTAAAGCTTGTTTCGGATCATTTTCATTTAACAATTTTTTAGCCCTTAAAAAAGCATCTGCTACTTTTATCCTGTCTTTCCAAATATTTAAATTTCTTTTATTGTCCAAAATCAAAGTAAGTCCAAGTTCAAAACCTGCATCAGGATTTGTCTTTAATAAAAGGTCAAAGTATGCAGTCATTCCTGCTAAGTACCAGTTAGGGTTTTGATTGGATTTCAGAAGATATAATTGCTTGTAATAAGCAACTTGTTCTTGTGGTATGGTAGCATCTGTGGCCAGCCAAAACAATGCTTGTGCACTCTTTTCGCTTTCCGGGAACCGCCGGACAACTTCCAAAGCAAGCAAATCATATTTAACAGGATCAGTATCTTTAAAAGAAAAAGCATAATCAAAAGCATAGTTTGCATTTTTGGGGGCATATTGCATGGCTTTCTGCAGATATTCCTGCCGTTTGGCCAACCTGTTTTCAAGCGTTGCGTCTTGTGCCAAAAGGCCCCAAACCACTGCATCATCGGGTTTTAAAATACTTGCCTGGAGCAGAAACGGTTTCGCTTTTGGGTTTTCCCGACCTGCAAAAGCCTTTCCTATAGAAAACGGAACAGCATAATCGTTCGGAAACCGTTTTACCCAGGTTTTATATTGATCTTCTATTGCGGGATCATCCGGATTAAAAGCATCAACAAAAGCCTGATGCACTTTTAAATTGGAAGGATCAGTTTCTACTTTGGCTTTCAACTTTTTTATTTCTGCTAATTGCCGGGTTGTTTTGTCAAAATTGCGTTGCCCTTGTGCTTGTAAAACAAACAGGCATAAAAGAAGCACCATTAAATGCGAACGATGATTGAATAACTTTTTCATAACGATCTTTTTAAATTAAAAACTAATTTCCCAGAAACTATCGGAGTAGGTTTACAATCACCTAAACTAACTATTTAGTATTAATTATCCTAAAATAAAATGAAATAAACCATACTTCTTTTAGCACTAAAAAATTAGTATTGGTATGTTGCTTCTTTTGAAAAAAATATAAAAAGGCCAGGGTTTTTAGGTGATAAAAGAAGCATCAAAAACAGGCCGACAAAAATTGAATTATGAACAGCAGTGAATGTTTTTTATACCTAATACTGCATATAATATATTTATAATTCCTATATATTTGTCTCATTCTACTCTCTTTATAAAAATACCGCTTTTAAGCGTATTACTTTGGGTAATCCGCTTGCACCGGAAACTCAATAGTTAAGGTAAATGAATAGCTGTTTTCAAATTTTTATAAAGAAAAACAATGAACCAACCTATAAAAGTTGCACTGCTTGGAGCAACAGGCAAAGCAGGAAAATCTATCTTGCAAGAATTACTTCAGCAAGGTTATCATGTAAAAGCACTGATCAGGAAACCAGAATATTTTCACCTTACGCATCCTTTGCTGGAAATTGTAAAAGGAGATATTAAAAATTTTGAAACAACCCGATTGTTATTAAACCAATGCCAAGTTATCATCAGCTCGATCGGGCCAAAGAAAGATGAACCATTAGTTCAAAGTCTGGCTACAACAAACATCTTAAAAGCAATGGATGAATTTCATATTCACCGTTATATTTTACTTGCCGGTTTAAATGTTGATGTTCCGGGAGATCAAAAAAGTACCGCAAATCAAGCAAGCTCCGAATGGATGAGGCAAACGTTTCCGGAAGCTGTTGCAGACAGACAACTTGCTTATGAAATTTTAAGCAGCAGCAAAACTGATTGGACTTTTGTAAGATTGCCTTGGATTGAACAAAACGGAGAACGGCGAGGGTCAATTGTAAATTTACAAGACTGCCTTTGCGAAAAAATCAGTACAATGGATCTATCCGATTTTTTAATTCAGCAGATTACGGATACTGAATATATCAGGAAATCACCTTTTGTTGCAAGTTTGTAATTTGTGAATTTTGAGGAGCCAAAATATAATTGGCTCCCTTTTTTAGGGCCTGTTTAAATTTGTGCAAGAGAAAACGCCGATGCTTCTTTTATGCCTGTAAACTTGATCCTTTTCTTTGGTCAATCCTAACCATAGCTTGCTGTGGTTCAGCTTTTAAATAAACCATAAACTTGCTGCCAACGCCCGGCTCACTTTCCACAACAATATTTCCGTCGGCGGCGTTTATTATTTTTTTTGCCAGGTATAACCCAACTCCATGGCCTTCAATATCCTGATGAAGCCTGCCGTATATATCAAAAATTTTATCAAGGCCATCCTTATTTATCCCTATTCCATTATCCTGCACAGTCAAAATTATGCTTTCGCCCACCAAAGCACTAGAAATATTAATTACCGGTGTTGCACCGCTTTTAAATTTGATTGCATTGGAAATGATATTGTATAAAATACTCCTCAGGTTTTTTTTAGAAAAAAGGATCTGCTTCACTTGCAAATCTTTATTAATTACCACTCCGAAAGCTTGGGTTTTATTTTCCAAGCTCCATTCTATGTTGCCAATTAGCTCATCCAAGTTAACCATCTCTTTTGCAATTGCATCGTTTTCTGTTTTGGCAATCATTGCAATATCTTTAACAAGCGTACTGAATTTTTTAACAGAGGTATTGATAATGTTTAAGAACTTATTTAAGTCAGGGTTATCAACTTTTATTTTGTTTATCACACTGATACTTCCTTCGATATTACTTAAAGGCGCTAAAAGGTCATGAGAGGCGACATGTACAAAATGATCCAAGTCTGCATTGACGCGTTGTAAAGTTTTATTCTTTTTGCCCAGTTCTAATTGGGCGTTTTTTAGCTCCGAAATATCATTAAAAGTAATTATGGCACCATTCCTTGTATTGTCTGATTGGATGTAAGGCATCGTCATTACCTGGTACCATTTGCCATTGTCGGTTTCGATTTCTTTTGTCAGGATGTCTCCATTTGCAATTACATGTTTAATATCATCAGCAATTGTTTCCAATTTGATATTGGTAGAAATGTTGCTGAGCGGCCTGCCTATATCATTTGGCAACAAGTTGATTTGTTTTACCGTGCCCGGCGAAAACTTCATCAGCTGTAAATTATTGTTGACAAACAATTGCCCGTTGATATTACTCCTGAAATAATTGTTCAAATCATCATTTAATTCCAGCAGCTCTTTATTTTTTAACTCATAATCCGCGTTAACAGTATGCAATTCCTCGTTGACAGATTGCATTTCCTCATTGGTACTTTGCATTTCTTCATTGGCAGAAAGCAGCTCTTCATTAAAAGATTGCATGTTCTCGTTGGAAGTATCCAGTTTTTCGTTGGATAAACGAAGCTTTTCTTTAAGCTCTTTCAGTTCCTCTTCTAAATTTAAGGTGTATTGATCATGGTAATACTTTTCTTCAAAATTTACTTCCTGCGTTCCTGGTGCAACCAGCCGGTCTTCAAAAAATGTTACTAAAAACAACTCTGGCTCTCCTTTGCCCACTTTTAACGGATTAACTGCTAAGCTTACTTTAATGACCAAGCCATCATGTTTTATTTTTATACCGCTTGCTGTAGCTTTTTCATTTGATTTTGAAGCACTATTGCTAAGCGTATTAAATGCTATGGCAAGCGGCCTTGGCAAAACCTCTATCAGGTTTAGATTAAAGTTTTTTTGAAGAAGATATTTTGAGGTATCACCATATGTTTTTATTACCTGATGGTTTTTATCAATACAGATAGTTAAGCAATCCAGCACATCAGGCAAAATTGCATTTACTGCGCTATCAAAATTGTAATTTATTTTTAGACTTGTATCTTGCTTTAAAACATGCTGATCACGTTTAGTGTCTAAAGGCTCGGGTAAAGAAAAGGCATCAAAGCGTAGAATGCGCTTCGTTTCCAGGTTTTTATATAGCTTAAATTTAGAATGCACCACTTCCAGGTTTTCCATAATCGGCATTGGGTTTTCACTCGGCCCTAAAAACAAATATCCATCCAGTTTAAGCCCGAAAAGCAGCATGGCAAATACCTTTTTTTGTAAAGCCGGAGCCATGTAGATCAGCAAATTCCGGCAACTGATCAGGCTCATATTGCAATAAGGCGGGTTTTTAATGATGTCGTGATGTGCAAAAATGACCATCTTCCGTATTTCCGGGATCACCCGGTAATCGTCCCCTTCTTTTAAAAAGTATTTTTCGAGCCACTCCGGAGATATATGCTTTTTAATCCCGGAGTTATAAACCCCCTTTGCAGCGTGCGCCAGAGCAACAGCATCAATATCGGTAGCAAATATTTTTACTACGGTTTCTTTCAAATTTTCTTTTAATTGCCTGCAAACTAATATGGCCATGGAGTAAGCTTCTTCTCCTGTAGCACAGCCTGCCACCCACATTTTTAATTCTTCTCCAGGTATATGCCTTTCAAGCAACTTAGGCAGTACATCGCTTTGTAAAAAGTCGAAAGCTTTTTTGTCCCTGAAAAAAGAGGTAACGCTAATCAGAAAATCTTGCGCCAAAACTTCGATCTCTTCCTGTGAAGATTTAAGAAAACTGGTATATTCTTCCAGCTTGGTAAAATTATGGTAATCGGCCCTCCTTTTAATCCTTCTCAGGATAGTGCTTTGTTTATACCCCGAAAAATCAAGCGGTGACCGTTCCTTAATCAGATCAATAATTGCACCTATATTTTTTTCATCATACTCCTGATCGGCCAATAATTCTGCTTTGTATTTAACATATTCTTCAATGGCATCGGGCATGGCTGCCGGCTCTAAAACAAAATCTACCACGCCGGTTGCAATGGCGTTGGATGGCATACTGGCAAATTCTGCGGTTTCGGGGTTACGGGCAATCACCATTCCGCCTGCTTTGTTGATTGCTTTAACACCTTCCGTCCCATCTGCGCCCAAACCGGAAAGGACAACAGCTATTGCCTTTTTGCCGCAATCGGCCGCAAGGGAATTAAAAAACCGGTTAACGGTGAGGTGCGGGCCTTTAACTTTTTCTTTATAGGTCAAAAACAGTAGGTTGTCGCAGATCGTCATAAACTTATTGTTTGGGATAAGATAGACTTCGTTAGACCTTACCGTCATCCCGTTTTCTGCTTCTTTAACCGTTAGCTTGCTATGCTTAGACAGCAATTCTACCATCCTGCTTTTAAAATCGGGAGACAGATGCTGCACAATTACATAAGAAACGCTATCTAATGGTGTATGGTCAAAAAAAGTATTTATTTCTTCCAGGCCACCTGCAGAAGCACCAATGGCAATGATGTAATTAGGCGTATTTGTTGACATAGAAACTGTTTTAAAAAAAGTGATGGGTCTTAAAATAAAAAGGGCAGGTTAAAAGGAAGACTATACAAGTTAAAGGTACATTTAAGTATTGCAAACATCTGGTTTATGGTGATTTATATTCCGTTTTTAAATTTTAAGCCGATATAAATTTGTAGGATAAAACTAAGGGCCTGTTTAAATTTTATTCAAAATTTCCGATGCTTCTTTTACCACCTAAAAATCATTTAGCCATTGTACTTCTTGTATCGGTTTAATATACCAATACAGAATTTATAGGCATAAAAGAAGTAGTATAAATTTTTATGATAGAAATTTAAACAGGGCCTAAATACTGCGTAAGAATTAAAGAGGTTTAACAGAACCTTGTTAAGGATTTTTGTACTTCTCTTATCGCTTAAAAATAGAAAAGGTTTTTGCTTCGCGCAAGATATTAAAACAAAAATTTTAGTGCTAAAAAAAGCATCCCGGTTTTTTTAATATTGAAATTAAACAAGTCCCGACCTTATTTTTCCTGGTTTTGGTAAGCTAAAAACAACTCCACAGCTTCCACCGCTTCTTTCACATCATGCACCCTTAAAATTAAAGCGCCGTTCATCAACGCAATCGTATTTAAAACCGTAGTGCCGTTTAGCGCCGTTTCTGCTGTTCCGTTTAAAGTTTTATAGATCATTCCTTTGCGGGAAATACCAGCCATAACGGGCAGTTTCAACAGATCAAAACCCTGCATTTGCTGCAACAATTCAAAACTTTGCTCGCGGGTTTTGGCAAAACCAAAGCCCGGATCGAGGACCACATCGTGTACATGCAATTGCTTCAAGCGGTAAACCTTTTTCGCAAAATAATCAAACACCTCTGCAAAAATAGCTTCGTACTGCGCTTTTTCCTGCATATTTTGTGGTGTTCCTCTCATGTGCATCAAAATATATGGAACTTGTAATTTGGCCACAGTTTTAAACATTTGCGCATCTAAATCCCCGCCAGAAATATCATTGATGATTTGTGCACCAGCATTAACCGCAACTTCTGCAACCGAAGCCCGAAAAGTATCGACCGATAAAACTGCTTCCGGAAAAGCTTTTACAATCGCTTTAATCACAAGCAATAAACGGTCTGTTTCTTCCTGCGGAGAAATATCTGTTGCGCCCGGCCTGGACGAATACGCGCCAATATCCAGGAAATCCGCGCCGTCATTCAACATTTTTTCTACCATAAAAACAGCATCGCTTACGTCAATTTTCCGGCTTCCGGCAAAAAAAGAATCGGGCGTAACGTTGATGATGCCCATCACTTTTGGCGTGCTTAAATCAATCAATTTGCCGCCTGCATTCAGCATCGTCTTTTTCTGAAAAAATGTATCTTTAGCCATCTTAAAAACAGGATTTTTAACAAATAAAACCTGCGAAACAAATATCACACAAAAATTGAATTCCCCTACCTTGAACCAAACCGAAGCCGAATATCAAGCCGTAATCAGCGTTTGCAAAACCCTTTTTATCAAAAAAACAAAAGATTACGGCACGGCATGGCGCATCCTCCGGCCAGCTTCCATAACCGATCAGATTTTTATTAAAGCACAAAGGATCAGAACATTGGAAGAAACCGGCATCAACAAAGTTGGCGACGGGATTGTCGGAGAATACATTGGCATTGTAAATTATTGTGTAATTGGCCTTTTGCAACTTGAGCTGAAGCCAACTTCTCCAATGGAAATAAGCGTGGAAGATTCAAGCTCTTTTTACGATCAAAAAATTAAACAAACTTACGAACTGATGCTGGCCAAAAACCACGATTATGGCGAAGCATGGCGCGAAATGCGCATCAGTTCGCTCACGGATTTAATTTTGATGAAACTGCTGCGCGTAAAACAAATTGAAGATAATTCGGGCAAAACGCTGGCTTCCGAGGGCGTGGAAGCCAACTATCAGGACATGCTGAACTATGCTGTTTTTGCACTGATAAAATTGGACGTGAAATGAAAAAGAACTTGGTTTTATTTTGCCGGATTGCCGTAGGATTGCTTTTTATTTTTTCCGGGTTGATCAAAGCCAATGACCCGCTTGGGTTTTCGTACAAATTGGAAGAATATTTTGAAGTTTTCCATCTCACTTTTTTAAACGGACTGGCACTTTCATTGGCTATTTTTTTATGTGCGCTGGAAATGCTTTTTGGCTTTGCTTTGCTGATTGGCGCACGCGGAAAACAGGTTGCCTGGGGCTTGCTTTTGCTCATTATTTTCTTCACGTTCCTCACCTTTTATTCCGCCGCTTTTAAAGTGGTGCAAAGCTGCGGTTGTTTTGGCGATGCCATTCCGCTCACGCCCTGGCAATCCTTCACTAAAGATCTGGTTTTGCTGCTGCTCATTGTTTTTATCTTCCTCAACCGAAACTTGATCCGGCCTTTGTTCGGCAAAAAAACAGAAAATGCAATGCTTCTTTTAGCCACTCTTTTTTCTTTTGGCATTGGCATTTACACTTATAATTTTTTACCGGTAATTGATTTTCTGCCTTATAAAGTGGGTGCAAATTTACCGGAAGAAATGAAGGTTCCGGAAAATGCGGTTCCGGATGAATACGAGATCACTTACAATCTGCATAACAAAAAAACAGGTGCTAAAAGAAGCATCACTAATAAAGAATATCTAAAATCGGGCATTTGGAAAGACAGCAATTGGGAAATTGTAGGCGAACCGGCCAGCGTATTGATCAAAAAAGGTTTTGAAGCGAAGATCAAAGATTTGAACATTAGCGATGCCCAGGGAAATGATTATACCAAAGAATTGCTCAACAATCCGTTTTATAATTTGATTGTAGTTGCTTATAATCTGGACGAAACCAACAGCGATGCGATCAACAAGATCAATGCTTTGTCGCTAAATTTAACCCAAAACTTTAATGTGCGTACCGTTTTATTGACTTCCAATTCGGCACAAGATGCAGAAGTTTTTAGTAAAAAACATAAATTATTTATGGAAATTTTTTATGCTGATGGCGTTCCTTTAAAAACCATAGTTCGTGCTAATCCCGGCGTTTTATTGATGAAAAACGGAACAGTGATCGGCAAATGGCATTATCATAATTTGCCGAAATATGAAGAGTTGGTGGATAAATATATTGGGAAACAGTAACTTTATTTATGAAGATTACGAAACTGGAACTAAAGAATTTTAAACGTTTTGACGATTTGACTATTGATTTAACCTCATTGGACGAACCCGCAAAATTGGTTTTATTGATTGGAGCAAATGGTTCTGGGAAATCTTCTGTGTTTGATGCGTTTGAGTATGCAAATAAGTTTAAGAAAAATAATACACCACCAAATGGCTCAAAACCAAAAGAGGTAAGAGATTTATCAGCTTATTATGAAAAAGATACAAATAAATATTTAACTGTTGCTTTCACAACCAATCAAGGACATGAATTTCATAATTATTCAAAGTCTGAATCTTATGTTAAGGATCTTCCGTTTGGAAGTTTTTACGGAAGAACAAGTATCAGGCAAATTCCAAAATTAACCCGTACTACTCTCGGTCAAGTTCCTTTGGAAGTTGATGAAGATCGTCCAAGAACCTTTATCGATCGTGATAATCGATTTGAAAACGACATTGAACATATAACTTCCTTAATTTTATCTGATGTTTTCCAAGGAAATTCATCTACAGAACTTATTAAAGAAAGGTATATTAATCCTATCAATAATGCTTTTAACAATGTGTTTGGCATAGGAGAAAATACAAGTCTAAAATTAATATCGATCAAGCCTCCATTAGAAGGAAAGACTGCCGAAATATTGTTTGTAAAAGGTAATTCAACCGTTGTATACAATCTATTAAGTAGCGGGGAAAAAGAGATATTTAATATTTTACTCAATTTATTATCTCGAAATATATATTTCCGAAATACCGTTTACTTTTTAGATGAAATTGATCTTCACCTAAATACACAACTTCAAAAAAACTTATTAAAAGAAATCACTGAAAATTGGATACCTGAAAACTGCCAATTATGGACAGCTAGCCATTCACTTGGATTCATCGAATATGCAAATGAAGCCGAACATGCAGCCATAATTGATTTTGACAATCTAAACTTTGATGTTCCCCAAGTGATCACACCTTCACCCAAAAAGAACTTTGATGTTTTTGAAATTGCGGTAAGCAAAGAATTTTTATCAAAAGTATTTGAAGGAAAGAAGATCATCTTTTCAGAAAATACAGATACTTCGATTTATAATAGTTTGAATATTACTGATATAATCTTTTTCAATGCCCAAAACAAAGCAGACGTATTTCACAAGACTAAAAATAATCCAAGTTACAACGGATTAATTGACAGGGATTATTTAACAGATGATGAAAGAGTTGATCTGTTAAATCAATATAAAAACTTGTTCATTCTAAATTATTACTCAATTGAAAACTACTTGTTTCATCCGGATAATTTGGAAGAATATTATAAATACAATACCAGGGAATTTAACAAAGACAATTATTTAAATTCAATCCGAGTTGAGAATAGAGCAATAAGAGACAAAATATTGGTGGGTCTGATGGTTGCCAGAGATAGTTATCCTTTTTACAGAGAAAATGAGAATTTTACAAAGTTGAAAGCAATTCGACCAAGTAATCAAACGATAATAGAAATGTTTGATTCAGAAGATTTTGAAACTTTTTACAAAGTATTTCCTGCAAAAGATTATGGAAAACAGATTTTGGAACGTCAAAATTTAAATCCTGCTGATCTTGCCAAAACCAATTGGTTCAAAGTTAAAATAGCAGAAATTTTAACCAAATGATCAGCTACCTCCTACGCAAATTATTATACGGTTTTGCCGTAATGCTTGGCGTGGTTGTAGTTGTGTTTTTCCTGTTCAATATTTTACCTGCCGATCCTGCGCGTATGACGCAAGGCCAGCGCAGCGATGTGCAGTCTTTAGAAGCCGTGCGCAAAGAATTTGGTTTGGACAAACCCATTCCAGTCCAATTTGCTTATTATCTCAATGATCTTTCTCCTGTTGGTATTCAAACAAATACAAAAGAAGAACAGCAGAAATATGGTTATGTAAAGTTATTTGAGCTAACAAAAAACCGTGTGTTGGCATTAAAATGGCCGTATCTCCGCCGCTCCTATCAAACCCGGAAAGACGTAGCCGCAATGTTGCTGGCTGTTATTCCGAACACACTCATTCTGGCAGCCACATCCATGATCTTTGCTTCTTTTATCGGTATATTTTTGGGCGTGCTGGCAGCTGTCCATCAAAACACCTGGATTGATAAGTTAGCTGTCAGCTTTTCGATCATTGGTATTTCGGCACCTTCTTTTTTTGCCGGGATCATTATTGCCTGGGTTTTTGGTTTTGTGCTAAGCAAATATACCGGACTGAATATGTCGGGCAGTTTAACCGGCTACGATCCGTTTAAAGGCGAAGTGGTCATTTGGAAAAACCTGATTTTGCCGATGGTAACTTTAGGTTTACGTCCGCTGGCTTTGATCGTGCAGCTTACCCGAAATTCTATGCTGGATGTTTTAGGCCAGGATTATATCCGCACCGCAAAAGCAAAAGGGTTGGATAAAAACAGCATCATCTATAAACACGCTTTAAAAAACGCTTTGAACCCAGTTGTTACGGCCATTGCAACCTGGTTTGCCTCGCTGCTGGCCGGTTCTTTTTTTGTGGAATATATTTTTGGTTATAACGGATTAGGAAAAGCAACGGTAGATGCACTGGAAACTTCAGATTTCCCGGTTATCATGGGCGCCATTTTGTTTATTGCTTTTATTTTTGTGGTGATCAGCCTGCTGGTTGATCTGCTGTATGTTTGGATAGATCCGCGCGTAAAACTGACCTGATATGGATTCGCCAGCCAACATGTACTATTTCCAAATGCTGATACTTTTGCTGATGATGAGCGTTTGCACCTTTTGGATTGGCCGGATGATCCAATGGCTGTTGCTGCGAAAAAGCCTTCCACGTAAAAAAATGTTTTTTACGCTGCTTATTTCGCTGCTTATTTCTTACCTATTGTCATTACTGGCTTGGTTTTACTGGCCGCAACTTACTGAACCGATGTGGTATATCTTTTTTCTGCCTACAGTTTTGGCCGAAGTGATTATTCTGATCCTTACTATTTTAATTTTTAAAAAGAGAAAGCAGATATGAGCCTTACTTTCCTCATCGGTTTTATGGGTTCGGGCAAAACCACGCACGGCCGCAAATTAGCTTCGTATTTAAAAGTTGATTTTATTGACCTGGATGAGGTTTTTGAACAGCAGAACGGCACTACCATCGCTGATTATTTCAAGGATTTTGGGGAGGAAAAATTCAGGCAAAAAGAATCTAAATTATTGAAGCATACGGTTTATCCCGAAAATGCCGTTATTTCTACCGGCGGCGGATTGCCAATTTTTTTTGATAATTTAGATTGGATGAAGCAGCACGGAACCGTTGTTTATTTGCAAGTTCCACCGGGCATAATTGCAGCACGTTTAACCAATGCCAAAACCGAACGGCCTTTGCTTCAGCACAAAACCGGTGAAGAACTGTTGCAATACATCACCCAAAAATTAGCCGAACGCGAACCGTTTTATTTGAAAGCACAAGTCGTTGCAGATGGTGTAGGGGTTTCCGCCCGCAAACTTGCTGATCTGTTAACAAGCACCGGATAACATAATTTAAAAACATCCATCCATATCTATTTTTAGGTGCTAAAAACAGTATGTGGTTTATGGCTAAAAGCTGTTCCCTTTTCATTATTTTTCGCTTTTTTAAAACCCACACTGCTTATTGCTGTTATGCTTGCTGAACATCACATCAAAAACCCACTATTATGCTTAACGACGAGATTAAAAAAGTAACGGATACAGTAAAAGAGACGTTATCACCCTTTAACGACGAATTTAAAAAAGTAACGGAAACCATAAAAGACACGTTATTACCAGAAAACCCCTATGCCAATGTTGGCAAAACCGACCGGATCATTTCTGTTGGGACAGGGGCTTATATTTTTTTTAAAGGTATCACCAATTTATTTTCCCACCCGGTTCTGGCTTTAACGGAAGTTAGTATTGGCGCAACATTGCTACACCGCGGTATTACCGGGAATTGTGCCATCAAAAAAGTAATTGATGACTTGGATGAAACCGACGAAATAAGCCCTTCACTTGTTCATCCTTATCCATCTTCGGTTACTCCTTTGTAGTTGTAATTGTTGAAATTAAAAAAGGGATGCTTCCGATTGGAGGTATCCCTTTTTTAATTAAGATTGATTTTTTTATTGGAATTATTACAACCAAAAAAACTTTACAATGCACCTTCCGCAAAAGTATTTCCCTGCTTGATATCGCCTGTTTCGTAACCTTTTTTAAACCAATACATGCGTTGGGCAGAAGTGCCGTGTGTAAAAGAATCCGGCGAAACATGGCCGGTAGATTCCTGCTGCAAACGGTCATCACCAATGGCATTGGCCGCGGTCAAAGCTGATTCAATATCGCCCGGCTCGATCACGCTTTGGTTATCACTGTTTTTCATCTGGGCTTCATAATGCGCCCAAATGCCTGCATAAAAATCGGCCTGCAACTCCAGCTTGACAGACATTTTGTTGTAATCCGTTTCGCTCATTTGCTCCCGCATCTGATCCATCTTGGCAGAAACCCCAAGCAAATTTTGTACGTGATGCCCAACCTCGTGTGCAATTACGTAAGCTTTTGCAAAATCGCCGCCAGCATGAAAACGGTTGGAAAGCTCATCAAAAAAAGAAAAATCAAGATATACTTTCCGATCTGCCGGACAATAAAACGGACCTGTTGCGGAACTTGCCAGGCCACAGCCTGAAGCATCGACTTCATTTTGAAAATGCACCAATTTAGGCCTTTCGTAAGTTTGCCCCATATCATTGAATATTTTTGTCCAAACAAGCTTTGTATCATTCATAATCACTTTGGCAAAGTGAAGATTTAAACTGTCTTGCGGGCCAAGGTTTGATGGAGCTTGCTGCGTATGTTGCTGCTGGTCTGACCCTCCTACCTGGTTTAATAATTGTGTTGGGTTATAACCGGTAAACAGGTAAATCACAAAACCAACAATACCGATGATGCCGCCGCCAATACCTAATCCACGGCCGCCGCCTCCCGATCCACCATCTTCTACATCATTACTTTCCTCTCGTCCTAACCAACGCATAATTTTTAATTTTTAAATATTTGAAATTTCCCAACAATAGTATTGATTTTCATTTTGATTCGCCATACTTCTTTTATCAACATAAAAAAAGGGTGATAAAAGAAGCACCGCAGCTTAACTGACCGTCATCTCGCCGCGCAGGTTGGTTTCTGTCAAACGGGCAATTTCCCCGGGTTCATCGCAGCAGCCCAACAAATACATCAGTTTGGTAACGGCAGATTCAAACGTCATGTCATAACCGCTCAGCACGCCCATATCTTTCAATTGCTTGCTGGTTTCATACCGCCCCAATTCCACTGTCCCTACTTTACATTGCGAGATGTCGAGAACCACTTTACCTTTTTTAATTGTTTTTTTCAAAGCCTTGATAAACCAGTCGTCCGTTGTGGTATTGCCGGCCCCAAATGTCTCCATCACAAATGCTTTTGCATCGGCTTTTAAAATGCTTTCCACCGTTTTCTGGCTGATGCCAGGATACAGTTTCAGCACGGCAATATCTGCATACATATTTTTATGCACCAAAAAAGGCCTGTCTTCTGCCTTTAAAATAAAAGCTTCATTGAAGCTGAGGTGGACACCGGCTTCGGCCAAAACTGGATAATTGGGCGAACGAAAAGCTTCGAACTTGGATGAATTGTATTTGAAAGAACGGTTGCCGCGGAACAATTGTGAATCAAAATAAATGCAAACTTCAGGCACCAAAGCTTTGCCGTTTTTTTGGGAAGCTGCAATTTCCAGCGATGTGATCAGGTTTTCTTTGGCATCGGTTCGGATTTGGCTGATCGGCAGTTGCGAACCCGTTAAAACTACTGGTTTAGCTAACCCTTCCAACATAAAACTCAATGCCGAAGCGGTAAAAGCCATCGTATCCGACCCGTGAAGGATCACAAAACCTTCATAAGCATCATAATTTTCTTCGATCAATGTAGCGATTTCCACCCAAATAGAAGGCTTCATATTGGAAGAATCGATGATCGGATTAAAAGAATGTACGGTAAGCCGATAATCAAGGCGGGCAAGTTCAGGGACGTTCAGCAAGATTTGGTTAAAATCAAACGGCCGCAGCATGTGCGTGGCCGGATCGTCAACCATGCCAATGGTTCCGCCAGTATAAATGATGAGTATGTTCGTCATGATAAATTGCTGGCTTGGTAAAGCATTGATTTTAAATTTATTATCAATTAAATTCCGAAAACTTTTTCTGAATTAAGCGTGGTTATTTCAGCTATTTTTTCTACCGGCAGCTGGTACAGGTCGGCAATTTTTTGTGCAATATAAGTTAAATAAGCACTTTCATTCGGTTTTCCGCGAAATGGCACCGGTGGCAAATAGGGCGAATCGGTTTCCAGCACCAAATGTTCGAGGCTAATCTGCTGCACAACTTTATCCAGTCCGGCATTTTTGTAAGTAACCACGCCGCCAATGCCCAGATAAAAACCCAATTCGATAATTTGATTGGCTTGCTCCGGATCACCGGAAAAACAATGAAATATACCTTTTAATTTTTCGTCGTGTTCTTCTTTCAGGATTGCATAAACTTCGTTAAAAGCAGCACGGCAATGGATCACGAGGGGCAGGTTTGCTTCTTTTGCCCAATGAATTTGTGTGCGAAAAGCTTCCTGCTGTTCTTTCAGCAAGTTTTGCTCCCAATACAAATCAATCCCGATCTCGCCAATGGCATAATATTTTTGTTTGTTGTCCCAAAGTTCTTTGATTGCCTGCAGTTCCGTTTCCCAGTTTTTAGTAACACTGCAGGGATGCAAACCCAGCATCGGGAAACAATATTGCGGATAGGTTTCGACCAGGTTCAGGACCATTGGCACGGAAGCGGCATCCACATTGGGCAAAAACAAACGGGTAATTTCCTGGTCCAGACAACGCTGCACCATGGCGGTTCTGGCAGCTTCATCCGCTTCGTAATATAAATGGGTATGTGTATCGGTTAAAACCATTGCTTCAAAACTAAATAAAAATGCCTCCTGTTGGTTACAGAAGGCACGTTTTGCTTACTTTTTCTTTGCAGGAACCTGCTTTTTGATCGGTTTTTTGCCCGATGCTTTTTTTACCGGTGTTTTTTTGGCGATCACCGGATGCTTGCCGGGCTTGATGCTGAGCAATTCTACCTCAAAAACCAGCGGACTGTACGGCGCAATATCCGGGCCTGACTGGTTTGGCCCGTAAGCTAATTTTGACGGAATGATCAGCCTTGCTGTCGAGCCCTGGTTCAGCAATAAAAAACCTTCGTCCCAACCGGGGATTACCTGTCCTGCTTTCACCACAAATTGAAAAGGTTCATAAGGCCTGCCTTCCTGGAAAACACCGGCTTTTTGCGCTTCTTCTTTAGAGTTGGTATCAAAAACTTTTCCGTCCAGTGTTTTGCCGATATAATTGACCAGCAAAGTATCGCCGGGCAGCGGTTTTGGTTTAGCAGATGGCTTGAGAATTTGATAATGCAGGCCGGAAGCCGTCGTTTTTACAGCCGGTTGCAGGTTGGCCACGTACTTGGAAATACGCACCAGTTCCGCTGCTTTCAGTTTTTCATTAGCTTCACCCATCTTTGCTTCCGCTGATTTCTTTTCGGCAATGGCCTGTTCCAAAGATTGTATCTTTTCAATCTTCAGCAAATAAATCACCGAAGCACCTTTGGCCATAAAAGGCGGCCGCTGGTCTTCCCGGTTTTTGAAGAGGGAATCAGCAGGAATCATGATCCGTACACTATCTTTTAATGCTAACTGCGGAAAAATATCCATCAGATCATCAATTGATTGCGAAACCTGCACCTGCGTGGTAAACGGTTTCCCGCGCTGGTAACTGCTCATCAGCACCGAATCTTTTTCTGTTTTGATGGCCAAATTAAACGTGATGACATCATTTAGTTTGATACGGTCACCAGGATGCGCAGCCACAATTTGGTAGCGTGCTCCTTTTATCGTAGTTTTTATCGGGCTTTGAGCTTGTACTGATCCGCAGAAAGCAAACAGTAAACCGGAGATGAGATAGCTAAATTTCATGTTGTTAAAAAAGCCTCCGCTTTGGGCGGAGGCTGGATATTTTTAATAAGTTATCTTGCTGCCGGATTAGTTGGTGCCTGTGGCATTTGCATTGGCGGCATCGGTGGTTTCGGCGCATTTGGATCCGGGTGGATGATATTTTTCAGTTCTACATCGAAAACCAGCGTAGAAAAAGGTGCAATCGGGCCATTGCCTTGTTCGCCATAAGCCAAGGAGGAAGGAATAATGAAAATTGCTTTTTCGCCTTTATTTAACAGAAGCAAACCTTCGTCCCAACCTGGCATAACTGCTTTTCTACCAACCGGAATTCTAATTGGTTCAAACTTGTGCATTTGCAACTGTGCTTTGTCAAAAAACGGCTTACCGGCTTTTTCTGCAACAGACTTAATACTGGTATCAAAAATAGTCTCTTTACTATTTAATAATTTGCCAGTATAATCAATTACAGCGGTATCGCCAACAGCCAGTTTATCACCACTGCCAGCTTGGGTAATTACATAATTTAAACCGGATTGGGTTTGGATCGGTTTCAGATTTTTATCAGCAATATATTTTTTGATTTTGATCGGTTCTGCTGCTCTGGCTTTATCGCCTTCTGCCTTAAAATACTGACCGATTTTTTCCTGGAAAGCTTTATCGTCCATTTTTCCTTTAGCCAAAACCTTCTCAATTTTGATGGTATAGTTAAAGTATTTTCCAGAAAAACCCGGAGGTTTCGTCGGCTGTTTGCTTTCCTTCATCATTGTATCAGCGTTAATTTTAATGATGGCGCTGTCGCCTTCACTCAACTTCATCAATGTAGCATACAAGTCGCCTTTGTACATCGGTTTGGCAACCAGCAATTGTGATGCACGGCCAACATCATAAGTATTGACAATCTCTTTACCACTATCTGTTTTGGCAATTACGTTTACGCTTATAAAGTCGCCTGTTTTGATGGTTTCACCGGGCGCATCTTTGATAATTTTGTACATCGTACCGTTATCGCTTTTTGTAAAGCCACCGTTACAACTTGCAAAAGCTAAGGCTGCAACTGTTAAAAAAACCAAGTTTTTCTTCATTGTTATTGTGTTAAAAGATTTTTGTATTCGGGTAAAAGACTTTTAAATTGATGGACTACCTGCTCCAGCGTATTTTCTGATTGTCCGCCTGCTGCGTTGCGATGGCCGCCGCCGTAAAAGTAATTTTTGCAGATCTCGTTTGCCGGGAAAGTTCCGGTTGAGCGTAACGAAAGCTTCACTTTGTCTGTACGTTCGATAATAAAAGCTGCCAAACGGATGCCATCAACAGACAAAGCATAATTAACAATCCCTTCAGAATCACCTGTGTTGATGTTAAACCGCTTTAGTTCTTCGGCGCTAACCGTAATTAAAGCAGTATTATATTCGTACAAAATCTCCAGTTTGTTGCTGAGGCAATAACCCAGAAAACGCAGCCGGTTTTCGCTTGCATGATTGTAAACCAATTGATGGATGGCTGCGTTATCAGCGCCCAGGTCAATCAGGTCGGCCGTGATGCGGTGTACATTAGAAGTAGTACCTGGAAAACGGAACGAGCCGGTATCCGTCATGATTCCGGTATATAAACAAGTTGCCATGTCCGCGGTAATGCTGTTTTTATCACCTAAAAGTTCAGCAATAAATTCATAAACCAATTGGGAAGCAGAACTGGCCGTTGTGTCCCAGTAGCGGAAATCATCAAAGTTTTCCGGGTCGAGGTGATGGTCGATCATGATTTTTTGGGCTGATGAATTCTTTACTTCTTCACCTAAATCATTGATCCGGGAAAGCGAATTGAAATCAAGGCAAAAAATCAAATCTGCTTGCTTGACCAATCCGGCTGATAATTCTTTTTTTTCTGTGTAGATAATTACGTCTGCGTTTCCCGGCATCCAATTCAAAAAATCAGGATAATCGGTTGGCGTAATTACCTGAACGCGATGTTCTTTCCGGCACAGGTAATGGTACAAACCTAAGGAAGAACCCAGCGCATCACCATCTGGTTTATGGTGCGTGGTGATGACAATATTTTTGGGTTTGGCCAATAATTCCTTCAGCTCGGCAAGGTTCAGCATGTACTATTTTAAAACGGAATGCAAAGCTAAATAAATAATTGAATTACAGGTTCTTTTATTGAAACTTGGTTTTTGGTTTCCTGCCGAAAAAACTACTTTTGCCCTAAATCGATAAAACAAAAATGGAAACCAACAAAACTTTTACAATGATTAAGCCGGATGCGGTTGCCAATCAGCACATCGGGGCTATTTTAAATAAAATCACGCAGTCCGGCTTCAAGATCGTAGCCTTAAAATACACTTTTTTATCCCCTGACCTGGCCGGCAAGTTTTACGCGGTACATGCAGAACGTCCTTTTTACAAAGATTTGGTTGGTTTTATGTCGTCCGGCCCGATCGTAGCAGCTATTTTGGAGAAAGACGATGCCGTTGCTTCCTTCCGTAAACTGATCGGTGCAACCAATCCTGCTCAGGCAGAAGAAGGGACGATCCGTAAGGAATTTGCAGAATCCATTGAAAAAAATGCGGTTCATGGTTCTGATTCCGACGAAAACGCGCAAATTGAAGGAAACTTCTTTTTCTCTGCATTTGAACGTTTTTAGGCGATAAAAACAGTATCAAGTAAAAAACATCTGAAAGAATTTTTTCAGATGTTTTTATTATAAACTCAATTTCTATTTCCGCACCCAGCCCGTTTCCGTTCCGTCTTCCACCAAATAAAAATTTTCAAAACCAGCCAAAATATTTACAGGTTTTCCGACTGTCAAAACCAGTTTTTTGGGTGATAACGTATCCGGCTGATTATAAAGCGGTTGCTGCATTTTCAACGTCAGTTTTCGCAAAGGCTTACCTACTGCGTCAACGGCTTTACTATTTAAAAAACCAGTTTGGCCGTTTGGCAAGGTTACTTTATAATAATTGCCAACCGCAGCATCCACAAGCAAAGCAGTCCCTTCCGGCAATGCTTCTTTTAGCATACTTTTTTCGGATGGTGATTCGTAAAGCTTTGTATTCTTACTTTCCGTCCGCAGGGTTGCATTCAGGTTTTTGAGTGAAGCCAGAATTGGTTCTGCTTTTTTAGTAATCGGTGCTACAAAAGTCAGCGGGTTAACGGCACCTTCGCTGGTGTAAATGCCAAAATGCAAATGCGACGGCGTGGTGCGCGCATTGCCGGTATTGCCCACCAAACCAACCGTATCACCAATAGAAACATGCTGGCCGTTGTGCACCAATTGCGAATCCAGATGCGCATAATAAAGTGTATAATCGGCATCATCCGGATGAAGAAAAACCACTTTTCCGCCTAATTTATTTTCGCCGGGTTGCGCCGTTCCGTTGGCTGCAGCCAAAGCCGGTGTTCCTTTTTTGGCGAAAATATCAATGCCTTCATGCTTGCGGATCCCGGCATCACGGTCGGCACCATAAAAACTGCCGATATTGGGTTTGCCTGATTCTGCAACAGGAAAAGCCAGTGCCGGGCCGGATTGTATTGTCAGCGTGTATTCGCCGCTGCGCAACAATTCGGGTTGTAAACGAAGCAGGTAAACACCTTCCTGTTTCACTTCAACAACTAAAGGTTTACCGGCGGTATCCGCGGAAGCCAGCAAACGGTTTTGCTGATCCTTTTGCTGCCACATATCTATAAAAACAGTAAAGTTTTGTGCCGGGTTTTTAGTAAGGCTGATATACAGCTTCTCCCCTCTTTTCGCATTAAACTGAAAAGTAGCCGCCTGGATGTGTTCTGCCGCAAAAAAACCGGTTTCTTTATATGGAATGGTGATGTGCAATGCTTTTCCCAAACTCTGATCGGCAATTTGCAACCAAGCACTGCCCATGGCGGTTTGCTGCAATCCCGCAGTTTTCAATTGGTTGCCATAAGTTTCATGCGGAGACATTTTTTTAAACAATCCGGCTGGCCCAATGCTGTTGCACGAAAAAAGAGTGGCTAAAAGAAGCACCCCAATCGCGATTCTATATTTTGGATGAATAATGAAGTTCATAAACAGGAATATTCTCCTGATTTTAACTTTATAAACAGGCGAATGTTTGTCTCCTTTTCTTCTTCCCATACTTTATAAAGCCCCGATTTGTACTTTAGCAGCCAAATCAAATGATAACATGCGCGGCCTTAAAACAATTATCTTTCTAATCATTTCCAACACTTTCATGACTTTTGCCTGGTACGGCCACCTCAAGTTCAAGGATTTTTCCTGGGGAAAAAATCTCGGGCTTTTCTCGGTCATCCTAATTAGTTGGGGCATGGCTTTTTTTGAATATCTGTTTCAGGTACCGGCGAATGAAGGCGGTTATGACAAAAACGGCGGCCCTTTCAGCTTAGTTCAGCTTAAAACCATCCAGGAAGCCATTACTTTAACCGTTTTCATGATTTTTACACTGCTGTTTTTTAAAACAGAGAAATTAGGCTGGAACCATTTGGCAGGTTTTGGGCTGATTGTATTGGCCGTGTTTGTAATCTTTAAAAAATGGTAGGTAAAAGAAGCATTCCTGCAAATTTTTGCTACAATTATTAATTTTTCTTCTGATAAAAAAATAATTACGCTGATTTTTATATATTTAGGCTCGACGTAACCATAATTTTTCAAGAGCTTGAAACGTAAAGATTTTATTTATCTCGCTGGCATTGGCCTTAGTGCTGCTGCCCTGCCTAATATCCCGGCATTCGGGAAACCGGTTCCGCCGGAAGCCGGTTATACAACTGTTGATGCCGCCATTAAAAAAAAACTGGCTGATGTAGCTTTAAACGCAGCGCGTTCCAAAGGCGCTACTTATACTGATGTGCGGATTGGCCGTTATCTCAACCAGTCCATCATCACCCGCGAAAACAAAGTACAGAACATTGCCAATTCAGAATCTTATGGCATGGGCATCCGCGTAATTGCAAACGGTTGCTGGGGTTTTGCAGCGACAGATAAATTAGACAATGACAGCATTGCCAAAGCTGCTGCACTGGCCATTGCAATTGCGAAAGAAAACTCCAGGTTACTAACCGAACCAATACAATTAGCCCCGCAAAAAGGCTACGGAGAGGTAAGCTGGAAAACCCCAATCGAAAAAAATGCTTTTGAAGTTCCGGTAAAAGAAAAAGCCGATCTGCTGCTTTCGGTAAATGCGGCTGCTTTAAAAGCCGGTGCCAGCTTTATCAATAATTCGCTTTTTTTGGTGAATGAGCAGAAATATTTTGCTTCCACGGATGGTTCTTACATTGATCAGGACATTCACCGCATTTGGCCTACTTTTACCATTACAAAAGTAGATCCGAAATCAGGTAAATTTCAAACCAGAAACTCTCTGAGCGCGCCTATGGGAATGGGTTACGAATACTTGATCCCAAAGGAAGAAGAAAAAATACACGGCGTAATCACCTTGTATAAAAAACGCTATGATATGCTGGAAGATGCACAAACGGCAACCAAGCATTTGGATGAAAAAATCCTGGCGAAATCAATTGAACCAGGAAAATATGACTTGGTTTTGGACCCAACCAACCTTTTCCTTACCATCCACGAATCTGTAGGACATCCAACCGAATTAGATCGTGTTTTAGGTTATGAAGCTAATTTTGCCGGAACTAGTTTTCTCACATTGGATAAATGGCAATCTAAAAACTTCAGTTTTGGCAGCCCGCAAGTAAACATTGTTGCCGATAAATTGCAAACTGGTTCTTTAGGCGCAACCGGTTATGATGACGAAGGCGTAAAAACCAAGCAATGGAATTTGATTGATAAAGGCATCCTGGTCAACTACCAAACCATCCGCGACCAGGCGCATATTTTGGGTTTGAAAGAATCGCAAGGTTGTTGTTATGCAGATAGTTGGGACAGTGTTCAATTCCAACGGATGCCAAACGTTTCTTTGCAGGCCGGAAAATCTCTTTTAAAACCTGCGGATATGATCAAAGACATTAAAAAAGGATTGTACATGTTTGGGCGTAATTCTTATTCTATTGATCAGCAGCGGTACAATTTTCAGTTCAGCAGTCAGCTTTGTTACGAAATTAAAGACGGGAAGATTGCTGGTTTGGTGAACGATGCGGCTTATCAATCCAACACCCGCGAGTTCTGGAATTCCTGCACACAAGTTTGCGATCAGCAGGATTACCGTTTGGGAGGTTCTTTTTTTGATGGAAAAGGGCAGCCGGAACAGGTTAGCGCAGTTTCGCATGGTTGCGCAACAACAAGGTTCAACGGCGTAAATGTGATCAACACAGCACGCAAAATATGATCAGGATTACACAGGTTTTTTAAAGGATTAGACAGATTAAACCCGAGATTACAATGATTTTAAATAAAGCAGACTTGTTCTGGATCAACCTTAATCTGTGAAATCTTCCTCAAATCCGGGCAATCATTCAATAATCTGTGAAATCCCCTAAAAAATCTGTGAAATCAATAAAATAAAAAACATGGCAATTTACAGTAAAGAAGAAGCACAAGCCCTGCTGAAAAAAGTCCTCAGCTTTTCCAAGGCAGAACAATGTGAAGTAAATTTTAACGGCTCTCAGGGCGGAAACTTACGTTATGCGTTAAGTTCGGTTTCCACCAGCGGTGGCATAGAATCAACACGATTGATGGTTTCATCGGTGTTTGGAAAAAAATTGGGTACTGCAACCATTAATGAATTTGATGATGCTTCACTCCAAAAAGTAGTTCAAAGATCAGAAGAACTGGCACAATTGGCACCGGAAAACCCGGAGTTTCTGCCTTATTTAGGTCCGCAAATTTATGCGGGTTCAAAAACTTTTGTTGCTGAAACGGCTGCCATTGATCCAAAATACCGCGCTGATGCTGCTTATGATAGTTTGCAAATATCAAAAACCAACAAACTAACCGCAGCAGGGTTTTTGGAGAACGGCAACAGGTTTTCGGCTATGATGAACTCGAAAGGTTTGTTTGCCTATAACCAGTCTACAGATGTTAACTTTTCAGTCACTTTAAGGACTGCCGACGGCCGCGGATCTGGTTATGCTTCTAAAACTTATAACGATGTGCGCAAACTAAACGTCGGCAATGAAACCAAAATTGCGGCCGATAAAGCGGTACGTTCAGCAGAAGCCAAAGCAATAGAACCAGGAAAATACACGGTTATCCTGGAACCAATGGCCGCGCAAAACCTGCTGGAAAACATGTTTGACGCGATGGATGCGCGTCAGGCAGATGAAGGCCGAAGCTTTTTAAGCAAACCCGGAGGCAAAACCCGGCTGGGCGAGCAGTTGGTGGATGAAAAAGTAACTATTTATTCTGATCCGCAAAATGCCGATCTGCCTTCCAGCAGTTGGAGCGGTGATGGCCGTCCGCAGGAAAAAACAGTTTGGATTGATAAAGGCGTTGTTAAAAACATGCACTTCAGTCGGTTCTGGGCAGAAAAAAAGGCGGTAAAAGGAGCACCTCGGCCAGCGGCAATCATTATGGAAGGCGGCAGTTCTTCGCTTGCAGACCTAATCAAAAGCACCGAAAAAGGTATCTTGGTTACACGCTTCTGGTATATCCGCGCGGTTGATCCGCAAACTTTATTGTACACCGGTTTAACGCGCGACGGTACTTTTTATATTGAAAACGGACAGATCAAATTTCCGGTAAAGAACTTCCGGTTTAATGAAAGCCCGGTCATCATGCTTAACAATCTGGAAGCTTTGGACAAGCCGGAACGTGTGGGCAATATGCTGATTCCGCCGATGAAAATCAGGGATTTTACATTTAGTTCGTTATCAGACGCGGTTTAGTTTTTTGAGATTTCTCCTTTTTGTCATCCTATGTTTGTAGGAGTTGAAAGATTAAGGGTAAAGTAATAGATTTATAGTAGAAGAAAAGGGTAAAGAGAAAAGGTTAAGTCTTGTCATTAGCCATAGGAGGCTGTTCGAAATGCTGATCACTTTACCCTTTGCTTTCGAGCTTGAACAGTTCATTAGGCCTCTGGAGCCTGCATGTAGGATTGATAAGCCGTTAAGCATGTTCTTCTACCATTTATTGTCTTAATCACAAAGTTATGCAAACCCAAACAAATTACACAGGCATTGACATTTCAAAGTTATTCTTTGATGTAGCCATTGGCAATCAGAACAAGTACTTGTATTACAAGTTTAGCAACGATGAACCAGGCTTTAAGGCCTTGATAAAGCTGCTTTGCCCGGACAGCCATATCGTAATGGAAGCATCAGGCCCGTATTATTTAAAGCTTGCCTGTTATCTTGATGATCAGGGCCTGGCTGTAAGTGTTGTTAACCCATTGGTGATCCGCCGTTTCTGCCAAATGCGGATGTCAAGGACCAAGACAGATAAAAAAGATGCCGGGATGATTGCCGAATATGGTAAAACAGAAAAGCCGGGGCTTTGGCAACGGCCACAGCAACATGTCATCACCTTGCAACAGATGGATGCTTTGCCAGCTCATCTAAACAAGGAACATACGGCACTAAGCAACCAATTGGAAAGCTTTAAAAACAGCGGGTTGCTGGATGGGCAGCTTGAAAAAAAGATCGTTAAAGAGTTGGCCCATAAGCAATCTTTCTTAAAAGAAACAATAGCGGCGATGCAGCTTTTAGCAGGGCAACATTATGCCGAAATGCTGGCTAACCTGGAAAGCATCCCAGGCGTGGGCAAGAAAACGGCAATGATGCTGGTCATCATCAGCGGTGGTTTTAGCAGGTTTAACGATTATCGTAAACTGAGTGCCTATATCGGAATCTGTCCAAGGATATACGACTCGGGGACAAGCGTAAAAGGCAAAGCCAGGATATGTAAAATGGGCATGTCTAAAATCAGGGCATCACTGTACATCTGCTCCTGGAGCGCAAAACGATACAACAAAGCATGCAAGGAACTTTATGACCGGCTGCTGGCAAAAGGAAAAGCAAAAAAACAAGCCTTAATGGCCGTAGCTGGTAAGCTACTTAAACAAGCTTTTGCAATCGCCACGCAAAAAACAAAATACAATGAAAATTATTCAAATATTACTTGCTTTTAAACACAGTTCATTTCGACCAACGGGAGAAATCTTCCTCAAAGCAATGCTTCTTTTACCGGTATAAAATTAAGTTTCGATGAAAATCATTCCGCTGTGCTCATGATGACAGCTTCATTTATGCAACGCCAGAAAGATAACCATAAAGGTAACCATCCAGGCGCGGTGGGCTGAATGCCGCCCGGAGGTGATCCGGCATTCTTGATTTTTTGGTTCTTTTTTATCAAGAAAAAAGAACGGACAAAAGAAAGTTTTACATTTTATCTCTATGATCTTCATTTATTGTAAGTGGATGATCCTTATCTATAATTTGATACTTATCATTAACTTGATAAATACCAACGTCATTAATTGATTTAGTGTAATCTAATGTTATCATATTTCTTATCACTAAAATTCTACTGATAATATTGCTATCAACACTTTTGTCCAATACAATCACGTTGTTATCCAATCGGTAGGTGCCCCTATAATTTGATTCACCAAGGCCGCCAATTGATAACTTATAAGTTCCATCTTCTCTAAAAGCGATTGTGAAGTCTCCAAAGTTCTCCTGTCGAGTAGCTTTTATAATTATTGGCGAAAAGTCTCTTGCTGCTAAAAAGTAATTGGTAATTATGAATAATGCTATAAATAAAAAACTTGTTATTGTTGGTAAAAAACTCCTCCATGATTTAGTGGCATAATACATTCTAAAATCTTTTACATAAGTTATTATGGAAGCAACACAAAAGAAAACAATAACATAAAACCAGAACAACATAAATATAGCAAGCCATGAATCTGCAGTTGTATATAACTGAAATATTATCCATCCGCCTGACAAAAACACAGGTAATATTCTTTGAAGCTTTTTTTGCATTTATTGTAGGATTTTATGTTATAATTTTAACGAGTTCGACATGATTTAGATACTTCTTTTATCAGTATAAATTAAGCATGCTCAACCACCACTACTTTTTTTGAAAATATTGATAGCATTTAGCAATTATCTTAAAAACGATTCCGTAAAGCAATCAAACCAAAAACCGGTCCCAAAGCCAATACCGGGAAAACATAAACCGGGTTAAACCTCAACAGCAAACTATTGGTAAGTTGGATACTGATTATCGTGATGGAAAAACCGATACTGTTTACAATCGTCAGCGCGCTGCCTTTCAGTTCCGGCGGCGCATGCAAAGCGGCCATGGTAGAAAACTGCGGAGAATCAGTCGAAACATTCATGTTCCAAAAGAAAAGTACCGATAAAAACAGCATCGGCCCAAACTGAAAAAACAACGGTGATAAGAGGCAGCATAAACCCGACAGCAGCAGTGCGGCAAAAGCAACTTTTTTGCTGCCTATATGCTGCGAAATATAGCCGCCAATAATGCAGGACAAGCAGCCGGAAGCAATAATCAGGAACGAAAACAAGGAAATATTAAAGGTTTCTGCAGGATGCAAGTGCAGGTAAGTTTGAAGGATTAAGGGCAGAAACGCCCAAAGCGTATAAACTTCCCACATGTGGCCGAAATATCCGAAAGCGACAGACCGAAAATCTTTTTTCTTGAAAACACTGAAAATGCCTTTGAAATGAACTTTTGCGTTGATCTTTCTAAATGGCCCGTCCGGCACAAAAAGCAGCACAAGCAATCCGCCTGTTAAAGCACAAACAGAAGTAATGGTAAGTAAAGATTTCCAGGGCAACAGCGCACCGAAAGTTTTTAATAAATTCGGAAATGCCGTACCCAAAACCAATGCACCAACCAGAAATCCCAAAGCTTTGCCTAATCCCTTTTCAAAATGATCGGCAGCAATTTTCATCCCGACAGGATAAATTCCGGCCAGAAAAAAACCTGTAAAAAAGCGTAGTAAAAGAAGTATGGTTAAATCTGCATGACCGAATGTTATGCTGAAATTAAAAGCTGCCGCCAGCATGGCATTGATGAAAAATACATTGGAAGGAGAAAAGCGGTCGGTGATGGCAAAAATGGCAAAAAGCAGCGTGCCGGCGATGAAACCTAACTGCACGGATGAAGTTAAAAAACCAATGATAGAAGGTAAAATCCCTAATTCCCGAATCAAATCCGGCATTACCGCATTGGCTGCAAACCAAAGCGACGTGCAGGCAAACTGCGAAAAAACGATCAGCGGAAGGATAAAACGGTGTTTGGGATTGAAGGTAGACATCGGCTCAAAACTAAGCTTTTTGCAGCGTGATACTGTTTTTATCGGTATAAAAACAGTATCCGCTTCAACCCAAAAACTAAATCGTGAAAGTTGCTTTGAGCAGCATCATCCTTCCCGGAAGTTGGTAAGAACTGAACGAATAAGTGTTGGCCGATAAATAAACTGCACTGTATGTTTTGGTATTGAGGATATTGTTCAAATTCAGTTCCAAGTCAGCATGTATTTTATTCAACTTGTATCGCACAAAAGCATCTGCAAAAAAATATTTTAAATGGTTGTTTTGGTTTTGAAGTGTTAAATAATAATTGCCGGATACATTAACCAGCAAACTATTGATTGGCGAATAAGTAACAGCAGCTTCCTGCAACGCCTGTTTTACAATTGTGTTTGAAATTGCTGTCGAAGAAGAACTTTCTGTACGGCTATAATTGATCCTGTAACTTGCATTCAGTTGGTTGCTGAATTTGGTTTCGGCACTGGCGGTAAAATTAATTAAAACGGTATTGTAAGGTAGCAATACGTTGTTTTGGATTTGATTGGAACGATTGGATTGCAGCAAAAAACCGCCGCTAACAGTTGTGTGCAAAGCAAAAATATACTTGCTGCTGTTGGCATTCAGCGTCCAAGAACCGATACTGTTTTTATAGGGTAAAAGTATGCGCTGCTGGAAACTATTGGTAATTATGCTGGATGCAATATTGTTACTTGTAATATGATTGTAAGAAGCATTGATCGAGAAAAAGAACATTGTAATTGCTTTGCGCTGATTGTAATTCAGGGAAAAAGTATTGTTTTGTCTTTCTGTTAAAGCTGCATTGTTGGCATACAAGGAGCGGTAATTGGTTAAAATATAACCTCGGTAACTATCCTCGATGTTACCGAATTCATTTCTTAAATTGTAATTCAGGCTAAGCGTTTTTTCTGTCACAATTTTATAAGTAAGGCTGATTTTTGGATTGAAAAACAAGCGTGTCAAACCTTGATTGAAATGGTACAAACTATCCGAATAATCTATCTGCTGTAAATTAACAGGCAGATTGATACTTGCTTTGAGCTTGTCTCCGGGGAAATCAAATTGTGCTTCCGCATAAACCCGCTTGCGCAACCAATTTGTTTAATTGGCAGAACTATCCGAAAATTCATGAATGGTTTGGTTGTTTTGCACCACATTTAAAGCTGATTGCAACTGCTGCGACTGCACACTAAAACCTGCTTTATAACCCTGCGTTATTTTTTTTCCGGAGATTTTGTAAGACAAATAATTATTGCTGAACCAGGAAGGCACGTTTACCGTTTGCACCAGTTGCGAATACAATTTCCCCCCGTTAAAAACAGTATTGTTAAAGTTCGGTTCAATTGTGCGCGTTTCCGGTTCTGTAAAGCGGTTCACATAAGAATAGATTTCCAGTATATGATTGAATTTTAAAGTTTGCATTAAATTGAATTCATTGGAAAAACCCAAGGTATTATCCTTCAAAACCTGGTTTACCGGACTATTATTGGCCACCAAATTGGAATATGAAGATTGATGGTTGTAATCCAAGATCAGTGCATTGTTCAAATAGTATTTTTCTTTGTTGATGTTTACAGTGAACTGACTATGCAGCAAATCTGGCCGGAGTTTATTTTGCTGACTTTCACTATAACGAACCGTATCTTCCGGCAAATAAATGGCGGTTTGTTTCTGGTAATACTGCCGTTGCACATCGTGCAGTTCATACAAGTTCACTTTCAACTGAACGTCTTTTTTCAGGTGGATTAAATTGTTCAGGTTGAGCAAGGCCGACTGGTTAAACAAATACCGGTTACTCGGCAAATCCGGGTCGCCGGCCGTTCCTAAAGTCAAAATTGAATTTGATTTATCGTTGTCTAATCGTTTTAAATAATCCGATAAATTGTGCGGTACCAAGTCCTGCTGCAAATCCAAACTGTAATTATTTGCTTTGAAGTAATTGATCGCTTTATACTGATCTTTAAATAGCATCGCATTCAGATCGGCATAATATTTATCCGGCAAACCTGCCCCCACCGTTTCCTGCCCGGCCAAACGCAGTTTCGCATCTTTTTTAAAAGTGAGGTTTAGCGCCACATCTTCACTCACCACTTTATTTTTTAACATTTTAACAGGCTGATGATTTTCCATTACCTGCACCTGATCTACCATACCATTCGGAATAGAACGCGTTGCAATATTGTATTTATCGTCCAGCAGATTATCGCCGCCGATATACAAGTTAGAAATGGGTTTGCCGTTGTATTTGATCTTGCCGGCATCGTCCATTTCTATTCCTGGCAATTTTCGGATCACATCACCAATTACCCGATCCTGCGGACTGCTAAAATCGGACACTTTGTAACTTAAAGTATCGCCGCTGGTTTTTAATCTGGGTCGATTGTCCTGAACGGTAACTGTTTTAAGCTGATTATTAGCAGCAGCTAATTTAAAATTATAAACGGAAGCCGAAGGCAGAAAAGGTTTGTTTTGCGTTTTGAAACCAATGCAACTTACTTCAATACTCAGGTTTTTTGGGTCGGTCCCTTCGGGGACATGTAGTAAAAACTGACCTTTTTCATTGCTTCCCTGGTAAGCAATAATCAGGTTACTGCTGTTTTTAAGGCTGATGTTTGCATAAGCAACCACTTTGCCAACACTATCGGTAACCGTGCCGCGGATGTTTTGTGCAAAACCAGCATCCAATCGGAACAGAAATAAAATGACCGGTAAAAACAGCTTTGCAAAACTGTTCATGGTTTATCGGTTAATTCTATCGGGTTGTTGATTGTGTTTTTTACAGGATTAGTTGGCGGTGTCATACTCACGATTTTTGCAGTTGAACCGGAAGCAGCTAAAGCAGAATTTACAAATGCCATCGGGTCTTTTTTCATAGTTTCTTTAAGCCTGGTAAATTCTTTTTCAGTTGTTTTGATGCCGTTTTGCGGTAATTCAATTGTTTTGAAAGAGAATTTCTCCTCACCAAAACCTAAAAATTTGGTTTCCTTACCAGAAGCACTGCCTGCATCTGCAACCGGAACTGGTTTTTCAGCTATTTCTTTGGCATCTTCCAGTCCGGCAAAGTTCCAAACTACCTCCTTTTTACTGTCATTGGCTTCCACAATCAATCCAGGCAAACCATTTAATTTCCACGGCCCGCTGCGAAAAGACAGTGCTGGACAAAACCAGACTTCAAAAGTTCTGCCTTTAAAAGTTGTTGTTGCTTTCTGGCAATGCAAAGTTCCAAAGCTGGTTGTATCTGAAGTAATTTTCCAATCGATAACAGGCAAAGCCTCCTCCAACAAATAAAGATTAATCAATTTCTCTTGTCTAATCATTTTTTTCTCTGCCTGAAACTGAAAAAATTCGGTGCTGGAACCACGAGGCCCGCCTACTCCAGCCATATTCATCATACTTGTTGTTCCGGTTTTAGCCCGTTCGGCGATCAGGTTTTTCAATCGCTCCGTATGTAAACGTAAATCTGCACTACGGTAAACGCTTCCGTTTTTACCGAGTACCAATTCCATGTTTTCGGTATAAACTTTTGCCCTGTCCGTGGTATCGCGGATGTGCGAAAAAGCGTAACGAACCAAAGCAACAGCCTGATCCGGTTTTTGGGCGAAGGCAAACTGAATAGTCAGAAAAATAGCCGATAAAAGAAGTATTGATTTTTTCATAGGGGAAAGCTATTTGGATTGAGCTTTAGTTTTTATTTTTCAGGCAACTCAATTGGGTTATTGATTTTTTTACTGAAACCATAATCTGCACTGCTTACGTTCATGGAGCTGATCTTGGAAACATCAATGTCATCCAAAGCAGACCTGGAACTTTTGCCTGGCATTTTAGAAAGGGCTTCCGGATTATTTTTTCTTACTTCCTGCAAACGCTCGAAATCCTTTCGCGTAGTGCGGAGTGCATCTTCCGGTAATCCTACTAATGTTTTCTGATTGTTGATTTGCTCAAAACCGGCAAATTCAAATACTACTTCCTTATTTTTATCAGCTGCCTGTACAATTAAGCCAGGCAATCCGTTCAGCTTCCAAGGCCCGCTGCGGAAAGGCAGATCAGCGCAAAACCAAGCCTCATAATCACGGCCTTTAAAATGTGCAGTAGCTTTCTGGCAATGCAGGCTGCTTATGGTAAGGGTATCGCTGCTGATTTTCCAGTTGATGGCCGGCAGCGGTTCTTCTATCAAATAATTATTGATCAACGTTTGCTTGATAAACAGTTTATGAGTCGCCAAAAACTGGAAATATTCATCTGAAACAGGCCTTTGTCCGGTTATATTAAGGGTTATATGATTTGGGTCTGCTGCACTTTTAACCTGATCCTGTACCTGTTTTAAAAACTTTTCATTTTGTAACCGGGCATCAATGCTGGTGTATGCGCTTGAATTGCGGCTTAATAATAAACTCAGGTTCTCTGAATAGGGATGTTTGCGGTCTGTGGTATCCCGCACATGAATAAAATGGTAAGTAGCCCGGGCTTGGGCGGGTTCCGATGTTTGGGCAAAGGATAGCTTGGTAAACAGCAAGCAAATTAGGAAAAGGTTGAGAGCGGATTTCATTGGTATTTTTTAGTTCATATTCACAAAAATCAAATATAAAACTAAAAAAATAGTAATGAAACTAAAAATTATTTTCCAATCATACTGTTAGATAAAACCGAAAAAGGCCAATACTCTCAAAAGTACTGGCCTTTTCATTGCTGTTGTTGATGCTTCTTTTAGGGCATAAAAATCAGTATCGTTTTACGCTGAAATCAGAAATGCCGCCTTTTAAATTGAGGTAAATCTTTTTGGTCGAGGCCGCAAAACCGGATGTTTCATATTGGTTGTTTCCGGTGGATTGAAAGCCGTCAAAAGTTTTGGAGGACAGGCCGGTTTTACTTTCGATATGGCAGGCTACACCCGTCGGAACGCTGATATTCACTTCGGAAACGCCGGTAGAAATATCAACCATCGTATTGCCCGAAACCGGTTGCCCCAATTTTACGTCCATAGAAGTAGCACCGCCTTTTACATGCAGTTTCCTGATCTTGAATTTCGTCAGGTCCAGGTCCATTTTGCTGGCACCAGCCGCTATATCGATGTTCCACTCCGGGTTGGGGTTGAGTTTGATTGTGGCCTGATTGCCTTTATCGCTGTCCCAATTAAGGCTATGCCTGGAATTGTTGGTGTTAAAATTAATGGTTTTGCCAGAATCCGTAGCCGTGGTATTGAACACAAACTTGCCTGACAGTTCATGTGTGGCCGCGCTAAAAAGTTCGGTAGTCGTATCACGCAAAGTATAAGTTGCGCCGCCGCCGCGGATATTTAAGTCGGCCACTTTTACCTGCGGTGTAAAAGGTTCTTTGTAGGTGCTGCTTCCTTCCAGTTTAAAAACACCTTTACTGTCGTTGTCATCGTTGTTGTTGTTGTCATTATCAAAAAAAGTATTGCTGTTGAAATGACGGCCAAAAAAACGGTTGTCAGTAGGCAAAGCCCCGCGGTAAACAACCAGGGCAAACAGCACCGCAAAAACAAGCACTTTAACAGTAGTGGCCGTTTGTGATGTTTGGTGAGAGAAAACCAGGTTCACCCCCCAGAAAATCAGGAACAATGGCCACAGGCCGATGATATTTTGCCAATGGAAATTGATGACGTTAAAATTATCCAGTAAAAACAGTATGCCAATGCCCAGCAAAAACAAACCGGTAAATAATCTGTCGCGTTTCATGGTTTAAATATCTTTAGGTTGATCATTTGGGTTAATACCAGACCAGTCTTCTTTCGGCATAGTTTTTTGTCTTGCTGTTTTTGTATTGGACCGGAAGATCAAACCCAGACCAATAATCACCAAAATAACTGGCCAGAACTGCTCGAAATTAAACCAGTCGGGGATGAAGTCAAGTTGGTCCAGCAGGAAAATTACACCCAATACAATCAGTACCAATCCGCCGATCTGGGCTACATTTTTATTGTTGTTGATCCTGAATTTTGTATTAAAAGCATTTGGATCAAAACCCTGGTACGGCTGGTTTCCTTCATGAACGGTGTAATCAACCGAAGGATCGTTCAGAACACCATTTCTCCTTGGCATTATAATCCACAAAACAATATAGGCCAGCGTGCCGCCGCCATGATAGATCAGCGTCAACACAAAAATCAGGCGCACGATGGTAACATCAATGCTAAAATAATCTGACAAGCCAGCACAAACGCCAGCTATCACTTTTCGGTTTTCGTCCCGGTACAATTTCTTTTCCATACTCTTTTCAGCTTATAAATTTTTAAATTTCCCTTGTTGCGGTTTGAATGATCAGCTCATCAACATTGGCCCCGGCACTCATTTTTAAACAAGTAGTTACGGCCGAAGCCACATCTTCCGGCATCACGAATTTTTCCGGCGGAATGGTTGTTCCGTCCCAGGAATCCGTCAACGTTGATCCAGGCAAGATGGCAGTTACTTTTACCTGATAAGCTTTCATTTCTTCCCGCATAATATGATTAAGACCAAGCTGCGCAAACTTTGTTACAGAATAACTGCCGGCATTTACAACTACCTGTTTGGAGGCAACAGAACAGATGTTAAAGATATGGCCTGAGCGTGCCGCCATTAGTTTTTTGCCGAAGTAACGGTACAGTTCATAACCTGCCATCAGGTTCAGGTCAAGCTGTTTTTGCAGGGAATTTTCTGCTTCCTCCAAAATACTTCCCGGCAAAAACGAGCCTGCATTGTTAATGATGATTTGGATAGATACCAGTTCCCGTTCTGCTTCGGCAGCAAAAGCGAACACTTCCTCCCGCAAGTTGCAATCAGTTGCGCGGGCAAAAACTTTTATAGCCGGGTTGCTTTGCAGCAATGCTTCTTTTACCACTAATAAATCAGTGTGGTTCCTGGCACAAATAGCCAGGTTAATCCCTTCTTTGGCCAGTGCTTTGGCAATGGCCAGCCCAATCCCTTTGGTGGCCCCCGTAATCAGTGCGTTTTGCATGGATAAAATTAGCCAAAATCAGCATCAGGTCTTAAATTGAAAAATTGTATTTTTAAAAAATTTTTAAAATGATCTTTACACACTTAGGCCGATATATTTTATTGCTGCAGGCAAGTTTTAAAAAGCCGGAAAACTTCAAGGTTTACTGGAGCGAGATCATGCGCGAAATGGTTTCTATCGGCATCGGTTCTTTAGGGATTGTTTGCATTATTTCGGTTTTTATCGGTGCGGTTTCTACCGTACAAACTGCTTTTCAATTAGTTAGCAATTTGATCCCGCGTTCTATTATTGGCGGCATCACGCGGGATTCGGCTATATTAGAGTTCAGTCCGACGATAACTTCGCTGGTTTTGGCCGGAAGGGTAGGTTCCAGCATTGCATCACAAATTGGCACCATGCGTGTAACCGAGCAAATTGACGCATTGGAAATTATGGGCGTAAATGCTCCGGGATATTTGATTTTGCCCAAGATCATTGGCGGCGTTACCATGTTTCCATTGCTTGTGATCATCTCCGTTTGCCTTTCGTTATTTGGCGGTTATATTGCCGGCAGTGCTTCCGGTGCCGTTTCTCCCAACGATTATGTAATTGGTTTAACAACAGATTTTAATCCGCTTTTTGCACGTATTGCCTTGATAAAAGCATTGGTTTTTGCCTTCATCATCACCAGCGTTTCGGCTTATCAGGGTTATTATACTTCTGGCGGCGCGCTGGAAGTGGGCCAGGCCAGTACCCGCGGCGTGGTAATGAGCTGTATCATAATTTTGTGTTCTGATTACCTGATAGCCCAGTTGATGTTATGATTGAGATTAAAGATATTAATAAAACTTTTGGCGACAACCATGTACTCAAAGGTATTTCGGCCATGTTTAATCAGGGGATGGCCAACTTGATCATTGGAGGTTCAGGTTCTGGGAAAACAACTTTACTGAAATGTATTGTGGGACTGCATGAACCCGAAAAAGGTGAAGTGCTGTACAGTAATGAAAATTTCACCAAGATGGATTTTGAACAACGCATCCCAATCCGCAAAGAAATCGGCATGTTGTTCCAAAACTCGGCTTTGTTTGATTCGATGACCGTGGAAGAAAATATTATTTTTCCGCTGAACCTGTTTACCGAAATGTCGAGATCAGAAAAAACTGACCGTGCAAATTATTGCTTAGAAAGAGTAAACCTGAAAGGGACCAACAAATTATTCCCGTCAGAGCTTTCCGGCGGGATGAAAAAGCGTGTTGGTATTGCACGGGCCATTACCATGCAACCCAAGTATTTGTTTTGTGATGAACCCAACTCCGGCCTCGACCCAAAAACTTCTATTGTGATTGATGAACTGATCAAAGACATTACCGATGAAAATAACATCACCACTGTTGTGGTCACGCATGATATGAACTCGGTAATGGGCATTGGCGATAATATCCTTTTTCTGCACAACGGCGAAAAATGGTGGCAAGGCTCCAACAAAGAAATTGCGCATACTGATAATAAAGAACTGAACGATTTTGTATTTGCCAGCAAGTTTATGCTTGCAGCGAAAGAGAAATTGTAAAAGAGCTATCAGCCATTAGCTTTCAGCAATCAGCCAATGCAAATTGACGATATAAAAGCGCTGAAAGGTGATGGCTAATAGCTGAAAGCTAAAAAATGATCCAACTCCTTACACCGCAATTTTGGAAAGATTACGAACTGATTGATTGCGGTAATTTTGAAAAATTAGAACGGTTTGGAAATCTGATCCTGGTCCGGCCGGAGCCGCAAGCGGTTTGGAGCAAAGCTTTACCAGAAAAAGAGTGGCAAAAACAGCATCACATCCGTTTTAAAGGCCGCTCTGCAACTTCCGGCGAATGGCTGAGAAAGAGTCCGGCAACGCCCGACCGCTGGCAGATTGAATATCAAAACCCGGATGTAAATATCCGTTTACGTTTAGGTTTAACTTCTTTTAAACATGTTGGCGTTTTCCCGGAACAAGCGGTAAACTGGGATTATATCTCCACCCAAACCAAAAAACTGAAAACACCTCAGCCTAAGTTTCTAAACCTGTTTGCTTATACCGGTGCTGCTTCGCTGATGGCCAGAGCTGCCGGAGCAGAAGTTACGCATGTTGATTCCATTAAGCAAGTGGTTACCTGGGCGAATGAAAACCAGCAATTATCAGGCTTGGGCAACATCCGCTGGGTAGTGGAAGATGCGCTGAAATTTGTAAAACGAGAGCTTAAAAGAGGCAATAAATACAACGGCATTATCTTGGACCCGCCTGCTTTTGGCCACGGACCGAACGGCGAAAAATGGAAACTGGAAGATAATATCCTGGAAATGATGCAAGACGTGGTGCAATTGCTGGACGAGAAAGAACATTTCCTGATCCTGAACACTTATTCGCTTGGGTTTTCTTCGGTAATTGTGGAAAACCTGATCCAAGGTGCTTTTCCGGAAGCAAAAAACTTAGAAACCGGTGAGTTATACTTGCAAGCAACGGCTGGCAGCAAATTACCGCTGGGCGTTTTTGGGAAATTTAATAACCTTTGATCCGGTTTAATGATCAATGCAAACCCTATTAGAACCTGTTTAAAATTTTTTCAATATGTTTTTTATGCTTCTTTTATCACCTAAAAAATGGCAAGCAGATGGTTTTGGTTTATTTAATTGATGCAAACACCAATTTTTATAGGGTAAAAGAAGCATTGCATTTTTTCTTGTATAAATTTAAACAGGCACT
>JAABUQ010001743.1_pt1 | contig 45543 bp, 53 predicted proteins | sample 5560001 | NCBI WGS metagenome assembly JAABUQ01 (sample SAMN10711888, study PRJNA513371) | rock metagenome | isolation source: Antarctica rocks | place: Antarctica: Victoria Land, Finger Mt nord | collected 2015-12-18 | reverse complement strand
TGGTGACCATCCCGTCGGCCTGGGCGAGGGTGCTCACCAGTTCGAACGCATAGCGCTCCCCGTCACGAAGCAGGGCCAGGACGCAGAACTCCAGCACGCCCCGGCGCAACTGGGCCACGGTCGCATCCCTCGGAGCCATGCGCTGCAAGGTAGCTGGTACGAACTAGGACGTCAAGGCTCCGGGATAGGCGCGCTCGGCCTCCCGCTCGAGGCGCCTGCGGTGGCGGCGCGTCCACCACGCAAAGCCGACGACGACGACGACGAACACAGCCGCGTAGCCGTACTGGGCGAGCAGGTGGTCGAGCGTGTGGCTGGAGAGGATCGCGAGAATCAGTTGGAGAAGCCGGCCCACGGCCACGCGCAGGTACCCACCTCAGGCGCGCCCTATCCGCACCCAGGCGCGCATCGCGCTTGCGTGTCACAGTGACCGACATGGCCATCCTGGTGCCCGCGCGGCTCCTGCCCTTCCTCGCCGTGGTCGGCGCGCTCACGATCGTGCCGGGCCCGGACATGGCGTTGGCCATGCGCAACGCGCTGCGCGGCGGCTCGATTGCGGCCTGGTACACCGGCCTGGGGTGCTGCACCGGCCTGGCCTTGTGGGCGGCGACGGCGGTGGGAGGGCTGGCCGCGCTGCTGAACGCGTCGGGCGCCGCCCTCGGGGTGCTGCGCATGGCGGGGGCCGCCTACCTGGCGCTGTTGGGCCTGCGCGCGCTGCGCGCCGCCGCCCGCGACGCGCCGCCGGGCAGCCGCGACGTACCCGAAGAGCGTTGCGCCGCGGGGGACAGCGCAACGACCTCACCGTCCCGCACCAGCGAAGGCTCACCGCGGGCCGGCGCCCGCCCCGGGGCCGGGCGGGCCGCGACGAGCCGGCGTGCCGCCTACGTGCAGGGCCTGGTTAGCAACCTGCTCAACCCCAAGATCGCCCTGCTGTTCGTCAGCCTGCTGCCCCAGTTCGTCGCCCCGGGAGAGCCGAGAACAGCGACCACGGCAGCGCTCGCCGTGGCCTTCTTGACCGTGGCGATGGCCTGGTGGACGCTGTTCAGCCTGGCCGTCGGTTTCGTGGGCCGCGCCCTGGCCCGTCGTTCGGTGCGCCGCGGGGTGGAGGCGCTTGCCGGTACGGCGCTGCTCGGGCTGGCCGCGCGGGTGGCGATTCGCTGAGCCCTGGCTTTAGCCCCGGCCTCGAGAAGCCGCCGGCGAACGACGTGCCCGTTTGGCAGCGGCGCCCACCGGGGACGCTCATCGCCGGTGTACCCGACCGCTAGGAGCATGCTCGTGTCCGGCTGGATATCGGCGACGACCGAGGCCGGCGTGCCCGCCGATGTGGCCTGGGCCCAAGTCGTGCACTTCGAGGACTACCCCCGCTGGTTGCCCAGCGTCAGCGCGGTGGAGCGCACCGGCGAGGACAGCCTGCTCATCACCGCCCGCAGCGACTCGGGCCTGCACAAGGTGGACGTGCTCATAGCCGAGCAGCTGCCCGGGCGGCGCCTGGCCCTCACCCTCAGCGAGCGCCCTCGGGCCAGCGCGCGCCTGCACCTGCATGCCCTGGACGAACACTCGACCAGGCTGCAGATCGAGGTCGACCACGATCTCGATCCGCTCGCGGCCAGGATGCTCGATCTGCTGTTCGCGCCCGAGCGCCAGCTCGAGGAGGGGCTGCGCCGCTTCGTCGACGCGCTGACAACATCTGGGTCGGCGCTCGATGGCCACTGAGCTGCTCGCGACCTACCTGAACGACCACCTGGCCACCGCGACCGCGGCGCGCGAGCTCGCCCGACGGTCCGCGACGGCCAATCGGGGGGGTGAGCACGGTGCCTTCTTGGAGCGCGTGGCCGGCGAGCTCGACGAGCAGCTTGCTGCGCTTGGCGCCACCATGGATGCGCTCGGGGTGTCGCCGGACCGGGTCAAGCAGGCGGCAGCCTGGACGGCCGAGAAGGCGGGGCGCCTGAAGCCAAACGGCCGGCTGCGCGGCTACTCGCCTCTGAGCCGAGTGGTGGAGCTCGAGGCGCTGAGCATGCTCGTCACCCATAACCTCGCGCTGTGGCAGGGCCTGGACGAGCTGACGGCGGCGCGACCGTCGCTGGACGGACCGGATGCCCGCCGGCAGGCCGACCAGTGCGCACAGCAGCTGCAGGAGCTGCAGGCCCAGCGGCGGCGCGCCGTCACCCAGGCCCTGGCCGGCTGACCCGCCGCCGAAACCTTGCGTACGGGTGGCCGGAGCAGTTCATTCCCGCATCCGAGCTCGTCGGCTACCGTGCGATGCCTTCAGGCGGATCCTGGCTGTCGAGCACAGCCGGAACATCCTCGAGACAGGAGAGCGGAGCATGAAGATGGTGATGGCCTACATACGGCACGAGGCATTCGAGCCGATTCGCACCGAGCTGTTGGCCCAGGGCTTCCCGTCGCTGTCGATCACCGAGGTCAAGGGCTCCGGCCGCCAGAAGGGCATCACCGAGCGCTATCGCGGTGCTGAGCTGACCAATTACCTGCGTCCCAAGATCAAGCTGGAGTGCGTGGTCGAAGACGACGACGTGCAGACCATCATCCAGACCATCCTCAAGCACGCCCGCACGGGCACCGTGGGCGATGGCAAGCTCTTCGTCCTGCCCGTCGATGAGGCCTACCGAATCCGGACCGGCGAGTCAGGTGAGGAGACCCTGCAGACCCATCCGGGCTCGGGCTCCTGAGGCCCCACGCACATCCGCCTAGGGGACCCAGCGCTCCGCCAGCGGGGTGACCTGAAGCTCGTGGGTAGCCGCCCGCGGCCCCTGCCCGGCCAGGAAGAGCACGGCGTCGGCAAGCTGTCGTGGGTCGGCCAGTGCGTCGCGCTGATCTTCGGCCACCTCGCGCTCGCGCGTCTGGATGCCTGCGTCGACGATGAGCAGGGCGACGTGGATACCGTGCTCGCGCAACTCCAGCGCCGCGGCCTGGGTGATGGCTCGCACCGAGAAGGCGCCCGCCGCCCACAGGCCCCGGCCCGCCGCCGCGCGGCGCGCGGAGCCCCCGCTGACCTGAATGAGGGTGGCCGGGCGTCCCTGATCGAGCAGGAAGCGCCCGCCGGCCGACAGGAAGGCGAACGCCGAACGCCCCGGAGCGACGGCCCAGGAGTCAAAGGACTCAGGCTCGGCCTGGGCGATGGGGCCGCCACCGAAGGGGCCGCGGCGCTCCCCACCGTAGGCTGAGGCGGCGTTGACTGCGCCGAAGACGAGGGCGCTGGGTGATGAGGTCACGGTCATTCTCCCTTGCTCAGCGAACCGAGCTGTAGCTGAGGTCACACACGCCGCCGTTCCACGTCGCGTTGACGCACTCGACGTCCGATGACCACACGGTCGGTCGCCGGACCCAGTCATAGACCACCGCGGCTGCGTCGGCGCTGATCATGTCGTCCACCCGTCCCCAGGCGAGCGCGCGAGCGCCGATCCCCACCGCCGACTCGGCCTGCGACATGGCCGCGTTCACCGCCGGATCGTCTAGCTGTGACCAGTTGAGGTTGTGCGTGGGAGTGATCGCGCCACCATTGAAGGCGGGGAAGAGGACCGCCTCGGGATCGGAGAAGTCACGCACCCAGCCCACGTTGGGGCACACCTGCACGCGCATCCGCGGCTGGCCGCAGTAGCGCGAGTACATGCGGGCCTGGGACACGAGCCGCAGGCGCGTCGCGAACCCGAGCTCGCGCAGCGTGACGTTGACCTGGTGGGCGATCTGCGCGTCGGCGGCGTCGAGGGCTCCGACGATGCTCACCCGGGCGGCGCCGGTGGCGCGCCCGGACCCATAGCCGGCGCGACGCATGTACGAGCGCGCCAGCCCCATGTCTCCGGAGGGATGGCCCGCGAAGTCAAGCCCCCGCGCCACCACGCCGCCCGCCTCACGCGACCCGTTCATGCCCGTGTAGAGAAAGTGGTTGGCCACGTCGCCGCCCAGCGGCGCGCCGCGCGCCGCGGCCAGCCGGGTTCGGTCCATCGCCGCGTACACGGCCCGGCGTGCGTCCAGTCGGTCAAAGGGAGCCACGGCGGTGTTCAGCGCGACGTACTCAGAGCCCGCTCCAGCGCTGGAGTAGATCTGCTTGCCGTGGCGCTGGCGCGCGACGGCGGTCACCCCTTCAGGAGGCGGGTCGGCGTCGACGCCGTGACTGCCGCTGAGCACTTCGGTGGCGGCGCCGGTGGGATCCTGCCCGAGGCGCAGGTCGACCTCATCGACAAAGGCGGGACGCACGTCGGTGCCTGCCACCCAGTTGGCGTTGCGCACCAGACGCACGAGCTTGGCGTGGGGCGCAGCGCCAACGCCCGGGGCGAGCGCCTGAGGCGTGTACGGGCCGGTGGCCGCGACGTGCACGCGGTACGTCGAAGGCGAGTGGGCGTCCAGGGGGGCTGCGTAGGTGCGGGGCACCGGGGCGCTCAGCGGCAGCACCAGCGCCTGCGCCAGGTAGGAACCGGCGGCCCGGTCCAGGCGAAAGACGATCGTGCGGGGATCCGGCGTGCGAATGCCCGCGAGCGCTCCCCCCCGCGCGCGGTCCGCCCCGAGCAGATGGCCGAAGTAGCGCTGGGCCCAGGGGCTGGCCACATGCGGATTGAAGCCGCGCTCGATGGCGTAGGCCACGTCGGCTGATGTGACCTGGCGGCTCACCGGCGGCGCGAAGCGCACGCCGGAACGCAGGACCACGGTCACCGTGCGTCCGCCCGGGGAGACGTGCGGTGGCCCTTCGGCCAGATCGGGGACCATGGTGGTCGGGTCACTGGGCAGGTAGGCGTAGAGCGCCCGCTGGGTGGCGGCGGCCACGAGACGCTCGGTCGTCGTCAGCGCCAGCGCCGGATCGAGGTCGAGCGTGGGCGAGGAGCTGAGCAGCGCCAGCGTGCCTCCGCGCAGGCCGTCGGCGCCGCGCTTGGCGTTGGCGGGGTTGCCCGCCGTGGAGGCGCCTCCCGCCGCACAGCCGCCCAGCGCAAGCGCGAGCACGCCCGCGCAGATGGAGCCCCTGGCCCGTGCCCAGCCGGCCCAGCCGCCGGGCCGGCCCGGCGCGATGGCGGTCAACTGCTCGTGCCCTCTTGTGGCCCATCCAGGCGCCGGTGCACCGAGCGCACCTTGTCCGCCAGTGTCTGCTCGGGGCGGTCGCGGCGCTCATCGAGCTTGAGCACCGTGTAGACGCGTGGGACGCCCATGGCGAAGGGGACGTCGTGCAGCTCACCCACCAGCGCCAAGATGTCCGCCGTCGTGCCCTGAAGCGACGTGCCCATGGCGTGCATGACGTAGCCGACGCGCTCCTGGGAGGCCAGGCGGCGTTGGATCTCAGCGATGTAGGCGCTGGCACTCGGATCGCGACGTCCCAGCGCGATCACGGTAAGGTCGGCCGTCGCCATCGCCGTGGCGTGGCGCGCTCTAGTCGAGCAGCTCGTAGGCGGGCACGGTGAGGAACTCGGGCAGATCGGGCGACAGGGTCACCTGCTCGAAGACCTGGCGGGTCTCGCGCGGCCTGCCGGCCTCCCACGTCTGGTCACCGACCTGGGCCTGGATCTTGGCCGTCTCCTGGTCGAGGACCTCACGCACCAGCTCGGGGGTGACCGTGCGTCCGTCCTGCAGCTGGGCCTCATGGTGCACCCACTGCCATATCTGTGCGCGCGAGATCTCGGCGGTGGCGGCGTCCTCCATCAGCGAGTTGATCGCGGCGGCGCCGCGGCCGCCGAGCCAGAAGGAGACGTACTGAACGCCCACGCTGACGTCCGTGCGCAGTCCCTGCTCGGTGATCTCCCCGGGGGTGGAGGCCATGTCCAGCAGCTGCTCGGCCGTCACGTGGACGTCGTCGCGCTGGCGCTCGAGCTGATTGGGGCGGCCCTGCAGGCCGTGCTCGAACACCTCACGCGCCACGGGCACGAGGTCGGGATGAGCCACCCAGGTGCCGTCGTAGCCCTGAGCCACCTCCCGCTCCTTGTCGGCGCGCACGGCGGCGAGGGCCTTCTCGTTGGCCTCCTCGTCGCGGCGGGAGGGGATCAGCGCTGCCATGCCCCCCATGGCGTGCGCTCCGCGGCGGTGGCAGGTGGCCGCCAGCAGCTCGGTGTAGGCGCGCATGAACGGCACCGTCATGTTCACGTCCACGCGGTTGGGAAGCACGTAGTCCGGGCGCTCGGGGAAGCACTTGATGGCCGAGAAGATGTAGTCCCAGCGCCCGGCATTGAGCCCCGCTGAGTGCTCGCGCAGCTCGTAGAGGATCTCGTCCATCTCAAAGGCGGCCGGCAGCGTCTCGATGAGCACCGTCGCCTTGATGGTCCCGCGCGCTATGGCCAGCGCGTCCTGAGCGTGGTCGAACACGTCGTTCCACAGCCGCGCCTCCAGATGGGACTCCATCTTAGGCAGGTAGAAGTAGGGGCCGCTGCCACGATCGACCAGGCGCTGGGCGCAGTGAAAGACGTATAGGCCGAAGTCCATCAGCGCCCCCACGATCGGGCGCCCGTCCACGAACAGGTGACGCTCGGGCAGGTGCCAGCCTCGCGGGCGCACCAGCAGGGTGGCCGGGTCGTCCACCAGCTCGTAGTGGCGCCCGTCCGAGCCGTCGTAGGTGATGGTGCGGTCGATCGCGTCGCGCAGGTTGATGTGACCCTCGACCATGTTCTGCCACGTCGGGGCGTTGGCATCCTCGAAGTCGGCCATGAACCCGTCGGCGCCCGAGTTGAGCGCGTTGATGGCCATCTTGCGCTCGGTCGGGCCCGTTATCTCCACCCAGCGCTGCTGCAGATCGGCGGGCGCCGGGGCGACCTTCCAGTCAGACTCGCGCAGCTTGCGCGTCTCAGACAGAAAGTCGAGGCTCTGGCCGGCGGTCAGGCGCCCACGACGCTCGGCGCGGGCGCGCAGCAGCTCGTCGCGGATCGGCCCGAAGCGGCGCTGCAGCCCGGCCACGAAGGCCAGCGCGTCGGTGGTCAGGACCTGCTCGAAGCCGGCCTGCATGGGGCCGCGCACCTCGGGGCCTGCCTCGGTCATCTTTCCCCTCTCAGCGAGCGGGCAAGCAGAGGCCGTACTCCTCGGCCAGGGACTCGATCTGGCCGAGGACCTCGGGCAGTTGCGTGCGTGGGATGACCCCGTCCTGGACGAAGTAGTTCGGTGAGATGCGCCCGGCGGCCGGGAAGGCGGCCTTGCGCATCTTCCAGAAGGTGTCGCGCTCGGTGGCGTCGCGGGCCACGCGCACCTCGCGCGCGCCATTGCGGTGACAGTGCGCCTCGAGTTCTGAAAAGCGCGCGTCGCACTCGGACTCGGAGCCGTCGAGCTCGGCCAGCAGCGCCGCCCCCGCGTCTAGCGGCCAACCGGCGTGGGCCATCTGCTCGGAGGCCTGGATGGCGAGGTTGTCCATCATCTCGATGGCTCCGGGGACCAGCCCAGCCGACACGATGGCCGAAACCGCCTCAGCGGCCGCGCGCACGTCGTCAAAGAACGCGACCAGGGTCTTGATGGCCTGCGGCGCGGGGACCACGCGCAGGGTGATGCGCGTGGCCACCCCCAGGGTCCCCTCCGACCCTACGAAGGCGCCGAGCAGGTCATAGCCGGGCGACTGCAGATCCTTGCCCCCCAGCGTCACCACCTCGCCGTCGGGTAGCACCACCTCCAGACCGGTGACGTAGTTGGTGGTGAAGCCGTACTTGAAGCAGTGCGCCCCGCCGGAGTTCTCGGCCACGTTGCCTCCGATCGAGCACACGATCTGACTGGACGGGTCGGGTGGATAAAAGAAGTCGGGGGCCACGGCGTGGGAGACGGCGATGTTCGTCACCCCCGGCTCCGCCACGGAGGTGCGCGACGTGGTGCGCGCTGCTCCTCGCCGCAGATCTCGCGTAGGCGCTGCGCCAGCTCGACGTACAGCGCAGACTCGCGGCCTGCAATCCCCTCGTCGCGCCCGAGGGCGACTGGGGCCCCAGCAGGCTGCACGGTGGGCGCGGCCACCTAGGGAACCATCCAGGAGAGGACGCTCAGGGACTGCAGCAGCACGAGCACCGCCATGAGTCCCACCAATAGCAGGCTCCATCCCAGCACGCGTCGGAAGATGTCCCCCTCGCGCCCGGCCAGTCCGACGGCGGCGGCCCCGATGGCCAGGTTCTGGGGAGAGATCATCTTGGCCAGCACGCCGCCCGAGCTGTTGCCCGCCGCCAGCAGTACCGGGGACAGCCCCGACTTCTTGGCCGCGGCGACCTGCAGCGCTCCGAACAGCGAGTTGGTCGAGGTGTCCGACCCGGTCACGGCCGTGCCGAACCAACCGATGAGCGGCGACAGGAAGGCGAAGAAGCCGCCCGCTCCGGCTGCCCACGTGCCCAGGGTGATCGTCTGTCCCGACAGGTTCATGACGTAGGCCAGGGCGAGCACCGCGGCCACGGTGACGATCGCCCAGCCCAACTGACGCAGCGTGCGCACGTACACCGCTGCCGCACGGGCGACACTGACTCGCAGAAAGGCGACGACGATCAGGCCCGAGACCAGGAGCCCGGTGCCCGCGGCGGTGAGGTAGTTCAGCTTGTAGGAGAGGCTGGACGGCGGCTTGCCCTTGCCGTTGAGCACGTGCAGCCCGGGCCACATGATCTTGTTGGTCAGCTTGTCGAGATCTGCGGCGATGCCGTGCAGGCTCTGCAGGCCGAGCACCACGATGATGATCAGGTAGGGCGCGAAGGCGGCCAGCGTGGAGATGTGCCGCCCGGGGCCACCGCCGGCCCCACCCGGCGTGGCGCTCGTGGCTCCGCCGGCGTCGGTGGCGCCACCGCCGCCTGCGGGCTGCCCGCCGGTCACCCGCCGCTCGAAGGCGGGATCGGGCTGGCTGCCTCCGGCCATCGCCGGACGTACCCCACCGCTGACCGGCGTGCGCTCACCGCCGATGCGCGGGGACCACACCTGCAGAAAACCGACCAGCGCCGCGGCCGACAGCAGCGAGGCGACGATGTCGGTGAGCTCGGTGGAGATGTAGTTCGAGGTGACGAACTGAGCCACGGCGAAGACGACACCGGCGACCAGGGCGGCCGGCCACGCATCACGCAGCCCGCGGCGGCCGTCGACCATGCCCACCAGTATGAACGGGACGATCATGGCCAGGAAGGGCGTCTGGCGCCCCACCATCTGGCTGAGGCTGTGGACCGGCAGCCCCGAGACCTGGGCCAGGGTGACGATCGGGATCGCGATGGCTCCGAAGGCCACCGGTGCGGTGTCGGCGACCAGGGCCACCGCGGCGGCCTTGACCGGATGGAAGCCCAGGCCCACCATCATCACGCCGCAGATGGCCACCGGCGTGCCGAAGCCGGCCAGGGCCTCCAGCAGCGCGCCGAAGCAGAAGGCGATCGCGATCACCTGCACACGCTGATCGTCAGAGATGCGAGTGAAGGCGGCGCGCAGCGCCTGAAAGTGCCCCGTCTCCTCGGTCATCTTGTAGATCCACAGCGCGTTGATGACGATCCACATGATCGGAAACAGCCCGAACGCCGCACCCTCCAGAGCCGCGTCGGCGGTCTGGCGCACGGGCATCCCGTAGACGGCCACCGCCACCACGCCGGCCGCCAGCAGCGCGAGCAGCGAGGCCCACTGGGCCTTCATACGCAGCCCACCCAGGAGCACGAAGAGCGCCACCAGGGGCAGTACGGCAAATATCGAAGTGATCCCCAGCGAGTGGGAGACCGGATCCAGCACCTGCTTGTACATGCTCTCCTCCTCCTGCCCGACCCGGTCGTTCAGGCCGAGCCCCGCACGATCAGCCTTCCTCAGGCGGTAATGTAGCTCGTGGCGATCGACTCAGGCACGATCGCCGGCACGCGGGGGAGCGTTCACCGCGTTGGGAGGCACCTCTCCGCGAGCGGCAGCCACCGCGTTGACCGCGCAGACGCGCGCCATCGCGCGGCGGGTGCGGTGGGTGGCGCTGCCCAGATGGGGCGAGAGCACCGCGTTGGGGCAGTCGCCCAGACCCGGCGCGAGCTGCGGCTCGTGCTCGTAGACGTCAAGGCCCGCGCCGCCGATGCGCCCCTCGCGCAGCGCATCGACAAGCGCGCGCTCGTCGATCAGCGCGCCTCTGGCCGTGTTGATGAGGATGGCCGAGCGCTTCATGGCGCGGAGGGCGACATCGTCGATCAGATGACGGGTGTCCGCGCTGAGCGGAGCGTGCAGCGAGACCACGTCGGCCTGTGCCAGGGCCGCGAGCAGCGACACCCGGCGAGCGTCGCGCAGGTGCGCCGGCGGGGTCGCCCCCGACCGATCGGTGTACAGGACGCGCATGCCAAAGACGGCTGCGCGCTCGGCCACGGCGCGACCGATGCGCCCGAAGCCGACCAGCGCCAGCGTCGCCCCGTATAGGTCGAGCCCGAGCATGTAGTCGGGTCGCCATCCCTCAAAGCGCCCGGCGCGCACGGCGCGGTCGCCCTCACCCAGTCGTCGGGCGACGGCCAGGATCAATCCCATGGCACAGTCGGCCGTCGCCGTGGTGAGCACGTCGGGCGTGTTGGTCACCCACACGCCACGGCGTGTCGCCGCCTCGAGGTCCACGTTGTCATAGCCCACCGCGTAGTTGCATACCGCCCGCAGCCGCGATGGTGCCTGGGCGAGCACTTCGGCCGAGACCGGATCGCGCAGCTGGCTGCACAGGACATCGACCCCGTCGAGCTCGCGCAGGAGCTCCGCGGCGTCGGGTAGGCGGCCCAGCACGCGCACCGTTCCCGCCCCGGCCAGGAGCGCCGGCGCGGGCTCGGGCAGCGCCAGGGTGAGCAGGAACTCGCTCATCGGCGACCCGTGCTACCCGCGGCGGCCCGCGGGCCGATCAGACGGCCTGAAACAGGACGGTGGCACCCCCCGTAGCGAAGGTCTGGATGTCCCCCACCGTCGCCTGCGCCTCGGGGCTGGCCAGGCTGGTCTGCATCTGCTGCTCGTCTTCGAACCACAGCTCGGCGATGCGGTGATACGGAGGGGTTGTAGAAGGCGCGGTAGCCACAGGCCGGACAGCTGAGCGATCGTGGGAACTCGACCGCCGCGGGGGCGCCGCACCGCGGACAGTGGGCGACGTCCTCCAGGGCCGGGTTGAGGGACACCGCGGGTCAGGCGGCCCGGGAAGCGAGGACGTCGGGGCGCGCGAGGCCCGCGTCGTCGTGCGCCGCGTCCACGGACTGGGCGCCGGAGTCCGCGTGTCCGTCGAGGGCAAAGGCGTCGGCCAGCAACTCATAGGAGCGGCGGCGGGCGGCGTGATCGTGGGTGATGGTGACCACGATGACCTCCTCGGCGCCGTACTCATCGGCCAGCCCCTCCAGCCCGGCACGTACGACCTCGGGCGTGCCGATCACGGCCCGGCGCCCCGAGCCCGAGCCGTCGAGCTTGCCCTCGCGCTCCAAGAAGGCGAGCGCCTTCTCGGGCGGCGGCACCGCGATCAGCTGGCCGCGCCGCAGCAGCGTGAGGGTCATGCGACTGCTGCTGGCCAGACGCTGGGCCTCCTCGGCGCTGTCGGCGCAGAGCGCCCACACCGCGACCGCCGTGCGTGCTCCGCCGGCGCCCTGGGCCTCCGCATAGCGCTCGCGGTACAGACGCGCGAAGTCCGCGCCTCCAGGATTGATGAAGTCGGCGAAGGCGTAGGGCAGCGCGAGCTGGCCCGCCCAGATGGCGCTCTGGGGGGAGGAGCCGAGCAGCCAGGGCTCGGGGGTCGCGGGCCACCCGGGCAGGGCTGCCAGCCGCGAGAACGGATGCTCGGCCGGCAGGTTGGCGTCCAGGTAGCCCAGCAGCTCGGCCAGCTGCTGGGGGAAATCGTCAGCGGCGGCCTGGCGTCGGTCGCGCTGCAGGGCAAAGGTGGTCAGCGGGTCCGTACCCGAGGCGCGACCCAGGCCCAGGTCGATGCGTCCCGGGAACAGCGCGCTCAGGATCGAGAACGTCTCGGCCACCTTGCGCGGGCTGTAGTGAGGCAGCATCACCCCGCCGCTGCCCACGCGCAGGTGTCGCGTGCAGGAGGCGATCGGGCCGATGAGCGCCTCCGGGCTCCCGCCGGCGAGCATGGGACCACCGTGGTGCTCGGCCACCCAGTAGCGGTGGTATCCCAGCCGATCGGCAAGTCGGGCCAGGTCAAGCGTGTTGCGCACGGCTTGCACACCGGTGAAGCCCTCCGATACCGGTGACTGATCGAGAACGCTCAGGCGCACGAAGACCGCAGAACGGGCGTCAGGAGGACGCCGGGTCGGCGCGCCGGGCGACGGCGATGCCGCCCTCGTGGTCGAGCGGATGCACTTGCACATCGACAAAGCCCGCGCGCGGCAGGGCGGCACGCCACCAGTCGACGTCAGCCGGATGCTCCCAGCGCCCGGTGAGGTAGCGCAGGGCGTTCTTAAGCACACGCAACAGGCCGGCCGGCCCTCGGCGCAGCATGCTCTTGACGATGCTCGTCATCACGGCCCGGTCACGGGCATCGGTCACGCGTACGCGAAACATCATGTCGCCGACGACCAGCCTTCCTCCCGGACGCAAGACCCGCCACGCCTCGGTCAGCGCGCGCTCCTTGTCGCGGTCTTCGAGGTGGTGGTAGCAGTAGTTGGAGAGGACCACGTCGACCGATCCGTCGGGCAGGGGCAGCTGAGTGGCCGACGCCTGGCGAACCTCCACGTTGGCCAGCCGTGCCTCGAGCACCTTGCTGGCCAGGCGCCGACACATGGCGGCAGAGATGTCGATGGCGTACACCTGCTCCACCGTCGGCGCGACGGCCAGAGCCAACAGGCCGGTTCCCGAGCCGACATCGAGCGCGCGCTCGCCCGGCGCCATGGAGGCCAGGCCGATGATGCGATCGCGCAGCGCGCGGAAACCCTCGGTGTCGGCCATCGCCTCCATGTCGCCGACGTGCTGGTCCCAGTTCTTCTGGCGCACTGAGTGCAGCACCCCGCGCAAGCCGGGCCGCCGTCGGCAGTCCCGGTCCGCCGCCGAGGGGTCCGACGTGGCGGACGCCGCGGGGTCGGCGAAGGTCGGGCTGTCGGTCTGGTGCACGGTCATGGGCCTGGTCTCTGAGTCAGCGGCACGGCAGCGGCCACGGTACATCAGTCGCTTCCCCTAGCCTTCACGTCACGATGGCAGATCGCTCCGGTGCACCCTCGCCCGCCGCGGCCTCGCGGGTGCCCCTATCCGCCGACCCCCCCACGCTGGCCCACACGCCCCCAGATCCTGCCCAGACGCCCGGCGACCTGCGCCGTGCTCGCCGCGCGCAGCATCGTGACTCGCTGCGTCGACGCAGACTGATCGCCGCCGTCCTGGTGACCGCGCTGCTCGTCCTCGTGGGCGTCGCAGCGCTGCGGGCGGCTACCGGCGCTCATGGTCGCAGCGCACACGCGGGCCCGGGCGGCTCCCCGGTGGCGCCGGCGCCACCGGGCGTGGTCTCACTTGAGGTCCCCGGCCGCCCCGCGGTCACCCTGCCGACCGCAGCCTACGAGCGCGCGGGGCAGGTGAACCGGGGAGCCCTGGCCGCGCTGGTCTACCGGCTGGTGCCGGCGCGACGCGTGGTGAGCACGGGGCAGGCGCACATCAGCTACCGCTACGCGCGCGGGCACGCCGTGTCGGCCATCGCCGGCCTGGGCGCACGGGGAGGAACGGTGAGCGTCTCGCGTACCGCGTTCGCGGCCACCATCGACGCGCCGGTCATCGGCCAGGTCGAGCGCAACGACTGCGAGGCCACCGCCCTGCAGATCCTGCTGAGCACCGTCGGGCGCCATATCGACCAGCGAACCCTGCAGGCCCAGGTTGCGCGCAGCGGGCCGCTGGACCCGCAGGGATCGGGGGCCAGCGAGGTCTGGGGAGATCCCCGCCAGGGGTTCGTCGGTCGTCCCGAGGGCGGGGGAGTCGCCGGCGGCTTCGGTGTCTACCAGGGCCCCATCGCGGCGCTGGCCCGCCGTCACGGCGTCCGTCTGAGCGACCTCAGCGGGTCCTCGCCCTCGCGGCTGTACGCCCGCGTGCTGGCGGGCCACGCCGTGATGGTGTGGATCGCCCTGGCCGATGGGCCCTACCAGAGCTGGCGCTCACCCAGCGGTCGTCCGGTGACGGTGAACTTCGGTGAGCATTCCCTCGTGGTCACCGGCGTGGGGGCCGACGGACAGGTGACAGTCGATGACCCGCTGAGCGCGTCGCGGCTGACCTGGACGCGCGCCGACTTCGAAGCCCGCTGGCGCCTGCTGGGCCGCCGAGCGCTCAGCGCCTGACGGCCCCAGCCAGGTCCCGCCACCTCAGGCCCTGCCCTGCTCCTCCTTGCGGGCGGCCTTGGCGCGTGCGGCGGCGTCGGCCAGGCGCTGGGCCTCGTCCTCGTGGCTCAGGGCGTCGTCGCGCTTCTCCACCGCCTCGGACTTCTCCTCGAGCGCGGCCAGCCGGGCTCGCTTGGCCCGCTCGTCGATCTGCTCCTCGGTCTGGGCCGTGGCCTTGGCGTTGGCCCGCTTGCGCTGGCCAGCCGCCTTGGCCGCCCGCTCGGTGGCCTGCTGGCGCTGGCGCTTGGCCTGCTGCTTGCGCTCCTCGCTGCGCTTGCGGGCCGCCTCACGCTGGCGCTCGGCCTGGCGCTCCTGGTCGGCCAGACGCTGATCGGCGGCGGCCGTACGCTGCTTGGCCTGGTCGCGCTTCTCGCGAGCGGTCTCGCGCGCGTCGGCGGCCTGGCGCTGGCGGGTGGCCTGTTGACGGAGCTGTGAATCGCCCAGGGCCGTGCCCGCCGCGTCGCGCGCGGCAGCCTCCGCCCGGTCGAGGGTGATCTCCGCTGGCGAGGGGCCGTTGTCGCTGCGGCCGCCCACCACGCGCACCGCGGTGTCGAGCGGCAGACGCAGGATCTTCAGGTAACCGCTTACGGCGGCGCGGGGAATCTGGCGCAGGTTCACTTGCTCTCCTTGGGATCCAGCTGGTTGGCCCGCTCCTCGGCGCGGCGCGCTTCCTGCTCCAGGCGCACCGCCTCCTGGGCGGCAGACATGCGTTGGGTCTCGGCCTGCTTCTCGGCCTGGGCGGCGGCAGCCTCGTTGCGGCGGCGGTCGGCCTCAGCCGTTGACTCGGCCTCGCGCTCGTGCGCCCGGGCCTGCGCCTCGCTCTGGCGACGGTCGCGCTCGATGGCCTCCTCGCGCTCCTTGGCCGCAAGCTCAGTGCGCAGCTCTTTGCGCTCGCGCTCGGTCTCATTGCGCGCGGCTTCGTTCTCGGCCTGCGCCTCCTGCTGGCGCGCACGCGCCGCCTCCTGCACGGCTTGGAGCTCGGCGTCGACCTGCGACTGCTGCAGGCGACCCTCACGGGCCAGGGCGTCGTTGTCAGTCAACGAGCCCAAGGCCTCCTTGGCCTTGCCCGCGACCTTGCCGGCCAACCCTCCGGCGGTCCGTTCGGGTGTGTCTTCAGCACTCACGTTGGTTCTCCCTTTGATTTAAATTTTTCCGAGCGATACCGCCGGAGCTCCGGTAGGGCAGGCCAGTAGGCGCCACGAGGGGTGCTCAGGCCAACCACACGAGCGCCGATGAGCGCGGGCCCTTGCTCTCCCCCCGAATGGGCGATCACCACCAGCAGCTGTGCGACCGTCGCCTCTCCAAAGCGCAACCTGACGGCCATACGGCCTCCGGCTGACGGTCCTACCCCGTGGGCAGCCTAGCGATGCACGAGCGCCCGCGCGCGGCGCACCGGGCGCTGGCGCGCCAGCGCGGCCCGCGCGGCGTTTGCTCCACAGGCGCCGTGGACCCCCCCGCCGGGGTGTGCGGAGGCGGAGGCCAGGTAGAGGCCGTCGACCGGCGTCTCGCTGCGGCCCAGACCAGGTATCGGCCTGAACACGAGCTGCTGATGCAGAGAGGCCGTACCTCCGTTGAGCGCGCCATTTACCAGGTTGGCGTTGGCACGCTGAAATCCCGGAGGGGTGAACACGTGGCGTCCGCGGATCAGACGCCCGAAGCCCGGGGCCAGCTCCTCGATCTGCGTCTCCATACGAGCAACGAAGATCTGCGTCTCGCGTTCGTCCCAGCTGCCCGTCAGTCCTTCCGCGCCCGCGTCAGCGACGATCTTCTGGGGCAGGTGCGTGTAGGCCCACGCCGTCTCGCGACCCGCCGGCTGGCGCGTCGGGTCGGTGCGTGCGTACTGGCCCATGACCAGAAACGGCCGGTCGGGCACCAGGCCGCGAGCAATGTTCGACGACTGCACAGCCAGGCCATCGATCCCCTCGGCCACGTGCACGGTGCCGGCGCGCCGCACGTCGGGATGGCTCCAGGGAATCTCGCCGTCCAGCGACCAATCGACCTTCAGCGTGGCGTTGTCGTACTGGAAGCGGCCAATGTCCGCCAGCACCCGGGCGGGGACCGCGTCACGGTCAAGCAGCTGCTCATACAGCGCCGGGGCGCCGACGTCGGCCAGCACGGCGCGGCGCGCCGTCCAGCGCACCCCGTCCTCGCTGACCGCCGCCGTGGCCCGTCCCCCCTCGGTGATGATGCGCGTCACGCGCCTGGAGCACTCCAGCCGCCCGCCGGCCCGGCGCAGGCGCGCCACCAGGGCGGCGGTCAGGTTGCCCGACCCGCCCTCGGCCACGGGGAAACCGACCTGCTGGCCCAGGCCGCACAGTACCCACCCGAACAGCGCGCTGCCGGGCGCCTCGGGTGCGAGGTCGGCGTGCAGCGCGTTGCCGGCCAGCAGGCGCGGGCCGCCGTCGCCGCCGAACGCCTCGGCCGCGAGGCGCTGTACGGGGAGCACCCCGAAGCGAGCGAAGCGCGCCAGGCCCAGCGGCCCGAGGCGCGCAGCCAGACGAGCGCCGTCTGCCACGGGCGGGAAGGGGCTCATCAGCGCGCCGAGCAGCTTGTCTCCGATCGTCTCCCAGAGGCCATACAGACGCTGCCACGCCTTCCCGTCTCCGGTGGCAAAGCGCTCCAGCGAAGCCATGGTCTCCTGCAGGTCGCGTGAGAGGACCACGCACGACCCGTCCAGGCGGGGGTGAGCCACCACGAGCTCGGCGTGACGCCAGCGCAGGCCGTGGTCCTCCAGGGCCAGGCTCTGGAGGACCGGTGAGGCCAGGCCCAGCGGGTAGAAGGAGCTGTACAGATCGTGGGTGCTGCCCGCCTCGATCAGCGCACCGGAGCGCACAGCCCCGCCCAGATCCTCGTTGGCCTCCAGCACCACGACGTCCCAGCCTGCGTCAGCGAGCAGGTTGGCTGCCGTGAGACCGTTGGGCCCCGAGCCCACCACCACCGCGTCGGCATGCTCTGTGCTCACGCATGGCCTGTACCCGCCCAGGCCGTGTGCAGACGCCCGGGGCGCGCCCGAGGCCCTGCGGCAGTCCTCACCCTGCGTGGAGTTGGTCGTTTCCCAAGTTTGCCCGCGGGTACGAGGCAGGCGTGTCGCTGAACAGGATGCACGTCGCGGTTTCCCCTGAGCGACTGTTCGACGTGCTCACCGACCCCGTCGCCTACGGGCATTGGGTGGTCGGCGCTCACAGCGTCCGCGCAGTTGACCCGTCCTGGCCGGCCAAGGGGTCAAGGTTTCACCACCGGGTGGGCGCAGGGCCCTTCAAGCTGCGCGACCACACCGAGGTGGTCGATGTCGTGCCGCCGCGGCGGCTGCAGCTGCGCGCGCGTGCGCGGCCGCTGGGCACCGCGATGGTGACGGTCGAGATCGAGCAGGACGGCAATGGCGGCAGCCGCGTGCTGATGAGCGAGGAGGGCGCCGACGCGTTCACGCGCCTGGCGCTCGCCAACCCGCTGAGCCAGCGACTGCTCTTTGCGCGCAACGCCGAGTCCCTGCGCCGGCTCAAGCGGCTCGCCGAGGCGCCCAGCCCCTGAGCACCCTCGACGGCGGGCGCCGCGGTGGGCGCTGACAGGATGCAATCGGTGTACGGCGACGGTCAGCCAGCGGGCATACCGCGCGACACCGTCCGGCGGCCCCCCGGAGCCGAGGGCGTCGCGCGTCACTACGACGTTCTCGATCGTCACTACCGGGAGATCTGGGGCGAGCACGTGCACCACGGGCTGTGGCTGGATCCGCGCGACCTGCCCGAGCGGGCCACCCGCCAGCTCGTCGAGCTGGCCGCCGGCCTGGCCGGTGTGCGCGCCGGGAGCCGCGTGTGCGACGTGGGCTGCGGCTACGGCGCCACCGCGCGCCTGCTGGTTGACGAGCTGGGCGCGCAGGTCACCGGGATCACCGTGTCTTTAGCCCAGCTGCGATACGGGCAGGCCCGCGCGCGCGGTGAGAATCCGCGGCTGGTGCTGGGTGATTGGCTGGACAATGGGCTGCCCAGCGAGAGCTTCGACGCCGTCCTGGCCATCGAGAGCGTCTCGCACATGCACGAGCGCCCACGCGTGTTCGCCGAGTGCCTGCGCGTGCTGCGCCCCGGCGGTCGCCTCGTGGTGCTCGACTGGCTGGCCGCGGAGGCCACACGCCGGTGGCAGCGGCGGTTGCTGCTCGACCCCATCTGCCGTGCCGGCCACCTGCCCCGCCTTGACTCCCTACGCCAATACGGAGAGATGCTCCAGCGTGCCGGCTTCGAGGGGGTCACCGGTCGCGATCTCAGCGCCCAGGTGTGGCGCACCTGGCCGTGGGTGCTCCGGTTGGGGGGGCGGCGCATGGTGTCCGACGCGCAGCTGCGCCGACTGGTCGTGGACCCCCGCCACGAGGAGCGCGAGTTCCTGGGCCTGATCGCGTACCTGATGGCCGGCTACGCGACCCGCAGCTTTCGCTACGGGCTACTGAGCGCGCGGCGTGGCGCGGTCTGAGCGCGGACGTCCGCCCTCGGACGGCTCAGCGTCGCGGGTTCGCGCCGGCGGGTGTACCTGCGGGGAAGACCAACCCCCGAGGAGGTGACCATGCTGTTCGCTCTCGCCGTGCTGCTTCTCATTCTCGCCGTGGCCGGTGGCCTGACCCTCCACCCGCTGCTGTACCTGATCGCCGTGCTCGCCGTGCTCGCGTTCGTTGGCGGTCGTCGCGGCAGGGTCGTCTAGCGGACGTGGGCGGATCGGCCCGTGCCGACGCGGGCCGATCCGTCGGCGGACTGGAAGGCACCTAGGTCAGCGCCGCGACGAGGCGATGGTGGCGCAACTGCTCGGGGGGCGCGCCGAGCAACAACCAGTCGCCGCCGTCCCGGCGCGCGACAAGCTCCGCGCGCGCGAGGTCCCCCATCGCGGTTGTGACCGACGGCCGGTGGGCGCCCACCAGATCGGCGAGGCGCTGATGGGACAGCGGCAGCGGCACGGCTATGCCCTCGGGACGAACCCGACCCCAGCGCTCGGCCAGATGCCACAGGGTGAGCAACAGCCGGTCATCCACCCGCGGGTGATGGGATATGGCCAGCGCCACGGCGAGCGCGTGAGCACGACGCGTGCCGCGGTTGAACAGCTCCAGGCCCAGCTGCGGCCAGGGGGCCATGCGGGTGACCAGGCCGTGGTCGAGCACCGCCAGACGGGTGGGCTCGAGGACGGCCCAACCCACCTCGGCCTGAACGTGCGAGCCGTCTTCGTCCCAGCTCCAGGGCCGCATGACGTCGCCAGCACCCAGCAGCTCGACGCATCGCCGGCCCAACACCTCGACCTCGCGGGAGAGCAGACCATCGACGACGAGAAAGCCACGGTGGTGCACGTTGGGCTCGATGGCCGCGCCCACGTCCCAGGCCCCCGGCGACAGCCGCTGCACTCGGGTGAGCGCCTCGCGACGCGCGCGCTCTCGCGCGGTGGGCCCGAGCAGCGCGGCCAGGTCGTCGTCGGCGTCGACGATGCTGATGAGCGCCGAGCCCGAGCGGCTCATCGCGTAAGCAGGATCACCACGAGAACGATGATGACCAGCAGCAGCCCTGCTCCGGCGGCGGGCGGCCAGCGGCTGCGCCAGAAGTCAGGTCGGGCGCGATCGGACCGGTAGCGGCCCTCGGGGGGCTCCCCCACCCAATCTTCCTCATCGTCGACCGCCACGGTGAGCTCAGCTTACGCCGAGGGGCGCGTTCGCGCGCGCGGCGCGTTCGCGCGGCGCCCGCTGCATCGAGGCGTGGTCCGCGGTTGGCCGAGCGCGTCTATCTGCCGCGACGCCTGAACAGCACCCAGCCCAGGACCACACCGGTGGCCAGGGCGGCGCCGGCCGCCCAGGGGGCTGGGCGTGCGCGCGCCTGCTGCGCGAGCTGCCCGGCGGCCTGCTGGGCCTGCTCGGGCGTGACCTCCTGCACGCGGCCTCCGACCTGTACGGCCTTTTCCTTGAGGCTGTCCACCCGGGCGCGTACCTCGTCCTTGCCCTCCTGCACCCGCTGCTGGGCCTGGGCCTTGACGTCGGCCTTCTGGGCGAGCTCCTGAACGGTCTCGCCCAGGCGCTCGCGCGTCTCGTCGATCTGGCGCTGGGCGGCTTCGGGGGTATCGGGCGCGGACTCGGTGTTCGCCGCGGGTGCGCCGTCGGCGTTCTCTGGGTTGCTCATCGCGACGCGCTCTCCTTGACGGTTTGCAGATCCTGTCGGGTGCTGTCAATCGCCTGCTGGGGCATCGGAGCGCCGGCCTGACCGACCTCGCGCTTGCCCGTCAGCGCCAGCAGGCCCGCCGCCGCCAGAAGCACGACGGCGACGATGAGGGCCGCCAGCCAGGCGGTCACGGCGGTGGCCAGGGCCAGGATGGCCGCCGCCACCAGGGCGCCCACCCCGAACAGCGCCACCGCGCCGCCCGCGCCGAACATGCCCAACCCGACCCCCAGCAGCTTGCCCTTCTGCGTCAGCTCGAGCTGAGCCAGACGCAGCTCCTGGCGGATGAGGGTGCTGGTCTCGTCAGAGACCTCGCGGATCAGTTCGGCTACCGAACGTTCTGCAGGCGCGCCGCTTGCGTGCGGGTCGTCAGCCATGAAGACAAGCTCCTTTGCTCTCGCTGTTGGTTCTGCTCAGGGCGCCGTACGCGCCAAAACTACTGGGCGATGGCCGCCTCGACAGGTGGCTCCGCCACTTCCGGGGACTCGGCGAACTGCTTGGCCGCCGACTCGGTGTGCTTGGGCATCATGGGCCCGTCGCCGGCGGGGTCCAGGACATCCTGCTCGAGCCACTTGTAGCGACCGCTGAGCACCTTCTGCCCCGCGTCGTAGTTGCGGCTGTCGTCGTTTGACCAGAGCGCCTTGAACAGGTCATCGGAGCGCCGGCGTGCGTGCACGCTGAACAGGTCGGCGAGCTCGAATATCTCATCACGGTGAGCAGGGTCCGCTTCGGCCAGGGTGTTAGCGTAGACGCACGCCGCCGACATGGCGTACAGCTCGGCCCCGATGTTCACGATGCGACCGAGCAGCGCCGTCTTCTGCTCGAGCTTGGCCTGGTAGACGCCCAGCAGGTAGAACGTCGAGCGTGCCAGCTTGCGCGAGTTGCGCTCGACGAAGCGCAGATGCTTGGCCAGGGACCCGAACTCGTCGTATGACCCCGGCCGCTGGCCGTCGCCCACGGCAAGCTGGGGAAACCACTTCGCGTAGAAGCCACCCGCCTTCAGCGCGGTGCGTGCCTTCTCGGCCACGGCGACCTCGGGCTCGAGGATCTTGCCTCCCACCTGCAGATGCTGGTCCAGAGCCTCGCGGGCGATCAGCAGATGCATGATCTCCGACGAGCCCTCGAAGATACGGTTGATGCGCATGTCGCGCAGCATCTGCTCGGCCGGCACGGGCTTCTCGCCGCGATTCTTGAGCGACTGTGCCGTCTCATAGCCTCGCCCGCCCCGGATCTGCACCATCTCGTCGACGGCCAGCCAGGCCATCTCTGATCCGTACAGCTTGGCCAGGGCGGCCTCGATGCGGATGTCGTTCTGCTTGTCGTCCGCCAGCCGGCTGGACACGTCGAGCATCGCCTCCAGGCCGAAGGCCGTGCTGGCGATGAAGGACAGCTTCTGGGCCACCGGGTCGTGCTTGCCGATCGGCTTGCCCCACTGCTTGCGCTCGCCCGACCACTCGCGGGCGATCTTCAGCGCGTACTTGGCCGACGCGTTACAGATGGCCGGCAGCGACAGGCGACCTGTGTTCAGCGTGGTCAGCGCGATGCGCAGCCCCTTGCCCACGCCGCCGATCACGTTCTCGCGCGCGATGAACACGTCGCTGAAGCGTGTGACCGAGTTCTCGATGCCGTGCAGGCCCATGAACTCGTTGCGCGTCTCCACGGTTATGCCATCGGTGTCGCAGGGACATATAAAGGCGGTGATGCCGCCTCGCTGCTGGTCGGTCTTGGGCACCACGGCCATGACGACGACCACGTCGGCGATGGCTCCGTTGGTTGCCCACAGCTTGACGGCGTTGATGAGGTAGCCGCTGCCGTCCTCGGTGGGCGTCGCTGTGGCGCTCATGCGCGCCGGGTCAGAGCCGACATCGGGCTCAGTGAGCAGGAACGCGGAGATATGGGTGCTGGCCAGCTTGGGCAGCCACTCGCGCTTTTGCTCCTCGGAGCCAAACATGCGCAGCGGCTCGGGGAGGCCGATCGACTGGTGCGCCGACAGCAGCGTGGCCAGGGCCGCGTGCCACACCCCGGTGAGCGCCAGGGCGCGGTTGTAGTAGACCTGCGACAGCCCCAGGCCGCCGTACTCCTGCGGGATCTTCATGCCCAGCGCCCCGATCTCCTTGAGGCCGTCGATGACCTCCTCGGGGATCTTGTGGTCGCGTTCGATGCGCAGCGGGTCCACGCGCTCCTGCAAGAAGGCGCGCAGCTGCGCCAAGAAGGCATCACCGCGGGCCGTCGCCTCGGCCGGAAGCTTGGGCTGAGGGTGAATCAGATCAAGTGCGAAATTGCCCAGAAAGAGCTCCTTGCCGAAGCTCGGCCGCTCCCAGCCAGTCTCGCGACTGGCCTCGGCGACCTCCTTGGCCTGCTCGTAAGAAACGTTGGTAGCCATGCGGTGACGATACCGACACCGCGTCGCTTGGACCGTCCGTCGGCCGCGGACGGCCAACTCCAGGCCGCCACACGGGCCGGCTAGGCGCGGATCGCGGGCGACTGGGCCAGGGTACGACCGCGCGCGTCCAGGGCGCGCACGGCCACATAGCGGCTGGTCTGCGCAACGGCAATCGCGGTCTCAAAGCCGGTGCGCCGGCGCGCGGCGGCGGGTCGCAGGCGGGTGTCGCTGGTGCCCGTCAGCAGGACCCATGCGGCGACCGCGGTGGCGCCGTTCCAGCTGACGTAGGCGGTGGTCGGTGCGGTGGGTCCGGCCAGGACCACGGTGGGGGGCTCGCTGGGCGTCCCCGCCCACGGCTGGCGCAGAGCGCGGTAGGACTGTCCGGGGGCGTGCATATGGGCGTCGAAGACCAGGCGACCCGCCCCGTCGAACTCTGAGATGTAGGGCTCAGAGCCCCAGCCCACCAGCGCGTGCCCGTCGGGCAGCACCTGCAGGTTGCCCTGGCTGGCCGCGAGCAGCGGCTGCGGTGCACGTAGCTGCGCCGCAGCGAGGCGCTGCGGCGTCGCTCGTCGAGGACAAGCACAAGTCCGCGTGACTGGCGCTCCACCGCCGGGGAGGCCGCGTCGTCGAACAGCGTGATCGAGCCGTCGGCCTGGCGCCGTGCGTCATGCTGCCAGGCGAAGGTCGTCCCGGGACCCATGGCAAAGTCGCTGCGCTTACCGCCCAGGCGCCAGATCACCTGCCCGCTGCGCCGGTCAACCTTGTAGACCGCGTGCGTGTTGCGCGCGCATACGATCAGGTTCCGTCGCTGTCCACGTCCACTGAGTTGGCGTGCATGTAGTCGTAGGGCTCCCCCACGGGTGAGTAGGACTCGGTCAGGGCGATGTGGTCGAGGCTGTGCCAGTCCAGCAGCACGCGCCCGGAGGCCACGTCGATCTCCTGCACCACAGACTCTGACACCTGGCCGGCGGTAGGCCCCCCGACGTGGGAGAGGTCGGCCGACACCGTGGAGAAGGCGGTGATCAGCGCCGTGCCGGCCGCGGTGAGCTTGAACTCGTGCAGGTCGACCGACTGTCCCAGGCCGCCTCGCACGTTGGTCAGGTGACGGTAGGAGGAGTCCGCGATGATCGCCTTGCCGCGGCCCTGTCCGAGCTTGTTGATCTTCCCCTGCCACCAGGTGAGGACGGGGCGGCCGCCGTAGGTCTGCACCTGCAGGTTGGCGGCCTGGTCGGCATGCAGGGGCAAGAACCACACCGGCTCACCGCGATCGTCGAAGATCAGCGGACCGCCCTGCGCGGGCTGTGGATAGGGCGCGATGAAGATCAGTCCCCGAGCGCGGTCCGAGCGCGCGGCGGTCACCGTGACCCCCGGCGGGCGTAGATCCGGGCGCGAGCGCAGGGTCTGCACCGCGAGGTGGACGGGTAGCGGCGACGCTCCGCGAGCGCCCAGCAGACCGACCGCGTCGGCGCCGACCAGGCCCACAGCGCCGGCCCCGGCGAGCGTAAGCAGCCGCCGGCGCGTGTAGGTCGCTCTTGGGGGTCGCTGCCTATCAGAGACCGTTGCCTTCACTCCCAGGTCCACTAACACACCCACACGCCAGGGTTGCGTAAGAAAGCAACGCCTGAGCGGGTACAACCAGGGCGATGAGCGCCGCCAGGCTCGACCATACGCTCGAGGGTGCCCCGGACGCCCCGGCGCTGCTGCTGTGCAACTCCCTGGGCAGCACGCGCGCGATGTGGGACGCGGCGGCGCCCGCGCTTCGCGAGCGCTATCGCCTGGTGCGCTTTGAGCTGCGCGGACACGGACGTTCGGAGTCCCCGCCCGGCCCGTGGGACGTAGCCGACCTGGGCGGCGACGTGCTGGGCTTGATGGACGAGCTATCCCTGTCTCGCGCCCACGTGTGTGGACTGTCCCTCGGCGGCATGGTGGCCATGTGGCTGGCCATCAACGCGCCCGAGCGCGTGGACCGGCTGGTGTTGTGCTGCACGTCTGCGCGGCTGGGGCCGGTCAGTATGTGGGTCGAGCGGGCACGATCGGTGCGGGCGGGCGGCACGGAGTGCGTGGCAGGCGCCGTGGTCGAGCGCTGGGTGACTCCCGAGTGGAGGCGGGCCCACCCCGATGAGTCTGAGCGACTGCGAGCCATGGTCGCCGCCACCCCGGCGCACGGCTACGCCGAGTGCTGCGGAGCGATCGAGCGCATGGACCTGCAGCCGCTGCTCGGTGTGATCTCAGCGCCCACCCTGGTGATCGCCGCCGAGCGCGACCCGAGCACGCCGCCTGATCACGCACGCGCCATCGCCACCGGCGTATCGGGATCGCGCCTGCAGCTCCTGCCCGACGCGGCCCACCTGGCCGTCGTGGAGCAGCCCGAGGCCGTGAGCACGCTGATCGCCGAGCACCTCGCCGAGTAGGCTGCGAGACACCCTCAGGCACTCGGCGTCGCCGTCACGGCAAGCGAACGGCGGGGGTGATGTCCCGGAGCCTGCGAGGCGCGCGGCAGCGAGCCGGCCAGGGCCAGGGCGGGCACGGGCATCACCGCCACGAGGGCCAGCACGGTGGTCAGGCCGACCGAGTCGGCGATGGCTCCCAGACCCGCAGCGATCACGCCGCCCATGCCGATGGCCAGACCCAGCGTGACGCCCGAGGCGACGCCCAGATGGCCGGGGAGCAGGCGTTGGCCGATTACCACGGTGGTGGAGAACGTGGCGATGGTGGCGGCGCCGATCACGGCCAGCAGGCACCCCGCCAGCAGCGGGGAGCCAACCAGGACAAAGGCGGCGATGAGGACGGGCAGGGGCGCCATCGAGGCAATGAAGACCTGTCGCGGTCCCAGGCGATCGCCCAGACGTCCGCCGACGAGCGTGCCCACCGCGCCGGCCAGCAGCATGGCGCTCAGAGCGGCATCCGCCACCGCCTTGCCCGTGTGCAGGTGGCGCGTGAACCACAGCGGCACGAAGGTGAGCAGCCCGAAGTACACGCCCGAGCGGCACACGACGGCCAGCGACAGGCGCACGAAGGCAGCCCACTGATCGGCGCCCGTGTCCGCGCGCGCGGGGCGCTGGACGGGCCGGTGGGCGCGCAGGTAGGAGAGCTGAGAGGTGAGCACGGCGGCAGCGATCAGCCCGAGCACGAGGAAGCCGAGCACGCCCGAGAGCCCAAGGGGAACGACCAGGAGCGCCACCAGCGCCGGGCCGACGGCAAAGCCGGCGTTGCCGCCGACCGAGAACAGGCTCATGCCTGTGGCCGGGCGCGAGCGGCTGATGTAGTTGGCATAGCGCGAACCCTCGGGATGAAAGGCGGCGACGCCGATTCCCGACACGACGATCACCGTGAACGTGGCCGGGAAGCTGGAGGTCAGGCCGACGGCCGCCACTCCAAGGGCCCCGATCAGCGGGCCGAGAGGCATGAGCCAGGGCAGTGAGCGCCGGTCGGACACGACGCCGAAGACGGGCTGCAGGACCGAGGAGGCCGCGGTCGCCGCGAGGACGAGCAGCGACGCCTGGGCCACCGTGAAGCCACGCGAGGCGATCAGGAAGGGCAGCAGGGCGGGCACCGCGCCCTGACAGGCGTCAGTGGCCAGGTGCCCGAAGGACAGGATCGCCAGGCCGCGTCGCACGCGTCGAGGCTAGCGCGGCGTCTCATGCGGCTGAGGCGGCCACAGGCCCGTAGCGGTCAGGGCCGGTCAGTGACTGCGGTGCGCCCGGGCGGTGCAGAGCCGGTAGTGGCGACGATCGACGACGGTGCGACCGTCGCGCAGCTTCATGATGATCCTCACCGTCACGCGACCGGCGGGCAGGCCGCGCAGATTGACACGAGCGTGGCCATGGCTCAGCTTCAGCGTGCGCCGTCCAGCGATGAGGAGGCGAGCGCTGCGTACTCGCCGGCGGTAGCGCGCGCGCAGGTGCACGGCGAAGGCCCGCCTGCTCGTGCAGCGCGCGACGCCACCTCGGCCTCGCCCGGAGCCCGCCAAGGAGCCCGCCGAGCCGAAGCTCGACAGCGTGGCGACGCGCCGCAGGGTAAGCGACTGCGGCCCCTCACCCGCCGCGCCGGAGCAGGTGAAGCCGCCTGGAGCCTGGGCGTAGAGCGCCGTGAGGCACGTGCCGAAAGCCTGCTGGGCGAAGGCGTTGGGGTGAAAGGCCTCCTGCAGGTCGCCCTGCTGGATGGTGCTGGCGCCCAGGAAGCGCCCCCATTCGCTCGAGGCCGCCACGGGCGGCGAGGTCGGCGTCGCCTGCTGGTCGAACCGCGAGCAGAACTCGTGGCCCTGCAGAGCGTCGCGCAGGTCGAACACCTCGACGTTGCGCGCGGCGGCCGCCGCCTTGACCACGCCGCCGATCTCGGGCGCCGCCTGGTCGCGTCCCCAGGTCAGGTCCTGGTCGTAGAAGGGGCAGCCGTTGGCCGCGCGCTGGGCCGACGGGGCCTGGGGGTAGCGCACCTCGCTGGCGCGTGGGATGACCGAGGGGTAGGTCTGCATGACCAGCCGGTAGTCGCCGGGGCCGTAGCCGTCGGCGGCCATCACCGCGCGGATCTCGTCGATGGCCTTCTCGACCTTGAGCGTGACGGCGGGAATGGCCTGTTCGATCGCCGCCTGCTCCTTGGGCATGCACGGGCGCTGGGTGGACAGATAGGCCTCGAAGCAGTTGGCCACGATGGAGGCGAAGCCCAGGTCGTTGCCGCCGATGGAGACGACGATCATCTTGACGTCGTGTGTCTGGGCGAGGCCCGCCAGCTGGTCGGCCTGGGCCGCCTCGCCGTTCTGGCCCACGCCTCCGCTGGAAGCTCGGTAGATGTTGGTGGTCACCGCACCCGAGCAGGCGATGTTGATGCGCGACTGCACGGGCAGTTGAGCGCTGAGGACCTCGGCCACGTCGGAGCGGTGGCACCCGTTCTTGTCCGTGCCGCCGACGTACACGCGGCTCTTGTCCACCTGGCAGGCCGGGCCCGAGGGGACGCAGGCCCGGTCGGTGCCGTCGTGGCCGGGAGCAGGATTGATGCTGTTGCCCTGCCAGCGACCGGCCTCCCCGGAGATGTAGCTGTCGCCCATGGTGACAGCCGCGGTGGGTGCAGCCGACGGGGCCGCGCCGGCGGTGGGCGCGGCGCCGGCCAGGCCCGCAAGCGTGAGGACCATCGTGAGCAGTGCGGCGAGCCGCGGCGTGGTGGGCTTGAGGGACACGTGTGTAGTAGAAGGTCTGCCGGAGAAGGTCGGTCGGCGCAGCGCTTCGGGCAGGATTCCGCCACCGCGTGAAAGCGATGTTACGTATGCGTGCACGCGCGGGCGCTGGTTGGGCCCAGCGCTGGCCGGCGAGGAGCTGAGGAAGAAGGTCATCGGGTGATGGGCGCGAATAGTTCGGCGATGGTCAAGCTCGTCGCCCAGTTTCGCCGTCCCGAGGACCCCGAGCAGCTGCTGGCCGATGTCGTTGGCCAGGTGCTGCCGCGCTGTCGCACCATTCCCGGCGTGGAGCGCGTGGCGCTGGCCTCGGCGGGTGACGAGGCGATCGACATCGAGGCGATCGACGGGCAGAAGAGCGATCGCCGCGGAGCACCCTTTCTGATTGCCGAGCTGTACTTCTCAGACCGCAGCACGTTCGACGATGCGCTGGCCACCCCTCAGGCTGAGTCGGCGCTGGGCACCCTCCTGGAGGTGTCCAACCGAGAGGTGCACGTCTTCCTCGCCGACGTTCAGGCCGACCGCTGAGCACCATCGAGGGCTGAGCACCACCGAGGGCTGAGCACCACCGAGGGCGGGGAGCGCAGGACCCGCGCCGCCGCCGGCTTTCACTCCGGTTCGGCGTGCGGCCGAATGGCCCGCACGGCGGCAAGAACCTCGCGGACGGGCGGGTTGTCGCTGGCGTCCTGCGACATGTGCGCGTAGCGAACGGACCCGTCGGGCGCGACCACGAGCACACCTCCCAGCTGCGCGGGATGCTTGGTCACACGACCCGGGTTGATGGGCATGGCGCCCCGCGGCAGTCGGGAGGCGATGGTGCGAAGTAGGCCGCGCAGGATGATCCGCGGACCCAGCAGCTCCGCCAGGGTGGCGCTCTTGGCCCCGGCTGCCCCGAAGCTGCGCCGATCGGGGTCGACCAGAAGGGGAATGTCGACCCCCTGGCCCACGCGGAACTGGGCGGCCTGCGCGGGCGTGCCCAGCCCGATGGTCACCAGGCGGGCACCCGCCGCCTGAAAGCGATGGCGGGCGCGGTGAAGCTGGGCCGCGTAATCGCGACAGAACAGACAGCCGTAGTGGCGCAGGAAGACGAGCACGGCGGGCTGTTGGTGCCACAGGTCACCGAGGCGCACCGGCTCGCCGTCGGCGTCCTCTAAGACGATGTCCTGCAGTCCGCGTGCGTGCTCGGGAGGCGAGGTGCGCTCGGGGGTCTTGGCCGCTCCGAGCAAGCTCGCGAGCATAGCGAAGGGCCTGTCCACCCAGGCTCGCTGCACCACCACGGCGCGCTAAGCTGCGCTGCCCCACACCGGGGCGCCGGCACGCCATGGATCTCGGACCCCAGAGTCACGCCGCGCCCCAGCTCGTCGAGCCCGACCCGACTGAGCACCACGCCCCCGATGAGTCACGCCGTCAAGGGAACCTGGAGGGCCGCGACGCTTCAATCCCCGATCTCATGCAGGAGTTCCGCGCGGGCGTACAGGATGCGCTGTCCTGGCTGGACGCCGCTCGCCCCGAGCCGGCGAGGGACGTCGCGCTGGACGTGTCGCCGGCGCCGGCGGATTGGCGTGGCGCGGACCCCGTGCGCCCGCGGATCTCCCGCGACCTGCTCGAGCGGATAACGTTGACCCTGAGCGAGGTGCGACAGGCCCTGGGCGAGCTACGCGTGGCCCACGAGTTCAACGCGTGGTCGTCCGAGCGGGCCCCGGCCGCTTCGCCGGAGGTCCAGAGCGCGCGCCGGATCGCCCTGAACATGGCTCTGAACGGAGCTCAGCGCTCAGAGACCGAGCGCTACCTGCAGCGTAACTTCACCCTTCAGGACGGCACGGAGATCGCCGCCGACGCCTACCGGCGCGCGCAGCGCAGCGGCGGCGGCTGAGCCCGACCTGCGGCATGCACGATCCGAGCGCTAGCCGACGACCCAACCGGGGTAGAAGGAGCTGTCTCATGCCCCGACCCACATCGACGGCCAGCCTCCGTATCCCTGGCCAGGAGGGAGGGGGATACGCGCGGCCGGCCCGCTCGGAAGCGCTGAGTTGGCTGTGCGCGCTCATGGTTGCGGGCCTGGCGATCGCAGGGTGCAGCTCGTCGGCGGTGAACTCGACGGCGAGCTCCAGCGCCCGCCAGGCGGCGGCGGCTGCCTGCCTTCAGGCGGCGCTGAGCATCAAGGACGCGGCGGCCAAGCAGAGCGCCGACCAAGCGTGCCGCGCGGTGGGCAGCGGCAACGCGCAGCAGCTGACGCTGGCCGCCAAGCAGGCGGCCAGGGAGGCCTGCCTGCAGGGCTCGACACGGATCACGGACGCCACCGCGCGAGCGGCGGCAAAGGCAGCCTGCCCTCCTGGTAAGTGAGCAGTGCTCCGCGTTCCCGGAGACGGCGGGGGACGCGAGAGCGCAGCCCCATGGCGGCGAGGACCATGGATGCGGCCGTTTGGGCCCGCGGGTCCGCCGCGGCCAGCCCGAGCTGGCTGGCGAGGATGGGAGTCAGCCGCTCGGACCAGAGCTCGCTGACCATGGCGCGCGCGAGCGTGCGCTCACGCAGCCCCATGGCGGCGAGGACCATGGACGCGGCCGTTTGGGCCCACGGGTCCGCCGCGCGTGCTCAGGACGATCGCCGAGTGGAATCCGACCTCCTCGCTGGCCAACGGGCTGCGCCACCTGTTCGGCAACCCTGGAGGCGTTGCTCCCCGGGGGCGGTCTGGCCGCTCGCCCACCCGATCGTCTACGCCCTGCTGTGGGCGGCAGCCATCGTTGTGCTGTGCGCGCCCCTGGCCGTGGCCCAGTATCAGCGTTCGATCCGCTCCTGAGCGGTCAGATCGGCACGATCCCCCGGTGAGCGGCGCGGCTGCGGCGTGGCACATGCTGCCCACCGCAGGTAGGGTGGGAGCCGGTGTCCGCCCCAGAGACCTCCCCCGTCTCCCTGCCGCTCACCGGCGGCTGCGGCTGCGGCGCGGTACGTTTTGAGATCGATGCGCCGCTGGTGGGCGCCGCCTACTGTCATTGCACGCGCTGCCAGCGCAGGAGCGGTACGGCAGCCCAGGCCTCGGCCCGGCTGCAGCCGGGCTCGTTGAAGGTCATCGCCGGGGATGACCAGCTGCGCGGCTGGGCGCCTGGCGAGGGCTTCGAGAAGGTGTTCTGTGGCTCCTGCGGCTCGGCACTGTTCGGTCGTGACCCTGACGACGGTGCGCTGAGCATCGTGCGCATGGGAGCGATCGACGGTGATCCCGGCGTGCGGCCCCAGGCACGCCAGTTCGTGGCCTACGCCGCCCCATGGGAACCGATCCCCGACGACGGCCTGCCGCGTTTCCCCGAGCGCCTTCCTGGCTGAGCAGACCCCCGGCCGGCGGGTGATCGGCCGCTCGCTATCGTCGCCCCGGTGCCTGGCCTGACCAACCATCCGGCGGTCCGCGTCCGCCAGGTGCACAAGCGCTTTGGCCGCACCGATGCGCTCGCCGGGGTGGACCTCGAGGTGGGCGAGGGAACGATTCTGGGGCTGCTGGGGCCCAACGGAGCGGGCAAGACGACCCTGGTCCGGGTGCTGGCCACGCTGCTGCGCCCCGACGCAGGCAGCGCGGAGATCTTCGGCATCGACGTCGTCGAGGATCCCGGCGCGGTGCGCCGGATGATGGGTCTCACCGGCCAGTTCGCCGCGGTGGACGAGCTGCTCACCGGCCGCGAGAACCTGCTCATGTTCGGCCGCCTGTTCGGGCTCAGCGCAACGGAGGCGGGCCGCCGCGGCGATGAGCTGCTGGAGCGTTTCGACCTGGCCGAGGCCGCCGGGCGGCCGGCGCGCACCTACTCCGGCGGCATGCGGCGGCGGCTGGACCTCGCCTCGAGCCTGCTCACCCGTCCGCGAATCCTTTTCTTGGATGAGCCCACGACCGGACTCGATCCGCGCAGTCGCAACCAGATCTGGGACGCGGCTCGCGATCTCGTGCGCGAGGGCACCACGCTGCTTCTGACCACGCAGTACCTGGAGGAGGCCGATCAGCTGGCCGACCGCATCGTGGTCATCGATCACGGGCGGGTGATCGCCCAGGGTACGGGCGGAGAGCTCAAGGATCGAGTCGGGGGTCAGCTGCTCGAGGTGGAGCTCGGCAACCCCGCCGACCGCGAGCGCGCACAGCGCGTCTTGGCGGGCGTCGGTTGTGGTGAGCCCCAGCTCAGTGAGCGCGCCGATCGTCTGTCGCTCCCCGCGCCGCAGAATGACGGCCTCGGGCTTCTGGAGAACGCGGCCGGCGCGTTGCGTGAGGCGGGGCTGTCGATCAGCGACCTGGGTCTGCGCCGCCCGACCCTTGACGATGTGTTCCTGCAGCTGACGGGCAAGGCGGCGACCGAGGACGGCACGAGCCTGGCCGCCGTCAATGGCAACGGAGCTTCTGCGGCTGAGGGGCCGCCGGCGTCCGGGGCGCCTGGCGGGGCTGGTCCGACGCCCAAGCCGTCGCGGCCCCTCCATCGTCGCCGCCTGCCCATGCCCACCCCGGCCGGTCTGCGCTCGGAGCTGGTCGACGCGCAGATCGTCACCGGGCGCAACCTGCGCCACTTCGTCCGCCAGCCCCAGCTGCTGATCTTCTCGACTATCCAGCCGATCATGTTCGTGCTGCTGTTCGCCTACGTGTTCGGCGGAGCGGTTCGCGGCTCGCTCCCCCATGGCGTCACCTACATCGACTTCCTGTTGCCGGGGATCTTCGTGCAGTCGGTGGCCTTTCGCGCCACGCAGACGGCGGTCGGCTTGGCCGAGGACCTCGAGCGCGGTGTAGTGGACCGGTTTCGCTCCATGCCCATGGCGCGCTCGGCGGTTCTCCTGGGCCGCACGCTCGCCGACCTGGTGCGCAACGTGCTGATCCTGTTCCTGATGGCCGCCGTGGGCTACCTGATCGGCTTTCGCTTTCAGGGTGGGGTGCTGGAGGCGTTGGCCGCGATCGCCGTGGTTGGCGCGTTCGGTCTCGCTCTGAGCTGGATCTTCGCCTTCGTCGCGCTGGCCGTGCGCGGGGCGGAGGCCGCGCAGTCGGCGGGCTTTGTGGCCATCTTCCCGCTCGTCTTTGCCAGCTCGGTCTTCGTGCCCGTCTCGAGCATGCCCCACTGGCTGCAGGCCTTCGCCAAGTTGAGCCCGGTCACCCTGACGGCCAACACCGCCCGCTCCTACTCCCTCGGCGGACTGACCGCCGGATCGCTGGGCGGCGCGCTGGCCTGGATCGTGGGGCTGCTGGTGGTGTTCGTGCCGCTGTGCATCTGGCGCTACCGGCGGATGGGCTAGGGCGGCCGGACAGCGCGTAGGCTCGGGGATGCTGGTGGGCGATCGGGGATCATGCCTGAGTGACCTCCGCCCTGAAGTCCACAGCCGTGAAGCAAGTCCTGGCGCAGCTACGAGCGGCCGGCGAGGTCGATGACCCGCCGGCCAAGCGGCGGGTGCGTGCCCGCGAGGCTGAGCTCGGTCGCAAGGTCTACGGGGACGCGCTAGCCAGCCTCTGCGGCGGGGCGCCGCTTTCGATCGCCGCAGACGTTGGAGACCTGGCCTACCTGCTGACGGTCGCACGCCGCCCTCGCAGGATCGTCGCGTTCGGCGCGTCGCTGGGCGTCTCGACCATCTACCTCGCGGCCGCCCTGCAGGACGTCGGATCGGGGGCGCTCATCACCACCGAGCTCGGTGCCCGCACAGGCCCACCTCGCGCAACAGCACCTGACTCGGGCGGGCCTCGCACATCTGGTGGAGATGCGTGTCGGTGATGCACGCGACACGCTGGCCGACTCAACGAAGAGGTCGACCTGCTGTTCCTAGACGGCTGGAACGACCTGTATCTCGCCGTCCTGGAGCTTGTGCAACCGCTGCTCCCCACCGGTGCGTTGGTCATCGCCGACCTGAGCAGTGACGACCCCGAGCTCGCGCGCTACCACGAGCACGTGCACCGGGAGTCCAGCGGCTACCACTCGATCGACCTGCCCCTGGATGACGGCGTCGTGATTTCGGTGCGGCGACTGTGAAGGGGGAAGCCAGGGGCCCCAAATCGGACCGTCCTCTCCCGCTGCGACCCTCGGGCGGCGTCGCACCGTGGCCCGGCGAACGCGCGTGAGTTCAAAAATGGGGTCCCGCCGCGACGGCGAGTGGATCGCGTCCGTCCCACGCGCCCTGGGCGGCGTAGGGACGAAAGCGTGCGAACAGCGATTCGTGATGAAACGGCCGGTCGCGTTGTGCCTGTATGGCGGCCAGGTGGGCCGCGCCGCTGTGACCGTAGGCGTATGCGCGCATGGCGGCTGCGGTGTGCCACAGCGAGAATGTCGCCACCAGTCTCGGTGGCCGCGCTAGCGCGGTTGAGGCCAGCAGCGCCGGGTCGGCGAGGGCTTGTGATTCGGCCGCGGCGCTGGTGCGAAGGAATGGCGTCGCTCGACCGAACTTCAGCCGACCGAGGGTGAGCACCGCTACGGGCGCGTAGTCGTCGATCGGAAGCTCACGCTCGATTAGATCGGGCAGCGCTGACCACGAACCCGAGGCGCGCAGAGGCTCCAGGCGCACGTGCCAGCCGCCGGAGAGTCGACGGGCGAGGGCGTGACTGGTGAGAAAGCCGTCGACGGCTCGATCATCGTCCCAGGCGGCGATCAGTCCGACCCGCCCCAGGGCAGGCGCGGGAAGCACACTGCCGCTCAGAGGAGCAGCGATTGCCGTCTCGGCGTAGCGCAGGCCGGCCACTGCGCCGGGTTTCGGGCTGCCGCGCAGCACGGCGAGGACGGCGTGCGCGCGGACGTCAGCGACGTGGACCGAGAGGATCACCTGAGCACTCCCCCTTCCTGTCAACGGTCACCCGTTCTGCCTTTTCCACAACTAACCTAGTGCGCGTTAGTCCGACTGCCGCACCGTACCTAGGAGCGCTTAGGTTGTCAACAGAGGGAACCAAGGCAGCAAGGCCGAGGAAGCGCCTGTCGGCCGAGGCGCGCCGGGAGGTGATCGAGGTGGCCGCCACCGAGGTCTTCGCCCAGCGCGGTTATCACCAGGCATCGATGGACGAGATCGCACGGCGCTCGGGAGTATCGGTACCCGTCGTGTACGACCACTTTCGGTCAAAGCAGGACCTTCACCGGCGCCTCCTTGAACGGCACTTCGCGAGCCTGCGCACGATCTGGCACGAGCAACTGGCCGGCGACGACCCGCTGGAGCAGCGACTGGCGCGGGCGATCGAAGCGTGGTTCGCCTACGTCCAGACACATCCCTATGCGTGGCGCATGCTCTTCCGCGACACGACCGGGGACCCGCAGACCGAAGCGATCCACCTCGAGGTGGCGGCCCAGAGTCGCGCCGCTCTGCTGCCACTGGTCGCCCGCGAAAGCGGCCCTCAGAACATCGCCGGGTCCGGCGACGTGGCGCTGGACATGGTCTGGGAAGTCATGCGCGCGGTCCTCCAGGGCCTCGCCCTCTGGTGGTATGACCACCAGCGCGTACCGCGCGACCAACTCGTGGCCACCGCGATGAATGCGCTGTGGATCGGCTTCGAGCGAGCGCAGCGCGGCGAGGCCTGGGAAGGGGTGAAAGGAGTCACCCCGTAGCCGGCACGGCCCCTCCCCCGGACCCCCTACCAAAGCGGAGCAGGCTCTGGCACTTGGCTGACGCCGCGGCAAAGCGCGGGTCACTGCGGTTTGACCTGGGTGGCCTTGAACACGGGGCCGGTCCCTGAGAAGTTCGGTGCGGGCAGGTTGTAGCCGTTGCGCCGCACGGCAGACTGGAGGTTGGTTTGCGCACTGGTGAGCGCGAGCTCAGCGGGGCCAGGATCCTGCTGGGCCAGGAGCTCGCCGGCGTAGACGTGCTGGCCCACCGACACGTCGAGCGCGGTCAACGTGCCCGAGTTCTTGAAGCTGACGCCGGCCCGGGTGGCGGCCTGCACATTGCCCGATCCTGAGACCGTGCGTGGACTGGACCACCCCGAGCTCCGCGGTGACGGTGCGGGTTGCGCGTGGCGGTGGCCCTCGAGGTGCCCAGCGACAATATGCCGGCCGTCAGCCCGGCCAGGGCGATGACGGCAAGCACTGCGTTGAACAAGGGCCGGGAGCGGCGGGGAGCGGTGCGCATAGTCTGAAGCCGACCCACGGGCGGCGCCCGACTAGTGTGCGCGGGGCGCAAAAGACGGACATAAGACCGGGGAGCAGGTGAAAGGTGACTGGCGTGCTGTTCACAGACCGTTCGCGCGCGGAGTCCTTCGGCGCGGTGGCCGAGCTCTACGATCGCGCGCGGCCTTCCTATCCGGCGCCGCTCGTGGATGCCCTGCTCGTCGACGGGGCCCAGCTGGTGCTGGATGTCGGCTGCGGGACGGGGATCGCCGGCGCCCTGCTCGCTGCCCGAGGATGCTCCGTGCTGGGCGTCGAGATCGACGAGCGCATGGCCGCCGTGGCCCGGGCGAAGGGCCTAGAGGTCGACATCTCACCGTTCGAGCACTGGGAGGTGGGCGCGCGGCGCTTTGACCTCGTGGTGTCGGCGCAGGCTTGGCACTGGGTCGACCCTCGCGCGGGAGCGGCCAAGGCGGCCGAGGCGCTCAGCGAAGGAGGGCGGATCGGCCTATTTTGGAACTTCGGCAATCCCCCGGCGCAAATTCGCGAGCGGTTGGCGCCGATCTACGCACGCCTGGAACCCGGCCTCGAGAACTACTCGGTGCTGCTCGGACACCACCACGCCCGCGAGCGGACCAACCTCGCGGGTATCACCGACTCCGGCCAGTTCGGGTCGGCGGAGCTGCGCACCTTCTCCTGGAGCCGAACCTACGAGACCGCGGGCTGGCTTGAGCACCTGGAGACCCACAGCGACCATCAGGCGCTGCCCCCGACGCGGCGCGAGCGGTTGCTCACCGCTGTCGGTGAGGCGATCGACGCGCTCGGCGGATCGTTTGAGATGCCGTACAAGACCGCGCTGGTGAGCGCGCGTCGAAGCTAGACCGTGCCGCCAAGGCATTCGCCAAATACTTGAGCGACGACGTGGTGGTCCTTCACGATCGACGCGTCCCCGCAGTCGGGCGAATCTCGACCACATCGCCGTCGCGCCCTCGGGTGTCTGGATCATCGACACCAAGCACTACCACGGCAAGAAGTCGCCATCGCCAAGCCGCTCTTCGGCCAAGCCAAGCTAACCATCAACGGACGCGACAATACGAAGCTCGCTGTCGCACTGGCCAAGCAGGTCGCGCTCGTGGGAGCCGTGATGTCCGACGTGGCGCCCGCCGTGACCGTCCGAGGAGCGCTGTGCTTCATCGACACCGACCTGCCACTGCTGCGCAAGCTCAGCTTTAACGGCTTTCCTCTGCTCCATCCCAGGGCGCTGGCAAAGCGGCTGAATACCGCCGGACCGGTTTCCCATCGGCTAGCACAAGAAGTCGCCGCAGAGCTCGCACAGCGCTTCCCCTCGGCTTAGCCTGCCAACGTCGTACAGCTTCAGGTCATCGGCTTGACAGCGTCCGGGCTGCGCCCTGGCGAGCAGTCAGGTCGCCGGTCGCCACCTTGAAGGCGATGGTGTCTTTGTAGTCCCCGCTGCCGTCACGCGTGCGGGCAGCGGCCTGCCCCGGGGTGACGCCCAGTTCGGCCAGCGCATACGCAGCTTGGGCGTCGAAGCATCTCGCCTCCAGCCATCTCGCCGCCGTCGCATCGTCAAATCCTGCGTCGGTCCATGCCTGCGCCGCGACCTCAGCGGCGCCACCGCGATCGGCGAGCTCCCCATACCGCTTGATGGTTTCGACACTAGTCCTGGCCGTCGGCCCGTATACCCGCATGCTGGCGTCTCTCCGCTCCGCTTGTCAGTCCCTATACCCAATCAGACCAAGAACGTTGCCCCCGAGCCTCGGGTCGTTACCAGCCGCGCCCGCGGAGCCTCAGTCGTTGAGCCTCACCAGCCGACGGTGAAGCGTGGAGAAGCCCTCAAGGCTTGAACTGGTCGTAACCACTCGCCGTTCGAATCTGTCAGCCCCGGCCTGCACCTTCGCTACCACCTCCATGTGCTGGACGATGTGAGCTAGCTCATCGTTCTGGGACTTGAGGTGGGCCTGGAGCTGGGTGCACTCGTGGAGGATCGCCTCGGCATCCTTGTACGCGGCCCACATCGGTGCCCACCACCAGGGTGATCTTCAGGCCGACGCGCCCGTTGAACCGCTGCACAGCATTCCCGGCGTCGACGTCGTGCATCTTGGCAGGACGCACGCGCCTGCGTTGCTCGATCCTCGGGTGGGGCTCGTACTCGAACGAAGCTTGCTGCGTTGCCATCTGGCCTCCGGTGGTCGGCACTGTTCGTTGTTGAGCGGAGCCTCGTGTTCGGTCGGCTCACCCTTCGCGCGGAAAGCAAAGCCCGAGGGAGCCTGTCGCGGCGCTGCGCTCAGGACGCTGCGTCGTGAACTATGGGCGACGGCACCCCGCGGTAGGTGCGCCGGTACGCGGTGGGCGTGGTTGCGACGTCCCGAGCCAAATGCAGGCGCAGGTTCGCAGCGGTACCGAGGCCGCATCGGGCCGCGACCCGATCCACGGAGAGGTCGGTGGCCTCGAGCAGCCGTCGGGCTTCGTGCAGGCGGTGGGCGGTGAGCCAGCGCAACGGGGTCGTGCCGGTTTCCGCGACGAAGCGGCGAGCGAACGTTCGCGGCGCCCAGCCGGCGTGTCGGGCGAGGTCGCCGACATTCAGCGGCTCGGCCAGCCGGTCCAGGGCCCACCCGCACGTCGGGGCCAGCCCGCTACCGCCGGCTGGGATGGGACGCTGCAGGAACTGCGCCTGACCTCCCTCGCGGTGCGGCGCCACGACCATTCGCCGGGCAACACCGGCGGCAGCCTGCGCACCGTGGTCGCAGCGGAACAGGTGCAGGCACAGGTCGATTCCGGCTGCGACACCGGCGCTGGTGGCCACCGAACCGTCAGCGAGGTAGAGCACGTCGGGATCGACATCGACGTTCGGGTGACGGGCGGCGAGCTGCGCAGCGTCACGCCAGTGGGTCGTTGCGCGCCGCCCGTCGAGCAACCCGGCTGCTGCCAGGGCGAACGCGCCGGTGCAGACCGACACCATCCGTGCACCTCGAGCTGCGGTCGTGCGCAAGGCATCGAGCACCGCGGGTGCGGGCTCATCGTGCGGAGCGTAACCGGGCACGACCACGGTGTCGGCCGCGGCGAGCGCGTCGAGCCCGCGCGCGGCGTGCACGCCAAAACCGGTGGTCGAGGGCACCAATCCCGCGACCTCGGAGCACACCGAGAACGCGTAGTGGTTGGCCTCGTCGCGATGGCCGAAGACCTGCGCCGGGATCGCCAGGTCAAACGCCACCACGTGCGGCAGGGCCAGAGCCACCACGCGGTGCACAGGCAGCATCCTAATGCACTTAGGCGTTCCTGCCCCTCGACGGCGCAGCCGCGGAAGCGCAGACTCCTGACATGGCATCGGACCCAGCCCTGCGACCGAAGACCCGACAGATCGGGATTCTGCTTTTCGACGACGTCGAGGAGCTCGACGCCGTTGGGCCGTGGGAGGTGCTGGCGTACTGGACCGGCCACCACCCCGCCGACGGGTACGCCGTGTGCTGCCTCTCACGCGACGGTCGTCCGGTGACCGCGGCCAAGGGCCTGGTCCTCGGCGCGCATCACGCCGTCGCCGACGCGCCCGCGCTGGACGTGCTGCTGCACCCGGGCGGAGCGGGCACGCGCCCACTGCTGCGCGACTCAGAGCACCTGGACTGGGTGCGCGAGCAGCGAGCTGCGGTCCCGCTGATGACCAGCGTGTGCACCGGTGCGCTGGTCTACGCCGCCGCCGGCTTGCTTCACGGCCGGCCGGCGACCACGCACTGGCGGGCGCTTGACGAGCTGCGCGCGCTTGACTCGAGCGTCCAGGTGCGCGAGGACGACCGCTGGGTCGATGACGGCGACATGATCACCTCCGCCGGGGTCAGCGCCGGCATCGACATGGCCCTGCATTTGGTCGCTCGTCTGGCCGGTCGCGACCGCGCCCGTCAGGTCAGGCGCGCCATCCAGTACGACCCGCAGCCGCCTGTCTGACCAGGAGAGGCGCACCTGCGCCGGTCAGGCACCCTGAGGCGAGGACGTCCCTCAGTGGTCTTAGCCCAACCGCTTCAGCGCCTGCGGTGACCGACGCGATGACGACCCTTGCGCGAGTGCAGCGTGACGGGCGCCGTCCTGGTCTTGCCACAGCCGCTGATCGTCCGCCTGGTGCGGCGGGCGAGCCCGTGCCTTGTGTAGGTCAGCACCAGCACGCGGTAGCGCTTGGTTCCGGGCAGGCCGGGAAGGATGATCGTCCGCACGTCCCGCCCCCGGGCGCGGGCGGCCACGCGGCCGTTCAGCTTGATCACTGCCCTGACGATCCGTCGGCCGCGCACCGCGTGCGGGTGAAACATCGTCCGGCTGCCGCGCACGCAGGCGTAGAGGCCATCCGAGGTAGCCGTTGCGCTGCTCACCGCAACACTCGTAGGGGACGACGAAGACGAGGTGGCCTCCGGCGTCGTGTCGATGGCCACGTAGGAGTAGTCGCCCGGATAGCCGTCGGCCGCGCTCATCCCGGCGCAGCCCGCACGAAGATCCTCGCAGTCGAAGACGCTCCCCCCGCCCAGGTGCACGTCGAGCCGGGAGTCGTAGTACTGGGAGAACATGTTCGCGTCGTGGTTGGGGTCGATGGCCGCCTCCTGGGCATCGGTGCGCCAGCGTGTGGTGAGCAGGCGCGCGTCGGCACTCGGGTCGTGCTTGAGGTAGCGGTCGAACCAGGCCGTGGCGTACCAGTCGATCTCGTCGGCACCGCGCAGCGTCGCCCCGAAGGCCTGGTTGGGGATCCAGTCGAAGTCGAAGTGCGAGCCACCCCGGATGATGATCTCGCCCGAGTCCACGCCGGCCCTGGTGTAGGCCAGCGATTCGTTGGTCTTGGCCAGCGGATCGGGCTGGCTCGTGTTCGGGGTCGGCGGAATGAAGTAGTCGGCTGAGAACCCCAGGCTCGGCGTGGTGATCGGCGCGCCGGCGCGCTGTGAGGCGTCGACGCACCCCTTCTCGCTGGGGTTCGCCGCGCCGGCCAGGTTGTCCAGGGCCACGACGGCCTTGATACGCGGGTCGGTCTGTCCGATGTAGGAGACGCCCTGCGCTCCGTAGGAGTGGCCGATCAGCCCGACCCTCGAGGTGTCGAGCATCGACGAGTAGGGGTTGTAGGCGGCATCGAGGCCCTGCGCCACGCGCGAGTTCTGCTTGGCCGCGTGGCTCGTCCCCGAGCTGCAGCTGGGGATCGGCTCATAGGGGTGACTGGGATTTGAGAAAAAGAAGTTCACGGCGTCCTCGGTACCGTCGATGAAGGGACGCCCGTCGCTCTGAGCAGGGAACCCTTCCATCCTGTCGGCGCCCTCGCCCATGGTGTCGGACTGGCCCTGGCCCTGGGGGTCATAGGTGAGCACGACATACCCAGCCTTGGCCAGGGTCTGAGCCACGAACCAGTAGAGCTGCTCGTCAGCCTGGACCGAGCCGTTGGAGAAGACGATCCCCGGCCGCTTGGCCGGGCCTGCTCGCGTGGCCCACACGTGCCCGGAGATCGTCGCGCCGTCACGTGCCGTGAACAGCACGGGCTGGACGATCCCGTAACCCTTCTTTGCCCAGTCGTAGAGGCGCACGTCACCGGCACAGCCGTTCATCCCGTTCCCGCACAGATCGGTTGCGAACTCTCGACCCGGGTCGGCCGCCTGGGCGGCGAGCGCGGCGCTCTGATTCTGCGCGCTGATCTGCGCGAGCAACGCCTGATAGGCGGGGGTGTCATAGATCCTCTGGCGCTCATTGATCTTCGAGTAGTTCTGCGCCTCGTAGGTCGCAGTGAACGGCTGAGGCTTGAACGCTCCGGCCGAGGGGGCGCCGAGCAAAAGGAGCGCTACCACCAGCGCGCCGATTCTGATCTGTCTGCTCATGGTGCTGTCTCCTTCGCCCGGTTCGCCAAAGCGGCACCGGCAAGGTACCTGACCGCGGCTGACCGCTCGCTGGTTGGCGCCGGCTCGGATCCTCTACGCGGCAGCCACGGCCCCGCGGTGGGGAATCGGCAAGCACCTGATCAACGCACCTTCAGCAGGGCTCCTTGGCGATGGCATGGGCGTGTGCGCAGCACCGTCAGTAAATATGGCGCCAGCGGCGGCGCCTGGCCGAAGTGCGCGCAAGCACCGCCGCTCCGGGGAAGCTCCCCCCGCCTATCCCGCGCTGGGCATGGAGACGCGAACCCCGTCGGTCGGCTGCTCCGGGCCGGAGCCGTTCGCTCCGGCGGGCGCGGTGCGCTCCGGCGGGGACGACGACCGCGACGCGGTTGCCGCGGCCGTGGCCGCAGCGTGCCCGCGATACGGGCCGGGCTTGGGCCGCGGCTTGCCCCCGGGAAGGGCCAGGCGCAGAATGGTGCGCTGCACCATGCCCAACTGCTTGAGGAACGGGCCGGTGTTGTAAGGCAACTCGTAGCGCTTGCAGATCTCCTTGACGCGCGGGGCGATCTCGCCGTAGCGGGTGCTGGGCATGTCCGGGTAGAGGTGGTGCTCGACCTGGTAGCCAAGGTTCCCGCTGATCACGTGAAAGGTTGGGCCGCCCTCGATGTTGGCGGCCCCGAGAAGCTGGCGGATGTAGAAGACGCCGCGCGACTCATCGGCAACCTCATCCTGGCTGAACGTATAGGTCTGGTCGGGGAAGTGGCCGCAGAAGATGATCGCGTAGGCCCACACGTTGCGCACGATGTTGGCCGTGATGTCGGCCCGCAGCGTCGTGCGAAACGTCTGCCGGGGCGGCATCGATCGCGGCCCTGAGCACCTCGCTCTGAGTGGACCCTCGCCGGGAGCGCGCGCGGGCGAGCCCGCGCAGCAGTCGCGGCTGAGCCCGGAGCCTGGAGCTCTCCCGCTGCTGGGTGCTCACCCATGTGGCAGCGCCGGCCGCCGCCGCGCTGAGCACGGGGAAGACCACGTAATCCTTGGTGATCTGCGCGCGAGCCTTGACGCCCATGCCCTTGAGCTCGCGCTTGAGCTGCTCCTTGGACTTCTCTCCCTTCTTGATCGCCTCGAAGTCGAGGTCGTGGCTGGCCACGCCCCACTCGAAGAGCGCGGCCAGCACCAGGTTGTAGAACGGCTGCAGCAGGTACACCGGGTTCCACTTCTGGTGCGGGTCAATGCGCATGATCTCATAGCCGAGATCGCGGTCCTTGCCGCGGATGTTGGTGAAAGTGTGGTGCACGTAGTTGTGCGAGTGCTTCCAGGCCTCCGCGGTCGAGGCGGAGTCCCAGTCCCAGGTCGAGGAGTTGATCTGGGGATCGTTCATCCAGTCCCATTGGCCGTGCATGACGTTGTGGCCGATCTCCATGTTCTCGAGAATCTTGGACAGCGAAAGCAGCGAGGTCCCGACCAGCCACGCCGGGCGCAAGCGTGACGCCAGCAACACCACGCGGCCGCTCACGACAAGACGCCGGTGCAGTTGAATCATGCTGGTGATGTAGCGCCGATCGCGGTCGCCGAGGTCATTGAAGACGTCGTCGTGGATCTCGTCGAAGGCGCGTCCCAGCTCGTCGATCTGCTCTTTGGAAAGACGGGCCAGGGGACTTTCGATCATGGTTGCCATGGTGTCCTAACTCGTTGTCGTTTAGAGGGCAATCTCAACGGCGCCCTCGGGCGCGTTGACGCAGGTGCGAACCATCTCGCCGGCCGATCCCGAGACCTTGCCCGTGCGCAGGTCGCGCACCTGGCCTGAGCACAGGCGTCCGACGCAGGTGTGACAGATGCCCATCCGGCAACCGAAGGGCAGTGTGGCGCCGGCGTCCTCGCCCGCGACCAAGATGGGCTTCGATCCGTCGCTCCCGGCCTCGACGTGGCTGTCGGTGAAACGGATGGTTCCGCCTTCCCCGTGCTCGGCGTCGCCCTGGCCGATGATGGGCTGGAAACGTTCCATGTGTAGGCGCTCACGGTCGCCTTCCCGCTCCCAGTGCTCGCTCATCGTGTCGAGCATCTCGGCCGGGCCACAGATGAAGGCGTCGCGCTCCTTCCAGTCAGGGCACAGCTGCTCGAAGTGGTCCGGGCCGAGGCGTCCCTGCTCCTCGGTCAGCCGCAGATGCAGCCGGTACCCCGGGTTGCGCTCGGCCAGGCCGCGCAACTGGTCGCCGAAGATGGCATCATCCTCGGTACGGGCCGAGTGTAGGTGCACGACCTCGCTTAGCTCGTCGCTGGTCTCCAAGCTGCGCAGCATGCTCATGATCGGCGTGATGCCGCTGCCGGCGCTGATGAACAGCAGCTTCTCTGGGACTTCGTCAGGGAGCACGAACGTCCCCTCCACGCCGCCGAGACGCACGATGCCACCGGGGCGCGCGGTGCGCACGAAGTAGGGCGAGACCTTGCCCGCGTCGACGAGCTTTGGTGTGATGCTGATTCGCCCATCGGGACGTCCCGGATCAGAGGTCAGCGAGTAGGCGCGCCAGTGGTGCACCCCGTCGACCACCACACCGATGCGCAGGTACTGCCCCGGCTTGTGCCCCGGCCACTTCCACCCCGGCTTGATGAGGATGGTGGCCGCGTCGGCGGTCTCCAGATCGATGCTCTCAATACGCCCGCGCAGCTCCTGGGTCGACCACAGGGGGTTGATGAGCTCCAGATAGTCGTCGGGCAGAAGGGGCGTGAAGACGCCCCGCAGAGCCCGCATGGCCCGGCCCAGGGGGGCAGGGACCTGCGGTTGTGCGCCGCGCTCAGCCATCCTTGATGACCAGCCGTACCGCGTGTGGCTGGCGGCCCGATTCAGGGCGGGGATTGCCGGAGCACAGGAGCACGGCGCGGTACGATAGCGCCTTGTGAGAACACCTGTCAACCGGTCCGTCTCCCGTGGCTACAATTGCCCAGTCATGGCCGGATCTCAGCCGATTCACCTGCGTCGCACCCGCGAACGAGACCTCGTGCTCGCGACCCGCGCCCTCTTTGACCAGCGCGGCGTCCAGGAGGCGCCGATCGAGGAGATCGCTAAGGCGGTGGGTATCGCACGCGGCTTGGTCTATCGGCACTTCTCCTCCAAGGAGGAGCTCTACGTGCTGACGGTCACCACCTACCTCGACGAGCTCGCCGAAGTGCTGGAGGAGGCCATCGCGCCCGACGACGATCCGGTGGAGCAGCTCGAGCGCTGGGCACGCGCCTATGCGGAGTTCTGTCTGCACTACCCGGCCTTCCTCGACTGCGCCCTGTCGCTGATGCGCCGCCCCGCCCGCGAGCTGCATGACGTCGTCTCGGAGTCGGTGTGGCTGCGCTTGGGCCAGGGCATGGCGCGATGCGTCAGCCCGGTGTCCGAGCTGCTCAATCGCGGGAGCACAACCGGAAGGTTCAATCTCGTCGACGCCGACTACACCGCCAACGTGCTCTGGACCCAGACCCTCGGGGTGATGCACCTGGCCCGCATCCGCGTGGGAGTGCGTCAGGCCGGTCCGGGAATCCCGGAGCTATTCCCAGTCGCTCCCGCACAGATCGTGGAAACCTGCGTCGTCAATGCCCTGGCCAGCGTCGGGGTCACGCGCTAGCCTCGATTCGCCGGTAGGCTGCGGGGGCTGGAGTCGGTGGCGAGGCTGAAACGTCCGCCTGAGCAGGGAGAGTTGTGGTTGTCGAGACCTTTCTCTCCCGCTCAGGAGGTGCACCTTGCAGGTGATGGGACGTTCCAGCATCAAGAAGGTAGAAGTCCGCGCGGACGGCA
>JAABUQ010001742.1_pt1 | contig 45554 bp, 51 predicted proteins | sample 5560001 | NCBI WGS metagenome assembly JAABUQ01 (sample SAMN10711888, study PRJNA513371) | rock metagenome | isolation source: Antarctica rocks | place: Antarctica: Victoria Land, Finger Mt nord | collected 2015-12-18 | reverse complement strand
CCGGCGCTCGTCGAGGTCCCCCGCCAACGCCCGATAGCGCTCGCCGATAGCCGCCTCGTCGATCACGCACAAACGTTACGCCACGCGCACCCCAAACCCTTTGAGTTATTGACTGACGAACCCTTAGATTCGCCGGCCCATGCGCGAGCACGCCCGCGCGTGCACGTCCGCGCCACGCCCGGGCCAGCCAGGGCTCGGTCAGGCCGCGGCCGCGGATGCTTCGTCGACGATGTCGCGCGTGCGCGACGGGTCCACCTTCACGCCCGGGCCCATGGTCGAAGCCATGGTCACGGTGCGCAGGTAGCGTCCCTTGGCGGCCGAAGGCTTGGCGCGCACGAGCTCGTCGATTACGGCGGCGTAGTTCTCGAGCAGTTGACGCTCGTCAAAGCTCGTCTTACCGATGACCAGATGCACGATGGCGGTTCGGTCGGTTCGGTACTCGACCTTGCCCGCTTTGGCCTCCTGCACGGCCCGGGCCACGTCCATGGTCACGGTGCCCACCTTGGGGTTGGGCATCTTCCCCGACGGTCCGAGGATGCGACCCAGGCGACCGACCACGGGCATGAGATCGGGCGTGGCGATGGCCACGTCGAAGGCGTCAAAGCCCTCCTCGATGCGCTTGGCCAAGTCATCGTCGCCGACCACGTCGGCGCCCGCCTGCTCAGCATCACGAGCGCGATCCCCGCGTGCGAACACGGCGATGCGGACTTCCTTGCCCAGTCCGTTGGGCAGCGCGACGGTCCCGCGCAGCTGTTCGTCGGCGTGGCGCACGTTCAGCCCGGTGCGCACATGGACCTCAACCGATTCGTCAAAGCCGGCACGCTTGAGCGCCTTGACCAGGCTCACCGCCTCGGCGGGCGCGTACTCCCGGTCGCGGTCGACCTGCGCGCGAGCCTCGAGGTGGTGGCGTCCGTGGCGGCTCATGAACGCCTCGTGGATAGCAGGCGGTGACAGATCACGACGCCACCTCCACGCCCATCGAGCGTGCGGTGCCCGCGATGATGCGCGTGGCCTGCTCGAGGTCGTTGGCGTTGAGGTCGGCCATCTTGCGCTCGGCGATGTCGCGCAGCTGACCGGCGCTGATGGTGCCGACCTTCGCGCGGTGGGGCTCAGGCGAACCCTTGTCGATGCCCAGGGCCTGACGGATGAGTACCGCGGCGGGCGGCGTCTTGGTCACGAAGGTGAACGAGCGATCCTCGTAGACGGTGATCACCACGGGGATCACCGTGCCCGTATCGCCCTGGGTCTGCGCGTTGAATGACTTGCAGAACTCCATGATGTTGATGCCGTGCTGGCCCAGCGCAGGCCCGACGGGCGGGGCCGGGGTGGCCTGACCGCCCACGGTCTGCAGCTTGATGGTGGTGAGTACCTTCTTGGCCATGACGCTCCTAAACTAGTAGATGCCCGACCGCTAGACCTTCTTGACCTGGTCGTAGCCGACCTCGACCGGCGTCTCGCGGCCGAAGATCGATACGAGGACCTTCAGGCGAGCCGCGTCCTCGTTGATCTCAGAGATCTCCCCCGAGAAGTCCGACAGCGGCCCGGAGACCACCTTGACGGTCTCGCCGATGGTGAACTGGGCGCGTGTACGGGGCGCGGTGGCCACGTCGGTCTTGTGCAGAAGCCGATCCACCTCAGACTGCGTGAGGGGCACCGGTTCGTTTGACGCACCGACGAAGCCCGTCACCCCGGGCGTTCCCTTGACCAGGCCCCAGGAGGCCTCGTTGAGCTCCATGTTGACGAGCACGTAGCCGGGCATCGTGCGCTTCTCGACGGTGACCTTCTGGTTGTCCTTCATCTCCGAGACGGCCTCCGTGGGCACGACCACCTGGCGCACGGCGCGCTGTTGGCTGAGCGAGACGACGCGGTGCTCGAGGTTCTGCTTGACCTTGTTCTCGTGACCGGAGTAGGTGTTGACGACGTACCAGCGAAACATGCGATTCCTGACGGCTGAGGAGGGACGGAAGAGAGGGGAACAGGCGGGCGCGGCGCTACAGGATGGCGTCCACGACCTTCTTGGCTACGAAGTCGGCGATTCCCAAGTAGGCACCGGCGACGACGACGAAGCCCAGCACGACGGCCGTCGCCTGAGCCACCTGGCGTCGATCGGGCCACTGCACGCGCTGAAGTTCGGCCCAGCTCGCGCGGATGAAGGCCAGCGCCCGGTTGCCCCCACGGGGCCGATCGACGTCCGCGCCCGCGCGGGGTACGGGAACAGATTCGCCATTCAGCCCGTTCGCGGCGCCGGACTCATCGTCGTCATCCGCGGGCGGCACGTCCGCAGGGTGAGGCGGCGTGGGGGGTTCTTCACCACCCGGCGGACGGTCATGGGGCGGCGCCTGGGAGCCCGCGCCACTCGGCGGCCGGTCCGCTGCGTCGTGTGCGTCTGTGTCGGCAGGCGGGACCTCCCCATCGGGCACGTCGCCGGGTCGGGCCCCGCGCACGAGCGCGGCATCGAACTCGTCGACCTCGCCGGAGGCGTGTTGCAGCGCTCCGGGCACGTTCTGGCGCACGGGCTGGGTGTCACGCGCGGCGCCGCCCTGACGGGTACGTCGCTGCTGCTGGCGCTGCTTGGCGCGTTTACGATCGCGGGCCACGATTCTGGGCGCTAGCGAGTCTCGCGATGACTGGTGTGCCGACGACACCAGCGGCAGAACTTGCGCAGCGTGATGCGATCGGGATTGTTGCGCTTGCTCTTATTGGTCTGGTAGTTGCGATGCTTGCACTCCTCGCAGGCGAGGGTGACAGCAATGCGCACGTCTCCGCGGGCCATGTGCGTTCCCCGGTGTGGTGATGGGCAGCGGCGCCAGGCGAAGAAAAACCCCGCCGGCGCGAGGTGCGGCCAGTCTAGCGCGGCTCAGTCCGCGGCGTCCCCTGGAGGGACCGGCGCGCCTGCGACCCACACCGTCGAGCGGCCGCGGGCTCGCTCTTCTCACAGCCGCCCGGGGCGGGCCAGCAGCGGGTCAAGCGGACGGGTTTGTGGGTCGGCGGCCCGCCCCAGGTGGGTCAGCCCGAACAGGTCCTCGACGGTGCGCAGCAGGCTGTAGTGGTCAAACGGCGCGCCGGAGACGGTGGCCGCCCGCGCGCCGGGACCGGCCACGATGGTGGCCACACGACCACCGGCGGCCTGCCCGCCGCAGCAGGAGCGGTCGCTCTTGCCCTCGTCCCAGGTGAGCATGAGCACCCCGCCGGGTCCGAGCTCGCGCAGCAGGGCCGGGAGGACCGACGCCAGAAAGCGGTCGGCCTGTCGCAGTGAGCAGTCGTGCCCGTCGTCGCACAGGTTGGGCGACAACCACACGAAGTCCGGCAGGCGACCGGAGCGCAGATCGCCGGCTAGGCGCCCGTAGGGAACCACCTGCGAGCAGCGGGCGCGATTGCCCACGACGTCACGGAAATACAGGAACGGATCGTGCTTCTTGGCGTAGCCGCCGCTGTTGGCCACGGTGTCACAGGCCGACGGCAGACCCTCCATGTAGGCGCGCCAGCTGACCCGCGATCCCTCGAGTTGGTCGACGAGGTTCGGCGCGGTCACCAAGCAATCGGTGCAGTCAGAGTGCACGCCGAACGTCGAGCCGCCGATCAGGGCCAGATAGTTGGGCAGCGACGGATGCGAGATCGCGTGGTAGTTGGTGGCCAGCGCGTAGCGACGAGACAGCGCGTTGACGTAGGGCGCGTCGGGGCTCCCGATCACCGCCGAAGCTCCAGGTTCTCCATGATCACCACGGCCACGTGGGAACGCTTCGAGGCAGGCAACGCCGCGGGCGGTCCCACGCCCAGCCCTGGGCCGGGGCGAGCGCCGCAGCCGACGCCCACCAGCATGCAGGCGAGTACCGCCAACGCCAGGGCCGTGCGCTGGGCTGCGGTGGCCATCGGCCGCTACGGTAGCGTCGGGTCGGCCCGGGTATTGCCCCGCACTGCCTCGCCCCGTCCGCCTTCCCCCGCACTGCCTCGCCCCGTCCGCCTTCCCCCGCCCGGCCTCGCCCCGTCCGCCTTCCCCCGCCCGCGCCGCTTGTCTCCCCCCACTCATCCCCACCGCCGTGCGCCGCGGCGAATGTCGGCAGCCACGGCCGCGATACGTCGCCGGCGGATGCTGGCGGGCATGCTCATCGCCGGCGCTATGGCCGTGCTCGCCCTGGTGGCCTTCGGCCGCCAGGGTCACTCTCAGGGGCACACCGAAGCGGCCTCCAATTCAGCCGGGGGAGCCCCCGCCGGCACAGCCGTGGGTCGGGAGGACTCGCGGTCAAGACGTGCGGCGTCCAGCACGGCCCAGAGCGCCGCGGTGCGGCGGCTCGCCGCCCTGGGACTGCCGCTCTACTGCGGAGGACGCCGCGGTGACATGGTCGCGCTGACCTTCGACGACGGGCCGGGGCCCTACACGAACCTGGCCCTACGCAAGCTCGAACAGCATCGGGCAAAGGCCACCTTCTTCCTCGTCGGGCGCAACCTGGGCCTGGTTGCCGGGGCGGTGCGCCACGAGCGCACGCTCGGAGCGGTGGGCGACCACACCTGGACGCACCCGCTGCTGACCCAGCTCACACCGGCGGCGGCCGAATCAGAGATCGTCCGCACCCAGGAGGCGGTGGCCCGGGACTCCGGTGCGCCGGTGACCCTGTTTCGTCCTCCCTACGGTGGGCGCAGTCCGGCCATCGATCAGATCGCCAGACGTCACGGCATGCTCGACGTGCTGTGGACGGTGGACTCGGCCGACTCGCTCGGGGCCGACTACGCCGGCATTGCGCGCAACGTCATCTGGGGCCTGCACGGCGGGTCGATCATCCTCATGCACGAGAACCGCGGACAGACGATCCGTGCTCTGCTGCAGATCCTGCCCGAGCTCGAGCGCCGCCACCTGCGAGCCGTGAGCCTGCCCGAGCTGCTGGCCAAGGATCCTCCCAGCGTTGCTCAGCTGCGCGCCGGGCCCGCGGGATGCGGCACCCGGGCGAGCTCGAGTCGGGGCGGAGGCTGAGCGCCGGACGATCAGGCGCGCGTGAGGTGCTGGGCCCCGCGACGGTGACGGACTTCGCGCCCGTCGAGGTCGGCCAGCGCGCGCCGGTGACCCACCGGCAGGACGACCGCACCGGACAGGCGCGCCCGATTGGCGGTGTGGCTGATCACCGCGGCGGGCCCGGGGACGGAGGCGACCGCCAGCGTACCGGCCGGCAGGTCGGCAAAGCCCGCGGCGCCGGTGAGGAGCGCTCCCAGCCACCCCGCGCTGAGCGTCGCGGCCATGACGGCCAGGACACCCACCAGGTGCTTGCGACGGCCCGAGTGGTCGAGGAAGATCGGGTCCTCGTGACCGGTGGCGCGCCAGACGGGTGCGGAGGCGGTCAGGGCAGCATGGACATCAGCGGGCGCGGCGGGGCAGCGGTCAGCCACCTCCACGGGAGCACGGCCCGCCAATGCACCGGGTCGCCCAAAGGTCGTGTTCAAGGGAAGGATGTGGGCTTCGTAGGACACGGGTGCATGGTGGCAAACCCGCGCGTGCGCACGGGGTTGCGGGGCACGTCCTTACGGCGATGTTCGCAATCGCTAACAGTTCCCCTCCGTCGGCGCACGGCGGATCTGTCGACGAGCGTGCAGTGGCGCTTCACCAGAAAGCCGCTCGCTCGACGAACGTCGTTACCGTGCCGTCGACGCGCGCCCACTCGGTGGCTGCGGCTCAGCTGCGCTGCGTCTCGGGCTTGCGCTCCGCCGTCGCCTGCTGGAGCTGCTCGAGTATCTGGGGCCAGCGCTTGCGCAAGCGCGTCACGTCCCAGTGCGACAGGGTGACCAGGCGCATCGCCGTCCTGGCCACCACCGAGGCGTTGCGCGTCTGCTTCTCGAGCAGTCCGATCTCGCCAAAGAACTCTCCGGCTCCGAGCTCGGCCACCTTCTCCCCCCCGCGGGTGACCTCGGCGGTGCCCTCCTGGATCATGAAGAACTCATAGGCGTAGTCGCCCTCGTCAACGAGGTGCTGGCCGGGTGACACGGATACCTCGGAGACGAACTGTGCGACCAGACGCAGGTCCTCCGAGCTCAGCGACGCGAACAGCCCTATCGCCTTCAGTCCCTCGGGATCCATGGGTGCTCCTTGCCTTAGAGGTGTCGACGACGAATGAGGCCCGGCGACCCTATCTTCCGCCTCGCGGACAGGTCAAGCGCGCACGCCCCAGGACGGGTTGGTCCTACTCATACAGTGCCACCACACCGAGGATGACGTACAGAGAGGCCAGCGCCCACCCCTCGAAGGCGACCGCCTCGCCGTCGCCGGTCACCTGCCAGACCAGCAGTGCGGTGAGGGCCAGCGCCCCTATGTACACCGGCGACACGGCAAAGGTCAGGGTGGTCGGGAGGACGAACGAGATGAGCACGAGCGCCGGGAACAGGAAGGCAGCGATCTGAGCCACCGAGTTCTTGACGACGGAGATGGCCAGGTCTGACTGCCCCTTGTGTGCGAGCACGAGGCCCGCGAAGTTCTCCACCGCGTTGCCCGCCACGGCCACGATCACCAATCCGGCAAAGGCCTGGGAGAGGTGCAGCTGGAGGATCGCGGGAGCCAGGGCCTTGACAAACCAGTCCGAGACGAAGGCCGACCCGATGCCCCCCACCGTCAGCAGCGCGATGGTCAGCGCCGTCCCCACGCGCGGGGTGGCGCGGCGCGTGGCGCCCTCGCCGACCTCGGCGCTGTCCGAGCGCACGTAGGGCACCACCCAGGAGATGTACACGCCGAGCAGGCAGACAGCGGCGACCGCCGAGATCGCCTTGACGTGGTGCGAGGCGGGGTCGCCGGTGCGCAGCGACAGGCCGACGGTCACGATGATGAACACGGTGACCAGCAGCAGCGTCGCCGTGTCGTTGGGCAGACGCCGGCGGAAGCGCATCACGCCGTCCGGCGCCGCGCGCGAGCCGACCACGATCACCAGCCCGAGCACCAGCAGCGCGTTGGCCAGCAGAGAGCCGAGGATCGCGGTCTGGGCGACCACGAGCTCACCGGCGTTGAGCGCGAAGATGACCACGAACAGCTCGGGAAGGTTGCCCAGGGTCGACTGCGTCAGGCCGGTCACCCCTGGACCCAGACGCTGGCCGAGCTGTTCGGTGGCGAAGGACACCACCCAGGCCAGTCCCGCCAGAGCCACGGTCGCGAGCGCGAAGCGCAGCACAGCCGTCCAGCGGCTGAAGTCGGCCACCCCGGCCAGCGCGCTGAACAGGACCACCAGGGCCAGGCTGCCGCGCTCGATGGTGGTCAGGGCACCCATGAGGCCGGCGAGCATATTGGCCGGTGCCAGATAGCCTGCGCTGCCATGCGCCTGACCACGTTCCTGCCGCCCGGCTCTAACGCTCCGCGAGCCGGGGAGGTCCGCGACGATCATGTCGTCGCCTTCCCCGAGGGGATGTCGGTACTCGACCTCATCGCCCAACCCGAGGGCGCCGACGCGGCCGACGGGCCGCGGTGGCCGCTGGCCGAGCTGACCCTGCTGGCGCCCATCCCCCGCCCCCCGGCGATCCTGGGCATCGGACTGAACTACGCGTCTCACGCCGCCGAGACCGGGCGCGAGCGCCCCCAGCAGCCGATCGTGTTCACCAAGCTCCCGGGTGCGGCGGCCCCTCCCGGTGCTCCCGTGCCCTGCCCCGAGGTGGTGCGGCGCCTGGACTACGAGGGGGAGCTGGCGGTGGTTCTGGGCGCCGGTGGCCAGGTGGCGGGCTACGCCGTAGCCGATGATGTCAGCGCGCGCGACCTACAGGGCCGCGAGCCACAGTGGACGCGAGCCAAGGGCGCTGACGGCTTCTGCCCCTACGGCCCGTGGATAACCACGGCAGACGAGGTCCCCGATCCCCACGCGCTGCGGCTGCGCACGTGGGTCAACGGCGAGCTGCGCCAGGATTCGAGCACCGCCGACCTGATCTTCACCGTGCCCGAGCTGCTGGCCTTCATCGCGCAGACCTGCACTCTCCCAGCCGGAGCGCTGATCCTCACCGGCACCCCCGCCGGCGTGGGCATGGCGATGGATCCGCCGCTCTTCTTGGCCGGCGGGGACACCGTACGTGTGGAGATCGAGCGGCTCGGGGCGATTGAGCACCCCATCGCCCGCGGGGCCCGCGCCGCTTGAGGACTAGTGGCTCTCGAGCACGCGGTCGATCAGACCGTACTCGAGCGCCTGCTCGGCGGTGAAGAAACGGTCGCGCTCCATGTCGCCGTGCACCTGCTCGACGGGCTTTTCGGTGTGCCGCGCGTAAATCTCATCGACGCGCCCGCGCATGTTGAGGATCTCCCGGGCGTGGATCTCGATATCGGTCGACTGACCCTCGAAGCCGGCGGATGGCTGGTGGATGAGGATGCGGCTGTTGGGCAGGCAGGCGCGCTTGCCCTTCGCCCCGCCGGTGAGCAGCAGCGAGCCCATCGACATCGCCACCCCGACGCACATGGTGGCCACGGCGGGCTTGATGAACTGCATGGTGTCGTAGATGGCCAGCCCGGAATAGATGCTGCCGCCGGGTGAGTTGATGTAGATCGAGATGTCCTTGTCGGGGTCAGCCGACTCCAGGTGCAGCAGCTGAGCAACCACGAGGTTGGCCACCTGGTCGTCGATCGGCGTGCCCAGGAAGATGATGCGCTCGTTGAGCAGCCGCGAGTAGATGTCAAATTCGCGCTCGCCGCGCGAGGTGCGCTCGATGACCATCGGTATGAGTGGCATGGCCAGACCCTAGCGCTCGCCTGCGGCGGGGTCGGCCCGGTCTGGGGCGGTGGGCGCAGCGGCGCCCGGGGCACCCAGCCAGCTCAGCAGGGCAACGCGGGCAAAGCGCCACTGGCCGCCCAGGCGCCGCCCCGGCAACTCGCCGTCCTGGGCCAGACGCTCGATGACCTCGACTTCCACCTGCAGGAGTTCGCCGGCCTCCACGGCGGTCAGCACATCGGCCTCCCGGGGGCGGAAGTGATGATGGCCCACGGCCAGCGGATCTTCGCCGAAGGTCTCCACCGTCACCCGCCGCCCACCCTCCTCGGCGCCCGACAGGGCATCGAGGGAGTCGGCCGAGTCCGGGTCGACGTAGCGCTCCAGCAACCCGGAGATGAGGCGCTGCTTGGGCAGCTTGAGCGCGAAGGCGGCCCGGTCAAGGCGCTGGGCCTGCTCGGCGGGGATGCGCACGAACAACGCGGAGGTAGAGGGAGCGCCGCGCGGAGCGGGACGGTGGCCCTGGATGCGGCCGGGTGGGGACATGGTGCCTCCGTTCACTTTATATATAAAGATAGCTATCAAGCTAGCACGATCCCCTTCTACAGTCCAGGGCCGTGTCCTCCGTGCCCGCACTGCGCATCAGCGGCCTGACCAAGCGCTACGACGACGGGTTGCTGGCCCTCGACGATCTTGACCTGGAGATCGCCGACGGCGACTTCTTCGGGCTGCTGGGCCCCAACGGCGCGGGCAAGACGACGCTGATCAGCGCCGTGTGCGGCCTGATCCGCAGCACCGCCGGGGAGATCAGGGTGTTCGGCCGCGACCACGGCTCACGTGAGGCGCGGCGGCTGATCGGGCTCGCCGAGCAGGACGTCAACCTCGACCGCTTCCTCGACGTGGAAGAGACGCTTGTCTATCACGGCGGCTATTACGGCATGGCCCGCGACCGCGCACGCTCTCGCGCACGCGAGATGATGGACGTATTCGACCTGCGAGCCAAGGCCGGCGTGCGCGCGCCGTCGTTGTCGGGGGGAATGCGCCGGCGCCTGCTGCTCGCCCGCGCGCTGATGCACGAGCCGCGCCTGGTGATCCTCGACGAGCCCACCGCGGGGGTCGACTTCGAGCTGCGCATGGAGCTGTGGCGCTACATCCGGCGCCTGCACGAGCAGGGCAGCACCATCCTGCTCACCACCCACTATCTGGAGGAGGCCGAGGCGCTGTGCCGGGAGGTGGGCCTGATCCGCGGGGGGCGCATGATCGCGCGCGACAGCTCCTCCGCCCTGCTTGACACCTTCCAGGCCAGCTCGCTGGCTGACGTCTACGTCAAGGCGATGGCCTCGTGAGTGACGCGGCGGTCACCGACGCGCCCGCGCAAGCGACCTCGCGCGCAGACGTGTGGCTGCAGCGTCGCCGCGGACTCATCGCCCTGGGCGGACGCGAGGTGCTGCGCGTGCTCAAGCTGTGGACCCAGACGGTGGCCGCGCCGGTGATCTCCGCGTTTCTGTTCATCCTCGTCTTCGGGCTGTCGCTCAGCGGGCGCATCCGCCACGTGGAGGGCGTGGATTACCGCGTGTTCATCGTGCCCGGGCTGATCACCATGGCCATGGTGCAGGCGGCCTACGCCAACAACTCCTCCTCGGTGTTCCAGGCACGCTTTGACCGCTACCTCAACGACGTGCTCGCCTCTCCGATGCGCAACTGGGAGATCAACCTGGGACTGTCCCTGGGCGGGGTGGTGCGCGCCCTGCTCATCGGCCTGTCGCTGCTCGCGCTGGCTGCGCCCATCACCGGCGTACCGGTGCGTCAGCCCGCGATCCTGCTGGTCGCCGTGCTCCTCGGGCTCACCCTGTTCGCCTCCCTCGGCGTGGTGGTGGGCATCTATGCGCGCAGCTGGGACCACGCCGGTTTCGTGCAGAACATCGTCATCGTCCCCCTCAGCTTCCTGGGCGGCGTCTTTTACTCGGTGTCGGTGCTGCCCTCGCCCTGGCGCGAGATCTCCCACGTCAATCCCATCTTCTACCTCGTTCAGGCCGTGCGCTACGGCTTCCTGGGTTCCAGCGACGTGTCGGTCGCCCTGGCCCTGGCGATCACCGGCGTGCTCACCGTGGCCGTGGTCGCCTGGAGCGCGTGGCTGTTCTCCACCGGGCACCGGCTCAAGCCCTGAGCGCGAGCTCGCCGACCGCGGCTTCCCGAGGCCTCGCGCGGGTCCCACCCGTCGGCCTGCTGATCGTCGGCGTCGGGACGATTCAGTTCGGGGCGGCGCTGGCCGCGACCCTCTTCTCCCAGCTTGGGCCGGCCGGGACCTCACTGCTGCGCCTGGCCTTCGCCGCGGTGATCCTCGTGGCGGTGACCGGTGCGCGCCCGGGAGCCCACCCGCGGGTGAACCTACGCCTGGCGGCGCTCCTCGGGCTCACGCTCGCGGCGATGAACCTGTGCTTCTACGAAGCGCTGGATCGCATTGCCCTGGGGCCGGCGGTCACGGTGGAGTTCATCGGTCCGCTGGCCGTGGCGGTAGCGGGCTCGCGCCGCAGGCTGGACCTCGTCTGGGTGGTGCTGGCCGCCGGGGGGATCCTGCTGCTCTCCCAGGGCCTGCCCGGCCGCTCGGACTACGGCGGTGTCGCCCTGGCCGCCCTGGCCGGCTGCTTCTGGGCGGCCTACATCCTCATCAACGCCCGGGTGGCGGGCGCGTTTGCGGGATCCACGGGCCTGGCCCTGGCCATGTGCGTGGGCGCGGCGGCACTGGTCATTCCGGGCCTCGTCGGCGCGGGCACGGCGCTGTTCAGCGTGCCCGTTCTGGCCCTCGGCGCCGCGGTCGCCCTGATGAGCTCGGTCATCCCCTACTCGCTGGAGACCGAGGCGCTGCGCCGCCTGCCCGCCAACGTGTTCAGCGTGCTGATGAGCCTCGAGCCGGCGATCGCCTCGCTGGCGGGTCTGCTCGTGCTGGGCCAGCGCCTGCACCCCCGCGAGGTCGTGGCCATCGCGCTGGTCGTCGTGGCCAGCGCCGGGGCCGCGCGCGGGGCCCGGACCCCCGCCTGGACACTGGAGACCTGACAGCGGCCCGCAGGGCTGCGGGCCAAAGAGGGCCATAATCGCTTCCCCCGTGTTCTCGCTCAACGTGCCCAATGTGCTGACTCTGTTGCGCATCATGCTCGTGCCCGTGCTCGTGGTCGCGCTGCTGGACAAGACACCCGACGGAGACGCGCTGGCAGCCGGCGTCTTCGCCGTCGCTTCGCTGACCGACTTCATCGACGGCTACCTGGCGCGCGCGCGCGACTCGATCACCACCTTCGGCAAACTCATGGACCCGATCGCCGACAAGCTGCTGGTCGTCGGCGCGGTCATCACCCTGGTCTCGCTGCACCGGGTGGCCGCGTGGGTGGCGATGGTCATCATCGCCCGCGAATTCGCCGTCACCGCCACCCGCATGGCCGCCACCCAGGCGGGCGTGATCATCGCCGCCAACCGGTGGGGTAAGGCCAAGACCGCCGTCCAGGTCCTGACCATCCTTGTGCTCATTTCGGTCAGCGGACGTCCGCTGTGGCTCACGCTTCTGGTCGACGCCATGGTCGCGGTGACCCTGCTCTCCGGGGTCGACTACTTCTTCGGTCTGCGCCGCCAGCTGGGGCTGGCCCAGGCGCACCGCGCGGAGGGCGCCCAGCGCGCAAGCGCCGGCGGCAAGTCACTCGTCTGAGGGGCGCCGACCGAGGTTGCTCGCGGTCTGAAGACCCGCGCCGTTCACGCGTCCAGCCACTCGCGCATGGTCGTGTCACGCGAGGCCAGCACCCCGGAGGCGACCTCCTCGCGTAGCTCGCCGAGCAGGCCATGGCGCTCGGCCACCACATTGTGCTGGTGAATGGTCTCCAGGTTCTCCTGATGGGCGGAGACGAAGCTGTCGTCGCCCAGATCGGGAAAGCCGGCGAGAACGCCGGCGATCATCTCGCGCACGCAATCCTCCACGAAGCGGGGGCGGCGGTGTGCCTTCTCCACCACGGCCACCTCGTCGCTGCGCTTCATGAGCTCGTAGGTCTCGGAGGACATGGCGTCCTCGGCAATGGCCAGCAGGCGCCTGCCGTCCACGTCGTGAGCGCAGCCTTCCGTGCACCCGATACGCAGGGTTCCCACGCCACGCTGATTGTGCGTGGCCACGGGCACGTCATCGAGGATGACCTGGATCTGCTCGTTGCTGAAGCCGTCACGCTCCAGGCGCGCGCGCGCGCGCGCCGCCACGAGCTCCTGCGCGCACGGACAGGCGGTCATACCCGTGGCCACCACCCCCACCATGCGGCGGGTGCCCCGCTCGGAGGCGACCGCGCTTCCGAGCAGGGTGAACAGCTCCTGGGTCTGCACGCCCGAAACGGGCGCGGGCTTGTGCTCGGGGTAGCGCGCGGCGATGGTCACCTCGGCACGCCGCGCTCCCTGGCGCTCGCGCACGAGCTCAGCGATGTGCTGGGCGAGGGTCTCGGCGCGGAACGCGCCGCCACCGAGCACCACGCGTCCGATGGCCTCGTTGACCACCTCCTCAAAGCGCGACATGTGCGCGCCCTTCTGCTCGCGACCGAGGTCGACGAAGCAGTCCAGCCGAGCGAAGAAGAGCTCCGAACCGATCCGGATCACCTTTTCCACGCCGGTCACGCCCACCCGCGAGAGGCCGACCGGCAGGGCCGGCGCGCGGGCCTGAACGTCGCCGTCAGCGATGGTCGAGACCGTGTTGGGCGTCGTGGCCATCAGCCTTTCAGCCTAGCGTGGGGGTCTCAGGCGCCCCTCGAGCGGGAGGCTCTGCGCGGGGTGTGGAAGCCCGCCTGCACGCGCGTTGCAATTGTGACATGGGAAAACGCCGAGCGGCTGGCTTCTGGTATGACTCCAGCGCGCGCAACGATCGGGACCAGGTCCGTGTGGCGGGCACACCTGTGTTCTTGAGATGGATCTTAGGGGGGCGACGTGAGCGAGATGGCTGACGCACTGACGGCAGAGAGCACGCCGATTGCGGAGATGGACGAGCTGCAGGCCGTGCTGGCCGAGGCGCACGAAAGCGGCGTCGTCGCGGCGACGGCGATCGCCGCGGCTCTGGAGGAGGCCGAGGTCACGCGCGAGCAGGTTGCGGACCTCTACGCGCATCTCGAGGAGCACGGCATCGACGTGCTCGGAGCCGGCGGTGGCGAGGTCGAGTCTCCTCGCGCCAGCGGCGAGGTACCCCCCGACGACGAGCAGGCCATCGCTCGGCAGGCCGCGCGAGCCATGTGCGCCAAGCCCGAGCCGCCCAAGAAGGCCGAACTCGACCTGACCGTCGAGCCCAGCATGGACTCGTTGCGCATGTACCTGCGCTCGATCGGACGCGTGCCGCTGCTGTGCGCCGAGGAGGAGGTGAGCCTGGCCAAGCGCATCGAGCGTGGCGACATGGTCGCCAAGCAGCACATGGTCGAAGCGAACCTGCGTCTGGTCGTGTCGATCGCCAAGGGCTACCTCGGGCGCGGGTTGACCTTCCTGGACCTGATCCAAGAGGGATCGCTGGGCCTGATCCGCGCCGTGGAGAAGTTCGATCACCGCCGCGGCTACAAGTTCTCCACCTACGCCACGTGGTGGATCCGTCAGGCCGTGACGCGGGCCATCGCCGACAAGGGACGCACCATCCGCATCCCGGTCCACATGGTTGAAAAGCTCAACAAGGTCATCCACGTCGAGCGTCAGCTCGTCCAGCAGCTGGGCCGCGAGCCCAGCGCCGAGGAGATCGCCCACGAGTTGCAGTGCACCACCCATGAGGTGCGCGACATCCTGCGCATGGCCCAGCAACCGATATCCCTGGAGAAGCCCGTGGGCGACGAGGAGGACTCCTCCCTGGCCGACTTCGTGGAGGACGCGACGGCCGAATCCCCCTTTGAGATCGCCTCCGAAGCCCTGCGCAGGGAGAATGTCCGCCGCGTGCTGGCCACCCTGCCCCGTCGCGAACGGGAGGTGATCGAGATGCGCTTCGGGCTCACCGGATCACGCGCGTGCACCCTGGAGGAGGTCGGGCGCGCCTTCAGTATCACCCGCGAGCGGGTGCGCCAGATCGAGAACCGCACGCTCAAGAACCTCCAGTCCCTGCCTGAGGCTCAGCGCCTGCGCGAGGCCTCCTAGGCGCGGAGACCCGCCGGCGCGAGCCTGCGGCTAACATCGGCCGCGGTCGCCTGGCTGTGGAAGGCCTGCGCACCCCGGATGGGTGTCCAGGCCTGCGCACCCCGGAGGGGTGTCCGAGTGGTTAAAGGAGACGGGCTGTAAACCCGTTGGCTCTGCCTACGCAGGTTCGAATCCTGCCCCCTCCACTTAGACAGGTCTCTGCGCAACCCGCGGGCAGAGCCTACAATCTGAGCTCGGGCGCTTGCCCGAGGCTCGCCCGGATAGCTCAGCTGGTAGAGCACGTCCATGGTAAGGACGGGGTCAGGGGTTCGAGTCCCCTTCCGGGCTCTGAGGTGCGCGCCGGCGGGTGGCGGCTCACGGCGGGCGGGGCGGCGGGCGGCGGCGGCGGCGGCGGCGGGCGGTTCTAGTCCACCCAGTCGAAGCTGCGCGTGACCGCCTTCTTCCACTTGGCGTAGGCGCGTTCGCGTTCCTGGGAGTCCATCTGTGGCTCCCAGCGCTTGTCCTCGGCCCAGCGCTCGCGCAGCTCATCCTGATCCGACCAGAAGCCCACGGCCAGCCCCGCCGCGTAGGCGGCGCCGAGCGCGGTCGTCTCGGTCACCGCCGGACGGATGACGGGCACTCCGAGCACGTCGGCCTGGAACTGCATGAGCAGCTCGTTTGAGGTCATGCCGCCGTCCACGCGCAGATCGGTGAAGGGCACGTCGGCGACCTCGTTGGCGGCATCGACCACCTCGCGGCTCTGCCAGGCCGCGGCCTCCAGCGCAGCGCGGGCGATGTGTCCCTGGTTGGCGTACGCGGTCAGACCCGCGATGACGCCGCGCGCGTCGTCGCGCCAGTAGGGCGCGAACAGCCCGGAGAAGGCGGGCACGAAGTAAACGCCGCCGTTGTCATCCACGCTGCGCGCGAGGTCCTCAACGGCGGGGGAGGAGTCGATGATCTTCAGACGGTCGCGCAGCCACTGGATGAGCGCGCCGGTCACCGCGATCGAACCCTCGAGCACATAGGTCGCCGGGGCATCGCCGATCTTGTAGCCCACGGTGGTCAGCAGCTTGGGAGTGTGGACGATCTCCTCACCCGTGTTGACGAGCAGGAAGCTGCCCGTCCCGTAGGTGTTCTTGGCGTCACCCCGGTCAAAGCATGTTTGGCCGAATAGCGCCGCCTGCTGGTCGCCCAGGATGCCGGCCACGGGGCGACCGCCCACCGCGGTACCTACCACGTCGCCGTAGGGCTCACTCGAGGAGCGGATCTCGGGCAGCATGGAGCGGGGAATGCCCATGAGCTCCAAACTGGGCTCGTGCCAGTCGAGCGTCTCCAGGTCCATGAGCATGGTACGACTCGCGTTGGTCACGTCGGTGGCGTGCACGCCACCGTTCACACCACCGGTGAGGTTCCACAGCACCCAGCTGTCCATCGTCCCAAAGGCCAGCTCCCCCCTGTCGGCGCGCTCGCGCAGGCCGTCCACGTTCTCGAGCAGCCAGGTCACCTTGGGCCCTGCGAAGTACGTCGACAGGGGCAGGCCAACGCGGTCGCGCAGCCGGTCGACACCCTGGTCGCCCGCCAGGCGGCGGACCAGCTCGTCGGTGCGCGTGTCCTGCCAGACGATGGCGTTGTGAACGGGCTCGCCGGTCTCGCGATCCCACACGACCGCCGTCTCGCGCTGGTTGGTGATGCCGATGGCCGCGATGTCACCGGCCTCGCCCTCGGGTTTGGCCATGGCGCCTCCGATCACCTCCCGCGTGCGTCGCCAGATCTCGTTTGCGTCGTGTTCGACCCAGCCCGCCCGCGGGGTGATCTGCTCGTGCTCGCGCTGGTCGACGCTGACGATGCGCCCGTCCTTGTCGAACAGCATGAACCGCGAGCTCGTCGTCCCCTGGTCGATCGCTCCGACGTATTGCGCCATGTCGCTCCTCGCTGTGCTCGGGTGGTGACCTACTAGTCGACGCTGTCCGCGCCCTGCTCGGCGATGTCGGGGTCGGGCTTGGCCCCGCGCGCGATCAGGACGTTGCGAATGAGCAGGTCATAGACGCCGCTGCCCACCGCCGCGCCAACGAGCGGTCCGACGATCGGTATCCAGAAGTACGTGTTGATGTTGCCGTAGTTGCCGGGCAGCGCGATCTCCTTCCAGCCCTGCAGCCAGGCGAACAGGCGCGGTCCGAAGTCACGGGCCGGGTTGATCGCGTAGCCGGCGTTCGCGCCGTAGGACATGCCGACGGCGACCACGATGAATCCGATGATGATCGGCGCGAGATTGGCCTTGACCGGCGCGTTGTACTCGTCGGTGACGGCGAAGATGAACGCGACGAGGAACGCCGTGCCGATCACCTGGTCGACGAACGGCCCGACCCAGGTGTGGAAGTACGGCGCCGGAAAGGTTCCGAAGATGCTGAACGTCGGTATGGAGCTGGCCGCGCCGCGGGTGATGTGCTTCGCCGTCTCCAGGCTGCCGATCGCAAAACGGTAGTTGAGGTAGACCAGCGCGGCGCCGGCGAACGCGCCGAAGACCTGCGCGGCCCAGTAGGAGGGAACCTTGCGCCACGAGAACCCGCGTCGTAGCGCCAGCCCCAGCGTCACCGCAGGGTTGAGGTGCGCGCCGCTCACCCCACCCGCAACCCACACCGCGAAGGCCACCCCAAAGCCCCAGCCGAAGGAGATGAGCAGCCAGTCGCTGTTGGACACGAAGGCCTGCGTGCCGCGTCCCGACTGGTTCAGCGCGGCGACCGCCATGGCCACGACGCCGTCGCCGAAGGCGATGATGATGAACGTGCCGAGAAACTCGGCCGCCAGCTCCCCCCACGTGGATTGCTGCCACCTCCACCGCCGGACGTCGGTGCGCGCCGCCATAGCGCTCCTCTCCCCTAGAGCATGCTGTGCGGCGGGTACACTCGCACATCTCTCCGATGTCCAGCGTCACCCTCTCTGACGATCTGAGCCGCCTCGGGCCCGAGGAGCGACGGACCGCTCTGACGCGCATGGCCGACGAGGTTTTCGATGTCGTCGTGGTCGGCGGCGGCGTCACGGGGAGCGGTTGCGCGCTCGACGCGGCCAGTCGCGGACTGACAGTCGCCCTGGTCGAGGCGCGCGACTTCGCCTCCGGAACCTCGAGCCGGTCGAGCAAGCTCATCCACGGTGGCCTGCGCTACCTCGAGCAGCAGAACTTCGGCCTGGTTCGCGAGGCCCTGCGCGAGCGCAGCCTGCTCCTCAACGTGCTCGCGCCGCACCTGGTGCGTCCGGTGTCCTTCCTGTATCCGCTGACGGGGCGGGTATGGGAGCGCGCCTACGTCGGTGCGGGCATGCTGCTCTACGACGGGCTCGGCGGCTACAAGGGCCTGCACCGCCACCGTCACCTGACCAAGCGGGCCGCGCTGCGCCTCGCCCCCGCCCTGGCGCACGGTTCGCTGATCGGCGCCATCCAGTACTACGACGCTCAGGTCGATGATGCGCGTCACACGATGACCGTGGCACGCACCGCCGCGCAGTACGGCGCCGCGGTGGCCAGCAACGCGCAGGTCACGGGCTTCCTGCGCGAGGGCGAGCGCGTGACGGGGGTGCGCGTGCGCGACGGGCTCAGCGGTGAGGAGATCGTCGTGCGCGCACGTGAGGTCATCAACGCGGCCGGCGTGTGGACCGACGACCTGCAGCATCTCGTGGGGGAACGGGGAAAGTTCCAGGTGCGCGCATCCAAGGGCGTGCACCTGCTCGTCCCCCGCGACCGCATCCAGCTCGATACCGGACTCATTCTGCGCACCGAGACCAGCGTCCTGTTCGTCATCCCGTGGGGACGGCACTGGATCGTCGGCACCACGGACACCGACTGGAAGCTCGACCGGGCACATCCGGCCGCGAGCCGCACCGACATCGACGCTGTCCTCGAGCACGTCAACCGTGCGCTTGCCCAGCCGCTGACCCACGAGGACGTCGAGGGAGTGTACGCCGGCCTGCGGCCCCTGCTGACCGGCGAGTCCGAGAGCACCAGCCAGCTCAGCCGCGAGCACACGGTTGCGGTCCCCGTTCCGGGCCTCGTCGCCGTCGCCGGCGGCAAGTACACGACCTATCGTGTGATGGCCCGTGACGCCGTGGATGCCGCCGCCCGTGGTCTGGACCAAGCGGTGCCGCCGTCGTGCACCGACGTCACCGAACTGGTCGGCGCCGCGGGCTTCCGTGCCCTGTTCAACGGACGCGAGCGCCTCGCGGCCCGCAGCGGCATGCACCCCGCGCGCATCGAGCATCTTCTGGGGCGCTACGGTGCTCGGATCGACGACCTGCTCGCCGAGGTGGCTGCACGCCCCGATCTGGGTCAGCCGCTCGAGGGCGCCGATGACTACATGCGCGTGGAGGTCCGCTACGCCGCCTCGCATGAGGGCGCCCAGCACCTCGAGGACGTCCTCACGCGCCGGACTCACGTCTCGATCGAGACCTGGGACCGCGGTCTGACCAGTGCCGAGCCCGCGGCTCGGCTGATGGCCGAGGTGCTGGGCTGGAGCGACGACCAGGTCGAGCGCGAGGTCGAGAACTATCGCGCTCGAGTCGCCGCCGAGCGCCGGTCCCAGGAGCAGCCCGACGACCTGGCAGCCGACACCGTGCGCACGAGCGCGCCCGACGTGCGCGCAACGCTCTCGGACAGCGACCCCGTAGCACCGCTCGGGGGGTAACCCCGCCGACGGGGGTCGCCTCGGCCGCCAAGCCCGGCGGCGGCTCGCCGCGCCCGGTGGCCGGCGGGCCGCCTGCGTCTCCTCAGGGCTTGGCCACCGCCGAGGTGCCCAGCACCTGACCGGAAGCACTCAACGCCCTGGCCGCCACGTAGGGCGCCCCCGTACGCGCGGCGATCGGCGTCTCGAATCCGCTGCGCGGCGCCTGGGCCACCGGGGCCAGCGCGCCCGGGTCAGGGCCCGCAATCACCTGCCAGCTGGCCACCTCGGTGGCACCGTTCTGACTGGCGTACACGTTGATCCCCGCGGCGGTGCGCTGCGCGGCGATGACGGGCGGCTCGGTGGGGCTTCCCGTCCAGCCCGCACGGTAGGCACGGTAGCTGTCGTCGCCGCGAGGCAGCGACCCGTCGAAGAGCAGCCGCCCGGCAGCGCTGAACTCCGAGAAGAACGGCTCGGCCCCGAAACCGACGAACACGTTCCCATTGGGCAGGACCTGCATGTTGCCCTGACTTCCCGCCAGCGTCTTACCGGGTCGAACGTACTGGTGCACGACGGTCGCCGTGTGGCGACGATCGTTGAGCCTGAGCAACAGCCCGCGCGAGCGCTTCCCCTCCGGCGGCGCGGCCTCGTCGTCGAACAGCGATATCAGGCCACGGCCCTGCAGGTGAGCGTCGTGCTGCCAGGCAAAGCGCGCTCCCGGGCCGAGCTTGTAGCCGCTACGCTTGCCGCCCAGGCGCAGGATCACGTGACCGCTGGCGCGGTCGATCTCGTACACACCCCAGGTGTCGCGCTCGGAGACGAGCAGGTTCCCGTTGGCGAGCTGCTCGATCGAGTTCAGATGCCACGGGTCCCACGGACCGGAGGACGGCGGAGACGTGTAGGAATCGTGGACGCTCACGCGTCCGTCGGTGTGCCACTCGTACACGACAAGACCCGTCTTGATATCGATCTCCTGGGCGATCGTGTCCAGCACGACACCGTGCGCGGAGCCGCCGACCTTGGAGAGGTTGCGCGCGATCGGCGCGTAGACGGTGACCAGCGCGTCGCCGTTGGGCAGGAGCGCGAACTCGTGCAGGTCAGACGCGTAGCCGTTGCCGGCGCGCACCACGGCGATCCGCTTGTAGGATCGGTCCAGGATGTACCCCACCCCCGCCCCGAAGCCGGGGGGCACGATCACGCCCTGCCACCAGGTGAGCACCGGCTGTCCGTTCAGCGTCTGGGGGCGGAAATCCAGCGCCGCCTGACCCGGCGGCCGCGGCGCGAACCAGATCAACTGGCCGCGGGCGTCGACGATCATCGGGCCCGCCGGACCGATGGGCTTAACCGCGATCTTCGGGTTGACCGGCGGAGCGGTGATCGGGGCGATGAAGATGTCGGCGCCATCGGTCTGAGCCGCGGGGGTGCTCGCACCGATCTTGGGCGGATGCAGGTCGGGCCGCGAGAGAAAGGCCTGCGTCTGGGCCGCATTGAACATGGGCGCGCCCGGCTTGCGCTTGATCAACGGCTTGAGCACGAGGTGCCCGACGCGAGCGATGGTGAAGGACACGGTCGTGGTCTTCGCGCCGGCGCGCGCGATGCGCACGGTGACAAGCTCGCCCTCGGTGAAGCGGTGGTCCGGGATGAAGCTCGCCCCCCGGTCGCCCGAGTAGGGGCGCAGCTTCCCGGCGTGGCGCCCACTGCGCGAGCCCTTCACGGTGACCCCCCTGATCTGCCTCAGGGGCGGTCCCTGCAGGCTGATCTGGGTCACCGGTGAGGCGTCGGGCGTCTTCTGCTGGGGCGAGACGAACAGCGCCGGAGCAGCGCCCGCCGCGGACGGCGTGGCCAGCAGGCCGAGTCCCACGGCGATGCACAGAAGGGGACGAGATGAGCTTGTCTTCATCATTTCTTCGTTTCCATTCGGTTAAGGCCTGGCGACCCGCGCCGGGCAGCCTACAGGGTGAACCGGCTCTTTGGTTGCGGTGGGTCCCGTGCGCTCCAACCGCGTGCGAGGCGACGAGTTTCGCTCGGCAGCGCGGTGAGACCGCGGGGCGTGCGATGGTGCCTACTCCGGCCGGCGGATTCGTGCGGCGTACCGGTCACGGTTCACGCGTCCCGACCGGCCCCGAGTCTGCCGGGCGTCCCGCATCCGGCGCCGGCCGGGCGGGTAGGGCCATCGCCAAGCAAGGAGGGGAGCCGGATGTCGGGTTTTCGCCGCAGACGACGCATTGCACCACGCCAAGCAGCGGTGGGGGGAGAGCGCGACGGCACGGACGGGCGCAGCAGCGCAACCCGAGTGGAGCCGCTCTCCTCCCAGCGCCCCCGGCGCGCGGGGGCGGCGCAGCGTGGGCGCAACGCGGGCGCAGCCGCGGTGGGAGCCGTCGGGTCGACAATCCTGCTCGTGTCGCGCCTGATCCTGACGGTGACGCTGCTCATCGTGCTGCTCATCCTGACCGGGATCCTGCTGCGCGACCTTCTGAAGCCCCAGAGCGGCGCGGGCGTGAAGGCCATTCACGATGCCGCCAACTTCTTCGCCGGTTGGGCGAACGGGCTGTACTCCGACGGTCCGCACTTCAAGCGCGAGATCACGGTGAACTGGGGGATCGCGCTGCTGGCCTACCTCGTGGTGGGCGCCGGCCTGGCGCGGGTGATCGGGCGCGTCGGCCGCGGCGGGCGGCGCTTCGAGGATCGCCACCGCACGACGGTGCGCTGACCGGCACCGTAGCTCCAGGACGTCCGCAACCGAGCTACCCCGAGCCCGCCAGGGAACGCGGTGGCGGTTGCCCGCGCGCGGGCGGGTCATCGGCCACCAGACGAGGCACGGTCACCAGGTGAAAGCCGCGGCGCTTGAGGCCCTGGATGATGCGGGGCAGGGCGGCCACCGTCTGACTACGCTGCCCGCCGCCGTCGTGCATGAGGACGATGGCGCCCGGACGAGCGCCGCTCAGTGCGGTGTAGATGATCCGGGCGACGCCGGGCTGGCTGAAGTCCTTGGTGTCCACCGTCCACAGCACCATCAGCATCCGGGCCCGCCGGGCGACATCCAGCGTCGCCGCGTCAAAGGACCCGTAGGGAGGGCGGAAGATGAGCGGCGCAGCCGCGCCCGCGGCCCGGATGTGCCCGGCCGCCGCGAGGATCTCCGTCTCCTGGGCCAAAGGCGCGAGGCGGCTGAGCAGCGGGTGTGTCTGGGTGTGGTCGCCGACGGCGTTGCCCTCTCGTGACTCGGTTCGCGTAAGTGCTCCGAAGGCCTGCGCCTGGCGTCCGATCTGAAAGAACGTGGCGGGCACGTGCTCGCGGCGCAGGATGGCGAGCACCTGCGGGGTGAACGAGCTTGGACCGTCGTCGAAGGTCAGCGCGATGTCCTTGCGCCGGCGCGAGCCCACCGAGATGTAGCTCGTGTAGCCCAACACGCGCCGGATGGCCCTCTGTTCGGCAGGGCTCGGCGAGGCACCGCGGATGTGTGCTCCGCGCGGCGCTGAGCCGTCCGGTGCACCGCTGGAATCGACCGGCGAAGGCGCACCCGCGGTGGGGCGGCCCGACCCGCAGGCGCCGACGAGCAGGGCAGTGCCGACCACCAAAGCCGTGAGAGCACCGTCGCACCCAAACCCACGGCGGACGGGTTGGGAATCCACAGCGAGGTCAGAGCAGGTGAGACGGCCGGCGCGTGGGCCCGAACCCTGGGTGCCCGAAGGGCGCGCTCTGCGGGTCGGGCCGGCCAACGGACGCTGCATTGTGGCGCGCGGGGCGCGCCGGTGCAGTCCGCCCACCCGGGCCAGGAGCCGCGCCCCCGACGGCGAATACCATCAACGGATGGGAAGGGCAACGGTCACGGTCCTGCTCCTGAGCGTCGTCGGCGGTTCGCTGCTGGGAGGCTGCGGCTCAGGACAGACCAAGACCGTGTCGGTCTCGGCGGGAGCGCCAGGTGACACGGGCACCGGCGCCGGCGGCTCACCGGCGCCCGCCACGGCCCCGGTCCCCACCACCCACGCCTCCCGACCGAAGGCGCCCGGTCAGGAGGGCGTGCGCACGAGCACGGGACCCGCGTCGGCCGCTCCCGGCGTGACCAGCGGTGGCCTCAGCCGTGCCCAGTCCGTGGTGCGGGCCAGGGGCTATGAGCCGGTCGGCAGTGCCGGCTATGCGTCAGCTCAGACCCTGCAGGTACTCATCGGCGCGCGGCCGGGAGCCCAGCAGGCGTTCTTCTTCGTCAACGGTCGCTACCTGGGCACGGACACCAGCCAGCCGAGCGGCCAGGTGAGCGTCGTGGCCCACGGCGATACCGACGTGACGCTGTCCTACGGGCTGTACCGCCCCCGCGACGCCACCTGCTGTCCCAGCGGCGGCAGATCGCAGGTGCGCTACCAGCTGGACAACGGCCGCCTGGCGCCCCAGAATCCCATTCCCAGCGGCGCGACGAGCGTGCCGCTCAGCCGCCGCTAAAGCCGGGTGCCGCGGGGCGCCTGGCGGGCGTCGGGTCGATCAGCGCCGGTGGCCCCGCCGTTCGCCGCACCGTCCCGCGGGTAAAGGCGCAAGACTTCGTCAACCAGGAGGCCAACATGACAGCAACGATCGACGACCGTACGTTGGAACTGCTGCGCGCCCCCAACTTCTGCCAGGTGGCCACGCTGCGACGTGACGGCACGGCGCACGTGACGCCCGTTTGGGTGGACGAGCAGGACGGCAGGGTGGTGCTCAACACGGCGGACGGCCGAGCGTGGCCGGCCAACCTGAAGCGCGATGCGCGCGTGACGCTGAGCGTGCAGAACAAGGACAACCCCTACGAGTACGTGCAGATTCGCGGACACGAGGCCGAGCGCACCCACGAGGGGGCCGACGAGCACATCGACCAGATGGCCAAGAAGTACCTGGGCCAGGATCGATACCCCTACCGCCAGCCCGGCGAGCAGCGCCTGATCATCCGCATCGACCCTGAGAAGGTCAGCCTGCACGGAAACTGACCGGTTTTCAGCTCGGTGCGCCCTGTCCACGTCGCAGCAGACGGCCCGCTCGCTGCCGCCAGTTCCCGCGCGGCTGGGCCTGGCGCCACTCGTCCTCAAACGGCATCCTCCCGGCGCGGCGCGCCCGCAGAACACACGCGGTGTGCGCGTGGCGGCGGCGCCGGCGGTCATCCTCGGGGACGAGCAGGACGTGGTCACTGAGGGCCGGCAGCCGCCCTCCACACAGAGGACACCGGTAGGTGGCGGCCTTGACGCTCTGGGCTCGCCGTACCGACCACCAACGAGCCTCAGGCAGACCTTCGTCGCGGGAGCGCTGGGCCGTGGCCTGACCTCCGCCCGTCAGCCGTCCGCGGCGGGCAGAACGCGTCGCGCAGACTCGTCGATGCGCTCGTCGTTGATGCTCGCGTAACGCTCGCGCATGAGCCCGTCGGGATCGAACTCCCACATCTCGTTGCCGTAGGAGCGCCACCACTGGCCGTCCGCGTCGCAGGACTCGTACTCGAAGCGAACGGCGATGCGATCCTCGGTGAACGCCCACAGCTCCTTGCGCAGGCGGTAGCCGCGCTCGCGCGACCACTTGCGCGCCAGGAACGCCGCGATCGCCTCGCGCCCCGTAAAGCACTCGTCACGGTTGCGCCAGCGCGACTCGCTGCTGTAGGCCTGGGCCACCCGCTCGGGGTCACGCGAGTTCCACGCGTCCTCGGCGGCCTGCACCTTGCGCCGGGCGCTGTGCTCATCGAACGGAGGCCGGATGTCGGTCGGCTTGGCCACGGCGAGCGATGCTACTCGGCGGGTAGGGTCCACGCATGGCGTCAGCAGCCTCCCGCGAGGGCCGACACGATGAGCTAAAGACCATCAGCTGGATCCTGGACGTCCCCCGCACGTGGGCGATCGTCGGCTGCTCCCCTGACCCAGCGCGCGACAGCCACCGGGTGGCCGTGACCCTCGCGCGGGAGGGTAACCGCGTCATCCCCGTCAACCCGCAGGCTGAGAACATCCTGGGCGAGCGCTGCTTCGCGAGCCTGAGCGAGATAACCGAGCGCGAAGACGTCGAGGTGGTGGACATCTTCCGGCGCTCGGAACTGGCCGGTCAGCACGTCGACGAGGCCATCGAGATCGGCGCCCAGGCCGTCTGGATGCAGCTGGGGGTGGTCGACGAAGCGGCGGCTGAGCGCGCGCGGGCGGCAGGGCTGCGCGTCGTCATGGACAGATGCCCGGCCATCGAGATCCCCCGACGGCGCGCGCCGGGCGGCGGCTAGCACTTCGCGCGCTCGCCCGCGGGGTCCGACCCCGGCCGGCAGCGGCGCATGCCGCTTGCGGCTCGACCTCCGTGGTTCCCGGCCTACCTCGCGCGATGCGAGCGCGCCTCACCGGCGGCCACGCGCGCCAGATTGGCCATGAGCAGCGCCACCAGCGGGCCGTAGGTGACGCAGATCAAGCGCTCCAAACCCAGCGGTGCCTCGATGTCGGTGGCCACCCGGCAGCCGTCCGGGGTCGCCCGCACCCGATGGCACAGCAGCACGGGCCCCACCTGCCAGGTCCACGAGCGCTGCGCCTGCTTGGCCGTGATGCGGGCGGGCACCGGTACCCCGCCCCGCAGAAGGGCAAAGCCGCGCGCTCCAGTGCGCACCTCTGGTCGTCCAAGTCCCCGCGCGCCGCTCAGGTGCGGCGCCCACCTGCTCCAGCGATCGGGACGCGCCACCAGACGCCAGACGGTGTCCGGATCGGCGTGGCACTCGGCGGCGTAGGTGAGCACCTGGTCATTGTTGCGCCACCGGCCCCCGGCGGCGCACGGGCCTGGTGCCATGAGCCCCCGATGGGCTCCCCCTGGTTTCTGCACTGCTTGCCGTTAGCACTAATACTTGCTAATCTGCAAGCAGTTCCCCGCTCCCTTCAGAGGAGAAATCACATGGCCACGCAGACCAGACGCGCGCCGGCTGACACCGCCGCTCACACTGCCCGTGAGGGCACCCGCGCGACGAAGAGCACCGACCGCGAGCGCACCACGAGTGACGCCCACGTCGACGACGCGGCACGTCACGCCCGCGAGGTAAACGACCACATCCCGCGCTTGCGCAGGCAGGCCGCCAACGCGACGCTCGACGCCTACGAACGCGCACTCGAGACCACCAGCGCCCTCACCGAGAGGGTCGCGGACGCCAGCCGCGTCGAGTGGATCTCCGCGGCGACGCACGCTCAGGTGGGCCTGGCCCGCGATCTGGGCCGCGCGTACGTATCCTCGGCGCGCACGCTGCTGAAGTAGGCGGCCTCGTGGCCTGGGCAAACAGGGCGGGTGTGCGCCTGTACTGGGAGAGCACCGGCGAGGGTGACCCCGTGCTGCTCATCATGGGCCTGGGCATGAACGCCACCGGCTGGTGGCGCACGGTCCCGGTGCTGTCCGAAGGCCTGCGCGTGATCGCCTTCGACAACCGCGGCGTGGGACGCAGCGACCGGCCGCCAGGACCGTACGGCGTGGCTCAGATGGCCGACGATGCCGTGGCCGTGCTGGACGCCGCCGACCTACCGGCGGCCAACGTCTACGGGGCCTCCCTGGGCGGCATGATCGCCCAGGAGGTCGCGCTGCGCCATCCCGAGCGGGTGGCGCGGCTGGTGCTGGGCGCGACCACGTCGGGGGGTGCCCACGCGGTGGCGGCCGACGAGCGGGCTCGCGCCTTCTTCGCAAGACGGGCCGTAATGAGCGCCGAGGAGGCGGTGTGGGCGTCGGTGCCCTACAACTACGGACCCGCCACCCGCATCGACGCGGGCCAGCGCATCGCGCAGGACATCGAGCAGCGTCTGCGCTTCCCGATCGAGACCGAGCCCTACACGGCCCAGCTCACCGCGGCCCTCGGCCACGACACCAGTACCCGCCTGGGTGACATCCGCCATCGCACCCTGGTCGTGCACGGCGAGCTGGACGTCATGGTCCCGCCCGAGAACGGGCGCCTGCTCAGCGAGCACCTCCCCGACGCCCGGCTACACCTCCTGCCAGGGGCTGGGCACCTGTACTTCACCGACTCCCCCGACGCCGACGAGGAGGTGCTGCGCTTCCTCAGCGCGCCGTCCAGCCGAGGTCCATCGTGACCGCCGAGCCGGTGAAGGCGCGGCCGCCAGCTCCCATGAGGAACAGCACGGTCTCGGCAACCTCTTCGGGCTCGATCAGCCGCTTGACCGCGTGGGGCGCGAGGATCACCTCTTCCAGGACGCGTTCCTCGGGCAGCCCGTGAGCGCGCGCCTGGTCAGCGATCTGGGCCTCCACCAGGGGGGTGCGCACGAAGGCGGGGCAGACCGCGGTCGCCAGCACGCCGGTCGCTGCCCCCTCGAGCGCGAGCGTCTTGACCAGACCCAGGACACCGTGCTTGGCCGACACGTACGCCGACTTAAACGGAGAGGCCACCAGGGCATGGGCCGAGGCGATCGCCACGAAGCGCCCGTCCCCACTGGCCACCAGCGCGGGCCACGCGTACTTGGCCAGCAGGAACGGGCTGGTGAGCAGCAGCGAGAGAATCGCCTCCCAGCGATCCTCGGGGAATTCGGATACCGGCGCGACGTGCTGAAAGCCGGCGTTGGCCACGATTGCGTCCAGACGGCCGAAGCGCTCGAGCGCGGCGCTGACTGCGCCGCGATTGCCTTCGCGGGTGGTCAGGTCACACTCGTAGGGAACTCCGGGACCGGCCCGATCGGGGTGCAGGTCGACCGCCAGCACCTGCATGCCCTCCGCCTGCAGCCGAGCGGCCACCGCCCTTCCGATGCCGCTGGCCGCCCCGGTGACGAGCACGGCGCCTCCATGGACGGGACTCACGGTTGGCCGCCCGCCGCCTCGCGGCTCGCGCCGACGCAAGCCCGGTGGCTCGGAGCGCAGAAGAGTGAACTCATGCCAGATCCGCTATACCCGCACTGGTCTGTGGCCTCCCCTGCGACTCCATGAGCGCTTCCCCTTCCCTCCCTTCTGTCCCCGGATGTCCTCCGGGACTGGCCCCACCCACCCAGGCCCGCCAGATCGATTCTGGCCTCGCCCTGTGGACGACGGCGATCGAGGGCATGAGCGAGTACTGGACCGCAGCGCTGGCGCGGGGGGACACGCCGCTGGACGCGATGGGAGACGCGGCTCGCTGGCTGCACGCCCTGACCGATCGTCGCGCGCCGACCTGGTCGACCCCGCACGAGATCGTGCTCGAAAGTCCGGTAGCGCGCCTGCGCGACTTCAGCGCCGGGTCGCGCCGGCGCGTCGTGCCCACCCTGGTCCTGCCCCCGCAGGCCGGGCACGACTCGTGCATCGTCGACTACTCCGAGCGCCAGAGCCAGATCCGCACGATCCGCGCCGCCGGACTGGAGCGCGTCTGGTCGCTTGACTGGGTCGGCGCCACCCGGCGGACCCGCGACGCCGGGGTGGAGGACTACCTGGACTTCCTGGAGCGCTCGATTGAGCTGATCGGCGAGCCGGTGAACCTCGTCGGCGACTGCCAGGGAGGCTGGCTGGCCACCATCTACGCGGCCCTGCGTCCCGAGCGGGTGCGCACGTTGACCATCGCCGGGGCACCGATCGACTTTCACGCCGGGGATGCGGTGATCCACGACTGGGTGGCGCAGCTCGGGCCGCGCCAGGACCTGTCCTTCTACCGCGGCGTTGTCGCCCTGGGAGACGGCGTGCTCAGGGGCGAGTTCATGCTCAACGGCTTCATCCTCATCAAACCTGAGAACGAGCTCTCCAAGCAGCTTCAGCTGCTCAACCACGTGCGCGACGCCGAGCACCTGGAGCGCTTCCGCGCCTTCGAGGACTGGTTCAAGCACACCCAGGACATTCCCGGAGCGTTCTACCTGTGGATCGTCCAGCACCTGTTCGCCGCCAACAAGCTGATCGCAGGAGAGCTCGAGATCGCCGGCAAGCGAGTTGACCTCTCGCAAATCAGCTGCCCCCTGAACCTGCTCGGCGGAGCCTCCGACCACATCACACCACCTGAACAGGTGTTTGCCCTCGCCGACCACGCCTCAACGCCGCCCGAGGAGGTCACTCGGCGGGTGAGCAGCGGTGGTCACCTGGGCCTGTTCATGGGCAGCGAGGCGCTGCGCGAGCACTGGCCACCGCTGATGGCCAACGTCTACGCGCGCTCGCGGACGCGTTCGGACGCTTCGCAGAGCCGCAAGCGCGCGCGGCGGCGCACGCCCACCGCGATGGACCCGATACCCGCGCCCTAGAAGGGCCCACGGGTCGGGCTAGGGCTCGCCGCGTTTCGGTGAGCGGCGCCGTGTCGGCGTCGCTGCGGCGGCGCGGAAGGCCTCGTAGGTGGTCAACAGCGCCTGCCGCTGGCGAGCGGTGAGGGCCGAGTCCGCCCGTATCGCGTCGACCACGGCCGAACCCTCATCCTCTCCCACGCCAGCCTGGCGATACAGCGCGTCGGCGGAGGTGCGCAGCGTACGGGCTATGGCCTCGGTGACCTCCTGGGAGGGCGCACGCAAGCCCCGCTCGATCTGTGACAGGTACGGGTTGGAGATGCCAGACAGCGCGGCGAACTGGCGCACGGACAGCTCACTCAGCTCACGCTGATGGCGGATGATCTCACCCAATGACAGCGGCGCGTCGGCGGGGTTGTCGCCCACGGGCACGAGCATAGACCGCTCAGCGTTTATCTCCGCATGCCGCAGGCCCGCTCGTGGTAATACGCACAGAGAGATGGGAGAGGAGCAGGACAGCGCCATAGGGCAGGTTCGTCGACTCTTCGAGCGCAGCGAAGCCGCGGCCGCGTCCGCGTCCGAGGAGCTCGTGCAGCGCGATTCCTTCGGGGAGCTGCTGGCCAAGATGACCGAGAGCTCCATGGCGCTGACCAAGCTCGGGTTCGACGCCATGGACCTCGTCGTGCGCAACCTGCGCCTGGCCGGCCGCCAGGACATCGCGCGCCTGGCACGACAGCTGGCGCGAACCGAGGACAAGCTCGAACGTGTGCTGCAGGAGGTCGAGCAGCTGCGTGAGGAGAGCGCGCGGGCCCAGCGCGTGCCGCGCGGCGAAACCGCGCGCGGCCGGGGATCAGCCAACGGCTCGGCGCCCCGGCGCGCGCCGGCGACACGCGGCGCGCGCAGGGATTCCGCCGGCGCGTCGCGCAACCCCGGCGCGTCGCGCGGCGCCGGCGCGTCGCGCAGCCCCCGCGGAAAGGGCTCCGCGCCCAAGCCATGAGCGCGCTGGCCCAGCTCGTGCGGGCGCCGGCCGCGGCAATGGAGTTCGCCAACATCCTGCTCACCCGGGACGATGCCCGCATCGGGACGACGCCCAAGGATGTGGTGTGGACCCACCGCAAGACCACGCTCTACCGGTACCGCTCGGCGCGACGCGAGCAGCCCGTCCCGGTCCTGCTCGTGTTCGCGCTCATCAATAGACCCGACATCTTTGACCTGCGCGCGGGCCACTCCTTCGTGGAGTACCTGCTGTCGGAGGGCTTCGACGTCTTCCTTCTCGACTGGGGGGTGCCCGACGAGGAGGACGGTGACATGGGCCTTGACTCCTTTGTGCTCGACGAGCTGCACTGGGGCCTGCGCGAGACGCTGCGGGCCAGCGGCCAAGAGGAGGTCTCGCTGCTGGGCTGGTGTATCGGCGGGACCCTGTGCGCGATGTATGCCGCACTCGAGCCCGGCGCCGTTCGCAATCTGGTGTGCCTGACCACGCCCATCGACGCCACCGAGTCGCGCTACGCGCGCTGGGTCGGGCGCGAGTCCTTTGACCCCGAGCGCGTGACCGACACCTTCGCCGCGGTGCCCGGGGGGGCAGTCGACTGGGCCAACAAGCTGCTCAAGCCGGTCACCAACCACTGGACCACCTACCGCCAGCTCTGGGAGGGGGTCCTGGACGGCCAGGACCGTCGCGAGGCCTACCAGGCGATGGCCAAGTGGGTGGCCGACAACCCGCCCTTCCCGGCCCGCGCCTACCGCGAGTGGATCAACTGGATGTACAAGGACAACCGGCTGGTGCGCGGTCGCCTGGAGCTGCGCGGACGTCGCGTGGACCTGAGGCGCATCGAGCAGAACCTGCTCGTGGTCACCGCCGGTGCCGATCACATCGCGCCGCCTGGAGGCACCCTGCCGCTGCTCGATCTGGTGGCCAGTGCAGACGTCACCCACCTGGACCGCCCCGGCGGGCACATCGGCCTGATGGCCGGCTCCAGGGCGCGTAAGGAGATCTGGCCCGACATCGGCCAGTGGCTGTTCGAGCGATCGAGCGGCTGACGAGCAAATCCGAGCGAGGGGAGCAGGATGAGCACCAGCGTCGAGAAGCAGTCCGACCATCACGCCGAGCCAACCGCCGAGCAGCGACGAGGCGCTCCCAAGCTGGATGGGCGCGTTGCCCTGGTCACCGGTGGCAACCGCGGCATTGGCGCCGCGATCTGCCACAGCCTCGCCGGCCAGGGCGCTCATGTGGCCGCGGGCTACAGCCGCAATCGTGAACAGGCCGAGCAGCTGCTGCAGCAGTTGGCGCAGGAGGGCGGCGAGGGCGGCGGCGAATGCACCATCCACCAGGGCAATGTGGGCTCGGCCGACGACTGCCGCCGAGTGGTACAGGAGGTGACCGAGCGCCACGGGCGCCTCGACATCCTGGTCAACAACGCCGGCATCACCAGCGACAAGCCCGTGCAGAAGATGACCGACGAGGACTGGTACCGGGTGTTGGCGGTCAACCTCTCCGGCGCCTTCTTCATGTCTCAGGCGGTGCTTCCCCACATGGTCGAGCGCGGCAGCGGGCGCATCGTGAACATCTCCTCGATCATCGGACAGCAGGGCAACATCGGGCAGGTCAACTACGCCGCGTCGAAGTCGGGGATGTTCGGGCTGACCATGTCGCTGGCCCGGGAGGCCGCGCAGATGCTGACCAAGGAGGACAAGCTCGGCGAGGACAGCCTCAACGTGACCGTCAATGCCGTCGCTCCCGGGTTCATCGCCACCGACATGGTCAGTTCGGTGCCCGAGAAGGTCGTCGAGAAGATCAAGGCGCGAATCCCGCTCAGGCGCCTGGGCCATCCCGACGAGGTGGCGCGCGTCGTGCACTTCCTGTGCGCCGACGCCTCCTCCTACATCACCGGCCAGGTGTGGGCGGTCAACGGCGGCATGGAGATGTCGGGCCACTAGTAGCCGCCTCCCCGACGACCCGCGTGTCCGCGTGGGGTTGGCCCCGGGCGCGCGGGTGTGGGCGCTAGCGTGGCCCTGTGGATCTCGCGCCCGCCCGTCCCAACCTGGAGCTGCGCGGTGAGGGGGACGGCGAGCAGGTGGTTCTGTGCTTTCCCTATGACCCCCACCTGGTCGCGGTGGTGCGCACGATCCCCCACCGGCGCTTTGACTGGGACCGCCGCGAGTGGACGGCGCCCGTGGACGACTGGGTCGCCGTGCACGTGGCGGAGGTATTGGAGCGCTTCCCGGAGCTGACCGCCAGCCGGGAGGTCGACGCGTGGCTGGGGGCAATCGAGCGCCGCTGGGTCGGACAGGTCGGTACGGCGCGGTACGACGGCCGGGGATGGTGGCAGCTGCGTACGCGTGCGGGCGCCTACCCTCCCGCCCTCCTGGCCGGATCGGTGACCCGCGCCGAGGGACTGCTGGTGCCCTTCTCCGAGGCGGCCGCCCGTGAGCTGCGCTCACAGCGCTCGGCTCGCCTGGACGCACCGGCCGAGCGCTGCCTGTCGGCCGTCGAGGCCGGACAGCAGCCCCCGCGGGCGCGCCTGGTGGCCAGCGACGGGGTGGAAGGGACCTGCCTGCGCCTGGAGGTCCTGTGGGACGAGGACGCCGGCCTGGCCTTCTCGCGACTTCCCGGGGCGGCGGGAGCGCGCGCGGTACCTCCGGACCCCTGGGTGGTGCCGACCCTCGACGCCTTCCTGGCGCGTCACAGCATCGAGGTACGTCCGCGCGCCCTGACGATCCTCGAGGACCTGCGCCGCGAGCACGCCCAGGCGGCCGCCGCCGTGCGCGCTTCGCGCGCCACCGAAGGGGAGGCCATCCCCGAGGTGGCGATGCGCCTCGGCGGCGTTCCGGCGCCGTTTCAGTGGGCCGCGGTGCGCTACGCGTTGGACGCCAGGCGCACGTTCCTGGCCGACGAACAGGGGCTGGGCAAGACCGTCGAGGCTCTGGCCGCTCTCGAGGCGGACGACGCCTACCCGGCGCTGGTGATCTGTCCGGCGTCTCTGAAGCTCAACTGGCAGCGCGAGGCCTCCACGTGGCTGCCGCACCGCTCCACCACGGTACTCGAGGGACGCGGCGTCACCCCCCCGGCGACAGAGATCACCGTGCTCAACTACGAGCTGGTCGCTGCTCACCGCGAGACGCTGGGCCGCCGCCGCCCGCGCGCGCTGATCATCGATGAGTCTCACTACGTCAAGAACCCCCAGGCCAAGCGCACGCAGGCGGTGCGCCGGCTCGCGGGCGCGGTCGCGCAGGACGGCCTGCTGCTCGCTCTGACCGGCACCCCGGTGCTGAACCACGCCGACGAGCTGATCGCTCAGCTGCGGGTGATCGGGCGTCTGCAGGACTTCGGCTCCGGTGCGCGCTTCTCCCGCCAGTTCCGAGGTGAGCTCAGCGAAGAGCGCCTGCACTGGCACCTGCGCCGCCGGTGTTTCGTCCGCCGGCTGAAGTCCGAGGTCCTCCCCCAGTTACCGGCCAAGCGCCAGGTGGTGGTCCCGATGGCGCTGACCAACACGGCGGAGTACCGCCTCGCCGAGCGCGACGTGATCGCCTGGCTACGCGAGCAGCCCTTGGACCTTTCCGAGCTCAACGCGCGCATCGCGGCCACCCTGCGGGCCCAACGCCTGGCTCAGCTGGGCACGCTGCAGCGCCTGGCCGCACGCGGAAAGCTGCACGCGGCGCTGGCTGGATCGGCGACTTTCTGGCCTCGGGCGAGGCGCTGGTCGTGTTCGCACGCCACACCGAGGTGCAGGAGGCGGTGCTGGCGCGCTTCCCCACCGCGCTGCATCTGCTCGGTCGAGATTCCGTCGAGCAGCGCGAGCGCAGCGTGCGCGACTTCCAGCGTGAGGACGGGCCTCCCCTGATCGTGTGCGCCACCCGCGTCGCCGCCCAGGGAATCACCCTCACCCGCGCCTCCAACGTCGCCTTCCTCGAGCTCGAATGGACTCCCGCAATGCACGACCAGGCCGAGGATCGCTGCCATCGCATCGGACAGGCCGACGCCGTCACCGCGTGGTACCTGCTGGCGGCCGAGACGATCGACGAGACGATGTCAGAGCTCATCCAGCGCAAGCGCGCGGTGGTGGGCGCCATCACCGACGGGCGGCGCGTGGACTCCGACGGCCTGGTTGACCAGGTCGTGCGCGAGCTGCGCGAGGGCCGTCCCTTCGCCCACCTTCGCCCGGTGGCGTGAAGGCCCTGTCCCGGTTGGCTCGTACCCCCAAGCGGGACACAACCCGAAAGCCGAGATCCGGCCGCTACTCAGGGGTGGTGGCGCGCCCGGCGAGCGAGGTAGATCGAGGTGGCGATGGGAGCGAGCAGGAGCAGGATCGTGAGCGCGGCTTCGAGGATGCCGACAATGGTGCCGGGACCGCCGGTGCAATGCGTTGGCCCGTTGCCGGTGCTGGTGCAGCTCTCCCCGTAGCCGAAGCCGATGATCAGAAACGCGAAGACGGGGCCCAGGCCGCCGGGAAGGATGAAGGTACCGATGAGCTTGTCGCGGGTGTCCCAGGCGCGCGAGCTCCATAGCAGGATGACCCCGACGATCCAGCCGAGGGCGCCTAGGAAAGAGCCGAGTAGCAGCAGAAAGATCGCGGCCCACTCGCGAGTGCCCCTGGGGTCGGGCTCAGGCGGTTGTTCGGCGGCGATGATCTCCTCGGGCTCACCGAGGCGATCCAGGGCGGTCCGCGCCTGAGCCTCCGTGGCGTCTGCGGTGATGGCCCGGGCGAGGTGGTCTTCGATTTCCGACAGCAGTTCGCGGCGGCGTGGGCGCGGGAGGCACTTTGCCTGCTTGCGGAGGCGGTCGAGATACTCGCTCGCGACGGGGTGCAGGGTCTGGACGGTCATACGGATCCTCCTGGGGTCAGGATGGAGTCGACCGAACCACGAAAGCGCGTCCACTCATGGGTGAAGGCGCTCAGAGCGGCGTGGCCGGCCGGAGTGAGGCGGTAGTAGCGGCGCGGAGGGCCCGAGGCGGACTCGCGCCACTCCGTCTCCACGACTCCGTCGCGACGAATGCGGCTTAGCAGCGGATACAGGGTCCCCTCGCTGGTGACCATCCCGTCGGCCTGGGCGAGGGTGCTTACCAGCTCGAACGCGTAGCGCTCCCCGTCACGAAGCAGGGCCAGGACGCAGAACTCCAGCACGCCCCGGCGCAGCTGGGCCACGGTCGCGTCCCTCGGAGCCATGCGCTGCAAGGTAGCTGGTACGAACTAGGACGTCAAGGCTCCGGGATAGGCGCGCTCGGCCTCCCGCTCGAGGCGCCTGCGGTGGCGGCGCCCACCACGCAAAGCCGACGACGACGACCGCCGCGTAGCCGTACTGGGCGAGCAGGTGGTCGAGCGTGTGGCTGGAGAGGATCGCGAGAATCACTTGGAGAAGCCGGCCCACGGCCACGCGCAGGTGCCCACCTCAGGCGCGCCCTATCCGCACCCAGGCGCGCATCGCGCTTGCTGTCACAGTGACCGACATGGCCATCCTGGTGCCCGCGCGGCTCCTGCCCTTCCTGGCCGTGGTCGGCGTGCTCACCGTCCTGCCCGGCCCGGACACGGCGCTGGCCCTGCGCAACGCGGCGCGCGGCGGCTCCACGGCGGCCTGGTACACCGGGCTGGGCTGCTGCAGTGGCCTGGCTGTGTGGGCGGCGGCCACGGTGGGAGGACTGGCCGCCCTGCTGGCCGCGTCGGGGGCCGTTCTGGACGTGCTGCGCGTCGCGGGGGCCGCGTACCTCGCACTGTTGGGCCTGCGCGCCCTGCGCGCCGCGGCCGGCCGCGAGCGCCAGGACACCGGCGGCGTTCGCGTGCGCCCGCCCGCGATCAGTCGACGCACGGCGTACCGACAGGGTCTGACCAGCAACCTGCTCAACCCCAAGATCGCCCTACTCTTCCTGTCTCTCTTGCCCCAGTTCGTCGCGCCCGGAGAGGCGCGAGCAACGACCACGGCCATACTCGCCGCGGCCTTTGTCCTGATGGGGCTGCTCTGGTGGACGCTGTTCAGCCTGGCCGTCGGCTTCGTGGGTCGCGCGATGGCTCGCCGCCCGATACGCCGCGGCGTGGAGGCTTTGGCCGGTACGGTGCTGCTGGGGTTGGCCGCGCGGGTGGCCGTGGGCTAGCGCGTCCGCCGTCAGGCACCGTTTGGCGGCGGCGCGCACCGGGCACGCTGATCGCCGGTGTACCCGACCGCTAGGAGCAGCCCGTGTCCGGCTGGATTTCGGCAACGACCGAGGCTGGCGTGCCCGCCGACGTGGCCTGGGCCCAAGCCGTGCACTTCGAGGACTATCCCCGCTGGTTGCCCAGCGTCAGCGCGGTTCAGCGCGCCGGCGATGACCGCCTGCTGGTGATCGCGCGCGGCGAATCGGGGCTGCAGGAGGTCGACGTGCTCATAGCCGAGCAGGTGCCCGGGCGGCGTCTGGTCCTCACTCTGAGCGAGCGGCGGCGGGCGAGCGCGCGCCTGCACGTCCAGGCATTGGACGAACAGAGGACACGGCTGCGCATCGAGGTCGACCACGACCTCGACCCGCTCGCGGCCAGGATGCTCGACCTGCTGTTCGCGCCCGAGCGTCAGCTGAAGGAGGGCCTGCGCCGCTTCGCCGACGCGCTCACCGCCTCTCGATCGGCGCGCGATGGCCACTGAGCTGCTCGGGATCTATCTGAACGACCACCTGGCCACCGCGACGGCGGCGCGCGAGCTCGCGCGCCGAGCGGCGTCGGCCAACCGCGACGGTGAGCACGGTGATTTTCTCGACCGGGCCGCGAGCGAGCTCGACGAGCAGCTCGCGGCGCTGACGGCCACCATGGGAGTCTTGGGCGTGTCGCCCGACCGCATCAAGCAGGCGGCGGGCTGGACGGCCGAGAAGGCCGGGCGTCTGAAACCCAATGGACGCCTGCGCGGCTACTCGCCGCTGAGCCGAGTGGTGGAGCTCGAGGCGCTCAGCATGCTCGTGGCCCACAACCTCGCCCTGTGGCAGGGCCTGAGCGAGCTGACCGCCTCGCGCCCGGCGCTGGACGGAGTCCAGCTGCGCAGGCAGGCCGAGCAGTGCGCCCAGCAACTGCACGAGCTTGAAGGCCGGCGACGGCGCGCCGTCACCCAGGCGCTGGCCGCTTGACCGGGCCCGGCGTCGACTGAAAGCGGCGCTCTCTAGGATGCGCAGGCGCAGCGATCTCGACAAGGAGGGCGCAGCATGAAGATGATCATTGCCTACGTACGCCACGAGGCGTTCGAGCCGATCCGCACCGAGCTGCTGGAGCAGGGATTTCCGTCCCTGTCGATCACCGAGGTCAAGGGCTCCGGGCGCCAGCGCGGGATCACCGAGCGCTACCGGGGGGCCGAGCTCACGAACTACCTGCGACCCAAGCTCAAGATCGAGTGCGTGGTCGACGACGGGGACGTCCAGACCATCATCGACACGGTCCTCAAGCACGCCCGCACCGGCACGGTGGGTGACGGCAAGCTCTTCGTCCTACCCGTCGATGAGGCCTACCGCATCCGCACCGGCGAGTCGGGTCAGGAGACCCTGCAGATCCACCCCGACCAGGCGTCCTGAGGCCGTCAGCGCAGTGAGCTGTAGGCCAGGTCACACAGGCCGCCGTCCCACGTGGCGTGGACGCACGCGACGTCTGAGGACCACACCGTCGGGCGCCGAACCCAGTCATAGACCACGGCCGGCGCGTCGGCGGTGATCATGTCGTCGATCCGTCCCCAGGCGACCGCGCGAGCGCCGATCCCCGACACGCTCTCGGCCTGGGCCATGGCGTCGTTTACGGCCGGATCGTTGAGCTGTGACCAGTTGAGGTTGTGGGCCGGGGTGATGGCAGCGCCGCTGAAGGCGGGAAGGAGGACTGCCTCGGGGTCGGAGAAGTCACGCACCCAGCCCACGCTCGGGCACACCTGCACCCGCATCCGGGGCTGACCGCAGTAGCGGGAGTACATGCTCGGCTGGGACACGAGCAACAGCCTCGTGGCGAAGCCGAGCTCGCGCAGGGTGGCGGCGACCTGGCGAGCGATCTGCGCGTCGGGGCCGCCGAGGACCCCGGCGATGGTCACCCGCGTGCCCGCGGCGCGGCCCGACCCGTAGCCGGCGCGACGCATGTAGGAGCGTGCCAGCCCCATGTCGCCTGAGGGGTGTCCCGCGAAGTCGAGCCCTCGGGCCACCAGGCCCCCCGCCTCGCGGGACCCGTTCATGCCCGTGTAGAGAAAGTGGTTGGCCACGTCGCCGCCCAGCGGGGCGCCGCGGGCGGACGCCAGGCGGGCCCGGTCGAGGGCCGCGTACACGGCTCGGCGCGTGTCCACGCGGTCAAAGGGAGCCGTGGCGGTGTTCAGGGCCACGTACTCATTGCCCGCGCCCGCACTGAAGTAGATCTGCCTGGCGTGACGCAGGCGCGCCAGGGCGATGGCCGCGGCGGGCGGCGGGTCGGCGTCGACGCTGTGGGTACCGCTGAGCACCTCGCTCGCGGCGCTGCCGGGGTCCTGCCCGAGGCGCAGCTGCACGTCGTCGACGACGGCCGGGCGCACGTCGGTGCCCGGCTGCCAGTTTGCGTTGCGCACCAGGCGCAGGAGATCGCCGCTCGACCCCCGCGCGACGCCCGCCCCCGAGGCCGGCTGGGGGGCGTAGGGCCCGCTGGCGGCAACGTGTGCGCGGTAGGTCGACGGTGAGTGGGCGTCCAGGGGCGCGGCGTAGGCGCGCGGCACCGGGGCGCTCAGCGGCAGCACGAGCGCCTGCGCCAGGTAGGAACCGGCCGGCCGATCCAGGCGAAAGACGATGGTGCGGGGGCCGGGTGTGCGGATGCCGGCCAGCGCTCCGCCGCGGGCCCGGCGGGCCCCGAGCAGATGGCCGAAGTAGCGCCGGGCCCAGGGGCTGGCCACGTGGGGGTTGAAGCCGCGCTGGATGGCGTAGGCGACATCGGCGGACGTGACCTCGCGGCTCACCGGCGGGGCGAAGCGGACCCCGGGGCGCAGCGCCACCGTCACGGTGTGTCCGCTGAGGGACACGTGCGGCGGGCCGGAGGCGAGATCGGGGACCATTGTCGTCGGATCCCTGGGTAGGTAGGCGTAGAGGGCCCGCTGGGTGGCGGCGGCCACCAGCCGCTCGGTGGCGGTCAGGGCCAGGGCGGGATCGAGCTCGAGCGTGGGCGAGGAGCTGAGCAGCGTCAGCGTGCCTCCCCGCCGGCCGTCGGCGCCGGGCTTGGCGTTGGCCGGGTTGCCCGCGGTGGAGGTGTCCGAGGACGCGCACGCACTCAGCCCGAGCGCCAGCAGGCCCGCGAGCAGCAAGCTCGCGACCCGTGCCCGGGCGTGGCGCGGGCACGGCGCGAGGACAATCACTCGGCTGGCCCGTCCAGCCGTCGGCGCACCGAGCTCACCTTGTCCTGAAGGGTCTGATCGGGGCGATCACGGCGCTCGTCCAGCTTGAGCACCGTGTAGACGCGCGGGATGCCCATGGCGAAGGGGACATCGTGCAGCTCGGCGACCAGGGCCATGATGTCGGCCGTGCTGCCCTCAAGCGACGTGCCCATGGCGTGCATGACGTAACCGACGCGCCGCTGGGCGGCCAGACGGCGCTGGATCTCGGCGATGTAGGCGCTGGCGCTCGGGTCGGGGCGGCCCAGCGCGATGACGGTCAGGTCGGCGGTGGCCATCGCCGTGGCGCGCCGCTACTCGAGCAGCTCGTAGGCGGGCACGGTCAGGAACTCGGGCAGATCCGGCGACAGCGCGACCTGCTCGAACACCTGGCGAGTCTCTCCCGGCCTCCCCGCCTCCCAGGTCTGGTCGCCGACCTGGGCTTGGATCCTGGCCGTCTCCTCGTCGAGCACCTCGCGCACCAGCTCGGGGGTGACGGTGCGTCCGTCCTGCAGCTGGGCCTCGTGGTGCACCCACTGCCATATCTGCGCGCGCGAGATCTCCGCGGTGGCCGCGTCCTCCATGAGCGAGTTGATCGCGGCGGCGCCCCGGCCGCCTAGCCAGAACGAGACGTACTGGAAGCCCACACTGACGTCTGTGCGCAGACCCTGCTCGGTGATCTCTCCGGGGGTGGAGGCCATGTCCAGCAGCTGCGTGGCCGTCACGTGAACGTCGTCGCGCTGGCGCTCGAGCTGATTGGGGCGACCATGCAGGCCCTTTTCGAACACCTCGCGCGCCACGGGCACGAGGTCGGGGTGGGCGACCCAGGTGCCGTCGTAGCCCTGCCCCACCTCACGCTCCTTATCGGCGCGCACGGCGGCCAGGGCCTTCTCGTTGGCATCCTCGTCGCGGCGGGAGGGGATCAGCGCCGCCATCCCCCCCATGGCGTGCGCGCCGCGACGGTGACACGTGGCCGCGAGCAGCTCGGTATAGGCGCGCATGAACGGCACCGTCATGTTCACGTCGACACGGTCGGGCAGCACGTAATCGCTGCGTTCGGGGAAGCACTTGATGGCCGAGAAGATGTAGTCCCAGCGACCGGCGTTGAGTCCCGCGGAGTGCTCACGCAGCTCGTAGAGGATCTCGTCCATCTCGAAGGCGGCCGGCAGCGTCTCGACGAGCACGGTCGCCTTGATGGTCCCGCGCGCTATGCCCAGCGCGTCCTGAGCGTAGTTGAACACGTCGTTCCACAGCCGCGCCTCCAGATGAGACTCCATCTTGGGCAGGTAGAAGTAGGGACCACTGCCGCGATCGACCAGGAGCTTGGCGCAGTGAAATACGTACAGCCCGAAGTCCATCAGCGCACCGACGATCGGGCGGCCGTCCACGAATAGGTGGCGCTCGGGCAGGTGCCAGCCGCGCGGACGCACCAGCAGCGTCGCCGGGTCCTTCGCGAGCTCGTAGTGGCGCCCATCCGAGCCGTCGTAGGTGATGGTGGCTTCGATCGCGTCGCGCAGGTTGATGTGTCCCTCGATCATGTTCGCCCACGTCGGGGAGTTGGCGTCCTCGAAGTCGGCCATGAACCCGTCGGCGCCTGAGTTGAGCGCATTGATGGCCATCTTGCGCTCGGTCGGGCCGGTGATCTCCACCCAGCGCTGCTGCAGATCGGCGGGAGCCGGGGCGACCTTCCAGTCAGACTCGCGCACCTCGCGCGTCTCGTCCAGGAAGTCAAGGCTCTCGCCGGCGCCCAGGCGCACCCGGCGAGCCGCGCGTGCGCGCAGCAACTCGTCACGGGTGGGCCCGAACCGACGCTGCAGCTCGGACACGAAGGCCAGGGCCTTGGAGCTCAGCACCTGCCGATAACCGGCTGCCATGGGGCCACGCACCTGAAGATCTGCCTTGCTCATCCTGTTCCTCTCAGCGAGCGGGCCAGCAGCTCGATTGGGTGCACGACGGGTACCGCACGCTCTGAGTGCCGAGCGATCTGCACCGCGCAGCCCGGATTGGCAGCGGCGATCACATCAGCCTCGCAGGCTCGGAGGTTCTCCGCCTTGCGCCGGCCGAGCTCGGCCGCAGCCTCGGGCTTGAGCATGTTGTAGACGCCGGCCGAGCCGCAGCAGATCTCCCATTCGGCCGGCTCCAGGAGCTCGACCCCCGGTATCGCCCGCAGGAGATCGCGCGGCTGGGTGCGGATCTGCTGGGCGTGAGCCAGGTGGCACGCGTCGTGGTAGGCGACGCGCAGGGCCAGGTGATGACGCGGGGCGCGGGGCTCGATCTCGGCCAGGAACTCGTGCACGTCGCGGACCTTGCGCGGGAACTCCTCGTCGCCCAGCAGGTGGTCGTATTCCTTCATGCCCGAGCCACAGCCCGCTGCGTTGACGATCACCGTCGCGTAGCCGCGGAAGGCGTCGACGGTCTCGCGGGCACACTCCCGGGCCTCGCGCTCATAGCCGGTGTGCAGCTGCAGGGAGCCACAGCAGCGCGGCTGGGCCGGAGCGTGAACCTCAAAGCCCTCGGCGCAGAGCACCTCCACCGTGGCCCGATTGACCTGCGAGAAGAAGACGCGCTGCACACAGCCCTGCAGGATCGCCACGGTCCCGCGCTTCTCACCCTGGGCCGCCGTGACGTGAGGCAGGCGCCCCCACGCTGCGCTGATCGGCACATCCGGGGTCATCGCGGCCATCGCTCGCAGGCGGCTCAGGCGCCGCGGCAGCAGCCGCTGCAGGCCGGTCCGGCGCTGCAGAGCCAGCATCGGCATCAGCGCCCGCAGGCGTCCGGGATGGGGCAGGAGGGCAAAGATGAGCTCGCGAAAGGCGCGGTCGCCGGGCTCGCGTGAGAAGTTGCGCTCGATCTGCGGGCGCGTCTGGGCCAGGAGCAGGTCGTACTGCACCCCCGACGGACACGCGGTGACGCAGGCCATGCAGCCCAGGCAGTTGTCGAAGTGACCGACCATCGGCGCCGACAGCTCGCCGGCCTCGTGCCCCAGGGCCATGAGCTGGATACGCCCGCGCGGCGAGTCCATCTCCTCACCCCACAGCGCGTAGGTCGGGCAAGTCGGCAGGCAGAAGCCGCAGTGCACGCAGTCGTCGATCAGACCGGGGGCGGGCGGGCGCTCGTCGTCCCATGCCGACGCCCCGGCTGGGGATCTTGCCACTGACTGATCGGGAGCCCCGGCGGGGCTCGGCGGCCCGGCCGCGGCCATCTACAGGCCACCCACGAAGCGTCCGGGGTTGCACACCCCGTGGGGATCGAAGCGCAGCTTCACGCGGCGAGCAAGTTCGAGCTCCGGTCCGGAGGGCACCCCCCAGGGGTCCACCGCGGCGCGCATGGCCAGGGGAGCCTGCTCGAGCACGCACCACGCCGGGGCCAGGCGCTCGCGCAACGCGGCGAGCACCTGTGGATCGGCGTCGATGTGCAGCCAGGCCAGACCCAGACCCGCTCGGGCCACGGCGCGCCCAGGAGCGGCGGCGAGCACGTGTCCCAGGTCGGCGGGCGACGCGGCCACGCGGACCATCGCCCCCTCGCCGTCCGTGCGCTGGCCAGCGCGCTGGCGCTGCCACAGTGGCTCGTCCTCGGCGACGAGCTCGGTCTGCAGGCCCGCCCGGCCCATCAGCAGCGCCGCGGTCTGGGCGGCCTCCTGCGCCGTGCGCCCAACGGCGCGCGCAAGCACCGCTCCGCCCGCCTGCGCGCCCTCCCAGAGCACATCCAGTCCCTCGAGCTCAAGCGGACGCCGAGCGATCTCACGCCCGGCGGCGGCGAGCCGACCGGCCTCCTCCCCGCGTCCCACCGCCGTGACGCTGCTCTCGGCCACGGGGTTCAGGCGCACGGTGACCTCGCACACCACCCCCAGCGTGCCCAGCGCGCCGCACATCAGCTTGGCCAGGTCATAGCCGGCGACGTTCTTGATGACCTTCGAGCCCGCACGCGCCACCGTCCCGTCGGCCAGGGCCACGCGCACGCCCAGGATGAGGTCGCGCACGGCCCCGTAGCGATGGCGCACCGGACCCGAATCAGCGCAGGCCACGATGCCCCCGATGGTGGCCCGAGCGTCGCCGTCGGGGGGGTCCAGGCACAGGCGCTGGCCCTTGGCCGCGAAGACCTCCCGCGCCCGGGCCAGGGTTACTCCGGCCTGCAGCACGGCGGTCAGGTCACCCTCGTTGTGCTCGACGAGCTCATCCAAGCGCGCGGTGGACAGGGCACGCGCCGGCTCCACGCCCGGGCCTCCCCAGTCGAGCTTGGTGGCGCCCCCCGACGGACGCACGCCGGCGCCCTCGGCCAACAGAGCGGCCACCTCCTCGGCACTGGCCGGGCGATCCTCCGTGCTCACGACCACCGCTAGAAACGCTCCGCCAGCCCGGCGGCCTCCAGGGGGTGCACGCGGTAGGGCCCGGGGACCTCGCCGCACAGCCGCGGCGTGGGCATCACCTTGCCGGGGTTGGCCAGGCCGTCGGGGTCAAAGGCACAGCGCAGCTTCTGGAAGGCGGCCAGGTCGGCCTCGCCGAACATCTTTCCCATGTAGGCCTTCTTGTCGACCCCGACTCCGTGCTCGCCGGTGATCGAACCGCCGGCGTCCAGGCACGCCTGCAGGATGTGCCCCGACAGCTCCTCCGCGCGCTGGGCCTGACCCTCGACGTCGGCGTCGAAGCAGACCAGGGGGTGCAGGTTGCCGTCGCCGGCATGAAAGACGTTGGCCACCTTGAGGCCGTACTCCTGGGCCAGGCTCTCGATCCGACCGAGAACCGCAGGCAGCTGCGTGCGCGGGATGACCCCGTCCTGGACGAAGTAGTTGGGGGAGATGCGCCCGGCGGCCGGGAAGGCGGACTTGCGCATCTTCCAGAAGACGTCGCGCTCGGTCGCGTCGCGGGCGACGCGCACCTCGCGGGCGCCGCCGCGATGACAGAGCGCCTCGAGGTCTTCAAAGCGCGCGTCGCACTCGGACTCAGAGCCGTCGAGCTCGGCCAGCAGCGCCGCGCCCGCGTCCGTGGGCCAGCCCGCGTGGGCCATCTGCTCGGAGGCCGCAATGGCGAGGGTGTCCATCATCTCGATGGCCCCGGGCACCAGGCCCGCCGCCACGATGGCCGACACCGCCTCACCGGCCGCGCGCACATCGTCAAAGAAGGCAACCAGCGTCTTGACCGCCTCCGGTGCCGGAACCACGCGCAGGGTGATGCGGGTGGCCACGCCGAGGGTTCCCTCTGACCCGATGAACGCGCCGAGCAGGTCATAGCCGGGTGCCTGCAGCTCCTTGCCTCCCAGCGCCACCAACTCACCGTCGGGCAGCACCACCTCGAGGCCCGTGACGTAGTTGGTGGTGAAGCCGTACTTGAAGCAGTGCGCTCCGCCCGAGTTCTCGGCCACGTTGCCACCGATGGAGCACACGATCTGGCTGGAGGGGTCGGGTGGATAAAAGAAGTCCGGGGCGACGGCGTGGGTGATGGCGATGTTGGTCACCCCGGGCTCCACCACCACCCGCTGGTTGTCCAGGTCGACCTCGAGGATGCGCCGCATGCGGCTGAGCACGAGCAACACGCCGTTAGCCACCGGCAGCGCACCGCCCGACAGGCCCGACCCCGACCCGCGCGCCACCCAGGGCACCTGCAGCTCATGGCAGGCTCGGACCACGTCGCGCACCTCGACCGCGGAGGCGGGCAGCACCGCAACCGGGGGCACCACGTGGTAGTGCAGCAGGCCGTCGGACTGGTAGGTGCGCAGCTGATGCTCGTGGGTGAGCACGT
>JAABUQ010001741.1_pt1 | contig 45583 bp, 31 predicted proteins | sample 5560001 | NCBI WGS metagenome assembly JAABUQ01 (sample SAMN10711888, study PRJNA513371) | rock metagenome | isolation source: Antarctica rocks | place: Antarctica: Victoria Land, Finger Mt nord | collected 2015-12-18 | reverse complement strand
GGGGGCACGGGCGAATCATGGGAGCGTGGGCCGTACTTCCTGGATGGACTGTTGCCGCTGGCGTACCTGCTGGACGATGACCGGCTGAAGACGAAGGCGCAGAGGTTTATCGACTGGACGCTGACGCACCAGGCGGCGAATGGGATGATTGGGCCGGCCAGCAACGATGACTGGTGGCCGCGCATGGTGATGTTGAAGGCACTGATGCAGTACGAGGAGGCAACGGGCGACCCACGAGTGATCCCGGTGTTGTCGCGTTACTTCGCACACCAGATGGAGGCGCTGCCAGCCCGGCCGCTGCGCGACTGGGGAAAGTTTCGCTGGCAGGACAATGCGTTGGTGGTGATCTGGCTATATAACCGCACAGGTGATCCGAAGCTGGTGGACCTCGCGCGATTGCTGCACAAGCAGGGCTTCGACTGGCAGGCGGACTTCGCCGACTTCAAGTTTACGCAGGTCATCACGCCGGAGATGATCAAGCTGAATGAGCACAATGGGCTGGGGGACTACGCGCTTTCGACCCACGGCGTGAACAACGGGCAGGCGATCAAGGCTGCGCCGGTGTGGTCGGTGGTCACAGGGGCGGAGGCGGATCGGCGCGGGGTTCAAGAGATGCTGGCGGCGCTGGACAAGTACCATGGGCTGCCGAACGGGATGTTCTCCTGCGATGAGCATTTCGCGGGGAGAAATCCTTCGCAGGGTTCTGAGCTGTGTACGGTGGTAGAGACGATGTTTTCGCTGGAACAGTCGCTCGCGATCGTGGGAGATGCCGCGCTCGGTGACCGGCTAGAGCAGGTTGCATTCAATGCTCTGCCGGGCACTTTTACGGATGACATGTGGGCGCACCAATATAACCAGGAGCCGAACCAGGTTGAGGTGAGTCTGCACCGGAAGCCGTGGACGACGGACGGTCCCGAGTCCAACCTGTATGGCCTGGAGCCGAACTTTGGCTGTTGCGCGGCGAACTTCCATCAGGGGTGGCCGAAGTTTGCGGCGAGCCTGTGGATGGCGTCGCAGGATGGCGGTCTGGTCGCAGCGGCGTACTCTCCATGCGAGGTGCATACTAAGCTGGGCAATACGGCCGTGCATGTGGTGGAGGAGACGGACTACCCGTTCCGCGGAACGATTCGGATCACGGTCAATCCGGCGGCAGAGATGAGGTTTCCGCTTCGGTTACGGATTCCGGCGTGGGCGAACGGGACGACGATCAAGGTGAACGGGAAGGTGCATCCTTTGCCGGAGCGTGCCGGTTTCGCGAAGATCGATCGCGTGTGGAAGGCTGGAGATTTCGTTGAGTTGGCGTTCCCGATGACGCCGAGAGTCGTGCATGGCGGGTACCGGGACTCGGTTTCCGTGGAGCGTGGGCCACTGGTCTTTTCGTATCCGATCGGGGAGGACTGGGTGAAGTTACGCACGCGTGGCATGACGGCGGACTGGCAGGTTTTCCCGTCATCGGAGTGGAACTATGCGCTGGCTGTAAACGGGGATACGGTTCACGGAATGCTGGTGGAAGAGCATCCTGTTGGCGGATCGCCGTTTGCGCTGACGGGAACGCCTGTGAAGCTGCAGGTCGCGGCGCGCAAGGTGCCGGCGTGGCGGGCGGTCGATGGTGTCGCCGATCCTGTGCCGCAGAGCCCGGTCGCGAGCGAAGAGACCGAGGAAACGATCGCGCTAGTGCCCTATGGAGCTGCGAAGCTTCGGATAACGGCGTTTCCATGCCTTAAGATCTGATGAGGGCTCCCTGGCAGCGTGCCTACGGCCGGCCTTCTGAATGAGGGATAGCGGGTGCTCGGTTGCAGCCTAGGATGGCGCGTGTTCGGATGGCTTGAGAAGGGCACCAGAATCCTGCATCTCGATCCTGCGCAGCTCCGTCCACTTGAACGCGCTTTTACCTACGCAGAATGCTTAAGAATCAGGAATTCTTCGGTCCTACCTGCCAAGGCGGGCAGTCCTGGCCTATTCTTGTACGCACGAGCCAGAGGACCCTCCCTATGAAGATCAATACCAGCGCCTTTTTTCTGCTAGCCGCGTTTGCAGGACTAGCCGGCTGTGCCACAAACCAGACCTCGTCGACGATCGCCGATACGCACGCCGCATCGACTCATGCAAACGCGACAGCTGCTGCTTCGCCGGCCAAGAGCCCCAAGCGAGGCGTCGCGTACGACCTTGCAAGCACAGCCGATCTCCAAGCGCTCTCCCGGGGGTCAGCTGGTGGTACAACTGGGGCTCGGTCCCCAGCAGCGGCGTCCCTTCCAACTACGTCAGCGCCTACGGCATGACGTACTACCCCATGCTCTGGAACGGCAGCTTCAACAAGAGCATGGTTGAGTCTTTCATTCGCGCTCATGCCGAAATCAAGTACCTGCTGGTTCTTAACGAACCCAACGTCTCCGGTCAGGCGTCCTGTGCGGCCGGCCAGCCCTACTGCTCGCCGGCGCAGGCGGCCGCGCTCTGGCCGCAGTATGAGGCCGTCGCGGCAGACACCGGCGTCCAGATCGTAGGTCCCCAGATTACCTGGGGAACCATGCCCAACTACACCGACCCGGTCGCCTGGCTCGATGCCTTCTACACCGCCTACGAGTCCGCCAATGGAGGCCGTCAGCCTCGTATCGACTACCTCGGCTTCCATTGGTACGACTACGGTCTCGACTCCCAGCTCTCCCGCCTAACCAAGTACGGCAAGCCCTTCTGGGTCACCGAGTTCGCCAACTGGCATAGCCAGAACGACGGCGCCCAGATCGACACGCTCGCCAAACAGGAGACACAAATGACCGACATGGTCAACACCTGCGAGAACCGCGCCGACGTCTTCCGCTACGCCTGGTTCACGGGCCGTGTCAGCCCCGATCCTCACTTCTCCAGCCTTCTCGCCGGACAAGGGCAGCTCACCGGACTAGGTCAGCTTTACCTCTCGCTTGCTTTCCCCAACACCGCCAGTGCCCCCGTTCTGATCGACTCTGGGAGCTCCTCCGCCCAGGGCAGTTACGTCGCCGATACTGGCTTCTCCGGTGGCGCAACCTCGTCCTCCAGCAACACCATCACGCTTGCCACCTCCGACACCGCATCCCAGGCGGTTTATCAGGCCAATCGCTACGGCAACTTTACCTACACAGTGGGCGGTTTTGCCCAGGCCAGCACGCATACCGTCAAACTCCACTTTGCGGAAACTTACTGGCCCCAATCCAACCAGCGCATCTTCAACGTCAATATCAACGGTACCACCGTCCTGCCGAACTTCGACATCGTCGCAAGTGCGGGAGCAGCCAACAAGGCTGTGATCCAGAGCTTCACCACGACGGCCAACTCTTCCGGCCAGATCGTGATCCAGTTTGCGTCGGTAAAGGACAACGCTCAGGTCAACGCGATTGAGGTCTATTGATCCAAAGCGCAACACAAGAGGGCGAACGTCCGCACCTATACGTTCGCCTTCCGGTGTCACGCAAAGGCACTATGGCACAACCGGAAGTGGCGAGATGAAGCATATGTCCTGAAAAGCCGCACTTTAAGAAAACGACCTGTGTCCTCCGATAGATACCGAAGAACATGGTGACTAAGAGATGCAGAAACCTTATCTCAATGTAGCGGAGTGTAGTCCCGGCAGACGCGTGGAAAGGCTGGAATACCTTCGAGAGTGGATCGCGGCCGGCTCCTACGAAGTACTCTCGGAGCAGATCGCGACCAAACTGATGGAGGACCTGCCCCCAAATTCAGGTCACAAAGGCGGTCTACGGGATCTGAATTAGCCAACAAGCACGCTCTTCCGCAGGGAACAAATCCCACCAAGGGGGCATGAAGCTTTTGCCTACGGCGTCGATAACGACTCCGAGGACAAATATTATGCTCGCATCATCCATCTCCATTTGCGATCTTCCAGTGACCCAGGAACGTTCGGTTCAATCACTTCCTTCCATCGACCAGTTGCGGCTGCTGAATGCCCTGGGCTTGAGAGGGCTGGAGGCGATCACATATTTCCGTCGCTGCCAGGAACGCAGCCCCCGACCAACGATCGAGGCGCTTCTCCGAAGACTTCCCATCAGGGGCATCAATACGTAGCCGATGAGCGACATCTGCGAGGTGTTTAGGAGAGGCAAGCTGCCTCAAACGTGTCGCCATCTGGGTATTCTGTGCTGTTACTCTCGTGCCGCAGAGCGTCGTTGGTGCTAGTGGGACAATGCTCGGCGAGTCAATCTTGCGAACGGTCTCCATGTGAGTATTCCGAACGGCTACACGCTTTGCCTGCTCAGGTTTCTAGATCGCTCTTAGTGGAATTCAGGTGTAAGGTCGAGCGTCTTCGTACGGACGCACGGAGTGGGCACTTCTGCTTTGGGACAAGCGCGGTGAGTGTTCAAGCAATCACCCTCCGCTCTCGCCTAAGCTGCGGCCTCATGCTGTCCCGTCCGTCCACCTGTAAAGAGGGTCCATAAGCTGGGCCCGAGGCGACTCGTGGCCATATGCTCCAGCAGGCGTGAGTTCTCTGCGTACCTGGTTGGGCATCCGAGGCATTGGTCTTCTGCCTGGACATAAGACGTAGGCCGCTTCCTCTAAGGCTTGTACCCCGATAGAGGCATAGGCACGCGCTATTTCGCCCTGACAGGATGTCGTCATGTGGATTAACCCTCAAGCGAAAGCATCCCTGCCGTTTTCACATCTTCGGGCCAACTTGTGTTCGCCGATGGAGGGCATTCTTAAGAAAGCTAGGTGCTCTAAGCTCATGACGCTCTCATGTCCAACTCCTTCGCGGTCCTTCGCCGTTCCTGGTGGAACTACGGGGCCACGCCATCACTCGCCGCTCGGCGCCCAGACGAGACACAGGAAATTGCCAGTCGCGACCAGAATCATGATGGCGATTGCCTGCCTTGTTGTATCCCTTCCGGCTGTTGCATCGACATCTACATCTACGATGGCGGTCAGCGCGACGGTCGTTGCCAGTTGCACGTTGACAACCACGCCCATGGCCTTCGGGAACTACAGCAGCGCGTTGGCGACGAGCACGGCAACGGTGACTGCGACTTGCACCAACACTACGCCCTACAACATTGGACTGAGTGCCGGTTTGGCGACAGGCGCTACGGTAACCACTCGCGGGATGTTCGTTTCGGGCTCACCGTCTATCGTGCTGAACTACGGATTGTATTCCAATGCGGCGCGCACAACGAACTGGGGCGTCACTATTGGCACAGACACCGTGACGGGAACCGGCAACGGCGCTGCACAGGCCATCACGGTTTACGGGCAGGTTCCTGCTGGGCAGCTTGTGGCCCCAGGTTCTTACACGGACACCATCACTGCCACAATCACCTACTGATATGCGCCCCTCGCCAATGGTCGCAGAGGCCGCATCAGTGTTTCCCAGTCGTTTCGTTGCGGCGGCGAAGCTTTTCTTGGCGCTTTGCACCGCCCTGACGGGGAGCAATGTCATGGGGCAGACTTTGACGGTTACGCCGGTGCGCCTTCAAATTCCGCCTAAACGAAATGCCACGACGTTAACCGTAACCAACAGCGGAGCGACTGCGACCGGGATCCAAGTACGCGTTTATGACTGGACGCAAAGTGACGGGAGCGACCAACTTACGACTACGGACGCGATTGTCGTCAGTCCACCCCTGGCAACGATCGCACCTGGAGCGAGTCAGGTGATTCGTCTGGTTTTGCGCCGTTCGCCAGAGAGGAAAGAGGACGCTTATCGCGTTCTGCTGGATCAGATCCCACCGCCCGCCGAGCAGGGAACCGTACGGATTATGCTTCGTATCTCCCTTCCCGTGTTTGCGAATCCAACGACACCGACTGTATCCCACGTGCAGTTTCATCTCGAACGAAGTGCCGACCAGATATTCTTGGTAGCGTCCAACGGGGGAACCGCCCATGACACCATTCGCGACCTGGATTTGTGGACGGAAGGCGGGAAAAAGATAAAGACAACGTTTAGCGGTTCGCAATACATGCTGGCCGGGGCTACCCGCCGCTGGCCGGTGTCCGCGCAGGACACAACGCAACCTTTGGAACTCCTGCGATTGAGTGCCAACGCGCTAACCAGCGCCATCACACAGCAGGTTCACCTTGTCAGCGCTCCGTAGTTGCAGACGAGGAGAAGGCGAACTCTTCCTGAGCAAAGCCATCGTTTTGCTGTTGCTCATGGTGTTCCCTTTGCTCGCCAAAGCCGAGACACAGACCTTGCTGCTAGACGTACAGATCAACGGATATCCTATTGGCAAGATCGGCGAGTTCATTCTTCGAGATGGAAAGTTGTTGATAAAGCGGAGTGAACTACACGACCTCGGGATACGCGGCCCACTCTCTCTCATCTCCAAGCATTTCGACATCCAGGACGTTGGATCGGATGAACTGCTCGGTCTTTCCGACTTACCGGGGCTAACCTGGCGTGTCGATTATGCGACCCAGACCGTGTACCTTCTGGCGGATGAGGAGCGCCTCGTACCGGTTGTTCTGGAGGGAAGTGAGGGCGCGACGGTGCGTTCGGGACGGCGCTCTCTGATTGAGAGCGGCACCGGCGCGACGCTCAACTATGACATGGCCACTATTCTGAGGGGGGGACAATTAGGATCGAGTGGCTCGCTGGATTTGCGGGTTTTTTCGCCATGGGGTGTGGCGAGCTCTGGGATGCTTGCCCACACCGGCCCGAGTAGGGGTTCGCCAGCAAGCAATCAGAGTGCCGGCCCCAGCAAGATGGTAAGACTCGATACAAGCTATACCTTTGCGGACGTAAAGACGATGCGTCGCTACAGTGTTGGGGACTTTATCACGGGAAGCCTTAGCTGGACGCGTCCGGTTCGGCTTACGGGGGCGCAGCTCCGTTCGGATTTCAGCATGCAACCGGACCTGGTGACCTTTCCGCTCCCTACGGTGAGCGGTTCAGCCGCTATACCATCCACCGTTGACGTACTGGCGAATGGGAATCTGGTGCTTTCCCACGACGTGGATGCCGGACCCTTCCAGATCTCCCAGCTTCCGGTCGTGAACGGTGCGAGTACGATTTCGATGACCGTGACCAACGTACTGGGACAGCAATAAAGCGTAACAAAGCCCTTCTACGCAAGTGCAGCTTTATTGTCTCCAGGATTGCAGACCTTTCTGTGCAGATGGGGCTGGTACGCCGCAATTGGGGTGAGATCAGCAATGACTATGGCGAGGCCGCTGCAGTCGGAAGTTACAGGCGAGGTCTGACCCGGGCGATTACGATGGAAGGTAGCATCGAAGGTACTTCAGGCACGCTGATGGCAGGTGGCGGAGCCACGGTCAGTGTTGGCTCGCTTGGCATCCTCACTGCGTCCGTGGCGGGCAGTACCGATTCGGGGGTGTATGGCACAAGGTTCTCCGTGGGAGCTCAGCGGATAGGAACGGTTTTGAGCTTCGGCGCTTCCGAGATGATCTCGAGCCGTAGCTTCGAAGATGTGGCAGCGATCAACGGCGACTCTGTTCCACGGCGACAGCTGAGCGCAAATGCCGGTGTTTTCAGGAGGCATGTAGGTTCTTTCGGTCTTGCTTATGCGGAGATCAGCCAGGATGCTTCGTTGCATCCTCTTCCGTTGCGCCAGACGTCAGCCCAGCACGGCCAGATTCTTTCGGGAAGCTATTCGCTCCAATTTTCCCGATTTTCGATTTATGCCAACGAGTATAAGGACTTCGCCAACGGCGGTAATGGCGGAGTGCAAGCGGGTGTGACCATCTCGCTCGGCGGGCGGCGCTCGGTGGACGTGAGTGCAGGATCGGGCAACGCGTTCGGCCAGGTTAGGGTGCAAAGGTCTGCCGCGGAGATAGGAGAGTGGGGCTATGACGCCTACGTGTCCGCAACGCAGCCCGCTCACGCATTTGCGCAGGTGCAATATAAGTCACCTCGCAGCCTGCTAACCGCCGGTATTGACCAAGAGGGGATGCAAACCACGATGCGTATGGAATCTGAAGGGGCTGTTTCATTGCTTGACGGGGGCCTCTTTCCGTCCAACACGATCTATGACAGTTTTGCCGTCGTGGACACAAACGGACTGGGGCATGTCCGGGTACTTCAGGAGAATCGCGATGTGGGCACCACAAACTCTAAGGGAAGGCTGCTGGTGCCGGACATGAGGGCCTTTCAACTGAATCACCTTGCGATCGATGCAAACGATGTTCCGCTGGACACCACCATCGACACCAATACTCGCGAGATCCGTCCCCAAGATCGCTCAGGAGTAGTAGTTGGGTTTGCGGTCAAGGTCAGTCACGGGGCGTTGCTTCGGCTGGTCGACGAGGCAGGCGAGCCGCTGTCGGTCGGCAGCAGAGCCAAGTTACTCGGCACCAACGTTGTGGTTCCCATCGGCTATGACGGCGAGGCCTATGTTGAGGAGGTATCTTCCCGCAATAAATTGGATGTCGAGCTGCCGGATGGTCGCAAATGCAGAGCGGACTTTCACTACACTCCTGTAAAGGGTGTGGTTCCGACAATCGGACCGCTGCCCTGCCACGACGTTCAACCATGAGAGTCTTGCGACGGGGTCGGCAGTCGAACAAAGGTCAGTAGGTGATGGTAGCCGTAATAGTGTCGCTATATGACCCCGGGTTGACCGGATGGTTCGCCTTGATCTCCCCGTAAGCCGTGCGTGTTTGCGCGGACCCTGTACCTGTGCCCGCTACCGTATTTGTACCCACCGTGTTACCCCACTCTGAAGTTCGCGCGGAATCAGAGTAGATGTGGTACTGTAGCAGCGCCGCCGACGGTCCAGTCATGAATCGAGTCGTTCCGGTCGACCCGCTACCCGTGCCACTATTCAGGCCAACGTTGAAGGTTGTGTTGTTGGTGCAGGTAATAGAGACGGTTGCCGTTCCGTTAGTTGGGGTGGTGGGAGAATAGTTGCCGAAGGTAAGCGCGCTCGTTGAAACAGTGCAATTGGCCACAACCGTCGCGGTCACCGTAAATGTGGTCGTTCCTGAGGCTCCTCCGAGGGTAACAGTTATCGTGTCGGTGTAGGTACCTGGCGCGACCTTCTGCCCTGCTGTTAGCTGAGGAAAGACATAGAACGCTTGCGCAGAGCCTGTTCCTGTACCCTGCTGGTAGCCCGTTGCGGTAGTGTTTCCCCAGTTGTTGCTGTGCGACGAATCCTGGTACAAGCCATAGCTCAAGGTATATGCCCCGCCAGTCATGTTCCGGACAGTCTCGGAGGCACCACTTCCCTGTCCGGCATTCAGTAAGACCTGGTAGACAACCCCGCTAGGGCAAGTAACTAAGATTGTGGAAGCACCAGGAGACACAGCCGTGCCGGTGTAGGTTCCGAAGTTCACGTTGGTAGCCGAAAGCGTGCAGCTTTGGGCCGGCGCAGAGTTGGCTGCGGTGAGGAGGAGCAACAGGACCAGAACCGAGTACGGCAAGGGACGGAGCAGGTGGGATACTAAGTCCTCTTGCTCCATAAGGGAGAAGACCCTGGCTACGCATCGCTTTATCGATGCGTAGGAAGTGGCTGGTACGTTCATGGTGGGGAGACCTTAAGCAGGATGTGTGTGCTCTGCCAGCTGCATCTTGGGGCAAATGTACCTGAAGCTCTTGGCCCTACGCGTCAGAACCGCAAACGTACCAGCCTGGTTGGACTGTAGTCACGGAGTATCGATGAGGTGAACCTGTTGTTGGATGGGTCCACCAAGGGTTATCCCTGTGAGTCGCAGAATTTCACTCGGAAGGATAGGTGAATCCTGAGTAGAGATGAGCCAGCGTCGAGTGGTACCGGCGAGAACATATTGCGATCCGTCGAAATCAGTTTTGAGCTTCAGACCCCCATCCGTACGGAGGTCCAAGCTATGAATTGTTTCGTGGGAGATGCCTTCGTTTGTAGCCACGAGGTACATCTTCGCTGCACGCCGCTCTACACGAAAAGACACCCGCGATGAAGCATGCTCCTTCGGCTCCGCGAAGATGGGGATAGACATGCGTAGCACGACCCGTACCACGCCTGGCACCGCGAGCGGTGGGATCTGATCAAGCAGAATTCTATATGTGTCTTCCTGCTCCTTCGGCGGTCGACGTAAGACGAGCCGGATGATCTGCTTCCCCCCAGGTGCAATGGTGGCAAGCGGTGGACTTACTAAGATCCCATCAGAAGCCATGAGTTGATCAGATCCACCCGGTTGGCTCCAGGCGTAGGCGCGTACCTGTATCGAAGTATCCGTCTCTCCGGAGTTCGCCACCGTAAGTGTTGTAGTTTTTTGCCCGGGCAGAAGTTGGATGGTGACTGGCATTACGGATAGCGATTGAGTCCAGGCTGGGCCCCCTGTAACGGCAACGATGAAGAAAAAGGCAAGCCAGCCCGCTGACGGCAAGGTGGATCCTCCGCCCCCGGTGAACTTACTGCGATCTCGTAATCTACTCAGCAGCTGCATGATGCGTTCATGAACTATAGCTACTTACCTCGTTCAATCGCTATTCCTGCTGCACGCTCACTACCAAGATCATCCGCTTTTTGTGTCCTGACACACTCTTAATACTATGCGTTTGGGGCGCTTAGCCCCAAATAGGCATGGCCGGAGCTCGAACGCGGGATTAGCCTTAGAGTTAGGCGGTTCTAGCTCGACGAAGCCGTCAAAGAGTGAAGCCGCTCGTGAATTTTCCTAGGGTAGGTGCCAGGATGTAATTGCCTGTTGCTAGAACCGCCGAGATCCTAATATTAGACATCAAGCCCGTGGTTGAATCCATTGCGACTCCTGCACCGACCTGGTCGCGGCTCTTTGAGCAGTGCGATAAGGTTTTTGCACGTGCCCAGTTACAAGCTGGCCAAGGCAGCGGGTTCATCCGGGTACAAGGTAGCGTATTTAGTAATTCCGACCATGGTGAAGACCTTGGTGAAGTGGGGTGTAAGACCGGAGATTGCGATCTTTTGGCCGGACTTGCCGGCTCCATAAGAACCTGGATGAAGAGCGCGATGCCGGAGGAGTTGAGGTAATCGACGCCTTTACAGTCGAGCAGGACCGGTTGTGGATGGCTTTGTCGAGCGACTCGTAGGTGCCGAGAACAATTTCTTTGGACGCGGAGGATATGTCTCCGGTAAAGCGGAGAGCCGTCACGGGTTGACCGCTGACGCCGGTGAGCTGCTGCTGCGAGACCTTGTTTGATATTTGCACCCTACTCACGCTCCTTATCCATGCGAATGACCAAGCGGACGAAGCTCTGACCCTCGGTTCTTGGAACCCACTGGACCTCGTCGACGAGTGCCTGAATGAGAAACATGCCCATGCCGCGGGCTGCTTCGTCGCCGGTCATCTTTCGATAGATGTCGGGTGGGATGGTGGGAGCGTTGATGCCGTTCTCGTCATCGAGCACCCTGACCTCCAACTCACCGGGATAAACGGAGAGTACGATCCCGACGGTCGCCGAGGCGTTCATCTGGCCCCGTGCTCCATCGCGTTGATGCAGGCCTCGGCCACGGCCGTCTTCAGGTCTTCGATGCGATCTTCGCTGAAACCCATGAGTCTAGCCGTGCTAGCGGCCGTGCTCATCGCTATCTTTTCATAGCCGAGTACCGATGAAGTCTGACCTCGACGATGTTTTCGCGCGTCATGGATGTGCCTCCTGTTGTGCGGTATCGGAGAGGCGACAGAGGGCGATGGCGGTCATGTCATCCTGTTGGGCTGCGTGGCCGGTGAAGCTCTCGAGGGTTGCCCAGAGCGAGAAGAGGGTGGCCTCCGCAGGTGCTGGAGACGTGTAGGCGAAGGCTTCGGCGAGGCGGTCGGCCCCGAACTCCTCCTCGGCCTGGAAGAGCTCTGTGAGCCCGTCGGTGTGGAGCAGGAGACGGGATCCGGGGGGAAGGGCGACACGTTCCGTTGTGTAGCGCGCACCGGGGAGCAGACCTAGGGGCGTTCCGCTGGCCCTGACCCAAAGGGGGTATCGCGGCCCGGACCGGCGTTGACGAACTCGAGCTCGCCGCTTTCGGCGTCCAGCCGAAGAAAGATCGCGGTGACATAGCGCCGCCGAGCCTCGGAGCCCTCGTCCCAGTGTTGTTGCGAGGCGGGAGGCGAGTTCCTTCAAGGTTAAGGACTGACGCGCGAGGGCGCGGAAGGCGGATCGAAACGCGGTGCAGACGAGGGCGGAGGCGAGGCCTTTTCCGGCGACGTCGGCGACGACCATCAGGTGGGAGCCGTCGGGTTCAAGGACGATGTCGAGGTAGTCTCCACCGACCTGGTAGCAGGCGCTCGACCGCGCAGCGAGGGAATACCCAAGGATCTTGGGCATGGTCTGAGGAAGAAGGCTCTGCTGGATGGCTCGCGCCGCGTCCAGATCCTGCGAGAGCCGGGCGTACTCCAGGTGACGCTGGTGGTTGATGGCGTTTTCGACGGCTACCGCGGTCTGCAAGGCGAGGCCTTCGAGGAAATCGGTCTCCTAAAGGGAGAGTTCGCGACGTGCGGTGGAACAACGACCATCTCCGAGAGGAGCGCGCCACTTCGCGCGAGCAGAGCGAAGCACGGACAGGTCCCGTAGACCGAACTATCAGAGGCCCCAGCGATCTGGCCGAAGGAGACGGCGGGCTCGGTAAAGAAGACGCCATCCATTTCGAGTTCGAGGACTGCCACACGAGCGGCCTGTTGGAGTACACGCAAGCTCGATGATGGAATGGACGAGTCGAGAGGCCTCTAGTAGCGCCTGCAGACGCACGACCTGTTGCTCCAGGGAGAGGCTTGTCTCGTCGTGCGGTCTATGCTCGGAGGCTTGGTTTATGCGGGAGCGATGGATCGCTGCCTATTCTACGACCCACCTCTCAACCAAGCGGAGGATTTGTACGAGGGGCAGCCCCGGTCCAAGGCGAAGCAACATGCCTGGGCGGATGGCGAGGAGCGCTTCCGACAAACGGTCGTGCTGCTAGCTCTACTCGGCTGAACGATCCAGACACCAGCGAACGGACCAAGGCCGAAACTGTGAATCAGCGGGAGAGGGGCCTTCATGCCAGAAGACCTGGCCACAGTCCAAGGGAAACCCATCGGTGGAATTGTCAGACAGATTGGCGGCAAGGACGAGTTTGCCGCCGCTCCCGAGTTTCCAGCGAACGACAACGGCACCCTGTCCCAAAATGTCAAACGTCCCGGCGTCTCCTTTGATCTCCGCGAGGAGTGGGGTGATGAGCTCTCGGCGAAGGCCGAGGATGTGCTTGTACCAGGCGACCCAGGCGGCGTGGACCTCTTCCTCTGCCTGCAACCACTGCAACTTGGCTGACTGAAAGGTTTCTTCGGCTTGGGGATCAGGGATCCGCTCCCTCTGCTCGGGATGATGGAATTCGGGGAAGCTGGCGAATTCGTCGCGGCGCCCATTGCGCACAAGTTCGGCAAGCTCTCCGTGGAAGTCGCAGAAGTAAGGAAAGGGCTGCGAGGAGCCCCACTCCTCACCCATGAAGAGCATGGGCGTCTGGGGAAGCAGCAGATAGATCGAGGCAATCGCGTGGACGGCTTCGGCGGAGGTGATCCTGTTGACGCGCTCTCCGAAGGCCCGGTTGCCGATCTGGTCATGATTTTGCATAAAAGCGATGAAGGCTCCGGGTGGGAGAAAGCCCGAGGCTTCACCACGGACGGACCCGCTGTGCTCCATCAGCTGACCCTGGAAGGCGAAGCCTTCGGCGAGAGCTCGGCCAAGCTTCTCCGGGCTGTCTTTGTAGTCCCCGTAGTAGCCGTTGCTCTCCAGCGTCGCGGCGGTATGGAGCACATGGTGCATGTCGTCGTTCCACTGGGCGGTAAAGCTCTGGGGGTAGCCATCGGCGTTACGAATCAAGCGGCTCGCCTGGTTGCGCTCATTCTCGAGGATGAGGTGAATGGGACGCGTTGTGACGCTTGCCCGGACCCGCTCGGCCAACTCGGTGAGAAGGTGCTGGTCGCTATTGTCCTTTATCTGGTGGACGGCGTCGAGACGCAGGCCGTCCAAGTGAAACTCTTCTATCCAATAGAGGGCGTTGTGGATGATGAACTCACGGACCGGCTTGCTGCCTTGGTCGTCGTAGTTGATGGCATCTCCCCAGGGCGTCTTGTGATGTTTGGTGAAGATCTGTGGAGCGTAGGTGGGCAGATAGTTTCCGTCGGGACCGAAGTGGTTGTAGACGACGTCCAGGATTACCGCGATGCCGCGGGCGTGGGCTGCTTCGACGAGTACCTTTAGATCCTCGGGCCGGCCATAGGTGGAATCAGGCGCATAGAGGAGAACACCGTCGTAGCCCCAGTTGCGCTGACCGGGGAAGTCGGCGATGGGCATGATCTCGATCGCCGTGACCCCGAGGTCACGAAGATGATCCAGCCTTTCGGTGGCTGCGAGGAAGGTGCCCTGCTCCGTGAAAGCGCCGATGTGAAGCTCGTAGAGAACGACCTCGTTCCAGGCACGACCCTTCCACTCCGTATCCTGCCAGGCAAAGCTTGTGGGATCGATGACCTCGCTTGGCCCGTGTACGTCTTCCGGCTGAAAGCGAGAAGCTGGATCCGGCAGGCGCCTCCCATCGGGGAGGATGAAGCAATAGCTCGCTCCAGTGTGGACCAAGCTGGTAGTCATGATGTACCAGCCCTCGCCGTTGCTCTCCATGGGCAGGTCGTCTCCGTGACCGGCGATGGATAGCTCCACTCGGTCGACGCCCGGAGCCCAGAGTTGGAATCGTACTCGACCATCGGAGAGAACCTCGGCTCCGTAGGGCATGTGATGTGCCCGGGAAGAGCGGGCTCCTAAGGTTGACGGGGCGATGCTGTCAGATGGCTGTGTGTCTTCGGGAAGCGAGGTGGACGGTCTCATAGTGACCAAGGAGTTCTCCTGGTGAAGGACCGCGCGAGCTGGTCTGTGTTGTTCAGCTAGTGTTTTGCAGAGAACGTCAACTGCGACTTGCTCTCTACGGGCATAGGTGGTGAGGGCTTGAGAGACCTGCTGTACTTAGCTGCTTTATGTCACGCAGCTCAGGGCCAGTGCACTATGAATCAAAACTCAAGTAAGGCTCTGTGACTTTCAGAAGGTTCGGCTGACTGGAAGGTTGCGTGACTTCTCCGATAGTCCGCCCAGAATTACGACTCCTAATCGTATCGTTTCACACAAATAAAGAATCGCTCAAGTTGTGAGTCAGCGCTTTGGTCACACGATCACCGCAGATCTGCGCGAAGGTGCGTTCCCGTGATCTTAGCGTTCTCTGCGACGTATGCGAGTAAACCGGAGATTCGGCTTTCGAGTAGCGGCTGCCGCGGGGTGTTGCTTGCTCGCGTGCACCGGAAAGGTACCGGGGCGGGGTGCGACTAGTGAGGCGGGGTAATCTGGCGACTGTGCGACTTGATATCACGGTAGACGCGTAGCTCGCGATCGGCCTCTTCTGTTCGCCCGGCCTTCCGGTACGCGGCTTGGAGTTGGTAGTGGATGTAGTCCGGCGCTGGATCGTTCTGCTCGGCGGCCTCAAGATGCTTGAGGGCTTCGAGCGTTGCTCCCTGTTCCAGCAGCACCTTGCCGAGTTGGTACTGTGCTTGCGCGTGAGTCGGATGAGCTGCGATGAGATTTTGCAATATGGTTACCGCCTCGTCCTTCTGAGAGATCTGCAGGAGGGCGAATGCAAGCAGGTACTGAACGTCTGGATCGTCCGGGTTTAGGGCGAGTTCCTGTCTGAGCTCAGGGACTGCCTCAGCCGGCCGATCCAGACGAATCAGCGACTCGGCGACCTGATAGCGGGCGAGCCTGAGGTTAGGATCGGCTTGATAGGCCTTACGATAACAGGGGATACTTCGCTCATAGTTCTCCGTGTCCATATAAAGATGACACACCAAGCTCATAACGTCTGGGGAGAGCTCCTGCCTCGCCAGTCCGTCGGCCATCTGATTGGCATGCTGCTGTTGACCTGTGTGGGCGAGGGAGTAGGCCCACGAGTAGGCCGCGCGGGAATCTTGCAGGGTGACGTCAGGTACCGCGGCAAAGGCCTTATCCGCTGCGGCGAAGTTGCCCATGGAGAAGTGCGACATGGCGAGCATGACATGCGTGCGGGCGTCCTGCCGGGGACTGTTTGCAGCGTTCCCCTCGCTCTTCAGGTACAGGTCCAGGGCACGGGCACTCTCCTGAAAGTTGCCGGTACGAAAGGCGGCGGTTCCCAGGTTGCGGAGCAGAACAGGTGTAGGCGTCTGCCAGCGCTCCGCCTGCTGAAAATGTCCAAGGGCAAGCTCGTATTGGCCTTGACGTGCCTCCGCGGTGCCGAGGTCGTTCAGGCTGCTGGAGAGAAGCGCGCTAAGCTGGCGTTCTGTGTCGGCAAGCTGATGGGCTTCCCTGGGGCTTCGCTTCATTTCCGGAGCTGCAGGTTGGAAGTTCGAAGCTGTCTCCAACCCACCTAGTGGCAACGCGGAGCTCATGCCAGGGAAGGACGCCTTTGCAGCCGCCGCGCCCGAGATGGCAGAGTTCGCAAGATCCGTCTTTGCCGATTGTGCAATCACGTCAGCGCTGTTTCCAAGGGATTGCTGCTCGGTCCGCTTGTACCTGGCGAGGAGAGCATCCCCTTCCTGGCGATTGCCTTCGCTGATGAGGATGCGGCCAAGCACAGCGTACACCCGACGGATCTGATAGTTGTTGCGATCGTCATTTGGACCGGTAAGATCGATTGCTTTGCGGAGATACATCTTTGCGTTCGCGGTGTTCTTCTCGCGAGCAGCGTTGAGGCCAAGGTAGAGCCAAACTTCGGGCGAGGTCGGGTTCACCTCCGAAGCGACGTGGAGATGCCGATCGGAGCTGGCCATGTCACTGCCGTCCGTCGACTCCAGCGCCCCGAGGTAGAAGTTGCTGACGTAGTCGCGAGGAGCGAGTCGGACCGCAGCGCGCAGGTGCTCGAAGCTTTGTGAGTTCGGACCCCACTCATTTAGCTGCAGATACGTGAGCCCTAGAAAAAACTCCGCGTGCCGCAGGTGAGGATCGAGTGCGATCGCCTTTTTGAACTCGTCGACAGCCTCCGTAAGATAACGCGCCTCGCGATAGGCATCCCCTACCGCAAGATGCCAGATGGGAGCGTTGTTCGAGCCTGCGATGATCTGTTGCAAGATCCGATCCGCCTTATCCTTTTCGCGACGGGCGAGCAGTGCGGAAGCGAGCGAGTACGCGACATTGACATCCGGGCGAAGTTCGAGAGAACGAGTCAGAGCCTCGACGGCAGCGCCCTCATCCCCTACAGTACGCAGAGCACTGCCCCGAACTGCCCAGGCTGAGGCGCTCCCTGGCTCCGCTTCGACGATCCTAGCCGTCTCCCTCACCGCTTCCTGCGGCTCGCCCGCACGGAGTAAACCCGAGGCTAGTTCCAGGCGGACGTCAGGCGAGTCCTCGAAATCAAGCGATGCCCTGTATAACTTGCTTGCCTCTGCGCCTTTCCCCTGGACCAAACGGAGCTTTGCCAGCTCGCTTAAAAGTAAAGCAGACAGTGGACGAGTGCTGTTGGCGATCTGTATAGGATCCCCCAGCTTCACCGCCTGTCGCTGCATCGCTGTGAGCGCGGCCAGTTTCTGGTCCGGAGTCGCGCTTGGAGTGGGGCTGTGAGCTTTGGACGGGGTAGGTTTCCGGACGGAGAGAGGCGACTGCGCGAGCAACGCGGAAGAGGCTAACGCAGCGGCAAAGACGGACCGACGGAAAAGATCGAGAAGAGGCCGGCGCACCTCACTATAATGGCACGAGCTTCCGCGGAACAGAGGGCTAAAAGATGACGGCAGGACCGTGGTAGGTCCTGCCGTCTTGGTAGATCACTACTGGTTAGAACTCGACGTGCAGACCGTACTGGAGTTGACGTTGAGCATTACCGACGAGTCCGGTTGACCTGCCGAAGTTTGTTCCCGAAGTCACGGAGGTGACGACGTTATTCGCCGCCGTGCAGGGAGCATACCGGGTGGTTACGCTTCCGTTGTTGTTGAACGGAAGGCCAGCGCCGCAGTTGACGCTAGCGGCGTAATTGAAGTTACCCTGATCAGCGCGGAAGTTCGCGTGATTGAGCAGATCGAAAGCATCGATCCGGAACTGGACTGTGACGCGTTCGCCAGCCTTCCAGTTCTTATCAATTGAAAGGTCCGTGTTGACCAGACGAGGACCGTGGCAGTACCCACGCGGGGCGGTGGTAGGAGCAAACGTGCCGAGCTGGTAGCCGATGAGCGTGACGGAGTTGGGGTTGATCACCTGATCGCCCTTGATCTTGGTCGAGCAATCCTGGTTCCTGAGCGGACGTTGATTGCTCACCAAACCTGTCTGGAAGAGCGCGCTAAGATTGCCAGCTCCAGCCGCATTTGAGGCAATCAGGTTTGCGGTGTTCTCCCCAATCCCGTTCTGAAAGATCGTGAACGAGTTTCCGGAATCGGCGTTGGTAATGCCCGTGATCTCCCAACCACCGAGCGTCTCGCGGGTGAGACGGTTATGGTTTTCCAGCTTTGGCGCCAAATAGGTAGCGTTTGCGACAAAGATGTTGGGACGGTTAGTTGCCGCGTTCCCTCGGTCGAGACGCGGATTGAGATAATTTGTGAAGCTCTGCGCACCAGATCCACCACCCGAATCGTCGGTCTGGATATTCGCGATGCCGTGAGACCAGGTATACGCGGCCTGGAAACGGAACGCGTTGATCTGGGTGCGAAAGAGCGTTTGGAGGGAATGGTAGTTGGAGTCGCCGTTATGCGAGAAGTAGGTGAGCCCGTTGTAGTGGAAGGGACGGAATGAGTTGACGTTGCCGCCACCACCGAAGGTCGCAGCAGTCCAGCTAGATTGCGGGATGCTGTTTACGTCGTAACTGGAGGTGAGGTGCATGCCTCGGTTTCCGACGTAGCTCATTTGTAGGACCGTGTTCCGGGCCATCGTTTGCTCGACAGTGAGGTTCCACTGCCAGGAGCTCGGGAGCAGGGCGGCCGGGTCGATGCCGCCTGCGGGTGAGGCGCTACCCGCACCGAGGGAAGCAGGTGTAGCACCGCCGAGTGGACGTGAGAAGTTCGATACGCTCACGGAGAACGGTGCATTGTTCTCGAGCACATAGCGGGAGACGCGCTCACGTTGGTAGAAGCTACCCCCACCAGCCCGTACAGCAGTGGTTCCGTTCCCAAACACATCCCAAGCTACGCCGACGCGGGGAGCCACGAGGTGGTTGTTGTTATTGATGAGCGACCGGTTAGGACCGGCTACGCCAGAGCTGAAGCTAGTACCAAACTTTCTGTTCGCGTCGCCGCACGGATCCTTTCCGGGTACGTGCCAGAGCCCATTGCAGGCGTCCGAAGAAGGTTTGGTCGGATCGTAGAGATTGGGTTGGAAGCTGGTGGCCTGATCATTGGCTGCTACCGGGTTGCGGAGCAGGGAGTACCGCGCACCGTAGGTGAGGGTCACCTTGGGCGTAATCTTCCAGGTATCGCCGGCGTAAAATTCGTAGTCTCTCCAGCGAAGCTGAGCGCGGACGTTGGTGGAGGACTCACCGATAAAGAAAGGGTTGTTAGGAATAAGAACGTTGGCAAGGGTGTTGCCTGTACGAACGCCTTTTCTGTTAGCAAGGGCTGCCGTGCCATCCGGAGCATCGACCGAACCGTCACCGAAGCCGCCGATGGTTGGCCGTTCACTGCTGGCCGGACCCGCGTCCTCGTTCTTTCCGTCATATCCCAGGAACGCGCCGAACTTCATGGCGTGCCGTCCTGCAACCTTAGAGACGTCGTCCCGAATGGTGTAGATGTCAAGTGTGTTGTTCCATGGCGCGATCGACCAGATGGTCGCTCCGCTTCCATAGTTGCCAAGCCCGCCCCAAACGGTCGGAGTTCCGGCCGGAGCTGTCTTGAGACTCTGGGGATAGAGCGAGGGAATAGCAGCGGAGAGCTGGTTGAGAAGACCTGGGTTAGTGCCACCAGGGGTAATGTTGATGCGGTTATTTGAATAAGCGAACTCGGCGTCGTTGACGAGCGTGTCGGAGATGGTGCTGGTCCAGCGGCCGATGGCCTGCTTTGACGGCTGAGCCCAGTTGCCGTTGATAACAGGAAACGCGCTATCTCCCCAATACTGGTTGCCGTTGTAGGAGGGGTTGGTCCAAGTGTCCTGCACATAGCGACCCATGATGGTGTTGCGCTTGTTCAGGTTGTAGTCGCCGCGGATGTTCTCCTGCCGATACTTCAGAAAAGTGGGCAGGGATTGGGACCAGTTGTTAGCCCCGGGATCGGCGGGATTAGGGGGCCTGTTGGGGAGGGTGTAGTACTGGGCCAGAAGGGCGCCAGATGGGTCCACATTGGCTAAAATATGTTGGTTGCCGTTCTTCGAAATTGCCGCCGGGAAGGTAGGTTGGGGCTCATTACAGGACATGACGGGATTGCCGTTGTTGTCCTTACCAATAGGATTCGAGAAGTCACCGGCGCGCTCGGCAGCGGTCGCGACGCAGGCGCTCTGGGTGAAGCCGCGGATCTCGTGATTCCACTCCTCGCTGAAGAAGAAGAATAGCTTATCGCGCTTGATAGGACCGCCGACCGAATATCCCCAGTCGTTACGGCGAAGCTTGTCTTTCCCGTCCAGCGGCTGACCCCGGCCGGCGTTCCGACGGGCGAAGTAGGTGTAGGCGGCAAGGGCATCGTTTCTGCCGTCGTAAAACACGCTGCCATGGAAGGCGTTGGTTCCGCTGCGAGTGACGATGCTGATGATGGCTCCCGAGGCCTGTCCGTACTCCGGACCGTAGCTGTTTGTCAACATCTTGAACTCGGCGATGGACTCGATCGAAGGGTAGATAAGGATGGTGCGGTTCGAACCCACGTCGTTGTCGTTCGCGCCGTCGACGAGGAAGAGGTTATTGGTAGTCGGGTTCCCGTTAACAGAGAAATCGACGCCACCCTGGAGTCCCTTGTTCTTGCTGTCGAAGTTGTTTGCGGCCGAGACACCGGGTCCGAGCTGGGTGAGTTCCACGAAGCTGCGCCCGTTCAACGGAAGTTCCTTGACCTGGGTCCCGTCGACGATTGTTCCGAGTGCACCGCTGTCCGTCTGCACCTGAATCGCGGCCGCGGAGACGGTCATGACCTCGGATACATTCCCGACCGACAGTTTCGCGTCCACCCGGGTCGCCGTGGACACGTTGACGATAACGCCCTTGGTATGAAACTGCTGGAAGCTGGCAGACTCAACGTTTACTTCATACGTTCCGTTTCGAACGTCGTCGAAGGTGTACTCGCCCTGGCCGTTTGTGGTCACCGTTCTGTTGACACCGATGCTGCTGTTGAGCAGGGTAACGGTGGCGTTCGGGACCGCGGCGCCGGATGGATCAGTGACCTGGCCATTGACGCTACCGGTTGTCTTCTGAGCAAAGAGTGGACTGCCCACCATGGCAAACACGAGTAAAAGCATGGCCAGCAGGGAACGTGGTGTTTTCATACTCCTCCAAAGTTGGTGTTCATACACGCCCCTTATGGCCGTCAGATCGCTTCGCGGATCGAAGCCCTCTGACCCTCGGCAGCTACACCGGGGTATTCCAGTCATCTCTCAGGTGCGGCAAAGAACGAGTTTCTTATAGTTTTTCTGCGGTGTTAGTAGGCCTTTTGGTGGAGTCTCTTGTCAACCATTTTCTTAGGGTTCTCACCCAAAGGTCATAGCGACAATCGCTTGTCCCAGGGAATCCGGAAGGGAGGGGCCTATCGCTGCCCGGGAACTATCTTGGCGGGCTCTACTACGCCGGTACCTTCGAGAACGGCGTAGAACTGGTCGGACCGTAAACCGGCCATTTTGTCGACTCGGCCGGACGGCCAACGCACCTCCACTGAGTCAATCTTGTCTGCTTTGCCCAGGCCGAAGTGAACGCGAAGGTCGTTTTGAGATAGATAGCTGCCGCCACTTCGGACCTCATCCATTTGGGTTACACCACCGGCAGTAATCACGATGCGAGCACCCAGCGCCAGCCGATTGCTTTTGGTTCCGGCGAGTTCAAAACTGACCCAGTGCGTTCCGGCGATGCCGTTGTTGTGCAGGATCAGCGGGGAGCCATCCAGGTTTTCGACGACAAGGTCGACGTCGCCGTCGTTATCAAGGTCAGCGGCTGCTAACCCTCGACCGACACGGGGTTCCCGAATAGCCGGGCCAGCCAGGTTCCCAGCGTCACAGAAGGTCCCATCCTTGTCATTCATAAGGAGGTTCTCGACCTCACGGTATCTGGCTCCGGATGGGGTTGTGTCTACCTGGGGGTAGACGTGCCCGTTTACGGAGAACAGATCCACCCAACCGTCATTGTCCAGGTCGATGAAGGCAGTACCCCATTTCACGTACGGGAGGGAGGCCAGGGCCACTCCCGAGTCGTAGGACACGTCGGTGAAGCTCGATGGGCCATCGTTCCGATACAGCGTGTTAAACTCGTCGGCGAAGTTCGTGACGTAGATGGAGAACTTGCCGGTGTGATTGTAGTCGGCGACAGCGACCCCCATCGATCCCTGCTCGGAGCCGTCCCCACTGACGGCGGTACCCGATTCAAGGCCGATCTCCTTGAATTTGCCATTGCCCACGTTTTGGTAGAGGTAGTTCGGGGTGGAGTCGTTTGCGACGTAGATGTCAGGGTGTCCGGTGTTGCCAAAGTCGGACCAGATGACGCCGAGGCCGTAATATCCGGGGGCGTCGTCAACGCCAGCACTCTTTGAGATGTCGGTAAAGGTCCCGTCTCCGTTGTTGTGAAAGAGAGCGTCGCCACCGCCCTTTAGGCCTCTGGGACCGCACTGGACGTCGAGACCGCGGAACTTGCAGGTGGGGCTTTTGCCAAAGCCGGGCAGGTCATTCATCTTGAAGTCGACGTAGTTAGTCACCATGAGATCGACGAAGCCGTCGCCGTCGAAGTCGGCGAAGGCCGCGCCTGTGGACCAGCGACCGTCGGCCACCCCCGCTTGCTTGGTGACGTCGGTGAAGGTGCCGTTGCCGTTGTTCCGGTAGAGGACGTTTCCACCGAGGCAGGTGATGTACAGGTCCGGCCAACCATCGTTGTTGTAGTCCCCGACGGCGCCTCCCATGGCGTAGCAGGGGGAGGCAATGCCCGCCTTCTCGGTGACATCGGTGAACGTACCGTTGTGGTTGTTGTGGTAGAGGGCACCTTTGGCCTTCTCCCCTTTGAGAGCCATCTCGACCGTAGGCGCATTGGTGAAGTAGATGTCTGGCCAGCCATCGCGATCGTAGTCGACGACCAGAACTCCGCCGCTCATGGACTCGACGATGTACTTCTTTTCCGGAGCTGCGAGGTGGGAGAAGTGGATGCCGGAGGCCTCGGTGATGTCCGTCAGTTGCGGGACCGTTCGGTTTTTGCAGACGCGGGTGCGAACTCCAGGGGGTGGACCGACTGTCGCGCTGTGCGCCTGGGCGACGAGATCTCCGACCAGTGCTGCCTGGAGGACGAGGGGGAATATTTGAACTTTCATCAAAAACTTCGCGAACATGGTTCCGTTTGGGGAGACCGTCCGATGTCCAGGGCAAGCAGCCTTGAGAGATCGAGGGCCGATCTCATCGAACCCAATTCCCTTCCGGGTCCATAATACTTGCCGAGGACTGAGAATGTATCGAAGATGTTTCGGAACGATGTGGTGCGTCCGACCAGGTGTGGTCCTGTTAGCTATGGGACTTTTGTACGTTGGGGACTCGTGTCGGGCGGAGACTCCGTTGCGCAGCTCGGATTTTGTGAATGTGTTGATGCCGCAGCCCTCGGGCCTCGCCAGAGGCTCGGGAGCGCTTGAGCTGACCTCGCGACTTCGCGTCAGCGTCGAACCGATCCGTAGCGGCAAGCTCGACCGAGCGGTGGCCCGGGCAATGGACAGGTTAAGCGAGAAGACAGGCATTCCGCTGCTGTTAGACGCACGCACCAAGGCTGCTCGGGGAACCCTGGAGTTGCATGTCCAAAGCGAAGGAGAGGCGATCCAGACGCTGGACGAAGATGAGTCCTATGCTCTCAAGGTGACGCCGTCCGGGGTGCGGATCGACGCGCCCACCGTGAATGGCGCCCTGCACGGCCTCCAGACGATGCTGCAGCTGGTGCAGCCGGGTAAGAATGGCTACGTGCTTCCCATCGTCGAGATCCAGGACTCGCCGCGGTTTCGCTGGCGGGGCCTGATGATCGATTGCGTACGTCACTTTGAGCCGGTCGAGGTGATTAAACGCACTCTGGATGGAATGGCACTGGTGAAGATGAACGTCTTTCACTGGCACCTTACGGACGATCAAGGCTTCCGGATCCAGAGCCGGAGATTTCCCGATCTGACGGACAAAGGCTCTGACGGACTGTTTTACACGCAGGAGGATGCGCGGGAGATTGTTCGCTATGCGAGAGATCGCGGTATCCGGGTGGTGCCTGAGTTTGAGATGTCCGGTCACAGTACCGCATGGCTGGTCGCCTACCCGAAGCTGTCGAGCGGTCGCCCGCCAGAGGGCATACGGCGCGAGTTCGGCATCTCCGACTACGCGCTGGACCCGACGCGGGAGGAGACGTACACCTTTGTTGCAAGCTTTTTGGCGGAGATGGCCGACATCTTTCCCGATCGATACGTGCACATCGGCGGCGACGAGACGCAGGCGCCGGACTGGAAGTCGAGCCCTCGGATCAGACAGTTCATGCAAAGCCATGAGCTGAAAGACCCGGATGCGTTGCAGGCGTACTTCAACCAGCGCCTGTTGAAGATCCTGACAGACTTGCACAAACGCATGCTCGGCTGGGACGAGATTTTGAACCCGGCCCTTCCAAAGGACGTGATCGTGCAGTCATGGCGCGGCGAGGAGTCCTTGATCAAGGGGGCCAAGCAGGGCTACCAGGGTGTTCTGTCCGCTCCGTACTACCTGGACGCGATGCGTCCGGCCGGCGCGCACTACCTTGCGGATCCACTTCCGTCCACGGCCGACCTGTCCCCGGAGCGGCGCAGGCTCATACTGGGGGGCGAAGTTTGTATGTGGGCAGAGCAGCTGAATGAGAGGACGATCGACTCGCGTGTGTGGCCGCGAACCGCCGCGATCGCGGAGCGATTCTGGTCGCCCGAGCAAGTGAGAGATGTGGACGACATGTATCGCAGGCTTGATGCTGTCTCGGTCGACCTGGAGAGTGTTGGTCTTCGTCACCTCTCTCAGGAGGGAGTGGGTTTGCGACAGCTGGCGGGTACGGAAGACATCGACGCGCTCCGCATCTTTGCCTCCGTACTTGAGCCGGTCAGCTTCAGCGACCGGTACCAACAGCAGAGGACGTCACAGGCAACAACGCTGGACCGCTTTGTGGATGCTGTCCGACCTGATCCGCCGTCGGGCCGCGAGTTTGGTAGGCTTACCATGGCCTTCCTCCTTGATCCCAAGGGAGACAAGTCCGATCGAGATCAGCTTCTAGATCGGTTTCACCGGCTCTCGGCAGCTGTGCCTGAGGTTCAGGACCAGATGAAGCAATCTCCGAGGCTCGGCGACGTGGCGCTGCGTGCCGAGCAGCTTGCCGGGTTGGCCAGGGCGGGTGCGGAGGCAGTTGACTCTCTGTCGTCCGGGAAGAAGCTTTCGAGTGACTGGAGCGCGTCGACAAGCAAGCTGATCAGCGAAGCGAAGCAGCCGGGCGGGATCGTACGGTTCACCATGCTGGACTCGCTTGCGGCGCTCCTTGCTGCCGTCCAGAGCAACCGGTAGGCGGGGCGGAGTGTGGAGAATGCGTTATGACGGACACACGGCTGCTCCCGGTAGACTGAAGGAGTTACTCAGATGAAAGCTGGAGCACGACATTGGTGAGTATGCAAGATCAATCGCCGCGAGAGAAGGCCAAGCAACTAGCTGCACGACGTGCGCTCGAGTTTGTCGAGGACGGGATGACGGTTGGGCTCGGCTCTGGAAGCACAGCCACCTTCTTCGTCGAGTTGCTGGGACGAAAGGTGCAGGAGGGGCTTAGGATCCGCGCCATCGCGTCGTCGAGAGCAAGCGAGGAGCTGGCGCGCAGCTTCGGTGTCGAGATATGCGACTTCGAGCAGTGCCCCGAGATCGATGTGACCATCGACGGCGCCGACGAGATCGGCCCTGGACTCTCCCTTATTAAGGGTGGTGGCGGTGCCCTTCTGCGAGAGAAGATTGTGGCAAGCGCGTCACGACGGTTCATTATTGTCGCGGACTCCGTGAAGGTCGTGAACACGCTGGGGGCTTTCCCGCTGCCGGTTGAGGTGATTCGCATGGCCCTTCCGCTGGTTCGACGACGGCTCGAGCAGCTCAATCTGACGTCCTCCGTACGCCGGCAAAAGGATGGAACGGAGTTTGTTACTGACGAGGGTCACCTGATCCTCGACTGTGCCTGTGGGATGATTGAGGAGCCTGAACGCACGGCCGCCTCCATCCGAGGTATTGTCGGCGTTGTAGAGCATGGGCTATTCCTGCATATGGCTAACCTGGCACTGATCGCCATTGACGGCGAGGTTCATGAGCGCACCTTCTAGCATTGGGTTTGCACGATGATGGGTGCCCGGTGCCGACGAGATGGATAGGCTCTTCCACAGATGAGGATCTTGTTGCCATGCGAGTTCTGATTGTGGAGGACGAAGTAAGATTGGCCGAGAATCTCGCCTCCGCGCTGCGTGAGGGTTCTGGCTTTGCCGTGGATTGTGCCGAAGATGGCGACGTCGGCGAGCACCTGGCGCAGCAGCAGTGTTATGACCTTATCATTCTGGATCTGATGCTGCCCCGCATGGATGGGCTCACGTTGCTGAAACGACTGCGTGCGCGGAAAGATCGCACGCCGACGCTCATTCTCACTGCAACGGACGGTGCGGCGTCAACGATAGAGCTGCTGAACGCCGGTGCCGACGACTACCTCAGCAAGCCATTCGATCTCGGAGAGCTGCTTGCTCGTTCCAAGGCCCTGATCCGGCGTGGGAAGGGAGCCGCTCACCCTGAATTGAAGGTCGGGAGCCTCGAGGTGAACACGCTGGAGCAGACGGTGCGTCGAAATGGAAGGCTGGTCGATCTTTCCCCGACGGAGTACCGGATTCTTGAGTACCTCGCGCACCGGCCGAGGGTGATCGTATCCAAACGCGAACTGCTGGAGCATTTGTACGACTACAACTGGGAGCACCACTCGAATGTAGTCGAAGCGCACATGTCCAACCTCCGAAAGAAGCTGAGTGAGGGTACCCAGCAGCAGATTATCGAAACGATGCGCGGACGTGGGTACCGCTTGGCCGATCAGGGCAGGGACATGGAATGAGAGAACGGTCGATCGCGCGGCGCCTGATCCTCTCCGTGCTGCTGATCCAGGCAGTTACGGCCATCGGCTTTATCGGGGCAACCCTGTTCCATGAACGGCAAAGTCGCTTGCAGGCATTCGACGTCATGCTACGGGGCCGTGCGGATTCGGTGCTGGCCGCTGTTCAGGACGCGGATGACGAGGCCGACGACATCGTTCTCGATCGCAAGAACCTCCAGGTTCCTCCAGGCGACGTGTTCGAGGTGGAGGATGCTGCAGGGCGTCTTCTCGGCCGATCATCGAACTGGAGCGGGGCTCAGCCGAAGACCAGCGAGGTCCAGGGCGCGCAGATCTTTCAGACCGGGGTTGCGGGCCTGCAGTATCGCCTCATTCGCCTGAATGGAGTTCGCGTCGTGGATCCGGGAAAGGCTAACGGCGGCACCCCTCATACTGTCCGGATCGTCTACGGTTCGCAGACCAAGGAGGTTTGGCAGGAGATAAGGGAGGCCGTCCTTTTCTCCGCCGGTGCGAGCTGCCTGCTTCTGGTGCTGACAGGAACTCTGGTCGCCTGGCTTCTCCATCGCGGTCTCTCTCCGCTCCGGGAGCTGGCCGCCGAGGCGGAGGGGGTCTCCGCGGAACGCTGGAGCTTCCGCTCCCCTGAGAGCGCACGCGGTACGAGCGAACTTGCAACCCTGGCGTTGGCTCTCGAGTCGGCTGTCGGCCGCCTCGAGCGATCGTTCGATCAGCAGCGGCGCTTTGTCAGCGACTCCGCCCACGAACTCAAGACCGCGGTCGCCGTGATCAAATCATCGCTCCAGCTGCTCACCATGCGGAGACGGAGCGCCGAGGACTACGAGACCGGAGTTCATCGGTCGCTGTCTGACTGCGAACGCATGGAGGAGATTGTGGCGGAGATGTTGACGCTGGCGAGACTTGAGGGACGGCCAGTTGGCGAAAGGAGATACACATCCACGGACTTTGCGAGATCTGCCGCGATCGCGGCGGAACATCTGCAGCCGCTAGCCGAGTTGCGGGGTGTGCGCGTTATGCTTGACCTCGCGGAGTGCCTTCATGTCGGCCTGAGCGAGGAAGAGTGCATGCTCCTCTGTCGCAATCTCCTGATGAACGCGATTGTGCACAGCGCTGGCTCCAACCAGGTACAAGTTACGGCAGCATCGAGCGAGCAAGGATGGACGGAGTTCCGGTTCGAGGACTTTGGCGAAGGCATCGACGAAGCAGTTCTTCCGCACGTATTCGAGCGATTCTACCGGGGTGACGCCTCACGGGCCCGGGTCACGGGAGGAAGCGGTTTAGGCCTTGCTATCTGTCGAGCGATCGTAGAGAGTGCCGGAGGTTCAATCCGGCTGGACAGCCAGCGCGGTGTCGGAACCACAGCCACGGTGCGGCTTCGCGCCGTCGTGGAGAGCCATGGGACGCCAACCGATGTGGTCGGGGTCTCTTCAGGTTCTATTAATCACTCAGTGGAAGACTAACTTGCCGGCGCGACTTCCCTTTAACGTCGAGCTCACCGCGGAGACATCCATGTCGTTTACTCGTCCCTCTCGCAACCTTGCCTCACCGATCGTTGCCGCAACAGCTCTTTTCGGAATGCTCTCCCTTGCCTCGGCTGCGATGGCGCAAGGCTCCTACCGCGTTCTGGATCACTGGAAGATTGGTGGTGAGGGCGGGTGGGACTACCTCACCGTGGACTCCGCGGCGAAGCGTCTCTATCTTACGCACGGACCTCGCGTGGAGGTCATCGACCTCGCGAACGGAAAGGCAGTAGGCGCCATCACGGGATTGAAGGGTACGCACGGTGTCGCTCTGGATGAAACGGGTAAGTTCGGCTATATCAGCGACGGTGGCGGAAACGCAGTCGTGGTCTTCGACCGCAACGACCTGAGTACCGTGGCGACGATTCCGGTCGGAACCAACCCGGACGCCATCGCCTTCGAGCCGACGACAAAAACCATCTGGACGTTCAACGGACGCAGCAAGGATGTGTCCGTTATCGATACGACGTCGCGCAGTGTGATCGCGACCATTCCGCTCCTGGGCAGGCCGGAGTTCGCTGCCGCGGACGGTAAGGGGATGATGTTCGTCAATATCGAGGACAAGAACCAGATCGTCCGGCTGGATGTCGCAACGAAGAAGGTAACGGCAACGTGGCCGCTTGCTGGTTGCGACTCGCCTTCCGGTATGGCGTTTGACCCCGCAGGCCGGCGCCTTTTCTCGGTCTGCGATGGAAAGAAAATGGTGGTCACCGATGCAAACACAGGCAAGCTGCTGACAACACCCGCGATTGGTGACGGACCGGATGCTGCGGCCTACGACGCAAAGCACAAGCTCGCGTTCTCCTCGAATGGAGATGGCACGCTGAGCGTGTTGGATGCGAGTGGGACAAGCTTCCCCAGTGTCCAGACTGTTACGACCGAGAAGGGTGCGCGAACGATGGCTCTGGACGAGAGCACTGGACGCATCTACCTGGCGACGGCTGAGTTTGGGCCTCGGCCAGCGGCAACCCCTCAAAATCCAAAACCCCGCCCCGCTATCGTGCCGGGAAGCTTTAAGGTGCTGGTCGTGGGACAATAACAAAGTCTGAGACGTTTCTGGCCGACGGTATACCCCGCCGGCCATTTTCTCTTAAGTAGCGCAAGGGACTTCGAGCAACGGTTGCCTGCTGCTGGCCTCAGTGCGTCTTCGCAACGACCCCGCCGTGATCGCGACCGCGAGTGAGCCAGAAGTACACCGCTGGAGTCACAATCAGGCTCAAGACCATGGAGATGAGAAGCCCGCCGATTACGGCGATGGCCAGCGGCTGGAGCATCTGGGATCCAGCTCCGAGCGCAAAGGCTAGTGGAAGCATGCCGCAGATAGCGGCGATGGCGGTCATCATGATCGGCCTCAACCTTCGTTGTGCCGCGTGAAACATGGCCTCGCGTGCACCGACTCCCGTCGCACGGTAGCTCTCATCCGCGTCGAGCAGAAGTATTCCGTTCTTGGCAACGATGCCGATCACCATGATGAGCCCCATGAACGAAGCGACGTTGAAGTTTGTCTTCGTGACCAGCAGCGCGAGGACGACGCCCGAGATTGAGAGGATGGAAGAGGTCAGGATCGCGATTGGCGCGGAGAAGTTGCGGAAGTCCGCCAGGAGCACGCCAAAGACAAGGGCAAGGGCAAGAACGAGGACGCGCAGGAGATCGTGGAACGACCTCTGCTGTTCCTCGTATGTGCCCCCGTACTCCACGCGAACGGAGGCGGGGAGTTGGAGACTGCCGACGGTCTTTCTAACTTGAGCCATGGCGGTCCCCAGATCGGAACCCTCCAGCCGCCCCGAGACGACGATCAGTTGCTGAAGGTTCTCCCGGCGAATCTCGTTCTGAGGGGGAAGCTGCTGGATCTGGGCCAAAGCACCTAGAGTTGCGGTCTTTCCCGTACTGCTATTGAAGACAGTGTTTTGGATCGCGTCGAGGGAAGCTCGCGTCTCCTCGCCAAGCCGGACGCGTATGGTGTATGGCCGGCTGTTTGCGATCGCAGGATCGTTGGTCGCGACGCCATCGAGGATGGATGTGGCATCCTCCGCTATCTCGGCTGGGGTAAAGCCCAGCCGAGCAGCAACCGTCGGGTCGATCTGGAAGTTTGTCGCGGGGCCGCTGATCGTGTTTTCGATTCCGTTCTGGACATCGACGACACCGCTTATCTTTCCGATCGCACTCGCCACCCGGGGTCCGAGCTCCTGCAGAAGCGCAGGATCAGTAGCGAAGAGCTTGATCTGGATAGGCTCAGGCGAGTTCGACAGGTCACCGATCATGTCTTGCAGGACCTGGATCAACTCAATATCGAGCTCGGGCTCTGTCCTCTTGATCTCGGCGCGGATGTCAGCCATCACCTCGTCGATGCCGCGGCTGCGCTTGCTCTTTAGGCGGACCGTGATATCGCCGGCGTTGGCCTCTGTCACGGCCGCGAGACCCATCTGCAGGCCCGTGCGCCGCGAGGTGCTCTCGACCTCCGGCACGCCATGCACGATACGCTCGACGTGCTCTAAAACGCGATTAGTCTCCGTCAGCGAGCTTCCGGCCGGCATGATGTAGTCGAGAATGAAACCGCCCTCGTCCATCGCAGGAAGGAGATCGGATCCCAGTCCCTGGTAGGCGAAGTACGTCCCTGCGACTAGGACCAAGGAGACGGCGACGAGCACAAGAGGACGCGCCAAGGAGAAGTTCAGGGCACGCTCGTGAACCCGCATGACCCTTCCCAGCAGACCGCTCGATTCCTCGTGTGTGTGCGTGGAGCCGGCGCGTTTTGGCCGAAGGAGCACGAGGCTCAATCCAGGGGTCCAGGTAAGCGCCAGGAGAAGGGAGGTCAGCAGAGCCACGGTCATGGTGATGGCGAGCGCACGAAAAAAGCTGCCGGTAACGCCGGTCACCGAGATGAGCGGAAGAAAGACCACCACGGGCGTGATGGTTGATCCGATCAGAGGACGGGTGATCTCCTGAAGTGCCTTGCGCACAGCGTTCACGCGAGATTCGCCGGAGTCTCTGTGCAGGACAATGTTCTCTACAACGACGATCGCATCGTCGATCACGAGGCCGATGGCAGCCGCGAGACCGCCCAATGTCATAAGGTTGAAGCTCTGACCAATGAGGTAAAGGAACAGAATCGTAACCGCGATCGTGACAGGAATGACGAGTCCTGCCACCAGCGAGGAGCTCCAGTCGCGCAGGAACAGAAACAGAATGACGCACGCGAGCACCAGACCGATGAGGATGGCATCGCGCACGCTCTTGATGCTCTCGCGCACCAGTTCGGACTGGTCGTAGTAGGGCGCAAGGTGCACGCCTGCCGGAAGCTTTTTGCCAAGCTGCGCAATCTCAGTGGCAACGGCATCGGCCACCTGCACCGTATTGCCGGCTGGTTGACGGGTGATGTTGAGCAGCACCGCGGGCGTTCCATTTGCCGTGACGACTGTATACACAGGCAGGGTGCCGGACTGCACGGTGGCGACGTCCGAAACGTGCACCGCCGCACCACCCGGTGTGGTCTTCACGACAAGTTGCGCCAAGTGCTCCGCGTCGTGCACCTGGGCTCCCACGAGACCGAGAACGAGCTGATGATTGGCCTCGTAGAGGCCGGGCGAGTCGATGATGTTCGACGCCTGCATCGCGTTGACCAGATCGAGAATGGTCACTCCAGCCGCTTGCAGTTTGGCCAGGTTGGGGGTTACGTGAAACTCTGGCACCTTGCCGCCCTGCACGGTGACCATGCTGACGCCGGGGACGCGATTGAGAGGAGGTTTGAGTTCATAAATCGCAAGCTCCCAGAGCTGCGTCTGAGAGAGGCGATCGGAGGTCAGGCTGTATCCCAGGATCGGGAAGGTGGCGAAGGTGAGGCGATTGGTCGTGATCTTTGCGGTATTCGGAAGGGTCTGCGCGACTTTACTCAGAGCCGCGTCGACGAGCTGGAGCGTCCGGAACATGTCCTGGTTCCAATCGAAGAACAGGCTGACCTCAGCCGAACCTCGGCTCGTCGTGGACCGGACCGTCAGGAGCCCGGGAACGGTGTTGATGGTGTCTTCGATGGGCTTTGTGATGGTGACCTGCATCTGCTCGACCGGCATAACGCCGTTGTCGACGCCGATCACAACGCGAGGGAAGTTCGTGTCCGGGAACACGGAGATAGGAACCTGGAAGGCGAAGTAGAATCCGCCGATGGTGAGCACGACAAGAAAGAAGAAGATCGTGCTGCGGTAACGCGTTAGCCAGAAGCCCTCTTCGGGGGCGGCCGCCTGCTGCGGCTTCGGTTCGGTCGCTATCATTTTTCTGCTCCGCCCTTAACGGCAGATGGCTTCGCGCTGCCGCTTTCGGCCCCGGGCTTTTCATCCTCTGTCGCCGGACCGACTTTCACCTTGGCGCCATCCTCGAGTCCATACGCTCCGCCTGTGACTACGATATCCGCCGTTGTGACGCCAGATGTAATCTGCACGTCCTCGCCATCCTGGATGCCAAGCATGACGGGTTTGCGGTGTGCCGCTCCATCCGGACCAACGACCATGACTGACTTGCTGCCGTCCTGCCCGGTGAGCACAGCCGCTGTTGGGACCTTGATCGCTGACGCCACCGACCTGCCCACAACGGAGGCGCGCACGGGCGTTCCAACCTTGAGAGCACCGTTACGGTTGTCGAGGCGCAACCAGACTTCTACGGTCGTACTCCCGGGGTCAAGTGCCGGACTGATGAGAGAGACCTTGGCGGTGATGGGTTCGGTTAAGCCCGGCACCGTGATCGTCGCCTCGTCACCGAGCTTCAGTCTTTGCGCGACCATTTGCGCGAGGTGGAGCTTGGCAAGCAGAGCGGACGCGTCCATCACCGTGAGCAGGGCCGTTCCTGTTGTGGCGGTCTCCCCGGCAAAGAGCGAGCGGTCGGTGACTACGCCCGCAATAGGGCTCCGTATGTCCGAGTAGGAGACCTGTGCCTCCGCGCCGAGATATTTGCCCTTCGCCGACGCAAGCTGCCCCTGTGCCTGCTGCAGGGAGGCTTGCCGGCTGACATTTCGGACGGACTCCAGGTGCCTGGTCGCCGTGTCAAAGGCAGCTTGCGCTTGCACGAGGCCGGCGGTTGCCGTGTCAAGGTCACGCCCCGGGATGGCGCCTTGCGAGAAGAGCTGCTGACGTCCCTTCACGATGCTCTGGTTCAGGTCCAGGTTAGCCTTTGTCTGCGCCACGTCGAGCTGCGCTTTTTGAAACTCCTCAGGAAACTGAGCCTGGGTTTGTGTCTGGTAGGTGGCCTGCGCTGCCGTGTAGGTGCCCTTGTTGTCGAGCGCAGCGGCCTGGAGATCGCGGTTTTCAAGCGTTGCGAGCAGTTGGCCCGTCTTCACGTGCGATCCGCGTTGCACGTAGAAGCGCCGGATCGGAGCGCTTATCTTAGGCGACAGCGCCGCTTGGGCGAGCGGCGATAAGACTGCATCCGCGGTCAGGTGCTCGGACATGGGACCTTGCTCCGGGCGCTCAGCCTGTACGGTGACGTCTATCTCCGGAGCAGCATCCTGCTTGGACTTGCAGCCGTCCAGGAGGTTGACGCCAAAGGTAAATAGCACAGCCAGGGACATCAGGCTTGACGAACGTATGGATGACCACTGCCGATAGGACGAGGCTCTCGAAGCCCTCTTCTGTTTGTCTGAGTTGGTCACAGGGTTCCTGTCAGAGTCTGGAGATTCGCCAATGCGGCTTGAAATCGAGCACCACCGTCCTCGCGTGCGTTCTCCGCTGCCGTGAGTGCGCTCTGAGCGTCTACGACCTCTAACACGGTGGCCTCGCCGTCCGCATACCGCAGCTTCGTAAGCCGCAGACTCTCCGTCGCTGTCCGTACACTCTCGTCCAGCGACGCGGCCTGATCTCGGGCGGCCACCGCTTCAGCGTAGCCTTCGTCGAGGGAGACGATAAGTCTCCGCTGGGTTGCCGTCAGCGCGACTCGAACGGCATCTCGCCGAATCTGACTCTGTCTGACACGATGTTCCGTTGCCAGCCAGTCCCAGAGAGGAATGTCCAGTGTCGCGCTTGCAGAGTACCCCAGGTTCTTGATGCCGCTCGGGCTGTTCTTCGCGAACTGAGGGGCATCGATGCCATAGGTGAAGTTGAGCGCAAGGTCGGGAAGGTAAGCCGCGCGCGCGGACAGTACCGCCGCGTCACTTGCCTGCAGGGCAGCAAAAACACTCTTCAGCTCGGCATTGTTCTGGGAGGCGCGAGCGTTGATCTCCTCGCGTGTCGGCAGAGGAGGCACGGTTCGGTCCTGAAGCTGATACTCCGTGCGCGGATCCGGAAACAGAAGAACAGCAAGATCAAGCCTCGACCGATCGAAAAGGAGCTTCGAGTCGGTGAGATCACGATTTCGCTGCTGTTGCTGGAGCTCAGCTTTGATAACATCCGCATGCGCGCCCTCGCGAGCCTGCTCCCGCTCCCTCGTTAATGCCGTGAAAGTCGCAGCTTCCGCAGCCGCACGCTCTGCGATCTGAAGCTTCCGTGAACTGATCGAGCTGACGTAGAACAATCTGGCGACGGTGGAGACGAGACCGCGACGTGCGATCTCGAACTCGGCAGCAGCGCGTGCTGCACCAGCACTCGCGATCTGCAGGTCAGCCAGTTGCCTGACGCCAAGGACCTCATTAACGCTGCCCTGGCTGAAATACTCATGGATAGCATTGTTCGCGATAAAGATTGGCGCCGGTTGGAAGCCTGCCTGCCCTGCCGCGTTCCTGGCTCCGTTTGACTGCGTGAAGAGATATTGATTGTGATACACGGCGCTGGGAAGCAGCGCCGCACGTGCGATCGACCGATTGAGTCCTGTAGCCCTGCTCTCGGCGAGAGCCGCGGCAAACGCAGGCTCATTGGACTGAGCACGCCGAATCGCGTCAGTGAGATCGACGGAGACCGGTGAGGACAGTTGCGTGAGGGGTGGTGTGAGGGTTGAGGTAGCTTGAGCCTGGCACAGTGCCGTTGGCGCCAGAAGACTCAGCGCGAGACCGAGACGGTGCGCGGACAGGCTGCGCTGTCGTCCAGCTTTTTCAAGAAAGGGCATGCCCAACAGACAATATGCGCTCAAGATTAAGTACCGCTGAACAAGCGTACTGCCAATCGCGATCAATCCTGCCGGACTCTCTAGAGAGAAGCAAAGCCAAGGCGGCTCAGACGCGCTTAGGTACGATCTCGCGGTAAAACTTCAAGTTTCACCGGCGCAACGCCAGTCTCGAGCATGCCGATCTTTTCAGCGGCCGCGGAAGACAGATCGATCACGCGGTCAGACCGGATGCCTCGGTCATTGATGCGGACCACGACCGATCGCCTGTTTCGGAGATTGATGACTCTCACGATCGTTCCAAAAGGAAGCGTAGGGTGGCAGGCGGTGAAAGCGCCCTGGTCATAGATCTCACCGCTCGCGGTCGCATGTCCGTCGAACATACTTCCGTACCAGGAGCCAATGCCGGAGAGGAGGCCGTGCGTTCCCAAGCTATGCGCTCTGTGGTGTCCCTGTGGGTTGGGTAGCCGCGGGGCGAAAACTTTGCCGTGCAGCGGAGCGTCCGCAGACCGAATTGGCCTTACCGACGCCGTGGTTGCGATGACTGTGCACCCGCCGACACCCAAACAGGCCAGCAATGCCCTTCGGAAAGCTAAACGCAAACATACCTCTCTCTGAGCGACTTATTGAGTTTACTAGTTTGGGCCCGGCGCAGCAAACCGAGCTCGAGCTGAGGTGCTCACGGCGTTGCGCTTCCTCTTGACCGGCGGGTCCACACGACCTATCGTCCTCACAGCGTAATGGTTTGGCGGGCGAGCGGAATACAACTTCCGTCAAGCTCTGATCCAAAAAGGGCGCGCTTCGTCTGGGCGGAGGCGATCTACGCGGCGGACGGATGTACTCCTGCTTCTGAGGTTTGATGACAAATCGACAAACAAACTTTTCTCACGCGACACTCGCCGAGATCTATGAACAGCCAAGGGCGCTCGCTGAGACTGCGGCAACGTATGTCGCGGAGACCGGGCTTCAGGAGAGTTCGTGGTCAAACGTATCCGCTGCGTTGCGGGGCAAAGATCGTCTCATCATTGCAGCGAGTGGGTCCAGCCGTCACGCCGGAATGGTCGGCGAGATTATGATGGAGGAGCTCTCGGGTATCGCGGTCGATGTCGAGTACGCCAGCGAGTATGTGTATCGGAAGCGCGATTCGGTGCTCCACCCCGCTGTGCTCGTCATCTCACAGTCCGGAGAGACCGCCGACACGCTCGCAGCGCTGCGAGAGGCCAGACACAACGGGGAAAAATCAATCTCGATCACCAACGTGGCTGGGTCATCCATGGCTCGGGAGGCGGATGTATCTCTGCTGACCCAGGCAGGCAAAGAGCGCGCGATCGCAGCGACGAAGAGCTTTGTAACGCAGCTCAGCCTGCTGTACCTGATGGCTCTGCGACTGGCAGCTGACCGGGGCGGTCTGGACGGTGGACAGGTCGCAAAACGTCTTGTTGAGCTTTCCACCTTACCTTCGCTGATCGAACGGTCCCTCTCTGGCTGGCAAGATCAGATGAAGGCCGTTGCAGCGAGTTTCAGCGAGGCCGAGGCCTTTCTCTTTGTGGGTCGGGGCCTTCACTACCCGATCGCACGGGAGGGCGCCTTGAAGCTGAAGGAGATGTCGTATCTCCATGCGGAGGCGTATCCCTCCGGCGAACTGAAGCACGGACCCAATGCTTTGCTTGGGCCTGATTCGCCCCTGGTCGTGCTGGCGACGCACGATGACTCCGATCCCATGTCCATGGTGCGCTACGAAAAAACAGTTCGGCTGATGCGCGACATCGAGGGGCAGGGCAGCCATATCCTGGCCATTGCGACCGAGGGTGACACCCAGGTTCCAAAGCTCTGTCGTAGTTGTGTCCACGTGCCCGCGGCCCGCGAGTTCCTGGCCCCCTTCCTCGAGGTGATCCCCCTTCAACTCTTCGCTTACTTCATGTCGCTGCAGCGCGGTGTGGATGTGGATCGGCCGCGTAATCTCGTCAAGGCGGTGGTGGTCGAATAGGGAGGTGCGTGCGGCGGTCACGGAATATCGGCCTCGCGGTCCGGTCCACCGAAAGGTGGAGTTCGACTTCCGCCTTGCACCGGATGACTTGCGAAGATCTCACGCGTAACTTGATCCATGCTGTGCCAGCTAAGGCTGCAACGAGCTTCTCCAGACGCAGATCCAGTCTGCCAAGCCCTCCGGTGTGGAGCTAGCGGCGTGGCGCGTTACCCAGCACGCGAAAGATGTGACCTGATTGTTGATGACCCCGAGACGAGATCGAAAGATAGCGAACACTGAAGCGTGTGCGGCTGACACCGATGGCGGCCGAGACGGCACCTACTGCTGCCAGTTGAAGGGCTCCCAATCAGATCTCGTGGGTCGACAACGAACTTGCACGATCTTCCCGATTTTAGGGTTACAGATTGCTCGGTACTGCCGAATAGCCGGGTGGAGTTTGTTGACCGTCGTCGCTGGATGTCGCTCGAAGCCCGGCCTTCCCCCGCCTACATCGGCGGCCTATACGCACTACGTCTCCGCCTTTTATACGGGCCTGGCGGCGCTCCAGGTAGGGGATGATGTCAGGGCTGAGAGCAGCCTCAGCGAGGCGACAAGGCTTGTTCCAGGAGAGCCTGCTGGTTGGATGAACTGGGCCGTCCTGGCACTTCGGCAGCGTAGCTTCGACGCGGCCGGGGAGCGGCTGCGGAGGGCAAAGGAGTTGATCCCGCAGAGTGATGCGATCGACTATCTGGAGGGTATTCTCGAGAGTAGCCGCGGCAACTCAGCGGCTGCCATCTCGGATCTGCGCGATGCCGTTCGCCTGAATCCCAAAAATCTTAAAGCGATCTATCTTCTAGCCAGCGAGACGGAACGACAGGGCGATGCCGGCAGCGACGCCAGCTTTCAGCAGCTTATCGAGGAGATCCTTCGGGTTCAGCCGGACAACATGGCTGCCCTGGTGGAACTCAGCCGGGTCGCGGCCAAGAGGGGTGATGCCAAAGCTCTGCAGGCAGCCGTCACGAAGCTCGCGGCACATGGAGGTGCCTGGCCCGCCGAGGCGACCCAGCAGTTTGAGCAACTGCGCGTCGCTGCTTCCGGACCTGATCCTCGTGCGGCGGCGACACGTTCCACCTTTCTTCGCAATGTCCTGATGCGCGACCCGGAGTTCCGGTCGAGCCTCGCCGAGATTAAGCCGCAGCCCGGAGAAGAGACCGAGCCGCTCTCGCGATTTTTGCTGCTGACCAATCCTCCCTCGCAGCCGGCAGCTCCGGATCTTAGGATGAGCTTTACTAATCAGAGCTTCGATAAGCTGAGTGGCACGGGCTGGAAGTGGATCGGAGCCGTCTCACTCTCTGGCTCAGGAGATCCGGCAGCGGCTGTTGCGAATGGTCACGAGGTGCGCCTGAGTACGGGAGCCGGTCTTCCCTTCCCTGGCGGTTCCGCACAGGCGCCGCCCTCTCCCGAAGGTGTGCTCCCAATCGACTTCAACTATGACTTCAACACGGACCTGCTGCTAGCCGGCGAAGGTGGTCTGCGGCTTTTCAGGCAAGATCGGCCGAACGCTTTCACCGACGTCACATCGTCGACAAAGCTGCCAGCAGAGATTGTCCATGCTGCCTACACGGGCGCCTGGGCGTTGGACATAGAGGCTGATGGAGATCTCGATGTCGTGCTCGGTTCGAAGAGCAGCGAACCCCGTATTCTGCGTAACAATGGCGACGCAACCTTTCGTGTGATCCACGCGTTTCCGGAGGTATCCGGCATCCGGCAGTTTGTCTGGGTCGACCTCAATGGAGACGGCAATCCGGATGCCGCGCTGATCGACGGAAGCGGGCGCCTTCGTATCTTTCTCAACCAGAGGTCCGGCAGGTTCCTCGGAACTCGTCTTCCGGATGCTCTTCGAGACGTTCATGCAATCGCGTCTGGCGATGTAGGGAGGAGCAATCTTCTGTCACTCGTCGCCGTACTCGCGGATGGCGCAGTGGTTTCGGTCAACTACCAGCAGGCGAGCGAAACCTGGAAGGTCGATGAGATTGCGCGCCTTCCAAACCCGTCTGCTGTCCTCTCCGGTGACGTTCGTCTCCGCGCGGTGGACCTGGACAATAACGGCGCAGTCGACCTCGTGCTGTTGAACGTCGAGGCGACGCCGAACCGCGCAAGCGGACCTCTCGTTTGGCTGCAGGACGAGGCTGGCCGCTTCGCGCAGCCTTTACAGCCTGTGCCCCTAGCGACATCGTTTGCCCTCGCGGACCTGCAGGGCAAAGGCCGGCTGGACCTGCTCGGGCTGACCGTTGACGGAAGAGCGATCCGGGCTGAGAACCGCGGCACCAAAAACTATCACTGGCAGACCATCCGGCCGCGGGCGCGACAGGCTACCGGTGATCAGCGCATCAACTCCTTCGGTATTGGCGGCGAGATCGAGGTGCGCTCAGGCCTGCTCGTGCAAAAGCAGCCAATCACCGGACCGGAGCTTCACTTCGGCCTGGGCGAGCACACCGGCGCGGATGTGGCTCGGATCGTCTGGCCTAACGGCTCCGTGCGCGCCGAGTTCTCGCTCAAGAGCGATCAGCAGATCGTCACGGAGCAGCGGCTCAAGGGGTCCTGCCCCTTCCTCTTTGCATGGAACGGTCAGCAGATGGGCTTCGTCAAGGACTCTGTTCCTTGGGGATCGGCGATCGGTCTTCGGATCAATGCCCTTGGGACCGCGCGCATCGAAGCAACGGAAGAGTGGTACAAGATCGGTCGAGGCGAACTGCAGGCTCGCGACGGCTTCTATGACCTCCGCATCACGGGCGAACTGTGGGAGTCCTTCTACTATGACCACCTCTCGCTGATGAGCGTCGACCACCCAGCCGGGACGGAGGTCTTCACGGATGAGCGGTTCGACGTTCCGCCGGTCAAGCTCGCGGTCACCGCGGTGGGTCCACCTCAGCCGATTGCTCGCGCAACGGACGACAACGGACAGGATGTAACCAGGACCCTGGCCTCTCTCGATGGGCAGTATCTCGATACCTTCGGTCGTGGGCAGTATCAAGGCGTAACACGAGACCACTTTGTCGAGATCGAGCTCGGAGACAAGGCGCCGTCCAGCGGACCTCTCTGGCTTGTCGCGAAAGGCTGGCTGCACCCCTCCGACTCGTCCATCAACATCGCAATGGCGCAGGGCAAGCAGCAAGCGCCTCACTGGCTGAGCCTCGAGATCCCAGACGGGGCCGGGGGGTGGAAGGTGGCCCGGCCAAACCTCGGCTTTCCCGCAGGGCGCAAGAAGATCTGCCTCATCGACCTCGCGGGAATTTTTAAAGCAGGAGTCCCCAAGAAGCTGCGACTTCGGACCAACCTCGAGATCTACTGGGACTCGATCGAGTGGGCTCAAGGCCTTCCCTCAACCAGGCTGAACGTGACCCGCCTTGACCCCGCCGTGGCGGACCTGCACTACCGCGGCTTCTCCACGATCAACCAGGCGAACCCTTCCTCTCCGGAGATCCCCGACTACGACCGCCTCGCCGGAACCTCTCAACGCTGGCGAGACCTCGCCGGGTACTACACGCGCTTTGGTGACGTCAGAGAGCTTTTGAAAGCCGCCGATGATCGATACGTCATCATGAACGCTGGCGACGAGTTGTCGTTGCGCTTTCCCGTTCCGGCGCCCCCGCCTGTTGGTTGGGTACGGGACTTCGTCATCGCGGGTGATGGCTGGATCAAGGATGGTGACTTCAACTCCAGTCAATCTCAGACCGTGATGCCTTATCCGTACCATGCACAGAAGGTGTACGACAGGCCCCCCGGCAGGCTTGAGGATGACTGGGTCTACCAACATCATGCGCAAGACTGGCAGATTTACCACACACGGTACGTTACGCCGGAACGTTTCCAACACGGCTTGGGGAGTATGGCAGAGCGATGAAGCAGTCAGGAGCAGCACGCGTTGTACTAGGGATCATCTTCCTCGGCCTTCTGGTCACCCCGATCATCATCCGCAGGGCCTCGGCAAAGCGAACCGCCGCAACAACAGGGGCTCTCGATGCAACAGCGTCCATCGCGCGCCACGGATTTCACCTCACGGAGGTCTCGCAACAGGCTGGAATCAACTTCAAGCATCAGGCTCCGGAGCTCGACCCGAAGCTCGCCGGCATCATGCCTCAAATTGCGTCCATGGGTGCCTCGGTCTCCATCGTTGACTTCGATCGCGACGGCTGGCCGGATATCTATGTGACGAACAGCGCGTATGGTACACGGAACGCACTCTACCGCAATCAGCACGACGGCACGTTCCAGGATGTGGCAGGCGCGATGGGCATTGCTGACCTGAACCAGCCGGGAACAGGCGTGTCCATGGCGGCGGTCTGGGGAGACTACGACAACGATGGATACGAGGACCTGTTGCTGATCAAGTGGGGCAGGCCGGAGCTCTTCCACAACGATGGAGGTCGCGGCTTTACTCGGGTGAGCGACACGGCTGGTCTGCCGCCCTGGATTAACGCAAACACGGCAGTCTGGTTCGACTACGACGGCGACGGTCTGCTGGACCTCTTCATCGGGGGTTATTACTCCGAAGACATCGACCTGTGGCACCTGAAGACCACCCGGATCATGCCGGATAGCTTTGAGTACGCCAAGAACGGTGGACGCAAGTATCTGTTCCACAACCTCGGAGATGGCCACTTCGAAGAAGTGAGTGCCAAGTTGGGGATTGACAGCAGGCGGTGGGCTCTCGCATCGTCGGCTGCCGACCTGCGCGGCACTGGCCACCCTGACCTGTTCGTGGCAAACGACTACGGTGTCCCGGAGCTCTACCTCAACGACGGCAAGCGCTTCCACGAGACCGGGGAGCGTACGGGCGTAGGCTTTGCTCCGAAGAGCGGAATGAACGTCGCCTTCGGGGACATCCTCAACCAAGGAAGGTACGCCATCTATGTGTCGAACATCTCCGAGGACGGCGTTCTAATTCAGGGCAATAATCTGTGGATCCCACAAGAAGGCACGCTCGATAAAGAGGTCAAATACCAAAATCTCGCGCGGGACATGGGCGTGGAGCTTGGCGGATGGAGCTTCGGGGCTCAGTTCGGCGATCTCAATAACGACGGAACGATGGACCTGTATCTCACGAACGGCTATGTGTCGCTCGATCGAAAACGAAACTACTGGTACGACTTCGCGAAGGTTGCCGGGGGCAACGCCGCGATCATCGGGGACGCCAAGGATTGGCCCGCGATGGAAGGCCGCAGTCTCTCCGGATACCAGCAGAAGCGCGTCTGGCTCAATGACGGCGCGGGCAGGTTTGTCGACGTCGCCCAAGCAGTTGGCGTCACGGACGTCTTTGACGGGAGGGCGGTAGCTCTGGTTGATCTTTGGAATCGCGGCTCCCTGGACGTTGTGGTTGCGAATCAGCGCGGTCCACTGCTGGTCTACAAGAACACGGTGGATCCAGAGAACCAGTGGGTCGAGTTTGAACTGGAAGGCGCGGCAAGCAACCGAAGCGGCATCGGAGTACAGGTCACGCTGAGTTGGAACGGTCAGCGGCAGATACAACAGGTCTCGGGAGGCAGCGGATTCGCGGCGCAGAACGATCGTCGACTCCACTTCGGCCTTGGCAAAGCCCCACACATTGATCAGGCTACGATTCGCTGGCCCTCTGGTAAACTTCAAATGCTGAACAGCCTTGTTCCTGGGCAGTTGTACCACGTGAAGGAGCCCGCATGAGCCAGCAAATCCTCACTGCTCTCGAAAGGCCTGAGGTCTCGGCTGCCGCTCGTTGGCGAAGGCATTTCACTCTTGAGAATCGTTTCGTTCCACCCATCTTCATCACGGCGATTCTTCTGATAGGCAATCTGTCGTTCGGCATTCTAGAGAGCTACAGAAAGACGCTTCTGGCAATCATCGCGAGCATCCTGACCGAACTCATTCTAGGGCGAATCTTCACGCGTCAGTGGCCTCATCTCGCGAGTGCCTACATCAGCGGCATCAGCGTCGGCATCCTCCTCCGGTCACCTGCGTTCTGGCCCTATGTCCTCTGTAGCATCATCGCGATCTCTTCGAAGTATGTCGTGCGCATTAAGAACCGTCATATCTGGAACCCTTCGAACTTTGGCATCAGCGTCATACTCTTCCTCGCCGCAGAGTCTGTAACCACGCTGAGTATTCAGTGGGGAAACAACCTGTGGGCCATGCTGGTCATCTGGTCCTTGGGAACAGCGATCATCTGGCGCTTACGTCGGTTCCATATATGCGCGGTGTACATCCTCTCATTCGTTGCCTTCGCCTTTCTTCGCACTTGGATAACCGGAAGCCCTTGGCAAGCGGAGATCGCTCCGATCACCGGACCGGAGTACCAACTCTTCATCTTTTTCATGATCACGGACCCCAAGACGACAGTCCGTTCCAAACTCGGCCAAGGCCTCGTAGCGTTCGCTGTCGCTGCTGTGGAGATGATTCTGCGACTAAATCAAAGCATCTACGCTCCGCTGTATGCCTTGTTTCTAGTCGGTCCGATTGCTGTCCTGATCGAGATTTGGTTCAACTCTCGCCACTCTGCCCCCGCCGGGAAAGACGCAGGTGCGGTTCTCGCCACGAATACCGCCGGCGCTTAGTACCTTCAGTCGTGTCACAGGAACTTACCTTTCATGCTCTCTCGTGCCTCCGCTGTTCTGTGTCTGTCTCTTCTTGCCGCGAGCCTGATCTCCGGTTGTCCTCAGCACCACTCAGAGCCCGCGACCCAGCAAGTTGCGCATGCCGACTCCCAGATACAAAGCACCTCTCCTCCGCTTGATGCGAGCGCGAAAGAAACCGAGCATCCACGTCCTTCGGGCCCGATCCATTTTGTCGACGCGACACAGGCTTCGGGCATTCGCTTTCGCCATCACAGCGGCGCGTTTGGGAAGAAGTACCTGCCGGAGACGATGGGGAGCGGGGTGTGTGTCATTGACTACGACAACGATGGTTGGCAGGACATCCTATTCGTCAACTCCATGGACTGGGCCGAGCACAAGGCGGAGAGATCGACCGCCACGCTCTACCACAATAACCATGACGGAACGTTGACTGACGTGACGCGTGCCACGGGGCTGGCGGTTGAGATGTACGGCCTTGGCTGCGCTGTGGGGGACTTAGACAACGACGGCTTCGACGATATCTACATCACGGCGCTGAACGGGAACCACCTGTTTCGGAATCTCGGGACAGGGAGATTTGCGGATGTCACGACGAAGGCCGGCGTGAGTAACCCTGGCTTCTCGACCGGCGCGGTGTGGTTCGACTACGACAATGACGGCAAGCTGGACCTGTTCGTGTCGCACTACGTCGACTGGTCGGTCAGTACGGATCAGACGTGTTCGCTCGATGGGAAGAACAAATCGTACTGCACGCCTGAGGCATACAAGGGCCAGAGTTCGGCGCTGTTCCACAACGTTGGGAATGGACGGTTTGAGGACGTGACGAAGAAGGCGGGGGTCTTCGATCCAAGCAGCAAGTCGCTCGGGATCGTTCTGCTGGACTTCGACGGCGATGGTTGGCTGGACCTGTTCGTGGCGAACGATACGCAGCCGAACAAGCTTTATCGAAATAATCATGATGGGACGTTTACCGAGAGCGCGTTTGCGGCGGGGGTGGCGTTCAGTGAGGCGGGGAAGGCGCGGGCGGGGATGGGAGCGGATGCGGGGGACTTCGACGGGTCCGGAAAGCCTGGGCTGGTGATCGGGAACTTCACCAACGAGAGCATCTCGCTCTACCGGAATGACGGGCTGGGGCTGTTTACGGATAAAGCGATGAGCTCGGGTGTGGCTTCAGCTTCAGCGACTTCGCTCACGTTCAGCACGTTCTTCTTTGACTACGATCTGGATGGGCTGCCGGATATCTTCGCATTGAACGGGCACGTTGCGGATGATGTGAGCGTGGTGCAGCCGACGGTGAGGTATGCGGAGCCGCCGCTGCTGTTTCGCAACCGGGGGGGTGGGCGGTTCGACAATGTGTCGGACCGG
>JAABUQ010001740.1_pt1 | contig 45599 bp, 41 predicted proteins | sample 5560001 | NCBI WGS metagenome assembly JAABUQ01 (sample SAMN10711888, study PRJNA513371) | rock metagenome | isolation source: Antarctica rocks | place: Antarctica: Victoria Land, Finger Mt nord | collected 2015-12-18 | reverse complement strand
CTCCAAATTGGCGCGCGACAGGCTCGAAAGGTTGGGCGGTGTTGCCATGTGCCAAGCGGATCGTACTTGCCCGCGTCAGGGAAGCCCTAAAATGCGGTCAACCCCGGGGTTTTGCCCCGGTTACGCCAAACCTGCTCTAGCTTTTGTTTTTGCGGGTATTTGTTCGGTCAAACGAAGCGGTTTGATCCGAACATGCTCTAGCAGCCGGCCATCTTTCCGGCCTAGTCTCCCCGGCAACAATGCCGGGGAGATGGACATGCTGATCAAACGCCGCCTGATAGGGTCCACCATCGGCGCCGCGTTGGCGGCCTCGGCACTGCCGCACGGCGCTGGCGCGGCGCAGACGCCTGCGTCCGGCCAGGCGCCCAGCTTCTACCGCTACCGCGTCGGCGACATCCAGGTGACGGCGATCCATGATGGGCTGGCCTATCGCGGGCTGGACGGGTTTATCCCGAACGCGCCGCCCGGAGCGGTGCAGCAGGCGCTGGCCGACAGCTTTCTGCCGACCGATAGGTTTCCGATCACGTTCACGACGCTGGTGGTCAACACCGGGGGCAAGCTGGTGCTGATAGACACCGGCAACGGCGACCTGGGCGCGCCGACCAGCGGCACCTGGATGAGCAACTTCCGTGCGGCAGGGTTCGACCCGGGGCAGGTTGACGTGGTGCTGTTCAGCCACTTCCATGCTGACCATATCAACGGGTTCCGGTTGAAGGACGGGACCGGGGTGTTCCCGCGGGCGGAGATCATGGTGCCGGCGGCCGAGTGGGATTTCTGGACCAGCGACGACAAGCGGGCGTCGTCCCCGGATGGGCTGCGGCCGACCTTCGACAACGTGCGCCGGGTGTTCAGCCCGGTTGCCGGGCAGGTCACGCGTTATGGCTGGGATAAGGAGGTGCTGCCGGGGATCACGAGCATCGGGGCGGCTGGGCATACGCCGGGGCACACATGCTTTGCGATCGTGTCGGGCGGGCAGAAGCTGCTGGTGATGTCGGACGTGACCAACAACACCCTGATCTTTGCCCGGCATCCCGACTGGTCCGCCGTGTTCGACCAGGATGCCGCCGGGGCACGGGCCACCCGGCACCGGATGCTGGACATCGCGGCGACGGAGCGGATGCAGGTTTCGTTCTACCATGCGCCGTTCCCGGCGACGGGGCACATCGTCCGCGAGGGCGACGGCTACTCATTGGTGCCGGTGTTTTGGACGCCCGCGACCTGACGATGGCGCTGACCCGGCGGGGCTGCCTATGTTGCGGAGCGGCCGGGCTGGCTGCGGCGTCGTGGCCGGTCCGGGCTGGTGCGGCGGAGCCGGCGGCGGCGGCCTCCCCGGCGCTGATCGCCGACCTGGTGGCGGCCAACCACATCCTGTTCGACCAGGGCGTGGTGGACGGTTTTGGCCATGTCAGCGTCCGGCACGACAAGCAGGCCGACCGCTATTTGCTGTCGCGCAGCATGGCTCCGGCGCTGGTGCAGGCGGCGGACATCATGGAGTTCGAGCTGGACAGCACGCCGGTCGCTGCGGCTGGGCGGACACCCTACCTGGAGCGGTTCATCCACGGCGCGATCTACCGGGCGCGTCCGGACGTGATGGCGGTGGTGCACAGCCACTCCGCGGGGATCATTCCGTTCGGGGTGGCGGGCGGCGCGGCGCTGCGTCCGGTGTTCCACTTGGCGGGGTTCCTGGGGCCGGAGACGCCGGTGTTCGAGATCAGGGACGTGGCCGGGCCGGCGACGGACCTGCTGGTGCGGTCGGATGCGCTGGGGGATGCGCTGGCGCGGACCTTGGGCGGGCATTCGGTGGTGCTGATGCGGGGGCACGGGTCCACGACGGTGGGCGCGGACGTGCGGCAGACGGTGTTCCGGGCGGTCTATGCCGAGGTGAATGCTCGGCTGCAGTCGGATGCGCAGCGGCTGGGGCCGGTGACGTTCCTGACGACCGAGGAGGCGGCGGCGGCGGCGCAGACCGGCAACGGGCTGGTCGGGCGGGCGTGGGAGTTGTGGCGGATGCGGTCGCCCTAGGCCGGCGCGGGCCGGTCCGGGGGCCTGATATTAAACGCAAAGATTTTCGCCTGCGCCGCACCGCCAGCAACCGTCTGCGAGGCGCGTAGCGCCGCGGCGATCCAGGGCGGCCCACACAGTCCTTGCTGCCCCTGGATTGCCACGCCGCAAGGGCGGCTCGCAATGACGGGAATCGTCACGGGTTAGAGGTTTTGGCGCCGGGTATGACGGAGCGGTTTGCCGAACCTATGTGCGCCCTCGCACGACCATGATCCGTATCTTGCGCGATACCACGGGTGGGTTGAACGGCCTGTGCTCGGCATCCCCCAGCACGAGCTGCAGCGTGTGCGTGCCGGTCGGAAGCTCCAGCTCGGTTTCAGTCTGGCCGCGGCCGAAGTGGATGTACCTGTTGTCCGCGGGGATGGGCTGGTCGGGGTCGAGAGGCTCGTTCACGTCTATGAGCAGGTGATGGTGGCCGGAACTCGGCGTGGCGTCGCCAGCGTGGGTGACGCCCATGTTCCGCAAGCCGAACCGGCAATGGAAACCGCCCCGTATGCGCTGCCCGTCCTGCGGTGAGATGATGTAGAGGTAGGCATCCCCAGGGGCTGGCGTCGCAGCGGCAGCCACCCCGGACATGGGCGCGGCAAGCAGGGCGGCAGCCTGTAGCACCGTCCTGCGGCTGACCGGCTTGGATGTTTCCTTCAAGGCCGCGTCATCTCCTGGTTGCGTCCGGTTACTTGGACTGGGCAAGGCGGAGGCCGTGCGTGGGATAGCGGACGGAGGCGTCGTAGGATTGCCGGCTGGCAGGGCGGATTGCACTGGCGTCTTCCATCCATGACCCGCCGCGCAGCACCCGTTCGCGGCAGTTTGGGGCGTCCCACACGGAGCTGTCGCGCGGTGCGCCCTGGTAGGTGCGGTGCCAGCAGTCTGCGACCCATTCGGACGCCCCGCCACCCATGGCGAGAAATCCGAAGGCATTCGGCGGATAGGCGTCAACCCGCGGCGGGTATTGCAGGCTGACCGGCCCGGCGCATCCCTTGCAGCTTACCTTGCCCGGCACGATTGCGTTGCCCCAGGCGTAGCGCGTCTCCGTCCCTGCCCGGGCGGCGTATTCCCACTCCGCCTCGGTGGGGAGCCGGTAGGGCTGCTTGGTGACGCCGGACAGCCAGGCGGCGTAGGCCCTGGCGTCATCCCAGCTCACGTTGGTGACGGGTTCGTCAGGCCTGCCCTTGGACACGGCCGGGCAGGCGTTCGCATCCACGCATTGCTGCCACTCGCTCACCGTCGTCGCATGGGCCGCGAGCAGGAAGGGTGCAACCGTCACGGCGTGGGCTGGCCGCTCCGCCGGGTCGTTGGTGCTGCCCATGCGGAAGGAGCCGCCGGGAAGCTCGACCATGCTTGGGGCGGCGGCGGCGGCAGGCGACGTTGCGGCACGGGCGGGTGCGGACGTCGGCGCGGACTCGACGCTGGCTGTGGCCTGGGTCGGCGGCGTGGCGGTGGGCACCTGCGGCAGCCCATTAGGACCGGCCCGCGGCACGAGGACAGGAGCAAGCGGTGCAGCGGTCTGGTCGGTTAGCGTTGGGACGGCAGTACCTGATCCCGTGGGACCAGAGGGAACCGCGGGCAGCGTCGCCGTGCCGGTGCCGGGTGCCGGCGTCACCGGACCCGGCACCGGCACCTGCGGAAGAGCGGCGACATCAGGTTTCGGAACGGCAGCGGTGCCGGGGGTCGCGGGTGGCTGGGCACCAGGGGCTGCGCCTGCCTGGGATTGCGGGGTGGCCGAGGCTGGCTGATGTGCAGGCTCCGCCGTGTGGGTCCAGAGCTTTTGGCTGAACAGCAGGGTGGCGGCGACGACGCCGGCTGCGCCCACCATGCTGATCCATGCCAGCGGGCGGGCACGGCGGCGGGCGGAAGGCATGGCTGTTGCGCGGGGGCCCGCACCCAGCATTCCCGAACCCGTCGTTCCAGCACCCGTCGTTCCAGCACCCGTCGTTCCAGCACCCGTCGTTCCAGCACCCGTCGTTCCAGCACCCGTCGTTCCAGCACGGGGCGAGGCCGGGATGGGCGCGCCAGGCTCGGCGATCAGCGATGCCGCCTTGGTTTCCCGCATCGTGGCGTAAACCAGCAGCGAGCAGAAGATCAGCGCGGTGATGTAGAGGAAGAACCAGCTTTCGTGCCCCTGGTTCTTGAACCACAACGCCACAACGGGCGCGGAGCCGCCGAACACCGATGCCGCGACCGCGTAGGGCAGTCCTACGCCCAAGGCGCGCACCCCGGCTGGGAACAGCTCCGCCTTTACCACCGCGTTGATGGAGGTGTAGCCGGACACGATGGCCAGCCCGGTCATCAGCAGCAGGGTGACGGTCAGCACGTCCCGCGTCGCCGCCATCTTCGTCATGATGAAGTAGGTGCACAGTGTCCCCATCAGGCCAAACCACAGCAGCACGGGCTTGCGGCCGATGTGGTCGGATAGGGCGCCCAGCACCGGCTGCAGTGCTGCGAAGAAGAACAGGGTGCCGAACGACACCAGGGTCGCGTCCTCACGCGACAGATGCACGGTGTTGGTCAGGAAGGTCGGCATGTAGGTGCTGAAGGTGTAGAAGGCCGCAGTGCCGCCCATCGTCAGGCCGAATACCAAGAATAGCTCGCGCGGGTGGCGGAACACTTCGCGGAGCGGGCTTTCCGTGCGGGTGCGGGCGGCGCGGGCGAAGTCCTCGGTCTCGAGCATGTTGCGGCGGAGATACAGGCCATAAACCGCCAGCAGCGCGCCGATGACGAAGGGCACGCGCCAGCCCCATGCCTCCAGTTGGGCGCCGGTCAGCCGCTGCTGCATGACGATCAGCAGCAGGGAGGCCAGCACCTGGCCGCCGATCAGGGTGACATACTGGAACGAGGTATAGAACCCGCGGCGCCGGCTGAGTGAGATTTCCGATAGATAGGTGGCGGAGGCTGCATACTCGCCGCCTAGGGACAGGCCTTGGATCAGCCGGGCCACGAGCAGCAGCACCGGCGCTGCGACGCCGATCTGGCCGTAGGTCGGGATCACGGCGATCATCAGCGATGCCGCGCACATCAGCATCACCGACAGGGTCAGCGCGCTACGGCGGCCGCGCGTGTCGGCGTAGTATCCCAGCAGGATGCCGCCGACTGGGCGGATTAGGAAGCCGATGGCGTAGATGCCGTAGATGTCCAGGAACTGCACCGTGGGGTCGGTGCTGCTGCTGAACTGCTTGGCAAAGTAGATCGAGAACGAGTTGAAAATATAGAAGTCGTACCACTCGATCAGGTTGCCGACGGAGCCGCTGAAGATGCTCCGCAGACGCCGGGCTACGACGCCCGCGCCCTCCTCGCCGGCAGCGCCGGCAACCCTTTGGTCCACGAACTACCCCATATTAAGCTGTTATGGATTGGTAGCCTGCAATTCCCGCGAGATCAACGATTTGGCTGACGGATGCGCCCATCGGGATGATCTGCGCCGGGTGGGTCAGGCCGAGCAGAACAGGCCCGATCGTGCTGGTTGCACCCAGGCGCGGCGCTAGGCGGGAGGCGATGTGGGCGGCGTGCAAGCCGGGCATCACCAGCAGGTTTGCGTTCCCGGTCAGACGGCAGAACGGATAGAGCGCGCGGATCGCCGGGTCCAATGCGACCTCCGGGCTCATGTCGCCGTCGTATTCGAAGTCCACGCCGCGGCGGTCCAGGATCGCCACGGCCTCGCGGATGCCCTGCACCGTGCTGTGCATCGGGTTGCCGAAAGTCGAGTGCGAGAGGAGCGCCACCCGCGGCTCGTGGCCGAGGTGGCGGGCGGCGGCCGCGGCGCCGACGGCGATGTCGGCCAGTTGCTGCGCCGTAGGGCGCTCGTGGATCAGGGTGTCGGCGATCATGATCGCGCCGTGCTGGCCGAGCAGCAGGGTGAGGCCGAAGCTGACCTTGCCTTGTATGGGGTCCATGACGTGGCCGATGTCGTCCAGGCAGACCGCCGCGGACCGGGTCAGGCCGGTCAGCATCGCGTCGGCATCGCCGGCGGCCACCATGCAGGCGGCGAAGATGTTGCGGTCCTGGTTCACCATGCGTTGGCAGTCTCGCTCCAGCATCCCCTCGCGCTGCTTCCGGGCATACAGGAACTGGGTGTATTCCGCGTTCTTGTGGGACAGGCGGGCGTTGTGGATCTCGATCCCGTCGAGCGAGCCCAGGCCCAGCCCGGCCAGCGTCGTACGCACCCGGTCCTCGCGCCCGACCAGCACCGGGGTGCCATAGCCGGCGTTGCGGAAGGCGACGGCGGCGCGCACGACCTTTTCCTCCTCGCCCTCGGCGAACACAACCCGACGGGGGTTGGCGCGCACCTGCTCCATGATCGCGTCGAGCGCGTTGGCGGTGGGGTCGAGGCGGCCCGACAGCACGCGGGAGTACTTCCGCAGGTCGGTCATCGGCTTCTTGGCGACGCCGCTTTCCATGGCGGCGCGCGCCACTGCCGGGGGGATGCGGCTGATGAGGCGGGGGTCGAAGGCGTTGGGGATGATGTATTCCGGGCCGAAGTTCAGCCGCTTGCCGCCGGCGGAGGCGTTGTGGACCTCGTCAGGGACGTCCTCGCGCGCCAGGGCGGCCAGGGCCTCGGCGGCGGCGACCTTCATCGCGTCGTTGATCGTGCTGGCCCGTACGTCCAACGCGCCGCGGAAGATGTAGGGGAAGCCCAGCACGTTGTTGACCTGGTTCGGGTAGTCGCTGCGCCCGGTGGCGATGATGGCGTGCGGGCTGACGGCGCGCGCCTCCTCCGGGGTGATCTCCGGGTCGGGGTTGGCCATCGCGAAGATGATCGGCTTGTCCGCCATGCTGCGGACCATGTCCTGCGTCAGCGCGCCGCGCACCGACAGGCCGAAGAACACGTCGGCCCCGGCCACGGCATCGGCCAGCGTGCGGGCGTCGGTGACGACGGCGTGGCCGGACTTCCATTGGTTCATGCCGGCGGTGCGGCCCTGATAGACCACGCCCTTGGTGTCGCACAGGATGACGTGCTCGGGCCGCATGCCCATCGCCTTCAGCAGCTCGACGCAGGCGATGGCGGCGGCGCCGGCGCCGTTCACCACCAGCTTGGTGTCGGCCAGGGTGCGTCCCGTGAGGTGGCAGGCGTTGATGAGGCCCGCCGCCGCGACGATGGCGGTGCCGTGCTGGTCGTCGTGGAACACCGGGATGTCCATCAGCTCGCGCAGCCGCTGCTCGATGACGAAGCACTCGGGCGCCTTGATGTCCTCCAGGTTGATGCCGCCGAAGCCGGTGCCGAGATAGCGGACGCAGTTCACGAACTCGTCCACGTTCTCCGTGGAGATTTCCAGGTCTATGCCGTCCAGGTCGGCGAAGCGCTTGAACAGCGCGACCTTGCCCTCCATGACGGGCTTGCTGGCGAGCGCGCCCAGGTTGCCCAGGCCGAGCACGGCGGTGCCGTTGCTGACGACGGCAACCATGTTACCCTTGGTGGTGTAGTCGTAGGCGAGCGCCGGGTCGCGCTGGATGTGCAGGCAGGGTTCGGCGACGCCCGGCGAGTAGGCCATGCTCAGGTCACGCGCCGTGACGAGCGGCTTGCTGATGCGGGTTTCCAGCTTGCCCGGGCGGCCGGACGAGTGGAGCGCCAGCGCCTCTTCGGCTGAAACGCGGGAGGTGCGGGGCTGGCCCTCGCTTGGGGTGCTCGTGCTCGGGGTGATGGTGCCGTCGGCCATTGGGGCGTTTCCTGTGTTTCTCGGTTGCGTCCTGCATACGCCAGGGGCGCAGGCGGCGTAACCCAGCCGCTTCGCAGTTGCGGCATGACGCGATACTGTAGCGCGATGGACCTTCCCAGCGCAGGCGCATCCCCGCCTTCCGCCCCTGCCGCCGAGGGCGCGTCCCCGGCCATCGCGCAGTGGTTCGCGCTCAAGGCTGAGAACCCCGACGCGCTGCTGTTCCTGCGCATGGGGGATTTTTATGAGCTGTTCTTCGCCGATGCGGAGGCGGCAGCCGGGGCATTGGATATCGCGCTGACCAAGCGTGGGGAGCACAACGGGGTCGCGATCCCGATGTGCGGCGTGCCGGTGCATGCCGCCGACGCCTACCTGTCGCGGCTGATACGCCGGGGATACCGCGTTGCGGTCGCCGAGCAGATGGAGCCGGCGAAGGGGCGGACCGGCAAGGGTCCGCTCCGGCGCGCGGTGGTAAGGCTGGTGACGCCGGGGACGCTGACGGAGGACAGCCTGCTGGAGCCGCACCGGCCCAACCTGCTGCTCGCGCTGGCCCGCGTCGGCGCGGCGCTGGGCGCGGCGTGGCTGGATGTGTCCACCGGGCTGTTCGAGACGGAGGCACTGGCGCCTGCCGGGCTGCCCGCCCTGCTGGGCCGGCTGGAACCAGCGGAGATCTTGGCGCCGGATCACCTGCCGTTGGGCGACTGGTCCAGCCGACGCGGCCCTGACACCCCTGCGCCTGCACCGGCCGCAGCATCGCGTCAGGTCGCTGCGGCGTTCGGCGCGGCCAGCCTGGACGCCTTCGGCACCTACTCCGACGCGGAGGCCGTCGCGGCCGCGGTTGCGTTGGCCTATGTGCAGGCGGCCGGCGCCGGGACCATGCCGCGCCTGTCCCGGCCGCAGCCGGCGGGGCTGGCCGGGCAGATGATGCTGGACGCTGCCACCCGCGCCAGCCTGGAAATCACCCGCGCCCGGGATGGCGGCACAGCGCACACCCTGCTGTCCGCGGTCAGCCGGACGCTGACGGCGCCGGGCGCACGGCTGCTGGCGGCCTGGCTGGGCGGTCCGCTGCTGGATACCGCCGCCATTGCACGCCGGCAGGATGGCTGGTGCTGGCTGCTGGCCCAGGACGCGGCATTGGCGGCGCTCCGTATGGCGCTACGCGGCGTGCCGGATCTGGCGCGCGCCCTGGGCCGCTTGTCCTCTGGCCGCGGCGCGCCGCGTGACATGACCGCTATCGCAGTCGGCCTGTCCAGCGCAACGGAGGCGGCGGCGGCGCTAGACGGCGCACCGTGGGGCCTGGCGGCGCTGCGGGTGGACCCGGCGGTGGCGGACCTGCTCGGCCGCGCGCTGGCCGCCGCGCCGCCGGCACGGCTGGAGGACGGCGGGGTGATCGCCCCCGGCTTCGATGGGGAGCTGGACGCGCAGCGGGCGCTGCGGGACGACAGCCGCCGGGTGGTGTCGGGTCTGACGCTGGACCTGGCGCAACGGTATGGCGTGGCCTCGCTCAAGATCAGGCACCACCAGCAGTTGGGCTATGTGATCGAGGCGCCGGCCGCCGCCGTCGAGAAGCTGCGGGCGCATCCGGAGCTGACGATGCGCCAGGCGATGACCAACGGCGCGCGGTTCGTGAACGCGGAGCTGGCGGACCTGGACCAGCGCATCAGCCGGGCCGCCGACGCCGCGGCGGCGCGGGAGCGGCTGGTGTGGGACAGCCTAGTTGGGACGGTGCTGTCCCATGCCGATGCCTTGGCGGCCTGCGCTGTGGCGCTTGCGCGCCTGGACGTGCTGCAATCCTGCGCGCGGCTGGCCGAGGGCGGGCGATGGTGCCGTCCGCATGTGACGGACGATGACGCATTCTGCATACGCGCGGGCCGTCATCCCGTCGTGGAAGGCGCGCTGGATGGCGCTGCTGCGTTCGTCCCGAACGACTGCGACCTTTCGCCGGGCCGCCGGGTGCTGCTGCTGACCGGCCCGAACATGGCGGGGAAAAGCACCTACCTGCGGCAGAATGCGCTGATCGCCATACTCGCCCAGGCCGGGCTGCCGGTGCCTGCCGAGGCGGCGGATATCGGGGTCGTGGACCAGGTGTTCAGCCGGGTGGGCGCGGCGGACGACCTGGCGCGCGGGCGCAGCACCTTCATGGTGGAAATGACGGAAACCGCTGCCATCCTGCACGGGGCCGGGCCACGCTCCCTGGTGATCGTGGACGAGATCGGGCGCGGCACCAGCACCCTGGACGGACTGGCCATCGCATGGGCGGTATTGGAGGCGCTGCATGGGCTGGTACGTTGCCGTACGGTGTTCGCAACCCATTTCCATGAGTTGGCGGGGCTGGCCGAGCAGCTGCCCCGTTTGCGCCCGCACACCATGCGGGTCAAGGAGTGGAGGGGCGGGGTGGTGTTCCTGCATGAGGTCGCGGAAGGGGCAGCGGGGCGGAGCTGGGGCGTGCACGTCGCACAGTTGGCCGGCGTGCCGCCCGCCACCGTCAAGCGCGCTGCCGCCCTGCTGGCGCATTTGGAGCGCAGCGGCCACGGGGTGCCGCCGCCGCTGCCCCTGTTCGCCGCAGCGCCGCAGCCGGAGGTCACTGCGCCCCTGGCAGGCGCAGCGGACACTGTGCCTTCGGCAGCCGCAGCGGCGGATGAGGTCCGCGAAGCCCTGCTGGCCGCCGACCCCGACCGGCTCAGCCCGCGGGAGGCTTTGGAACTGATATATCACTTGAAGGCACTCGCGGCTGTCATGCCGCCGCAACCCGGATTAGCATCGCCGTAATGCTCAGCCCCCTGCCCCTGCCCGACCAGCCCGACGACGCCATGGCTATCCTGGCGTCCTCGCTGGACGCCCTGTCCGAGACCGGGCAGCCCCCGCCGCGCGATGCGGTGCTGGGGGTGTTCCGGCGTTACCTGACCCGGCTACAGCATCACGTGCAGCAGGGGTTCGAGGAGGGAGGCATGAGCGGCCTGCAGGCCGGCCGCCTGCTGGGGCGCCTGACGGACGGCGTCATCCTAGCGCTGTATAACTATGCCCGCGCCCATGTCGCCGACGTCGAGGCCGCGACGGCGCAGGAGCCGATGGCGGTTGCCGCCACCGGCGGCTACGGCCGGGGCGTGCTGGCGCCGTTCAGCGACATAGACCTGCTGTTCATCACTGCCGACACGCCGGGGCCGCGCAGCTTCGCCGCCGTCGAGTTCATGCTTTATTTCTTGTGGGACCTTGGACTCAAGGTCGGCCATGCGACCCGCTCGATCAACGAGTGCATCGCCGAGGCTGGGCGGGACCTGACGGTGCGGACCAGCATGATTGACGCGCGCCTGCTGGCCGGCGACCCCGCGCTGTTCGGGCTGTTCGAGAACCGTTTCCTGCTGTTCTGCAACGAGGCCGGCGGCGGCAGCTTCATTGCCGCAAAGCAGGCCGAGCGCGACATGCGCCATCACCGTTACGGCGAGACGCCGTTCCTGGTCGAGCCCAACATCAAGGAAGGCCGCGGCGGCCTGCGCGACCTGCAGACACTGTACTGGATGAGCCGCTATGTGTTCGGGACGCAGGTGATGGGGGAGCTGGTCGGTCCGGAGTCGCCCGGCGGCGGCATCTTGACCGATGGGGAAGCCAAGCACACCCGCCGGTCCTGGGAGTTCCTGTGGACCGTGCGCTTCCACCTGCACTACGTCGCCGGGCGTGCTGAGGACCGGCTGACGTTCGACCTGCAGCCCGTCGTCGGCGCCCGGATGGGCTACACCCGGCATGGCCGCCAGGACGGGGTCGAGCGCTTCATGCGCCACTATTTCCTGACGGCGCGCGAGATCACCCGCATCACCGCGGTGCTGGAGCCGGCCATCGTGCGGGCTGCCCTTGGCCCCCCTGCCCTTGCTGGGGATGCCGGGGATGCGGCGCTGCGCGACGAGGGCTTCATGCTGGCGGACGGCAAGCTGCTGTGTATGCCGGGCAATGACTTCGGGCGGTTCCCGCTGGCGATCCTCCGGATCCTGCAGGTCGCACGCGAGCGCGGGCTGGAGCTGCATCCCCTGGCGATACGCGCCCTGATCCGGCACGAACGCGGCGGCGTCCTGCTGCGCGGCGACCCGGCGGCTGGCGAGATGTTCCTCGACCTGCTCAGCGGACGCGACGGCGAGCACGGCCGGTCCGACGGCGCCCGCTGGATCGGGCTGCTGAACGAGACGGGGTTCTTGGGCCGCTACATCCCGGACTGGGCGCGCATCGTCGGCCAGATGCAGTTCGACACCTACCACGTGTTCACGGTGGACGAGCACACCATTGAGGCCATACGCGTGCTGAACAGGCTGGAGCGCGGGGAGCTGGCTGATATCGCGCCGCTCGCGTCCGGCCTGGTCGAGGACCTGCAATCCCGGCGGGCGCTGTATGCCGCGACCCTGCTGCACGACATTGCCAAGGGCCGGGGCGGCGACCATTCCGAGCTGGGCGCGGAGCTTGCGGCCAGCATCGGCCCGATCATCGGGCTGTCCATTGAAGAGACGGAAACCGTGAGCTGGCTGGTGCTGCATCACCTGCTGCTCAGCCAGACCGCGTTCAAGCGGGACATAGACGACCCCAAGACGATCATGGACCTGGCCGACACCATCCAGTCGCCGGAACGGCTCAAGCTGCTGCTGATGCTGACGGTGGCAGACATGCGCGCGGTCAGCGCCAAGGTATGGAACGGCTGGAAGGCGACCCTGCTGCGGGAGCTGTATTCCCGGGTTGCAGATGTGCTGGCCGGCGGCTTGGCCAGCACGGAACGGGACGTGCGCGTGGCGCGGGCCAAGGAAGTGGTGGCCGAGCAACTGGCGGACTGGACGGAGGCCGACCGGAACTTCTTCCTCGGCCTAGGCTACCCTGGCTATTGGCTCAGCTTCGACCCGGAGACCCACATCCGTCATGCGCGGCTGATCCGGGACGCCGAGGCGCGTCATGCTCCGTTGACGGTGGATACCCAGCCGCTGCCGTCCCGCGCGGTGACAGAGGTGACGGTCTATACCGCCGACCACGCCGGGCTGTTCAGCCGGATCGCCGGGGCGCTGGCGGTGGCGGGCGCGAGCATCGTGGATGCGCGCATCCATACGCTGACCAACGGCAGCGCGCTGGACACGTTCTGGATCCAGGACACTGCCGGCGGTGCGTTCGAGGCGCCGCACCGGCTTGCCCGGCTGCACGTGCTGATTGACCAGGCGCTGTCCGGACGGCTGGGGCTGGCAGGGGAGATCAGCCGGGCGTCGCGCAGCGTGCTCGGCAGCCGGATGCGGGCGATCCATGTGCCGCCGCGGGTGGTCGTGGACAACCGCGCCAGCCACACCCACACCGTGCTGGAGGTCAACGGGCGCGACCGCCCGGGGCTGCTGCATGACGTGACGGCGGCGATCAGCGAGCAGGGGCTGCAGATCGCGTCCGCGCACGTTACCACCTACGGCGTTCGGGCGGTGGACGTGTTCTATGTCAAGGACGTGTTCGGCCTGAAGGTGGAGAACGAGCGGAAGCTGGCCGCGCTGCGCCAGGCACTGCTGGCGGCGCTGCAGATGCCGGAGGAGGGTGCTCCGGAGCCGGCGCCCAGCGCCCGGCGCCGACGGGACGCCGCATAGGGAACTGCCGGTTTCCGCCGATGACAAGGGATGGGAAGCGCGAGTTTAGTGAAAGTTGACAAGCAGCACGGGAAGCCGATCCGCTTTTTGTGCGTTGCTTCATCATGACGTTCCACTTCGCGCCTGACCCCGACCTGCGCCAGCAGTTGTCCGGCTCCCGATCTGATGCCACGAGCCGCAGCCAAGCCCATAGGCTGCTGCGGCTGCTGCCGTTGCTGTTGCCAGTGGGCCTGATGGCCTGGCGGCATGGCGGGCGGCTGCGGCAGGCGTTGAACCGGTCTGCCTGTGCGCTGCATGACGCCGAGGAGCGGTTCCACACCCTGCTGAACCAGGCGCCGGTCGGGATCTGCCAGACCAGCTTGTCGGGATGCTTCCTGCTGGCGAACCACCAGTATTGCTCCCTGCTCGGCCGGGAGATGGACACGCTCCGAACCATGCGGATGCATGATCTGACCCACCTGGAGGACCGTGACCGGCACCGGGCCGGCCAGGCGCGGATGCTTGCGACCGGGGAGCCATTCGTGATCGAGAAGCGGCTGGTCCGGCCGGACGACAGCGACGTGTGGGTGATCAGCCACATGAGCGTGACGCATGATGCGCAGGGGCGTCCGCAGCACATCATCGCTGCCGTTCAGGACATCAGCCACCGCCGTGCTGCGGAGGCGGCGCTCCATGCGATGAACGCGACGCTGGAGCAGCGGGTGGCGGACGCGGTGGCGGAGCGTACCCGGGTCGAGGAGAGCCTGCGCCAGTCGCAGCGGATGGAGGCGCTGGGGCAGTTGGCCGGTGGGGTCGCGCACGATTTCAACAACGTCCTGCAAGCCATTGCAGGGGGCGCGCGGTTGATCCAGCGGCGTCCTGACAACCCGGACTCGGTGCGCCGCCTGGCTGGCCTAGTGGTGGATGCGGCCGACCGCGGCGCGTCGGTCACGCGCCGGCTGCTTAGTTTTGCCCGGCGCGGGTCGTTGCAGCCGGGGCCGGTGGACGCGTCGCCGCTGCTGGAGGACCTGCGTGAGATGCTGGCCCGCACCCTGGGGTCGGGCATTACGGTCCAGGCCAGTGCCGAGGCGGAGCTGCCACCCATGATGGCCGATAAGGGGGGGCTGGAAACGGTGCTGGTCAACCTGGCCACGAACGCGCGTGACGCGATGCTGGACGAGGCGGGATTGCTGGGCGCCGGCCCGAACCGGGTCAGCCTGCGTGCCGCCCGGGACGACGACGCCCCGGGACTGGCGCCGGGCTGCTATATCCGGCTGGAGGTGGCGGATACCGGTCCGGGCATGGATGGCGACACGTTGGCCCATGCGGCCGAGCCGTTCTTTACCACCAAGCCGCGCGGCCGTGGCACCGGGTTGGGCCTGTCAGTTGCGCGCGGCTTCGCGGAACAGTCGGGTGGCCTGCTCACCATACAGAGTGTTTCCGGCGAGAGCACGACCGTGCGGATCTGGCTTCCGGCCATCGCTGCGGCGGCGGCGCCGGCCCGGCCGGATGTGCGGCCGGTGGTCGTGCTGGTGGACGACGATGCGGAGGTGCGGGACATCCTGGCGGATACCCTGTCGTCCCAGGGCTGCCGGGTGTCCGGGTATGCCGATGCTGCCTCGGCGCTGGCGCGGATCGCCGATGATGCACCCGACTTGCTGATCAGCGACCTGTCCATGCCGGGCACGGACGGCATGACGCTGATCCGCCAGGCACGGCTGCTGCGGCCGGGCTTGGCGGCGATCTTGCTGACCGGGCATTCCGGCCCGGAACTGGAGACGGCGGTTGCGAAGCTCGCCGGCGGTCCCGTGATCCTGGTTCAGAAGCCGGTGCAGGGTGGGGCCTTGGCTGCCCAGATCAGTGCGTTGCTGCCAAGCGGGGTTCGCCTCAACGCTTGACTCTGTCCGACTGTTCAGAACAAATTAAGAACATCAGGACTCGTCCATGCAGGGCAGGTCTTCCCAGGCGGAAGAGGTTCTTATTATGTACTCATACACGGCGCAATGGTCCCGGTTGGACGCGGCTGATCTGCTTCAGGCGGAAGGGACGGTTCACTTCATCGCGAGGGCGCGGACGGTGGCTCGGATCGCAGGGCGTGTGGCGGCGGCTGTGGGCTTTGCCGGGGTGATGTGGCTGCTGTTGGCCGGACCTGGCTTCTTGGATGGGCGGAGCAGCACGGCGGATCACCCGGCGCAGCAGGTCGCGGCGCTGAAGGCTGGGCGGTAGCTTAGGCTTCGCGGTAGTTTAGCAGGATCGCGCCCACGAGCACGAAGCAAACGGGCCAGACCCAACCGGCCCAACGCCGGACTGGACCGTCGGCGCGTAGCTCCAGCCAGCGCGACCAGCCTGCGGCAATGCCGGCCAGGGCCAGCGGCGTGTGGGACAGCTCGATCAGCAGTTGGTCCTTGACGTTGGCAATGGCGTGGCTGTGCGTCAGCAACAACGCCCCGCCTAGCGCCGTCAGCAACGGGAACACCAGCGCCGCCCGTGGGTCGCGCAGGCGACCGGTGCGGACGCCCCATTCGAACAGCGCGAAGGCGACGATCAGCAGCACGAACAGGCGGTGCTGCAGCACCTCCACGTCGCGCAGGCTTTCCCAGAAGCCGATCTCGCCGAGCGGCCAGACCTCCGGATCGCTGCGCAGGAACAGGAATACGGCCAGGCCGAGCAGCGCGAGCGGCCAGTGCCTCGCCCAGCGCACCCCGGCGCGGTGCAGCAGCCCGAGCACGCCGATCAGCGTCACGAACATGCCGGACCAGTGGTGGTTGTACTCGCTCCAGGCGACGTCGGCGGCGTTGCGCACCGGTAGGTCGCCAGAGCCGGGCACGAATGCCGGGGGCGGGGCGGCCTTCTTTTGTGCGGCCTCGGCATCCAGTTGCGCCTGCAGCGCCGGGAGCGCGAGCTTGTCATGGTCCGGGGAGGCTAGGCTCGGCAGTTCCGGCGTGTTGCGCTCGGCGATCTCTGCCCAGACGACCCGGTCCTGCCTGAGGTCCACCGCGGGGGGCACCGAGGTCAGCGATGCCGCGGCGAAGAAGATGCTGCAGCCGATGCCGATCTCCACCTCGGCGAAACGCCGCATACGCAGGACGGAGGCGCCGGGGTCGCGCCGCAGCCGCTCGACGACCAGGAAGTTGCCGAGGCCCAGCAGGAGCAGCGCGCCGAACATCGCCGCCTTGGCGGTGACCATCACGCCGTAAGCGGTGCCATAGACCCCGCTCCAGGCACCGACATACAGCAGGCTGAAGACGGTTGCCGACGCGAGGATGCAGCCGACGCCGACCATGCTCATGCGGCTGAACCGGGCGCCTACCCGGCGGAATGCGGCGCCGTCGTGCAGCCGGCCCAGCGCCATCAGGAAGCAGGGGATGCCGCCGATCCAGATGGCCGCGCCCAGGATGTGCAGCGCGCTGGCCGCGAACAGCAGGCCCCCGTCCTGGAGGCGTGCGACGGAGTGGGTCGTCAGCGTCGCCGCAACGACCGTCACGGCGACCAGGCCCAGCAGCGGGGCGGCCGGCACCGGGCGGCGGGCGAACATGCACGTGGCCAGCGCCAACGCCGCCGCCATCTTCACTAGGCCGGCGACGGCGAAGTTTGCGCCGATCACCCCTTGCAGCGGCAATTCGAGGGTGTCCATCAGCACGGCGGACTGCATGGCGACGGTTAGGGCTTCGCACAGGACCAGCGCCAGGGCGCTCCAGCCGGCGATGACGGCGGTGCGGCGCGACAGGCCGGCGCCGTCGGGGAGCGACGCCTGGAACGGCCGGGCCAGGAACAACAGGAACAGCACCCCGCCCAGCGCCATGCTCTGCGCCACGATGGTGACGCCGTGCAGGACGATGGACAGGTAGCCGAACAGGTCAACGAGGAGGCTCAAGCTAGGGCGCCCTCACCTGGAACGGCACGTCGCCGCGGGTGATGTGCCCGTCCACCGCCAGCACCTGCCAGCGCAGCACGTAGTCGCCGGGCTGCAGGTTCACCTGCGCCTCAAGCACGTCGTCGGCGCCGGCGGGCGCCACGCTCAGCACCTGCTCCCGTCCGCCGGTCCGCAGCGCCAGGCGGGAGCGTCCGTGGTCCACGCGGCTGTTAAATCGTAGGACGATGTTCGCCGTCCCTGGCGCGGCGGCTCCGCGCGCGGCAGGCTGGCTGTCGAGCAGGATGGCGTGGGCATGGGCGGTGCTGGGCAGCAGCAGGCCGGGCATGAGCAGGAGCGGCAATAGAAGGAGGCGCAAGCGAAGGTCCTCGAAAGGGGCGCGGGCATCTAGCGCGCAGCCGCCGGGCTGTCCATGATCGCGCCCGCATGAGCAGACCCCCGCCCGGCGCCCGCGCCGACTACCGCAGCTTCGTCCCTGTCACCACCCGCTGGGGGGATAACGACGTGTTCGGCCACGTGAACAATGCCGTTTACTACGGCTACATAGATACCGCCGTCACCACGCTGATGCTGCACGCCGGCGTGCTGAACTGGACGGGATCGCCGCACATCGTGATGGTCGCCCAGGGCGGATGCCGTTTTCATTCCGAGGTGGGCTTTCCCGACCAGGTCCAGGCCGGGGTGCGGATCGCGCGGCTGGGCGGCAGCTCGATCCGGCACGAGGTCGGGATATTCCGGGGCGATGAGGACACGGCCTCTGCCGAGGGGTTCATCGTCCATGTCTGCGTGGACAGCGCCACCCGGCGTCCGGCGCCGCTGCCGGACGAGTGGCGCCGCGCACTGCAACCGCTTGTGATTGAGGGATAAGGTATGGACATGGGTTTGCAGGGGCGCACCGCCCTGGTTTGTGCGGCCAGCAAGGGCCTGGGCCGGGCCTGCGCGATGGCTCTGGCGCGGGAGGGGGTGGCCGTCACCATCACCGCGCGCACGCCAGGTCCGCTGCACCAGGCGGCGGCGGAGATACAGGCTGCCACCGGCGTGGAGGTTACGGCGGTCGCGGGCGACATCACGACGGAAGAGGGCCGGGCTGCCGCGCTTGCCGCCTGCCCGGCGCCGGACATCCTGGTGAACAACGCCGGCGGGCCGCCGCCCGGGGATTTCCGGAACTGGGAACGGGATGACTGGATCAAGGCGCTGGATGCCAACATGCTGACGCCTATCGCGCTGATCCGCGCCGTCGTGGACGGGATGACGTCCCGCCGGTTCGGCCGGATCGTGAACATCACCAGCGCCAGCGTGAAGTCGCCGATCGCGACGCTGGGGATGAGCAACGGGGCGCGGGCGGGGCTGACTGGCTTCGTGGCCGGGCTGGCGCGGCAGGTGGCGCAGCATAACGTGACGATCAACAACCTGCTGCCTGGCCCCTTCCTGACCGACCGCCTGCGGACCACCACGCAGGCGCTGGCGGCGAAGTCCGGACGCACCGTGGAGGAGGAGATCGCAGTGCGCGCCAAGCAGTCCCCGGCCAACCGGGTCGGCGACCCGGCGGAGTTCGGCGACGCCTGCGTGTTCCTGTGTGCCGCGCAGAGCGGGTTCATCGTCGGGCAGAACCTGCTGCTGGACGGTGGGGCGTTCAATGCGACTATGGGGTAGGATGGAGCTGGCGTGAGGAAGGCTGGGGGAGCCGATGCTCGGGGTGTTTGGGAGAGTCCTGGCCTGGTTGCTCCCTCTCCCTCAAGGTGAGGGTTGGGGTGAGGGGGGCTTGCGGTGCGGCACTCGCCAAAGCAGAAAGTGTGGCGGCGCTGCACAGGTGGTGCCCCGCTCCGCAGGCAAGACCCCCTCACCCCGACCCTCTCCCGGAGGGAGAGGGAGAAGCGGCGTCCTCTTGGTCCTGCTTGCCCTTCCCCTCTCGGCCTATGCCCAGAAGTCTGAGGATACGCTGCGCATTGCCTGGCGCGATGCGGTTCCGGACGTGGATCCCTATCGCAATACCCTGCGTACTGGCCTGGTCCTGGCGCATCATGCCTGGGACACCCTGATCTACCGCGATCCCGAGACGCTGCAGCTCAAGCCGCTGCTCGCAACCACCTGGCGCTACCTGGACCCCTTGACCCTGGAGTTCGAGCTGCGGCCCGGCGTCACGTTCCATGACGGCAGCCCGTTCACGGCCGACGACGTCGTCTATACCGTGCAGGCCGTCCTGCAGGAGGCTGTGGCGGTGCCCAGCAACTACAGCTTCCTGGCCGGGGCGGAGCGGGTGGACGACCTGCACGTGCGGATCAAGCTGAAGCAGGTGTTCCCCGCCGCGCTGGAATACCTGGCGATGGTGCTGCCGATCCTGCCGCACGCGTACCGGGAGCGGGTCGGCACCGGCTTCTCGACCGCGCCGGTGGGCACCGGGCCCTACCGGATCACGAAGGTGGACGGCACCAGCGCGATCACCCTGGAACGCAACGACGCCTACTTCGACGGGCCCAAGGGCAAGCCGGCGATACGGCGGCTGCAGATCGCCGAGGTGGCGGACAGCGCCGCGGAGCTGGCGGCGCTGGTGGACGGACGCGCCGACTGGATCTGGCAGTTCGGGCCGGAGCAGTTGGATGCCCTGTCACGGACGCCGGGGCTACAGACGCTGCGGCAGGAAAGCATGCGGTTCAGCTACATGCTGATGGACGCCGCCGGGCGCACCGGCCCCAGCCCGCTGCAGCAGCAGAAGGTGCGCCAGGCGATCATGCGCGCGGTGGATCGGACGGCGATGGCGCGAGGGTTCATGCCCGGCGGGTCCCGCGTGCTGGATGCGCCGTGCTTCCCGACCCAGTTCGGCTGCGACCAGGGCGTTGCGGCCAAGTATGAGTATGACCCGGCCAAGGCTCGCGCCTTGCTGGCGGAGGCCGGCTACCCCGACGGCTTCGACACCGAGCTGGTCGGCTACCTGCTGCGGCCGTGGCAGGAGGCCGTGCGCGGCTTCCTGGCCGCGGTGGGCATACGCGCCACGGTTCAGAACTTGCAGGCCGGCCCGGCGCTGGCGAGCAGCATGGCCGGGCACAACCCGCTCGACCTCGGGAGCTGGGGCAGCTACTCGATCAACGACGCCTCGGCGTCGCTGCCGGTGTTCCTGACGTTCGGGGAGCAGGACTACGCCAGGGACCCCGAGGTGCGGGACCTGCTGCTGCGGGGCGGCAGCAGCACGGACCCGGATGCACGGCGCGATGCCTATGTGACCGCGATCAGGCGGCTGACGGAGCAGGCCTACATCATGCCGCTGTTCACCTACGTCACGACCTACGCCACGGCGAAGGGCCTGAATTTCAGGCCGTCCGCGGACGAGTTGCCGCGGTTCTTCCTGTCGAGCTGGCGGTAGCGTCTGCCTCATAGGCGCAAACTTATGGCGGCTGGCGCATGTTCCGGCTGCTTCGCGCTGTCATTGCGGGGTTTGCAGCACCGCGGAAATCCAGGGTCCGCAAGCGCAAAGCCTTGTTCTGGCGGTTCCTGGATTGCCACGCCGCAAGCGGCTCGCAATGACGGACTGCGGCGATGCAGGCGACCGCTGGTTTAAGCTAGCGTCTATGAGCGTTCGCCCCTGGGCGGGGTGCTGGTGCGGATACGAATACCGAATCTGCCCAAGTCCCGGTTCTCGCGGGCACCCTCACCGGATCATGCGCACACGCATGATCCGGTGAGGCATCGCGTCAGTATGCGTAGTAGGGCCGGGGCTGGACGACGTATGGCGCGGGCTGCACGAGGTACGGGGCGGGCTGCACGACGACGGGCTGGGCGAATACCGCCGGCCGCGGCACCTGGTTGCCCTTGGAGGATTGGCAGGCGACGTAGGCGTTGTCGTACTGACCCTGGATGCCATACTGCGCGTTGCCCGAGCCGGACGCACCGACGCCAGTGCCGACCACCGCGCCAGCGCCGGCGCCGATGCCGGCGCCGCGTCCGCCGCCGACCGCTGCACCCAACCCGGCGCCCAGCACGGTTCCTAGCACGGCGCCGCCGATTGCCCGGGTGTTGGCGCGCTCCGCCTGGCCCTGCACGGCGGACGACGCATAGCCGCGGCATACCGCGTCATCCTGGGCGAATGCCTCGAACGACTTGCTGCGCCCGGGCAGCACCTGCACGGACGGTCCCTGCGGCACTTCCGCGCACCCCTGCAGCAACAGGCCGCCAGCGACGGCCACACATACGACATGGAGTCTCATGCTTCGCTCTCGTTTCAATTGCCGATCCGATCCTATGCCGGGCCAGATGGTTTTGGAAGCGGCATGGGAAGGCTGCCCCCTGCCGCATTTGCCCCACGGCCCAACCGGGCTAAGTGGTAACTACTCCAGATTCCGGAATACCCCATGCATATAGATGGCAAGACAGTGCTCGTGACCGGCGGCGGATCGGGCCTGGGCGCCGCGACCGCGCGCCTGCTCGCGGGCGTCGGGGCGAGGGTCGTGATCGCGGACGTGGCGGATGCCGCCGCCCTGGCCGGGGAGCTGGGCGGCGCCTATTTGCGGACGGACGTGACTAGCGAGGCGGATGGGCAGGCTGCCGTGGACCTCGCCAGGTCCCGGTTCGGGGCGCTGCACGGCTTGGTGAACTGCGCCGGGGTCGTTATCGGCGAGCGGGTGCTGGGCCGGGACGGGCCGCATCGGCTCGATAGTTTTGCCCGTGTGGTCGGGATCAACCTCATTGGCACGTTCAACATGATCCGGCTTGCCGCCGCGGCGATGCGCGGCAACGTGCCGGACTCTGAGGGGGAGCGCGGGGTGGTGGTCAACACCGCCTCGGTCGCGGCCTATGACGGGCAGATCGGCCAGGCCGCGTATGCCGCGAGCAAAGGGGGGATCGTCGGCATGACCCTGCCGCTGGCGCGCGACCTGGCGCGGGACGGCATCCGGGTGATGACGGTGGCGCCGGGGCTGTTCGGCACGCCGATGATGCTGGGGCTGCCGGCCGAGGTGCAGGACAGCCTGGGCCGCTCCGTCCCCTTCCCGCCCCGGCTGGGCCGGCCGGAGGAGTTCGCGGCGCTGGTGCGGCACATCCTGGAGAGCACGATGCTGAACGGGGAGGTCATACGTTTGGACGGTGCGGTGCGCCTGGCGCCGCGGTGACGGCGCGCACCCTTTTTCAGACCGAGAATTTGCTTGTCCGGCACGTCCCGGCCGCCGATGCGGGCCGGCATGTCGTTACCTTCGACTGCTACCACGATGACCGCACCCTGGCCCGGCCGGGATTCGGGGAAGACTACTTCGCCCGGCACGGCATCGCCGCCACGCATCTGCTGAGCCGGGACAACGACTGGTTCCAGTATCCCGAGCTGCCGGATGCCCTGGCCGCCATGCGCGCCGCCGCGTCAGGCGCCGGGGCGGTGCTGGCGTATGGGTCCAGCATGGGGGCCTATGCCGCGGTGCGGTTTGCTGAGGCGGCGGGGGCTACGGCGGCGCTGGCACTGTCGCCGCAATACTCGATTGATCCGGCCAAGGCGCCGTTCGAGCGCCGGTGGGGTCAGGACCGGCGGCGGCTGCGCCCGTTGCCGGCGCTGGACGGGCCGATCCGGTCGCGCATCCGGCCGGTCGTTGCCTATGATCCCCAGGGCATGGACCGGCCCCATGCCGACCGCATCGCCCTGGATACGCCGATCCAGCGGCTGCGCCTGCCGTTCGCCGGGCACCCCGTTGGCAGCTACTTGCAGGAGGCGGGTCTGCTGCACGGGCTGGTGATGGGGGCGCTGGACGGCACGCTGGACGTGGCTGCGGTCGAGGGCGCGGCCCGTGCGGCCCGGCGCGGATTGGCGATCTATCACGGGGTGCTGGCCGAGCGGCAGCCGCGGTCGCGGCCGCGCTGGGCGGTGGCGCTGGCGCAACGGGCGGCGGCTCTGGACCCTAGACGGCCGGAGGGGCACCACGCCCTGGCGCTGCGGCTGTCTGCTGCCGGCCGCCATGCGGAGGCGCTGGCGGTGCATCGGCAGGTGGCGGCGCTGGAGCGTCATCCCGGCTACCTGATGGATTACTGCATCGCTCTGACCCACGCCGGCGATAGTGCCGGGGCATTGGCAGTGGCGCACGAGATCAGGGCGGCGTGGCCGCATCACGCCGGAATCCACAACACTATTGCGGAGCTGCTGCGTGCGCGGCGCGACCTGCCTGGCGCGCTACGCTTTGCCGAGCAGGCGCTGGCGCTGGACCCGGCGAGCGAACATTACCAGCGCACCGTGGCCGTGCTGCGGGCCAAGCTGCGTCCGCTGGCACCGCACTTGGCGGCACATGCGCTGATGTTGAAGGCACGGAGGGCGTTGGGGCGCAGGGCCTGATGCCGGCAGAATAGATTGTGAAGGGCGGCGCTGGCCCATGGCAAATGCGGTCGGCTTTGTAGGGCGGAAAAGCGCAGCGCGTTCCGCCACACCGTAGCGCCGCAGTTTGGCGGAAGGCGCTGCGCTTTTCCGCCCTACGAGGGATTTACAGGGTTATAGCCGGGCGCAAGACTATCGGGGTCATACGTGGTCGTAGTCCACCAGCACGCGCTCTGTCGTCGGATGCGCCTGACAGGTCAGGACGTAGCCGGCCTGGGTTTCCCACGGCTCCAGCCCGTAGTTCACGTCCATGCGGACGGTTCCCCCGGACACGCGGGCGCGGCAGGTGCTGCACATGCCGCCGCGGCAGGAGTACGGCAGGTCCAGGCCGGCGCGCAGGGCAGCGTCCAGCACGGTCTCGCCGTCCTCCATCGGCACCTCGGTCCGGATGCCGTCGGACACGACCGTCGCCACCGCGAAGGGGGGTGCACCGGGTGCGGGGGCTACCCGTGGACGGGGTGTTGCCGGGGCGCCGGTGGTGAACAGCTCACTGTGGATGCGCTCCGGCGCCAGGCCGGCATCCGCCAGCGCCGCCGACACCTCGGCGATCATCGCCGCAGGCCCGCAAAGGAAGGCGTGGTCAATGCGCGGCGCGTCGAGCAGGCCGCGCAGCAGGGTCCGCACCCGCGGCCCGTCCAGCCGGCCCGACAGCACCGGCACGTCCTGCTGCTCCCGGGACAAGACGTGGACGACGGTGAGGCGGGCCATGAAGCGGTCCTTCAGCTCCTCCAGGGCCTCGCGGAAGATGATGCCGCCGGTGACGCGGCTGCCGTAGAGCAGCACGAAGCGGCTGCCGGGTTCGCGCGACAGCACGGAGCGCAGGATGGACAGCACCGGGGTGATGCCGGAGCCGGCGGCGATGCCGAGGTAGGTGCGTGATGCCGCCGGGTCGAGTGTGATGGTGAAGCGGCCTTGGGGCGGCATGGCCTCGATCAGGTGGCCCGGCTGCAGCGCCGCGTGCGCCCAGGCGGAGAACCGGCCATCCGGCACGAGCTTGATCGCCACGCGCATCTCGCCGTCGTCCAGGCCGGAGCAGATGGAGTAGGACCGGCGCAGCTCCTCCCCGTCTAGGGTGGTGCGCAGGGTCAGGTATTGGCCGGGCTGGTAGGCGAAGCTGGGGCGCAAGTGGTCGGGTGCGACTAGGGCGACGCTGACGGTATCCGCGGTTTCCTGCCGCACGTCGGCGATGCGGAGGGTGTGGAAGCGGTTCATGGCGGTGATGGGGGTAGGCGCGGGGTGCGGCGAACGAAGGCGGCTTGCTCCCTCTCCCTCCGGGAGAGGGTTGGGGTGAGGGGGTCTTGGCCGAACACCTGTGTGGCGGCATGGCTCGTGGGGTGAGCGCCTGCATTGGTTGCGACGGCGCTTGCCCGCCCCCTCACCCCGGCCCTCTCCCGGAGGGAGAGGGAGCATCGAAATCCTTGATTGCTGTTGAAGCGGCGCGGCGGCATCAGTGGCATTTGAAGTAGTCGAACGGCTCGCGGCAGGCGAGGCAGCGCCATAGGGCCTTGCAGGAGGTGGAGCCGAACTCGGCCACGACCTCGGTATGGTCCGAGCCGCAGCGGGGGCAGGCGACCGTGTCCACGCCGAAGAGGGCGCGGCGGCCGCTGCCGGGCACGGGCGGGGCGATGCCGTAGTCTAGCAGCTTGCGCCGGCCGTCTTGCGTCATCCAGTCGGTGGTCCAGGCCGGGGACAGCACGGTGCGGACCCGGCCGGGGATGCCGGCGCGGGATAGGGCCAGCTCGACCTCCATCGCGATGACGCCCATGGCGGCGCAGCCGGAGTAGGTCGGGGTGATCAGCACCTCAACCCCATCGCCCGTCTCGGACACGTCGCGCAGCACGCCGAGGTCGGCGATGGTCAGCACCGGCACCTCGGGGTCCGTGACCTCCGCGGCAGCGGCCCAGGCGCGGTCGCGGAGGCTTGTCACCAGGTTGCGCCGGGGTGGGTGCGCTGCAGGTGCTGCATCTCGGCCAGCATGGGGCCGAGATGCTCGGTGTGGCGGCCCTGGCGTCCGCCCTTTTGCATCCAGGTGACGGCGGGGCGGGACAGGGTGGCCTGGTCCAGCACGGCGGCGACTGTCGCGTCGTAGGCCGGGCGTAGGTTTTCCGGGTCAACCGCCATGCCCTCGGCCAGCAGCGGCGGGTCAGGTGCGGTGAACATCTCGCCGGTGTAGGGCCACAGGCGGTCCACGGCGGCCTGGGCGCGGCGGGCGCTTTCTTCGGTGCCGTCGCCGAGGCGGATCATCCACTCCGAGGCGTGGCGCAGGTGGTAGGCGACCTCTTTCTCCGCCTTGGCGGCGATGGCGGCGAGAGTTGGGTCGGTGCTGGCGCACATCGCGCGCCACCAGGGGTCCATGAAGGCGGCATAGAGGAACTGCCGGGCGATGGTCTGGGCGAAGTCGCCGTTCGGCTGCTCCAGCAATAGCAGGTTGCGGTATTGCGGGGCATCGCGCAGGTAGGCCAGATGGTCCTCGCCGTGGCCGGCGCCTTCGGTCTCGCCGGCGTAGGCGTAGAGGCTGCGCGCCTGTCCCAGGAGGTCGAGGCCCATGTTGGCGAGGGCCACGTCCTCTTCCAGCGACGGTGCACGTCCGCACCATTCGGACAGGCGGTGGCCCAGCACCAGGGCGTCGTCGGCCCGTTGCAAGGTGTATAGGACGAGGGGGGTTTCGCGGACCTGGATTGAGGTCGTCATTTCTCCCTCTCCCCCCGGGAGAGGGTTGGGGTGAGGGGGTCTTGGCTGGGCTGCGCGGGCGGTTTGTGCTGGACGGACGCGGCCTGCGACGGGCGGGGACGGCGCTTGCCCGCCCCCACACCCCCACCCTCTCCCGGAGGGAGAGGGAGCAGGAAGCGGTTCTGCTTTGGTCCGGCTTGATTCCGGACTTGCATCACATGTGCCCGACTTCGTCCGGGACGTCGTAGAAGGTGGGGTGGCGGTAGATCTTGCTCGCCGTCGGTTCGAACATCATCGCCTTGTCGGCGGGGTCGCTGGCGGTAATGGCGTTGCTGGGCACGACCCAGAGGGACAGGCCCTCGCCGCGGCGGGTGTAAACGTCGCGCGCCGCCTGTAGGGCCATGGTGGCATCGGCGGCGTGGACGCTGCCGGCGTGCTTATGCGCCAGGCCGTTGCGGCTGCGGATGAACACCTCCCACAGCGGGGTTTTGCCCTCGGTCATGCCGCCGCCTTCTGGGCACGGACCCGGCGCTTCTCCGCGTGGGCCAGTGCGGCCTCCCGCACCCAGGCGCCGTCCGAATGGGCCTTGTTCCGGTCCTCCAGCCGCTCCCGGTTGCAGGGGCCGTTGCCGGCCAGCACCTGGCGGAACTCCTCCCAGTCAATCGGGCCGAAGCTGTGCCGGCCCGTCGCCTCGTCCAGCTTCAGGTCGGGGTCGGGGACGGCCAGGTCCAAGTAGGCGGCCTGCGGCGCCATTGCGTCCACGAAACGCTGGCGCAGCTCGTCGTTGGTGAAGCGCTTGATCTTCCAGGCCATGCTGGTGTCGCTGTGCTGGCTTTGCCCATCCGGCGGGCCGAACATCATCATCGCCGGCCACCACCAGCGGTCCAGCGCGTCTTGCGCCATCGCCTTCTGCTCCGGCGTGCCCCGGCACAGCATCAGCATGATCTCGTAGCCCTGGCGCTGGTGGAAGCTTTCTTCCTTGCACACCCGCACCATCGCGCGGGCGTAGGGGCCGTAGCTGCACCGGCACAGCGGGATCTGGTTCATGATCGCGGCGCCGTCCACGAGCCAGCCGATGGCGCCGATGTCGGCCCAGGTCAGCGCCGGGTAGTTGAAGATGCTGCTATACTTGGCGCGGCCGGACAGGAGCTGGTCCTGCAGCTCCTCACGCGAGACGCCCAGGGTCTCGGCGGCGGAATAGAGATACAGCCCGTGCCCGCACTCGTCCTGCACCTTGGCCAGCAGCGCGGCCTTGCGGCGCAGGCTGGGGGCGCGGGTCAGCCAACGGCCCTCCGGCAACTGGCCGACGATCTCGCTGTGCGCGTGCTGGCTGATTTGGCGGACCAGGGTGCGGCGGTAGGCGTCCGGCATCCAGTCATTGGCCTCGATCCGGTCCTCCGCATCAATGCGGGCCTGGAACTGCGCCATGCGGCCGGCGTCCTCCATGGGACGGGCGGCTGGGGCGTCTGTGGTGTTCAGGGCTTGGGTGTACATGCCTCATGCTCCGACCGTGGACGTCCGGAATGTATCACATAATATCATGGATGCAAGATTTCTTGTAAGATATCCGCTTGCGGAACCCCCTGCCCCCGCCGGTGTTGACCCCGCATCAACAACAGCTTGGAGATGCATATCATGGACGAGAACCGCTTCGAGGGCACAGCCCGTAAGGTCGGCGGCAAGGTTGAGGGCGCGCTGGGCGATATGACCGGCGACACCAAGCTCAAGACCGACGGCGCGATGGACAAGATGGCGGGCAGCGCACAGCGGACCTACGGCCAGGCTGCCGATAAGGTGCGTGACGTTGCGGACAAGGTCGGTGCCGGAGATTTTGGCTCGCAGATGCTGGATCAGATCGAGGAAGCCGGCGACATGCTGGCCGAACAGGTTGACGCGCGCCCGATCACTGCGGTTTTGATCGCTGCTGGGGTGGGCTTCCTGATCGCGTTGGCGACCAAGCCGACGCCGCAGGTTATCTACCGCCGCCGCTGAAGCGTGCTGTTGGGTCCGGTCCCATTGGTAAGGGGCCGGACCTATTTTTCGCGGTGTCGAGCCATCGTTCGGATGCGGGCGCTAGGGCGGCGTAAAGCCTGGCGCATAGACTGCGGGCCGTGATGCCGGGCCAATCTGGCGGCAATAGGCCAATAGGCAAACGTGGGTCGCGCAGGGTAACCCGCCGGTATTCGTGGATCAGCAGCACGCGGGCTGCCATTGCTTCCAATGGCTGGAGTCCTGCGGCGACTTGGTCCAGGCCGGCAAACAAGTCCACAAAGCCCGTGTATCCCGCTCCCACCTGCGTCACGGGCCAGGCACGGGCGGCCAGGATGCGCATCGTCTCGGGCGTGCCGTCGCTCAACAGGGCCGGGATGCCGGGCGGCGGCGTCAACGCTGTATCCAGGGCGGTGAGCACGCCTGGCGCCAGCAGGGCATAGCCCGCCTGCTCCAGCATCGTCCGTTCGACGCCGGCCTCGGCGAAGGCTAGGCGAAGCTGGCCACCCCAGGGTTGGTCCAGGGAGCCATAGATGCGCGGTCCCGCCTCGGCGGATTCTTGCTCGCCCCGGCGGGACAGGCGGTAGAAGCTGCGGCGGCCGTCGCGTTGCCCGTCCAGCCAGCCGTCTCGCGCCAGGCGGGAGATCGCCGTGCGGACTACGCCGCTGTTCGCGCTTAGGGCTGCCATGAGTTCCAGGAGAGATGCCAAGGCGAGTTCGCCGCCGCGTGGGGCGATGGCGTCGCCGTAAACGGTGATGATGACCGACCCGGTACGGGAAGGGGCATCCCGGAGGGCGGCCAGCAGGCCGGCGAGCGGCACTGGTCACAGAGCCGCGTTGCTCCCTCTCCCTCCGGGAGAGGGTTGGGGTGAGGGGGCGGGGAAGCACGGCCATTGCCTGTCCGGGGGCGGCATCCTTATAGCGCCGGTGGGTCTCCGCTCCGCAGCCAAGACCCCCTCACCCCAACCCTCTCCCGGAGGGAGAGGGAGGAGGGGGCTATGGGCGTAGGAAGCCGACAAGGCGTTCGGCTTCTGCGACGATGGGATCGGCGATGGAGGCTGCGCGGGCGGCGCCGTTCCGGAGTATGGCATCCACGGCGCCGGGGTCGGCCAGCAGCCGGCGGGTTTCGGCGGCGATGGGGGCCAGATGCGCCACGACGACCTCCGCCAACGATTCCTTGAATACGCCGAAGCCCTTGCCGCCATGCTCCCGCAGCACGCCGGCCGCGTCGGTGTCCAGCAGCGCCGCCATGATGCCGACGAGGTTGCGCGCCTCCGCGCGGCCCTCCAGCCCCTCGGGCGCAGAGGGCAGTGGCTCGGCGTCGGTGCGGGCGCGGCGTATCTTGAGGGCGATCGCGTCGGCGTCGTCCGTCAGGTTGATGCGGCTCTGGTCCGAGGGGTCGGACTTCGACATCTTCTTGGAGCCGTCGCGCAGGCTCATGACCCGCGCTGCGGGGCCGAGGATCAGGGCTTCGACCTGCGGGAAGAACTCCACCTCGTAGTCGTGGTTGAACTTGGTGGCGATGTCGTTCGCCAGCTCCAAGTGCTGACGCTGGTCGTCGCCCACCGGCACGCGGGTGGCGTGGTAGGCGTGGATGTCGGCGGCCATCAGGTTGGGATAGACGAACAGCCCGGTCGAGACCTGCTCGCGGTCCTTGCCCGCCTTGTCCTTGAACTGGGTCATCCGGTTCAGCCAGCCCATGCGGGCGACGCAGGTAAAAATCCAGCCGAGGCGGACGTGGGCGTGGACGGCGGACTGGTTGAACAGGATGTGCGCCGCCGGGTCTATGCCGCAGGCGATCAGGGCCGCCGCCAGCTCCCGCGTGGCGGCGGCCAGGGTGCGCGGGTCCTGCCATGCGGTGATCGCGTGCAGGTCCACGACGCAGTATAGGCACTCGTGGTCCCGTTGCAGGGCGACCCAGTTGCGTATGGCGCCGAGGTAGTTGCCGAGGTGTGGGATGCCAGATGGCTGGATGCCGGAGAAGATGCGTTGCATGGCCGGGTTCTGTGCGGGCGGGGTGGCGGGGTCAAGGGCTACCGCCCGCGACGCCGCGCCATGCGGAGCAGCTCGCGCCCGTCGAAGGCGCCCAGCATCTGCCCGGCGATCCCGTAGGCCGCCATCCCGCCCGCCACCACCACCGCCAGCGCGCCCCAGCGCAGCCCGGCGACGCTGCCGGCGGCGGCGAACACCGTGTCCTCGCCATACCAGAGCACTGCCGCCATCGCCGCTGCTGCCAGCGCCATGCGCGGCAGGCGCCGGCGCACTCGGGCGTCCGGCGCCAACTGGCCGCGGCGCCACAGGATGACGCCCAGCGCGGCGGCGTTGGCGAAGGCGGACAGGCTGGTCGCCAGCGCCGGGCCGACGTGCTGCAGCGGCACCATGAACAGCAGGTTCAGCACCAGGTTGAGAGCGATGGCCGCCATGCCCACCCGCACCGGCGTCCCGGTGTCGCCGTGGGCGAAGAAGGCGGGGACCAGGACTTTCAGCAGCACGATGGATGGCAGTCCCAGCGCGTAGGCCGCCAGCGACTGCGCGCTGAGCCTGGCAGCGGAGGCGTCGAAGGCGCCGCGGCCGAACAGCACCAGCATGATCGGCCCGCCGGCAACCGCCAGGGCCAGCGCCGCCGGCAGGGTCAGGACCAACGTGACCTCCAGCGCCCGGTTCATGGAGGCGACGGCGCCCGCGGTGTCTCCGGACCGGGCCTGGCGGGACAGCAGCGGCAGCAGCGCCGTGCCGACCGCGGTGCCGATGACGCCGAGGGGGAGCTGATAGACACGCTCGGCATAGTAGAGCAGCGACGCCGCGCCGGCGGGAAGCAGGCTGACGATGATGATGTCCACGGTCTGGTTGAGCTGGGTGACCCCCGCGCCCACCAGGCCCGGCCCCATGCGCCGCAGCAGCAGCCGCATCCGCGGCGTCAGCCGCGGCACCGGCACGCGCAGGCGCATCCCCGCCCGGCGTACCGCCACCCCCAGCAGCACCAGTTGCAGCACGCCCGCGGCCGTGACGCCCCAGGCCAGGGCATGGCCCACCGTCGGCACCAGCGGGGACAGCACCGACATGGAGGCGATGGATACGCCGTTCAGCACCACAGGTGCGGCGGCGGCGGCGGCGAAGCGGTCGAGGCCGTTCAGGACGCCGGACAGCAGCGCCGCCAGGCAGATCAGGAACAGGTACGGGAACATGATCCGCGCCAGGGTGACGGTCAGCTCGATTTTGCCGGGAACCTCGGCGAAGCCAGGGGCCAGCCAGGTCATGAGGTAGGGCATGAGGATGAGGCCGGCGACGGTCAGGGCGGCCAGCCAGAAGGCTAGCACGGCGATGGCTTCTTGCGCGAAGCGCCGGGCTTCGTCCCGGCCCTCGGTGGCTAGGATGCCGGAGAACTCGGGCACGAAGGCGGCGTTGAAGGCGCCTTCGCCGAATAGCCGGCGGAACAGGTTGGGCGCCTTGAAGGCGATGAAGAAGGCGTCGGCCACCGGGCCGGTGCCGAGCAGCGCTGCAATCTGGACGTCGCGCAGGAAGCCCAGGACGCGGCTGACCATAGTCCAGCCGCCGATGGTGAGGATGCCGCGGATCATGTTGGGGCGCTGGCCTTCTCCCTCTCCCTCCGGGAGAGGGTTGGGGTGAGGGGGTCTTGGCTGCGGAGCGGGACATATTGGGGCCACCGGCACACGGTTCTATGCGGGTGAGGGTGGCGCTTTAAGACCCCCTCACCCCGACCCTCTCCCGGAGGGAGAGGGAGAGGGAGAGGGAGAGGGAGAGGGAGCCGGAGCCGTGTGCGACATTGCATCATTCGTCGCGCCTTGGGCGGGTTAGGAGCGTGGTGATGGCGTCTTCCAGGGTAGTTTGGCCGGTTAGCAGGGCGGCCACTGCGGCGCAGATTGGCAGGTCAACGCCTGCGGCGCGGGCCAGCAGCGCGGGAGCGGTCGCCACGCCCTCGGTGACGCCGTTGCGCCGGGCCAGGACGCCGGCCAGGGCTTCGCCGCGGCCCAGCGCCAGGCCGAGGGTGTAGTTGCGGCTGGCACCGCCGGTGCAGGTCAGCAGCAGATCGCCGAGGCCGGACAGGCCTGCAACCGTTTCCGCGCGTCCGCCGCCGGCCGCCACCAGGCGGGACAGCTCGGCCAGTCCGCGGGTGATCAGGGCGGCGCGGGCGTTCTCCCCCAGCCCTGCGCCCATCACGGCGCCGGCGGCGATGGCGACCACGTTCTTCGCCGCTCCGCCCAGCCCGGCGCCCAGCGGGTCGTCGCCGCCATAGATGCGGAAGGCCGGGCTGGCGAGCAGCCCGGTCAGGCTGGCCCGCAGGTCCGGGGCGGCGCAGGCCAGCACGGCGGCGGCGGGCAGGCCGGCTGCGACCTCATGCGCGAAGTTCGGGCCGGTCAGCACGGCGCCGGGGCAGGATGGGTGCAGCTCGGCCAGAATTTCCAGCGGCAGGCGCCCGGTCCCGGCCTCGATCCCCTTGCAGCAGGCGACCAGCGGCGCCGAGGTCCGCAGCCCGGCGGCGACGGCGCGGAGGTGCTGCACCGGCACGGCCAGCAGGACGGCGTCCGGGCCGTCGTCAGGCAAGGCGTCCGGCAACGCGACCGCATCGGGCAAGGAATGTCCTGGCAGATGCGGGCTGCACCGGGTGGCGCGCAGGGGCGCGGGATCGCGGGCCCACAAGGATACCTGGCAGCCCGCGCGCAGCGCTTGCAAGGCGAGTGCCGTCCCCCAGGCCCCGGCACCGACGACGGCCACCTTATTCATCCGTCACCCACACCACCGCCGGCGCCTGTAGGGTGAGCGCCGTCCTTCCGGCCCCCAACGCCGACGACGGCCATCCTATTCATCCGTCACCCGCTCCACCGCCGACCCGGCGCCCGCGCCGGTTTCCAACCGGCCCAGCAGCGCTGCCAGCATGTCCGAGGCTGCGGCTTCGAACCCCCAGGGAGGGTTGCGGACCAGCAGGCCGCAGCCGTTCAGGCGGGTGGGATCGGTCGGTTCGCGCAGCCACAGCTCGGCCGTCACGCAGTCGCGCAGGCCGGACAGGCGCACGCCCTCCAGGAAGGTGGTGACGGGGCTGCGGTGCTTGATGGGATACCAGGCGGCCAGCACGGCGGTGCCGAACCGGGTTGAGGCGGTCTGCAAGCCCGCCAGCACACGTTCGAACTCGCCGGGCGCCTCATAGGGCGAGTCCAGGAGCACCAGCCCGCGCTTCTGCGCTGGCGGCAATAGCGCCCGCAGCGATGCCCAGCCGTCGCGCAGGTGGACCGCTACCTGGCGGTCCCCTCGGAACAGGCGGGCTAGGCTGGCATGATCCTCGGGATGCAGCTCGCAGCAGGCGAGGCGGTCATCGGGGCGCAGCAGGGCGCGGATCAGGCGGGGGGAGCCGGGATACAGGCCCAGCCGCTCCACGAGGGCGGCGTAGGCGGCCAGCGGCGGCGGCGGATTGCCGAGTACGCGGGCGATGCCGTCCCGCCACTCGCCGGTGCGTTCGGCCGGGTCGGCCAGCAGGTCGTACTGGCCGCGGCCGGCATGGGTGTCCAGCACGAAGAACGGCGCGGGCTTGCGGGCCAGCGATGCCAGCATCCAGGCGAGCAGGGGGTGCTTCATGCAGTCGGCGAAGTTGCCGGCGTGATAGGCGTGGCGGTAGTTCATCCAGCGGCTGCCGGCGCACTTGCTTCTTCCTCGCCCTTCGGGAGAGGGTTGGGGTGAGGGCAAGCGGTGGTTCCGGCCGGCAAGAGCGCTGGTTCAGCAGGAATGGCAGTGTATCGCTCCGCAGCCAAGACCCCCTCACCCCGGCCCTCTCCCGGAGGGAGAGGGAGAAGGGCAGTATGGCTCAATTGGCGGCCTGTTCTGGGGCGGGCATCAGGTCGGCCAGGGGCCAGCGGGGGCGAGGCGCCACGTTCAGCGGGTCGGTCAGGCCGAGGCGCAGGCGCTCGATGCCGGCCCAGGCGACCATGACGGCGTTGTCGGTGCAGAGGCGTATGGGGGGGGCTACCATCGGCACCCCTGCCCCGGCCGCGGCGCCCGCCAGTGCCGTCCGCACCGACGCATTGGCGGCGACGCCGCCGGCCACGACCAGCAGCCGAGCCTCTGGCATCATCACCAGTGCGTGCGCCGCGCGGTCCGCCAGCACGTCGGCGACGGCGCGCTGGAAGCCGGCAGCGATGTCGGCCGCGTCCCGGTCCGAGAGGGGCGACAGCTTGGCGACGCGCTGGGCCACTGCGGTCTTGAGGCCGGAGAAGCTGAAGTCGCACCCTGCCCGGCCCAGCAGCGGACGCGGAAAGGGCTGGCGGCCCGGGTCGCCGCTTGCCGCCAGCCGCTCCAGCGCGGGGCCGCCGGGCCAGGGCAGGCCGAGCAGCTTGCCGACCTTGTCGAACGCCTCCCCGACTGCGTCGTCAATCGTGCCGCCGAGCTTGCGGTAGCGTCCGACCCCGTCCACCGCGACGCACTGGCAGTGGCCGCCGGATAGAAGGAGCAGCAGGTAGGGGAATGGCGCTCTGCCGGGCACCAGGCCGGGCAGGCGGGCGGTGAGCGCGTGGGCCTCCAGGTGGTTTACCGCGACGAACGGCAGGTTTTGGGCCAGTGCCACGCCCTTGCCGAAGCCTGCGCCGACGATCAGGCCGCCGATCAGACCCGGCCCGCAACTGGCCGCGACACCGCCGAGGTCGGCATATTGGACTCCGGCCTCTGCCATCACCCGCGCCGCCAGCGCCGGCAGGTGGGCGAGGTGCGCGCGGGCGGCAATCTCCGGCACGACGCCGCCGAATGGGGCGTGGTCGGCCTGCTGGCTCAGCACCGCTTCGGCCAGGATGGAGCCATGCGGGTCCAGCACGGCGCATGCAGTCTCGTCACAGGAGGATTCGATCCCAATTACAGGACCGAGACAGTGGCGCACCCCGGATCCGCCGGTCTGCGCATGAGCAGCATGCATGGGTTGGGCTTTCCTTCGCAGGTCCGATCTCATAGGACACCTTGATGCCTGACGCACACCCCGAGCGCGACATACCTGCGCACCTGCTGGCCTCGCCGACCATGGCGACGCGGATGACGCATCACCTGCGCTCCTTGCCGCTGCGGGTCGGCACCCGCGGTTCGCCGCTGGCGCTGACGCAGACGCGCATCTTCCTGGCGCTGCTGGCGCGGTTCTGCCCGGTGCTGGCGCCGGGCTACCGGGACGAGCAGGTGTTCCAGCAGCACATCATACGCACCACCGGGGACCAGGTGCAGGACCGGGCGCTGGCCGACATCGGCGGCAAGGGGTTGTTCAGCAAGGAGATACACGAGGCCCTGCTGGACGGCCGGATAGACTTCGCCGTGCACTCCCTCAAGGATCTGGAGACCGAGCTGCCGCCGGGGATCGTGCTGGCCTGCACCCTGCGGCGGGAGGATGCGCGGGATGCACTGATCCTCGGCCCGCAGTGCCTGCCGGTGAAGCCCGGCGATCCCTTGTCGGTGCTGCCGGCGGGCGCGGTGATCGGCACCAACTCGCTGCGGCGTCAGGCGCAGTTGCTGCATGCTCGGCCGGACCTGCAGATGGCGCTGATGCGCGGCAACGTGCAGCCGCGCATCGCCAAGGTGATGCGCGGGGACTGCGCCGCGTCCCTGCTGGCGGTGGCCGGGCTGCGCCGCCTGGGGCTGGAGGACGATACGATGATGGCGCTGGACCCCGACGCCATGGTGCCCTCCGCCGGGCAGGGCATCGTCGGGATCACCACCCGCGCCGACGACCACCAACTGCACGACCTGCTGGCTGGGATCGAGGACCCGGAGGCCCGCGCCGTGTCCACCGCGGAGCGGTCGCTGCTGGCCCTGCTGGACGGGTCCTGCCGTACGCCAATCGGCGGCCATGCCCGGCTGCTGCCGGCGGTTGGCGGCGCGGAGCCGGAACTGCACCTGACGGGGCTGGTGGCGCGTGCCGATGGATCTTTCCTGCTCAAGCGCAGCCTGCATGGCGCCGCCGCGGACGCCGCGCGGCTAGGGGCGGAGCTGGGCGCCAGCCTGCGGGCGGACAGCCCGCGCGACATCTTTGGCTGATTGTCGTTCTGGTTCGGCGGAGGGGCGTTCCGGCCCTTTGTGAACCGTGAGTGCGTGCTTCTTGCGGCGTGGCAATCCGGGGGCCGCCGGACTAAGCCTTCGATCATGCTGTCCTGCCGCGCCGCTCCTGCCATCGCAATGACTGCCACGGACGCGCAGCAAGCCCGCGAAGGCCGGCGGTTGGCGGTGCTGGTCACACGGCCCGAACCCGGGGCCTCCGAAACTGCCGGGCGGATCAGGATACTTGGCTTAACTCCGATCCTTGCCCCCATGATGCATATCGCCACGTTGCCGGTGCGCCTTGGCGCTGTGGTGCAAGCCGTACTCGTGACCAGCGGCAACGCCCTGCCGCCGCTGCCTGCCGGCCTGCACGGGCTACCGCTGCTGGCGGTAGGCGACGCGACGGCGGCGAGGGCGCGGGCCGCCGGGTTCACGAAGGTTTGTAGCGCCGACGGGGACGCCACCGCACTCGCGGCATTGGCGGCGGAGGTGCTGCCGCCCCGGACTGCGCTGCTGCTGGCGACTGGGGCAGGCCAGGGAGAATTGCTTGCGACCGACCTGCGCAGGCGGGGGTTCCGGGTGCATCGCCGGGCAGTGTATGCCGCGCGGCATGCCCGTAGCCTGCCCGCAGCGGCCCGGCACGCATTGACCGATGGAAGCCTCGGGTCCGCGATGTTCCTGTCCGCGGATACCGCACGCGCCTTCGTGCGGGCGCTGCCCACTGGGCTGCATCCGGCCCTGGCCGGGGTGGAGGCGCTGGCGATTGGGCAGCCCGCGGCGGATGTCCTGATGCACTTGCCCTGGCGCAGAGTGCGCGTGTCGGCTAAGCCGACATTGGCATCCCTGATGGCACTCCTATGACCCCTCCCAAGAAGCCTTCCCCTCCGTCGCTGTCATCCACCTCCGGCACGCCCCCGCCTGGCCCACCGACCCCTCCTAGCCTGCTAGACCGGGCAAGGGTTGAGGACATGGGCCAGCGGATCCGGCGCGATCCGTTGCCGCTGCTGTATCTGCTCGGCTTCGTGATCCTGGGCGGCACCGTGGCCTACCTGTATTCCCACCCGGCGACCCCGCCCGAGGCGCAGCAGGCCGCCGTCCGGGTGGATGGCTTGCAGGGCCAGGTGCAAACGCTGACCGACCGGCTGACGAAGCTGGAAGCACGTCCGGCCGGGGCCGGGGCCGCCGCTGCGGCCGACCTGGCACTGCTGGACAAGCGCACCGCCGCCCTGGAGAACCGCCCGGCGCCCCCGCCGGCGAACTTCAAGCCGGTTGAGGACCGCATCGCCGCGCTGGAAGGCAAGCCGCCGCCGCCGCCATACGACCCGGCGCCGCTGACCATGCGGCTGGACACCCTGGCCGCCCTGGCTGCCAAGGGAACGGCGGATGCCGGCGCGCTCGGCGAACGGGTGGATGCGCTGGCGTCGAAGCAGGCGGCGGATGCGACCGCGATGGGCGGGCGTTTGGATTCGGTCGTTGCCAAGGAAACGGCGGACGCCAATGCGATTGGCGGACGGCTGGACTCGCTTGCCGGCAAGGAAACGGCAGACGTGACCACGATGAACGGACGCTTGGATTCGGTCGTCGCCAAGCAAGGGGCTGACGCCGCCGCCCTCGGTGGCCGGTTGGACGCGCTGGACGGGCGTGTCGCCGGGGTGGATACGCAGGCCAAGCAGACAGCCAGCCAGATCGGCGCCGTTTCCGAGCGGTCGGGCCGGGTCGTCCGCATGCAGGCGGCGATGGCGGCGCTGGAGTCCGGGCAGCCGCTGGGCGACATCCCCGGCGCGCCGCCGGCCGTTGCCCGCTTCGCGACTACTCCAGCCAAGACCGAGCAGGAGCTGCGCCGGTCCTTCGACGCCGCGGCGGATGCGGCGGAGCAGGCTGGCCAGCCTGCGATCATGGAAAGCAGGTCGTTCGGCGACCGCCTGATCGCCCGGGCGCAGCAGGCCGTGACCGTACGCCAAGGCGATCGGGTGCTGGTGGGTGACCCGCTGGCCGGGCGCATCATCCGTGCCCGCGCTGCGCTGGACGCCGGCGACCTTGCCGGGGTGGTGAAGGCGCTGGACGGGCTGGCCGGCCCGGCACAGGCGGCGATGGCAGATTGGGTTGGGCAGGCGCGTGCGCTGCTCGAAGCTAGGACGGCGCTGTCCAGCATGGCGGCACGCAGCTGATGCGCGGCGTCGTCACCTTCCTGATCGTCGCGGCGGTCGTCATTGCCCTGGCGTGGGGCGTCTCGATCCTGCCGGGCACCTGGACTGCGGATGTTGCCGGGACGCAGTTCCAGGCGGGGACGCCGGCTGTGCTGGCGCTCATCGTCGTGTCGTTCGCCGTGTTCTATTTCGTGATCCGGCTGCTGGCCGGGCTGTTCTCGCTGCCGCGGCGCCTGCGCCGGCGCAATGAGCGCACGTCACGCGTCAGCGGCGACCAGGCCGTGACCCGCACGTTGGTGGCGCTGGCCGCCAATGACGGCGACGCCGCCCGGCGCGAGGCCGACCGCACCCGGCGCCTGATCGGCGACACGCCGCTGACGCTGCTGCTTGCCGCCCAGGCTGGGCGCCAGTCCGGGCACGACGATGAGGCCGCTGCCGCCTACCGGCTGCTGGCCGAGCGGCGGGACGCGCCGTTCTTGGGGCTGCGCGGCCTGCTGCGCCAGGCAATCGCGGACGAGAACTGGGACGAGGCCGACAGCCTGGCCCGGCGGGCCGAGGCTGCGTATCCTGGCGCGCAGTGGCTCAAGGACGAGCGCCGTTCGCTGGCATTGCGGACGGGCAAGTGGGAGGATGCGCTGCGCCTATCCGGGCCGGACAGCCGTGCGGCGCTGGCCATTGCCGCCGCTGATGCCGCGCCGAACGCGGAGGCCGGGGTGCGGTTGGCCAAGCAGGCCTATGATGCTGATCCCAACCTGGCCCCGGCCGTCGTCGCCTATGCGGCGCGGCTGCGGGAGATGGGCAAGTCCCGCCGGGCTGACGATGTCATCAGCCGTGCGTGGTCGGCGCAGCCGCATCCGTCCATTGCGGCCGAGTATCTGCGGCACCGCACGGAAACCCGCGACCGGCTACAGGCCGCGGCGCGGCTGGCCAATGCCAACCCAGCCCATCCCGAGAGCCGGCTGATGCAGGCTCAGGCCGCATTGGATGCTGGACAGACGGCTGAAGCGCGTGGGCATATCGAGGCAGCGCGTGCGGCAGGCTTCAACCAGCGCCGGCTGTGGATGCTGGCAGCGGACGTGGCGGAGCGCGAGCACGACATGGCAGCCAGCCAGGATGCTCTGCGCCAGGCTGCATCTGCCGGGCCGGACGCGGTATGGCGCTGCGGCGCATGCGGCACGGTGCATAATGAGTGGCATCCGGTGTGCGAGGCTTGCGGCACCCCGGGCAAGATCGCCTGGGTGGAGCCGGACGAGCATGGGACGCTGCTACCGCCCGGCGGCCAGCGGCAGTTCCCGCGTCTCGCCGCAGCCCAGGACATCGAAAGCATCGGGTAGCAGCCCGGCGGCGGCCCGGGCGGCAGCAAGCTCCCATACCGGGGCCTCGATCCCCTCGTCCGTAAGCTGGAAGGTGCCGAAGTGCATGCCTACGGCCCGCGCCGCACCCAGGTCGGCGCGGGCCTGCACCGCTTCGGCCGGGTTCATGTGGACGGCACGCATGATGCTTCGCGGGTCGTAGGCGCCGATCGGCAGCAGGGCGACGCCGGGTGGGCCAAGCCGCTCCTGGATCGCGCGCCAATGCGGTCCCATGCCGCTGTCGCCGGCGAAGAAGAGCTGTGCATCGCCAATCCGCACCATGAAGCCTGCCCACAGGGTCCGGTTGCGGTCCCGCACGCCACGGGCGGAGAAGTGGCGGGCCGGGGTGGCGGTGATCTCTGCGGGGCCGGCCTGCGTCGCCTGCCACCAGTCCAGCTCGGTTGCGCCCGGTACGCCGGCGCGGGCGAGTGGCGCGGCATTGCCCAGCGTGGTGATGACAGGCGCCTGGAAACGGCGGTGCAGGGCGCGCAGGCTGTCCAGGTCCATGTGGTCGTAGTGGTTGTGCGACACCAGCACGGCGTCCACCTGCGGCAGCGCCTGCAGTGCCAGGCCTGGCGCCCGCGCCCGGCGTGGCCCGACCAGTTGCGACGGCGAGCAGCGGTCGCTGAACACCGGGTCGGTCAGCAGGCTGAACACTCCGCCGCCGGGCAGCGGCAGGCGGATCAGGAAGCTGCTGTGGCCGATGAAGGTCAGCGCGGCATGACCCGGAGTGACGGTGTGGCCGGGCGGCGGCCAGGCCGGGTCCTGCACCCAGCGCGGCCAGGGTGTGCGGTGCCGGGTCAGCGACCAGCGCAGCACGGCGCCCAACCCAGCCGCCTGGCCACCGCCGGGGTTGTGGAAATGGGTGCCGTCGAAGTGGTCGCTGGGCGGCGTCACCGGCTGCACCTTGGGACGGCCAGCAGGGGTTCGGGGTCTAATGCCTCCGTGCCCCGCAGGACCGCGAAGAAGACGTGGGTGCCATAGGTCACGCCGGTGCGGGCGACGTGGCCCAGCGGGTCCCCGACATGGACGCTGCGGCGGCCCTCGGCGATGGCGGGAACCAGGTTGCCCAGGTGAGCATACAGCGTGGTCAGGCCATCGGGGTGACCGAGGTGGACGGTGACGCCGCCCAGGCCTTGCCGCTTGATTGCCAGCACGGTGCCTTCCGCCGCCGCATGGACGAGCGCCCCGGCCGGGACCGGCAGGTCAACGCCGTTGTGGAACGCGGCTGGGGCATGCGGGCCGACGGCGTGGCGCATCCCGAAGGGGGAGGAGATGCAGGCCGGGGTGATGGGGGGTTGGAGGGTCTGGCTGTAGGCGGCGGGTGCGAGCAGGAGCAGGATCGGAAGGACGCGCATCGGGCCATCTTGGGCGCTGGCGCCGCAGCCAGCAACACGGTGCTGCTCCCTCTCCCTCCGGGAGAGGGTTGGGGTGAGGGGGTCTTGGCTACAGAGCGGGGGGCCGCCAGAGCAGCCGGACCGGGGCTTTTCCGGTCCAAGGACCGTGCTTGACGACCCCTCACCCCGACCCTCTCCCGGCGGGAGAGGGAGCAGGAGGCCGCTTGCTTTCGTAACCAGTGGACTCGGCGCTATCCGCCCAGCCGCGTCACTGACCCGTATGGGATGCCGGCCTGAATCGCTTCCAGGATCGGCACGCCCTGGGCGATGTGCAGCAGGCAGCGGATCGGGCCGGCATGGGTGACGACCAGCGTGTTGTCGGCGCTGCTGGCGATGCTGGTCCAGGAGCGGCGGACGCGCAGCAGCACATCGTTGACGCTTTCGCCGCCGCCGGGGCGGTAGCGCAGGGGGTCGGCGGCCCAGGCGTCCACCTCGGCGCGGGGGATGTTGGTCCAGGGACGGTTCTCCCATTCGGAAAAATCCATCTCGGCCAGGCGGTCGTCGGTGTGCAGGGGGGCGCCGGTGCGGGCGGCGACGGCGTGGGCCACCAGGGCGGCGCGCTGCAACGGGCTGGTGACGATGCGCTCGACCGGGTCGGGGCCGACGGCGAGCAGCAGGGCGTCGGCGCCGGCCTCCGGCGGTTCGGCCAGGGGCACGTCGGTGCGGCCGTAGCAGATGCGGGCGCCGACGCGGGGACGCGGGTGCCGGGCCAGGAAGATCAGGCCGCGCGCCATGCCGCCGCCAGTAGGATGGCGAGTTCTGTGGCTTGCTGCACTGCGCCCAGGGTGTCGCCGGTCCAGCCGCCGAGGCGGCGGCGGAACCATGCTGCCATCAGGCCCGTCAGCAAGGCGGCGGCGAGCAATGCCGGCACGCCGCGCCAGCCCAGCAGCGCCAGCGGCGCCAGGCCGAACAGCGCCGCGACAGCTAATCCGCCTGGCCCGGAGGCGACGGGAGCGGCCCGGGCCGCCGCATCGCCCGCTCGCGCATAGGGCAGCAGCGCCATGATGCAGACCGGCGCCAGGCGGCTGGCCGGGCCGGAGGCCAGCAGCGCCGAGGCCGGCAGCTCGGCCAGGACCGCCGCCTTGATCCCGAGCAGCAGGACCAGCCCCGCCGCGCCATAGGCGCCGATGCGGCTGTCCTTCATGATCCGCAGTGCGTCGTCGCGGGTCCAGCCGCCGCCCAGGCCGTCCAGGGTGTCGGCCAGCCCATCCTCGTGCAGCGCGCCGGTCAGCGCCGCCATCGCCGCCAGCGCCAGCCCGGCCGCAGCCAGCGGCGGCAGCCCCGCCCGCGCTCCGGCCAGCACCAGGGCGCCAGCCGCGCCGACCAGCAGCCCGGCCAAGGGGAAATAGCGCGCCGCCCGGTCCAGCCCCCAAGACCCATGCCCGACCCAGCCCGGCAGCGGCAGCCGGGTCATGTAGCCCACCGCCACCAGCGCCAGCCGAAGCTGGTCCCTAAGCAAGCAGGTCCCGCAAATCCACCATGCCGGACAGCACCGCCGCAGCAGCGCGCAGCAGCGGGATGGCCAGCGCCGCCCCGGTCCCCTCGCCCAGGCGCATCCCAAGATCCAGCAGCGGCGCGGCGCCGAAGTGGGCCAGCATGAGGTCATGGCTCCGTTCTGCCGAGCGGTGCGCGAATATGCACGCGTGCAGGCAGTCCGGCTGCAACGCGTGGGCCAGCACGGCGGCGGCGGTCACGATCACGCCGTCCACCAGCACGCACACTTGGCGCTCCGACGCGCGCAGGATGGCGCCCGCCAGCATGGCGATCTCGTAGCCGCCATACTCGATCAGCGCGTCACGTGGCGGCAGGCGGAGGGTGGTGCGCGCGGAGCCGGCTGCCATTGCCGCACGTTTGCGCGCCAACCCGGCGTCGTCCAGCCCGGCGCCGCGGCCGGTCAGGCAATCCAGGTCCAGCCCGGCCGCCTTATGCACCAGCAGCGCTGCGCTGGCGGTGTTGCCGATGCCCATCTCGCCGAGCGCCAGGACCGTGCAGCCCTCGTCCACCAAGCGGTCCACCAGGGCTGATGCGGCGCCTAGCGCCTGGTCCAATTCCGCGGCGGTCATGGCCGGGCCGGTGCGCCAGTCGCGGGCGCCGGGGCGGACCTTGGCGCTGACGAGGCCGGGATGCGGCGGGAGGTCGGCCGCGACCCCGGCGTCCACCACCAACAGCCGCGCCCTGGCCTGGGCGGCGAACAGGTTGACCGCGGCGCGCCCCGAAAGGTAGGCGCCGACCATCGCCGCCGTCACGCTGGAGGGATAGGCGGAGACGCCCGGCGCGGCGCCGTGGTCGCCGGCGAACACCAGCACGACCGGCTCCACGGTCGGGCGCAACGTGCCCTGGATCAGGCCGAGCTGCATCGCCAGCGACTCGATGCGGCCTAGCGATCCCAGCGGCTTCGCCTTGCCGTCCAGCGCCGCCTGCAAGTCTTCGCGCAGAGTCGCCTGCAAGTCTTCGCGCAGGCTCATCCGCCGAACAGCCGGCGCCAAAACCCTCCGGTGGCCGCGGCCTGCGTCCCGTGGGTGACGTGCGGGCGCCGGGCGGGGGGGCGCAGGGCGCTGCTGATCATGTGACGGCCGGCGTCGCCCTCGGCGATGCGGGCGCGCTGGAAGGCGAGGATTGCGACGGTGTTCTCGTCCCCCGCCGAGCCGTCCAGCGTGTCCGCACGGGCGCTGGCGGCGGCGAAGTCCCCGGCGCGGCGCTGCATGTCCAGCAGGCGCAGGGCGTCCTCGGTGCTGGCCGGCTCCCCCCACAGCGAGATGGCGCAGCGGCGCAGGTCCGACGCTTCCTGTCCGGCGTCGTCCAGCGCCCAGGCGGCTTGCAGGACGGCCTCGGCGGCTTCCGCACGTGACCCCAGCGTCTCGCAGATGCAGGCCCAGCGCAGCGCCGGCATCTGCGGGCCGGGAGTCCGCAGTGCGCGGTAAGCCTCCGACCGCACCACGTCCCCGGCGCCGTCCGGAAGGTGCGACAAGTCCGGGCCGGATGCGCCGCAGCGGCGGCAGGTGGCGATCCACTGCGGCAGGGTGGACCGGGTGGGTTCGCCGGGGCGCCCGTCCAGGTCGGGGGCCAGCTCGGCCGGCGGCGGGCGGAACGGCGCACGGGCGGCGCTGCCGCAGACGGCGCAGGCGGGAAGCTGGCTCACCGCGCCTGCAGGCCGGCACGCAGCCGGGTCATCGCACGCTCCATCCGGGGCTGGCTTTGGGCGAAGCACAGGCGGAGGTGCCCTTCCCCGCCCTCGCCAAAGGCACTGCCCGGCGCAAGTGCCACGCCGTGGTCCCGCACCAGGCGCAGGGCCAGGCCGAGGCTGTCGGCCTCGCCGTCCACTCCGATGAAGGCGTAGAACGCGCCATCCGGCGCCGCCAGCCGGATGCCGTTCAGGCCGGCAAGGCCGTCCAGCGCCATCTGCCGGCCGGCGGCGCAGTGGGCGCGGAAGCGGCCGATGAAGTCCGTGTCCGCCAGCGCGGCCAGGGCGCCGGCCTGGGCGAAGGGGGCGGTGCCGGACTGGGTGACCTCCACGACCTCCGCCACCTGGTCCCGCGCGCCGGCGGGCAGCACCATCCAGCCTAGGCGCCAGCCGGTCATCGCCCAGGTCTTGCTGAAGCTGTTGCAGACCATCACCCGGTCGTCCGGCCCGGCCAGGTCCAGCAGGGAGGGCGCAGCCGGGGCGCCGTCATAGACCAGGCGGGCATACACCTCGTCCGACACCAGCCAAACGTTGTGGCGGCGGCAGAGGTCAAGGATAACTTGCAGCTCCGGGAGGGTCGCGGTCCAGCCGGTTGGGTTGTTGGGGGAGTTGAGGATGAAGGCCCGTGCGCCGGGCAGCTTGGCGGCGAGGCGGTCCAGGTCGAGGTGGAAGCCGCCGTCGGGGCGCGGGTCGAGCGGCAAGACGTCAAGCTCGGCGCCGCGCAGCCGGGCGGCGTTGGCCGGGTTGGGCCAGGCCGGGGTGTGCAACACCACGCGGTCCCCGGCGCGGACGATGCTGGCGAGCGCCACGCTAACCGCCGTCATGCCGGAGGCGGTGACCTGGATGCGGTCCTCCGATACTGGCAGGGTGTGCAGGTCCGTCAGGTGATCGGCCAGCGCTTGGCGCAGCGCGGGGACGCCGCGCACGTCGGGATATAGGGCATCGCCACGGGCCAGCGCGGCTTGCAACGCCGGGGCGGCGCCGGCTGGGGCGGGGTGGTCGCTTTCGCCGAAGCACAGGAACTCGGTGTCCGGACGGTCGCGGGCGGCTCGGGCGATTGTGACGATTCGGGATGGGGGGAGAGTGGCGAGGTCCATGCGTGGAGCAGTAGGCGATTGGGCGCGTAGGGGCCAGGGGCGGCGTTAGGAACCTACGTGGTGCAGGGGGCGGCCACTTCGCCGAGCAGGCAGCATGTTACCCCAAGCAACGACCTCTCCCTCCTTGCGAGCACACCAGATATATATACTCCGTCCATGTGAGAACCCGAAAACTTCGCACCTCTGAAACCCCGCTGAGATCAGGGTCGACTCGCCAGCCGATTTTCGGGTTCTCACGTGAACGGAGTATAGCAACCTAACTATACCCTG
>JAABUQ010001739.1_pt1 | contig 45634 bp, 41 predicted proteins | sample 5560001 | NCBI WGS metagenome assembly JAABUQ01 (sample SAMN10711888, study PRJNA513371) | rock metagenome | isolation source: Antarctica rocks | place: Antarctica: Victoria Land, Finger Mt nord | collected 2015-12-18 | reverse complement strand
GCATGGCGGGGTTTCTTTCGGCGGCGGCATCGTCAGGCCGCTCACAATTTTCTCTCAGCCGCCTCAAAGCGTGGGGGCGATAAACCCTTGTCTGCATTATAGCAAAGAAACAGGTTATCGTCAACGCCGACAGTGTGTTCTGAAGGTTTTGTACACGCGCTGCACAGGCGTATCAACGGCATACCAAGCCATGAGCGACGACGGAAGAAACTGTTCCGTCGTCGGTATGCCGTAGAAGCGCTGTGGGAATGGGTGTGCAATGCCGGGGGAACGCGCGAAGAAGCCCTCACCCCCCAGCCCCCTCTCCCGCCCTTCCAGGCCCGCCAGTGCGGAAGCGGGCGAGGGGGAGCCGGATAAAGATGCCCATGTGAGCACGGGGGAGCCATAGTCTCTCATTCCTAACCCTCGCCCGCTTGCGGGAGAGGGACAGGCGCGCAGCGCCAGGGTGAGGGCCGCGCAGCGCCAGGGTGAGGGCCGCGCAGCGCCAGGGTGAGGGCCGTTCTGCGCTAGGGTGAGGGCCTCCTTCCTATCCCCCCCAGAATTGGGGGCTAGGGGGCGATCCTGCATAGGTTTCGGGATTTCTATGCAGATTCTCAGCAATACCGGGGAAACGAGCCACCTCAGACGGCGACCGCTCCGGTGCGCGGGCGCATCTCGTAGGCGCAGCCGTGGGCGGTGGGGAGCACTTTGCCGGGGTTGCACAGGCCGTCGGGGTTGAAGGCGGCGCGGACTTGCTCCATCGCGCGGAGCGTTTCCGGCGAGAAAAGGAGCGGCATGAAGTCCCGCTTTTCCACGCCGATGCCGTGCTCGCCGGTCAGGGTGCCGCCGACCCCGATGCACAATTCCAAAATGGCGCGGGAGGCAGCCAGGACGCGGCTGACCTGGGCTGGCTCGCGCTCGTCAAACAAGACCACGGGGTGCAGGTTGCCGTCGCCGGCATGAAAGACGTTGGCGATGACGAGGTCGTATTGTTTTCCAATGGCGGCGACGGCGCGCAGGACGTGGGGCAGTTGGGAGCGGGGGATGACGCAGTCCTGGGTGACGCACGACGGCGCGAGGCGTCCCAGTGTGCCCACGGCTTTTTTGCGGGCGGCCCACAGGCGGGCGCGGTCCTGCGGGGTCTGGGCATGGCGCAGGTCGCGGGCGTGGTTCTGGGCGCAAAGAGTGCGCACCTGGGCGGTGACAGCATCCAAACCCGACGCGAGGCCGTCCAGTTCAATGATGAGAATGGCCTGGGCATCGCGGGGAAAGCCGAAGGAAAAGGCGTCTTCCACGGTCTGCAAAATGACGGCATCCATCATTTCCAGGGCGGCGGGGACAATGCCCGCGGCGACAATGTCCGAGACGCACTGGGTGGCATCGTCAGTGGTGTCAAAGACGGCGAGCAGGGTCTGCACGGCCTGCGCCATGCGGGTCAGGCGCACAGTGGCCTGGGTCACGATGCCGAAGGTGCCTTCCGACCCCAGGGCCAGGCCCAGCAGGTCGTAGCCGCTGGCATCCTCGGTCTTGTCGCCCAGCAGGACAATCTCGCCGTCCGGCAGGACAAGCTCCACTTGCAGCACATGGTTTGCCGTGACGCCGTATTTGAGCGTGTGCGGCCCGCCGGCATTGTTGGCGATGTTGCCCCCCAGCGTGCTGGCCCCCTGCGAGGACGGGTCGGGGGCATACAAGTAGCCATCGGCGGCGACCGCTTTGGTCAGCGCGATGTTGACGGCCCCGGCCTGCGCGGTCAATCGCCGGTTGCGCAGGTCAATTTCCAATATCTTGTTCATGCGGGCGAGGCCGATGAGAATGCCGCCCGCACACACGGCCCCTCCGGCCAATCCTGTCCCGGCCCCGCGTGGGGCGAACGGGACATGGTGCGCGGCGCAGGCGCGTACCACCTGCGCCACCTGCTCGGCCGTGCGCGGCAGGACGGTGGCAAGCGGCAGGGCGCGCTCCAGGGGGTAGGCATCGCCTTGATACGCGCGGCGCTCGCCCGGCGCATCCAGCACGGCATCGGGGCCGAGCAGCAGTTTGAGTTGAGGGAGCAGCATGGAAGTCACCTGTGAATGCGGACAAGCGCAGAGGGCGCGGGAGGGGCGGGCGGCAGGCCGGGACTGTGACTGCCCATCCAGGCCCACCAGGCCAGGGCGGCCAGCACAACGGCGGCGATCCCAATGGCATTGCGCCGACGCGGGCCGTTGTCGGAAGGACGCGGTTCAAACGCGCGTCGGTTGCGGGGCATGGTTTGTGGTTCCGGCTGGGTGAAAAGGGCATGTCGGTGGGAGAGAAATGTGCGATGGGCCAGGGCGAGTTTTTCCTCCCGCTGTGCAGGCGTGAGACTGGGATACGTTTGCAGAGTTTCCCCGGTGGCGGGGTTGGTACTGGAAATCATCAGCAGGGTCTTTCCGCGCCGGAGGGGGCAAAGAAAACACCGCCGGGCGCAAAGAAAAAGCCGCCGGGCGCTGAGTTGTCAGCACCCGGCGGCATCTTGATTGGAGCCGTTGGAGGGATTCGAACCCCCGACCCGCTCTTTACGAAAGAGCTGCTCTACCCCTGAGCCACAACGGCTTACGGCAGTTATATACAGCGCCTATTATACAGCGTCGGCGAGGAGTTGTCAACCCGTCAGAGAGGACTCGCTCGCCGGGCACAGGCAAAATATCTAGATGCCCTTGTCCCGCAAGACTTGACAGGAGAAGCAAGCCACGGGTACACTCTTTTCCGTCAGCCAATTGCGGGTGTAGCTCAATTGGTTAGAGCGCTGCCCTGTCAAGGCAGAGGCCGTGGGTTCAAGTCCCATCATCCGCGCCAGCCCCAGCCACCGTTTCCAAGCGGTAAACACGAAAAGCATTCCTTATCAATGGAATGCTTTTCGTGCTTTTGGGCTGACAGGCGGCGCAAGAGCCTTGCTTTGCGTGCGCCGCCGTCACTTGCGGCGCATCTATCACTTGCGGCGCATCTATGGATTGGAAAGGAAATGGATTGGAAAGGAACTCAAGACGATGCCATTTGAACAATACCACGAGCCGGCTCAGGAACTGTCGGAAGAAACGCGGACATTCGCCCGCATGATTATCTCGATGATGGAAGAAGCGGAAGCGATTGATTGGTACGAGCAGCGCATGTCTGTTGAAAAGAATGCCGAAGCAAAGGCTATCATGCAGGACGCTCAGGAAGAAGAGTTCAAGCACTTCGGCATGGATCTGGAGTTTCTGCTGCGCCAAAAGCCGAAATGGCGCGCGGCGCTGCAAAGCATCCTGTTCCAGCCCGGCGACATCGTTCAGCTTGGCAAGAAAGGCGAACAGGCTGAGGAAGACATAGAATAAGCGCAGGACGATGTGGAAGGTGGCGCACGCCACGCCTGATGCCAAACACCCTGCCCTATTTACAATAATATGCCGACCACGCACGCCGTCATAAACGAGGAGATCGTGCCGCCGACCATCGCCATCATGCCCAAGCGCGACAGGTCATGGCGGCGTGTCGGCGCCATGCCGCTGATGCCCCCGATCTGAATGGCGATGCTGGAAAAGTTCGCGAACCCACACAAAGCGTAGGCAGTGATAATGACAGCGCGCGGCGAAACAAAGTGAGGGTTTCTGCCCAGCGTCTGGGAAAGCTGCAAGTAGGCGAGGAATTCGTTAACCGCAGTCTTGATGCCTAGTAGAGGCGCGACCTGCACAGCATCATGCCACGAGATACCCATCAGCCACGCGAACGGGCGGGCCACATAGCCCAGGATGCTTTCCAGCGACAAGCCCGACACGTGCAGCGCGGTTCCGCCCGCTTTGAGCAGGGCGTCAATCAGCGCCACAATCGCGACAAAGACAATCAGCACGGCCCCGACATTGAGCGTCAGCCCCAGACCCTCCAATGCGCCGCGCGCGGTGGCGTCTATCGCATTGGCATCGGTTTTCTCAACGCGGAAGGCGACCCCGCCCGCTGTTTCCGGCGTGCTGGTTTCGGGCAGCAACAGCTTGGCGACCACCAGGGATGCGGGGGCGGAGATCAAGGACGCCGCCAGCAGGTGTCCGGCAATATCCGGGAAGAAGCCGTGCAGCATGCCCACATAAGCCGCCAGCACGCCCGAAGCGATATTGGCGAACCCTCCCACCATGATCGCCATGAGTTCAGAGTTTGTCGCCCCGGCAATAAACGGCTTGACCAAAAGCGGCGCTTCTGTCTGGCCCAGAAAGATATTGGCTGCCGACGACAGTGTTTCCGCGCCCGATGTACGCATCGTCTTTTGCATCACCCAGGCCATGCCCTGCACAATGAGAGGCAGTATCCCTGTGTGGTACAGCAGGGTGGACAGGGCGGAAAAGAAGATAATGGTGGGCAGGACATTGAACGCGAAGTACGAGCCGACATTCGCCACGCCTATCGGCGATGCGACCGGCCCCATCATATCAGTCGGCCCGCCGATGGGAGCGCCGACTGGGATGTTGTTGCCCAGGGCAAGGTTGCCGAATACAAACTGCGCGCCCTGCTTGGCAAAGTTCAGCAGGGCGTCAATGCCGTCGTTGGCGACCTTAAAACCAGCCTCGCCGGGGCGCGTGTCCAGCACCAGAAACGCAAAGATAAACTGAAGCAGCAGGCCAAAGCCCACGGTCGCACCCAGCGTCTTCCAGTCGGGCCGCGTGCGGTCTTTGCGCAGCCGCCCCAGGCCAAACGCCAGAACAGCAAACACGCCCAGACCCAGCAGAGATTGCAGGCGCAGTGGGAGCGTTCCATGTTCTCCCATTCGAGCGGCTTGCTCGGTGGCAAATGGCACGCCGGTCTGGGGCGCGGTGACGGCAAGCGGCGCCTGCGCATGGGCGGCAAGCAGCAGGCCCAGACAGGCAGTCAGCGCACAGGAAACAAACAGATACGTGCGGGAGACATTCATGGGGCAGGCTGACTTTCGCAAACAGATTGGGGGTCTTCGGCACATGAAAGAGGCAGCGCTGCCGTGAATACGGACAGTTCGAGGAGCAGCCGTGCAATTCCTTCTTTTTGGGACTGAGCGCACCTCCCTTCGGCAAAGGCTGGCAAGTGGAGAGAGAAAAAGGCCCTGGTCTTTGGGCCCGCCGATGCTGCCTGTCATTCGCGCTTCGCGTCATGCTCGATCTCGGCCAGAGCCTGATACAAGTCGTTTGGCGCACCCTGTGCGTGTTCCTCGCCCCCACGCAGAGCTTCGTACAGCCGGGCGGCGATTATCGCACCGACGATAGGGCCGGCGACATACACCCAGTAATGCGTCAAAGCCGCGCCGCCTGCAAAAAGCGCAGGCCCCAATGAACGGGCTGGGTTCATGCTTCCTCCGGTCACCGGCCCGCCAATCAGCACCAGCAACACGACTGTCAGGCCGATGGCAAGCCCAGGGGTCGCGCCGCTGACGCGCCGGTCTGTGGCGACCGCCATAATCACCAGCATCAGCAGAAACGTCAGGGTCGCTTCCAGTGCGACCCCGCGAACGGCAGGCCCCGGTGCGGGGATGTACGTGCCGTGCCCTGCCCCAAACAGCAGCGCGGCCAGGCCGGACGCCGCAATCGCCCCCGCCCCCTGCGCCAGGCCGTAGGGCAGGACATAACGCCAGGGAAAGCGGCCCACAGCCGCAAAGCCCAGCGTAACGGCGGGGTTGAAGTGGGCCGCGGAGATATGGCCCAGCGCATAAATCATAGCAAGCACCGCCAGCCCCGAAACCCAAGCCGCCGACAGCCCCGCGTCGCTTCTGGGGTAGTGAGCCGTGCCCGATAGGGCAACAGGCGCAAACACAATGCCGAATGTGCCGACACACTCAGCGAAGCAGCGGCGCAGCATGGGGCCGTTCATGGTTTGGCAGCCGGAGTGCAGCAGGTCGGCCCGCAGCAGGCTTGCTCCTGCGGCTTGACGGCACGAATAAACGCGCCCATGATCCTGCCGTCCAGGGCGGCTTTCTCGTCGGCAGGCAGGGCAGCGACGGCATCGGTCGCGCAGGTGGTCGCTTCTAAATCGGCGAACAGGTAGCGCCGCGTCGGCTCAACACTCACGTCCGTAAAGCCTGCTGCGCCAAGACGGTTCTTGTAGTCACCGATTTCCAGCGCCCCGGCCACGCACCCGACATAAGCCTCCATGTCGGCGCGCACGGCGTCGGGCAGTTCGCCTTCCACGACCACATCGGAGACGGCAAAGCGCCCGCCGGGCCTCAGCACGCGGAACGCCTCGCGCAGGACGCGGTCTTTGTCGGACGACAGGTTGATGACGCAGTTGGAAATCACCACGTCTACGCTGCTGTCCGGCAGGGGTATCTCTTCAATGTGACCCTTGAGAAAACTGATGTTCTTGACTTCGGCCTCGGCTTTGTTCTTCTCGGCCAGGGCGAGCATTTCATCGGTCATATCCAGCCCAAAGGCCCACCCAGTCGGCCCCACCCGGCGCGCGGACAGCAGCACATCAATGCCGCCGCCGCTACCCAAATCCAGCACGACCTCGCCCTCCGCCAGTGTCGCCAGGGCCGTGGGGCTGCCGCAGCCGAGCGAGGCCAGCAGGGCCGCTTCAGGGATTTGACTTGCTTCCACTGTGTCGTACAGGCCGCCCGTGATGACATCTCCCCCGCAGCACGAGTCTGCCACCACGCCCCCGCCTGCGTTGCCGCCGCAGCAGGCCGCGCCCTGGCCGTTCAGCACGGTCAGGGCGGCCTCCCCGTATTTTTGGCGCACAATGTTCCGTACATCGTCGCGCTCGGTCAGCAAAGTCCCCAAAGAGGTCTTATTCACAGCAGTCATTTTCGTAATTTCCTTGCGTTGTTTGCGTCGCGTCCGGCTCGCCCAGAAAAGCGGCAAGCGCGCCGAGGGCGTCCCGATTGACGCCGCAGATCATGTTTTTGCCCCGCCGCTCCATTGTAATCAGCCCGGCCAGGCGCAGCTCCTTGAGGTGGAAAGACAGCGAGGACGTGATCTTGTCCACTCCCGACACCCGGCAGCAGACCTCGCCGACAGTCGGCCCCAGCATGGGGCGCACTTCGCCGGTGTCTTCAACAGAGACCGGGCAGCAGCAGCCGCGCAGGAACTCAAAGATGCGCAGCCGCGTGGGGTCGCCCAATGCTTTAAACATCACAGATACGTCGTTGGCTTCAGTCATCGCGGCTTCGTTTCTATATTTATAGAATTGTTGATGCTATCATGGCATGGGCTGTGGGCGTTTGTCAAGCCTGCCTGTGGATTGTTTTCGGAACAATGCCTTCAAGGGGCAATGTGCCAAAGCGGGTATACTTGCCTATTCCACGACGGAGCATCACCCTTATGGCAACTTCTCGCGAGCGACATGACCCCTGGCACCCGGACCTGACTTATATCATCGGGCACCAGCGCCCGGACATGGATGCCATCGCGTCCGCGCTCGGCTATGCCTGGTGCCTCAAGCAGATTTCGTCGGAACAGGTTGTCGCCGCCCGCGCCGGACAGGTCGGCGCGCAGTCCGCATTCGCCCTCGGCTACTTCGGCTTGACACCCCCGCGCACCCTGTCCAGCGCGGCCCCCACGTTCGCCCATGTCGCCGAGCCGCAGGTGCCGCTGCACCCAGATACCCCCCTGGCCGAAGCCATGCTGCACCTAGCCCAGGGCGAGCGCCTCGTCCCGGTGGTGGATCACGACGACAAGCTGCTCGGCGGCCTGACCCCGCTGGCCCTTGCCCGCGCTTATGCGCAGGTCGCCGAGGGACAAACCAGCGCCTCCGCCCAGACCTGCCGTGCGTTTGTGGAAGAACTCGTCACCCTGCCTGCCAGCGACCGCATCCGTGACCGCCGGGGGGCTTTGCTGCGCGGCGGCGGCGAAGAGTTTCTTGTGATCGCCGACGGGGGCCGCTACCTGGGCACCACCAACCGGCAAAGCCTGCTGGAGCCGCCCCGCGTCCGCCTGATTCTGGTGGACCACAATGAGCTGGCGCAGGCCGTGCCCGGTGCCGACGAAGCCGAGATTGTGGGCGTGCTGGATCACCACCGTTTGGGCAATGCGTCCACGGCCAACCCCATTCCGTTTGTCGTGGAACCGGTCGGCAGCACCAGCACTCTGGTCGCCGAAGCCTGCCGCAGAGGGCATGTCACGCCGCCTGCGGAGATCGCCGGCATTCTGCTGTCGGGGATTTTGTCCGACACGCTCTTGTTCCGGTCGCCCACGTTCACCGCGCGCGACCGCAAAGCCGCCGAGTGGCTGGCCGAGCTGAGCGTCATTGACATTCAGGACTATGGACGGCATCTGATCCACGCCTCGCCCGGCCTGGTAGACCGCTCCGCCGACGAAATCGTGGACGGCGACCGCAAGCCCTACGAGATGGCGGGCAAGTCCGTCAGCGTCGCCCAGGTGGAAGTGACCGGCTTTCAAGAACTGCCGGGCCGCAAAGCCGACCTGCTGGCCGCTTTGGAAGAGCGCCGCGAGCGCGAAGGGCTGGCCCTGATCTGCCTGATGGTCACCGACGTTATCACCATCCAAAGCCGCCTGCTGTGCCGGGGCGACCGGACCATCCGCGCCGGCCTGCCCTTTGCGCGCGTGGATGCCAGCGAGTTTGAGCTGGGCAACATCGTGTCCCGCAAAAAGCAGCTTGTCCCGGCCCTGCAAAGCGCCCTGGAAGAATTGGAATAGTTGTGCCCTGGCTGAAGGACAGCCCTTGTCCCCCAGCCCCCGCACTGAGGAACGGCCCTCACCCCCCGCCTCCTCTCCTGCACTGGCAGACCTGGAAGGCTGCACTGGCAGACCTGGAAGGCTGCACTGGCACCCCTCGTATGCTTGCGCATGACTGCGTATCGCAGAGCCTCCGCCCTCCGGGTGCCTTCCAGGCCTGCCAGTGCAGCGCCAGTGCGCTAGCGGGGAGAAGACCTGGAAGGCTGCAAGCGGAACTATTGTCCTGGCCCTTCAGGGCCAGGCTATTCGGGCAAAAGCCCCTGTGGGGCTAGAGACTATTTTCCTCAGCCCCTTCAGGGTGTTTGTCCGCCCAGCCATGCCCTTGAGGGCGTGAATGGCGCAGACAAAAAGACCCTTTGTAAGTCTTTCGCAAACCCATTGCACCCCCATTCCCACGCCTTTTCTACGGGTAATCCACGGCGTACCGACGACGGAACAATTTGTTCCGTCGTTGGTATCCGCTTAGCACACCGGAGAAACACCTAAACAACGCGGTCAAGACACGTCGCCTTCGGGCAGCCGGGCCAATCACATTGAGGGGCGTTGGGCGCGGATGCTGGTGGCTTGGGGGGGTGTTTGTCCACAGCGAGGGACTGTCAAGCGGGGTCATGCGGGGTCGTCTGTGAGGGTGACGACCAGATTAAAGCCTGCGACAGCGTAGGCATCGTCTTCGCCTTCCACTTCTTCCATCAAGGTTTCGCCGGGCACAATTTGGGCCACGCGTGCGCCCTGCGCCAGTTGTGCATTGAGGGCATCGGTGCCGAAGAACTCGGCACCGTGTTTGGTCATGTGCGCGCCGATAATCAAGTCGGTCATGGTGTCAGCCTTTCCGGGCGTGTGTGCAGTCTGTCCAAAGCGTGGAAACCAAATCAGAGGCCGAGGGAATATCGGCGATTGCGCCGCAGCCCGCGCCTGCATACAGGCACATATCCAGGACATTCCCGGTCATGCCGGCGCGTGGGGCCGTGCTGTCGTAGCGCAAAATCGGCTCGCCGCTCTGGGTGCGGCCCATGATGTCGCCCTCGCCGGGGCGGTGGGAGTGGGGCGGGCAGCCCCACGCTTCCCAGGTTTCCAGGGTTGGGGTGCGCAGGACGCGGTGGGCGGCATAAGGCCAGTCGCCGTCAAAGCAGACTGTCAGGGCGGTGTCGGCGGCTTGAGAGTCGCACAGCATTTGCTTGTAGTCGGGGTGGGCGCGGCTTTCCACTGTTGCCACAAAGCGCGTGCCCAGCATGACCCCGCTCGCGCCGAGGCCAAGCAGGCGCGCGATGCCCGCGCCGTCCCCCACCCCGCCTGCCGCAACCACGGGCGCTGCCCCGGCTTCTTCAATCACCTGCGGCAGCAGCGTTTCCAGTGCGGAAGTAGACTGTACATGCCCGCCCGCCTCTATGCCCTGGCAGATGAGAAAGTCTGCGCCCAAATCCAGCGCCCGCCGCGCGCCGTCCCTGTTGGCAGCTTGAACACCGATGCAAGCGCCCGCCGCCCGCACTTGTGCCAGGTACGGAGCCGGGTCGCCCCAGGAGAATGTGATGCACGGCGCGCCTTCTTCCAGGGCGGCATGGAGAGAATGAGGCGCAAAGGCGAGGGCGAAATTGACCTGGAATGGGTTGGCAGTGGCGGCCCGCACCTGCCGGATATGCTGCCGCGCGGTTTGCGGATCAGTCCAGGTCAGGGCCATCGCGCCCATCGCTCCGGCCCGCGACACGGCGGACGCGAGTTCCGGCCCGGCGATGCTGCCGGTCGGGGCGCAAAACAAGGGCAGGCGCAGGCCGAGAAAATCAAAAGGGTTGGGGGGCATGGTGTGTCTTACGCCAGAAACCCGGCGGTGGTGGAAACCTGCATGCCGCGCGCGGTCAGGTCTTGCAGAAACACGGCCTGGTACGATTCAAAGCCGCCGACCGGGCTTGTGGCATCGGACAGCAAGACCAGTTTCCGCACATGCGCGGGGTCGGCAACGCTGTCGGCCAGGTCTCGCACGGTCTTGCAGGGCAGGATCGCGGGCATCACGGGCAAATTTATCGGCAGCGGCTACAGCCCTGCGTCCGCCCATGTCGCCACAGTGCGCATGATAGACCGTACATTGCAGGCGCAGGCATCCACGCAGGCACAGGCACCCACGATGGCATACAACAATGCATTCATTCTGCTAGGCCTGTCGTTCCTGTTCGCCCTGCCTGCCGTGCTGATGCTGCGCAAGCCCAGGCACGGGGCGGCTCCGGCGGCGGAAGCGCATTAACTTGACAAGGGCAGAGCAGGACAACATTGAGGGGGCTGTGTCGTGGTTCGTGTCATGTTTGTCTTCTCATGGCTTCCAACAGCCTAGCCCGGCATCATCCATGTGCCGCGTAATAAGGCGGAAGCGGATAGCGGAACAAGGTCTGTTTTGAGGCAGGCATTAGGCACGCTGTGCCGCCGTCAAATCTGCCGTCCGGCCCAACGCTGTACACCACAAAACCCGCTTTTTGGAGTTTGTAGCGCAGAGGCTGACCGTCATAGGGGTCGAGCGGCACAGGCGAGAGGGCTTGACCAAGCGTTGCCGGGTACATCCCGTGGGATGATCGATAGGACAACAGGGCTGCCGCTGCCTTGGTCGTGCTTGCCCGCGCCTCGATCTGCGCCCGCCTTTGCACTAGCAACTCCCCCGCAGGAAACATAATAACAGCGAGCAGGTGTGTTAAATCTTTGGGCTGATCCACCTGCGCTCTAATCGCCTGCATAGATGCATGCGCCTGTGGGTATGGCTGGTCAGCGGCCGCGACTGCCTGCGGCATGATATGCAGCAGATACGAGCCATCTGCATCCAAGAACTGCTCCCAAGCGACGCGATTAAGCCCGGCGATGCCGTCAGGATGGCGGCTATTGGGTTTATCCGTGCCACCTGTCAGTCCGTCAAGCGCGCTCGGGCCAGTACGCCGAAGCATTGCGATGAGACCTTGCTGGAAGGCTACTTCCGACCGCATGAAAGATGCAAGGCTCTGTGGCTTCCAGTCGCGGTCAATGGACTGCTGTACGGCACGGGCAACGCGCGGATCGCCATGGCTGATATAGATAATCTTGCGGAATCCAGCCAGCGTGATAGCGTCTGCGGCGACCCCAATAAGATAAGCGGTGACTGTTCGGTCGCTGGACGCGTGCCTCGCGATACGGAAGCCGAGGGCCTCATTATGGACAGCCGCTACTCCCTGCCCCCGCTCGGCCATTATCAAGCTTTCTGCGGTCAAAAGGCGTGCACCGGTGCGAATGACGGCCAGTTCTGGAAATTGAATATTTAATGGGTTGGCATTGTTCCAGTCGCGCACGAACACGCACTGGGGACGAGCGGCGGCCTGGTGGACCAGGCGCAGGAGGTCAGTCCGCTGCACCAGGAACACGCGAGCCTGCCCAAGTTCCTGCGCCGAAGGCATCGCATTCTTGGAAAGATCATTCGCAAGGTGGGTATATGGGCCGAGTGGCTTGTCGTGCAGACGCTGAGTGAGCAGGGTGTACAGCGGAGCCGCGTTTTGGGAGGCGGGCGGCAGCTTGGCCTGCAATTGGGCCATAGTAACGGGCAGCCCAGCGCGCTTGGCCTGTGCCACATCATGCGCGTAGTCACCCACCGAGCCGGAGGTGCTGGAGCCGTGCCCGCGCCCCATTAACATCGCGGCTATCAAGAATGTGAACCTGAGGGCTTGTTTTTGCATGAGGTTGTGAGATTATCACAGACTGCTACAAGAAAGAAGCCGTGCAGAAAGGCTCATGTTTGCAGCCCGAAGCAGGCATGGTGGACAGCAGCGATCTGTGCGGGGTCAACCTTGGGGACGCGGTCGTAAGTCAGCAGCCCGTTCATTTCCTGCTCTACGTCGGTGAGTTGGGTATAGCAAAAGCCCGCCACAAACGGCAGCGCGGCAATGCCGCGCATCAGATCGGCGTACTTGGCGAGCAGGTCTTCGGGCGAATAGGTGGTGCCGTAGGCGGCATACAGCAAGTCCCACTTTTCTTTGGGCAGGTCGGTGCGCTCCATCAAGAAGCCGCCGACTTCGGTAAGCATGATCGGCTGGCCCCGATAGCGTGACCCGCGCACGAACATCGGTTTTTCCTCGTCCCACGCATTGGGAGGCAAGGGGCCACCCGCAAGGGTTTCTTCATAGCGGGACTGGATGGCTTTGCCCGTGGGCGTGTAGTCATGGATGGCGCAGATGTCCGTGATGTCGGTATGCTCCCAGCCGTCGTTGTCGATCACAGGCCGGTCGGGGTCAAGCTGACGGGTGACGGAGACGATGCGCTCCAGGAACGAATACTGGCCGGGGTGGCTTTTTTGCAGGCCGGGAAAGCCCATGCTTTCATTAACCGGCACCCAGGCAATCACAGACGGGCTGTTGATGTCGCGGCGGATGGCGCGCTCCCACTCCGCAGTGAGATGCTCTTCGGCTTCGGGCGACCAGGCGCGCGCATTGGGCATTTCGTCCCACACCAGCAAGCCCAATTTGTCGCACCAGTAAGTCCAGCGCGGGTCTTCCAGCTTTTGGTGCTTGCGGACGCCGTTGAACCCCATCGCTTTGGTGACTTCCACATCCGCCCGCAGGGCGTCGTCGGATGGGGCGGCGAGGTAGCTTTGCGGCCAGTAGCCTTGATCCAGCACCATAGCCAGATAAATGGGCTTGTCGTTGAGATGAACACGCCCGTGTTTCAGTTCCACCGCCCGCAGGCCCACATACGACTGAACCTCGTCCTGGAGCGTATCGCCCTTGTATAAACGCACATGCAGGCCGTACAAGTGTGGCGATTCGGGCGACCAATGCTTCGCATCGGGCACGCGGACAAAGAGGCGCGCTGAAGCACGGGTGGTTTCGTGATCCATGTGCGTGACAACTGTGTCGCCGTCCAGCACATCCACTTCCAGCCGCCACAAAGTGGACGGGGCGTGCAGGGCAATACGCATCTCCAGGCCGCTTTGGTCGATCACAGGCGTCATGCGCAGGCTGTCTATACGCATGGAGGGAACCGGCTCCAGCCAGACGCTCTGCCAGATGCCGGTCGTGCAATAGTAGTCAATATGATGCGGCAGGCCCGTGGTGCTTTGCTTGCCGCGCGGCTGGTAGGGGTCCTGCCTGTCTTCCACGCGCAAGGTGACCCGGTTCTGGCCGGGCTTGAGATACGGCGCAATGTCAAACGAAAATGGGACATGGCCGCCCCGGTTGTGCCCGACTTCCTGGCCGTTGAGCCAGACCGTCGTGCGGTAATCCACGGCCCCAAAATGCAGAAGCAGGTCGCGCCCGCGCCACGCTTCAGGCACCTCAAACCAGCGCGAATACCAGACCACCTCGTGGATGCCTTTGTCGTTGATCCCCGACAGCTCGCATTGATAGGGAAACGGCACGATGATCCGGTCGCGCAGGCGCTTGTTTTCCCAGCCGGACAGCATCCCCTGCCGGGCGTCATCAAAGTCAAACTCCCATTGCCCGTTAAGGGCCATCCAGTCTTTGCGCACAAATTGAGGCCGGGGATATTCGGGCCGCGGAATGTCTGTCGTCATAAGGGATGTGTGTTTTCCAGGTGTGTTGATGGAATATGCCGGGAGTATTAAAGCAGGCGGAGACGGCGCTCCGCGTGGTGTTATCTTGCCATACATGCCGGTGTATTTCACATGGTCATGCCGGCGGCTATGCGGAGGGCATCAGGGCAGGCTGATAAACATACGCAATGGGGGCGTCAATGTCCGGGTGCAGGCTGGCGTGGACAGGGCACAGACTGCCCACGCGCTCCAGGTTCGGGCGCACTTCCAGAGGCACGGTGTCGGGCAGGGTGACCGTGACCGGCAGCCGACCAATCCGGCGCGGGCTGGCCTGCATTTCTTTGCTGACGTGGGCGGTGATGCCTGCCAGGTCCAGAGCGTGACGCTCGCCCCACATGGCAATCGTAGTCAGGATGCATGATGCCAGGCCCGCCGCGACCAGGTCGGTGGGGCTGAACGCGGACGCATCGCCCCCGATGTCTTTGGGGGCATCGGTGCGCAATGTAATGCCTTCCTGGTGATGCAGCGTGCATTTCTTTGCGCCGTCATAACGAACGTTGATTTCAACCATAGGGAAAAGTCCTTATTGCTGGGCTTCCAACGCAAAAGTGAACGTCGCCGGGGGCCGCGTTCCCTGCTGCGCCTGCACTTGGACGCTGTAGCGGGTGGCGATCCCCAGGCGCAGGGGGATTTGATAAACCCCGTTGCCCTGGGCGCGCCCTGTCACCGGACTGCCCGGCAGGCGGGGCGACAGCATCTGCGCGGTCGCGGACACATTCGCATCGCCTACGGGGGCGCCCGTCGCGGCATCGGTCAATGTCAGGACAAGGGTGTCATCGCCCGTGTGCGGCGGAGCAGGCATCGTGGTGAGGGTCGCCGACAGGCCCTGACTTGTCTGTGCGCCGCTGCGCGCCGCAAGAGGGACAGGATGCGCGCCGCACCCGCCGGCAAGCAAGGTCGCCAGAGCCGCAAACCACGCCCCGGCAGGCGGCGGGCACGCGGCAAAAGGGCGTTTCATAGTTTGGTATTGTAGCCAACTGCGCGGGGAAAGTCAAGGCGGGCGCGCGTGGAAAGCGTCTCCGTCACAGGGCGGCAAGAACGTCGGGCAGGTTGGTGACAATGCCGTCCACGGCGCAGGTCTCGCGCAGGCGCAGCATTTCGTCGCGCAAGTCCACCTGCCATCCGTAGACGACTATCTCGCGCAGATGCAGCACTTTCACGACCGGCGGCGTGAGAAGGCGTGAGTGCCAGACAACGGCATCCGTGTTCAAATGCGCCAGAAGCCGAGCATCAATCGGCAGGTTGTCTTCGGGCGAAAGCGTGTGCGCCAGAGGAATACGAGGGTCAAGGCTGCGAAGCATTTGGCGGCTGGCTTCCTCCGCGCCGACCACCAGCAGGCAGTCCAGGGGAAGGCCGGATTGACGAACGGCGCGGGCGAGGGCCGTCTCGGTGCCCGCCTCCGCATAATCCAGCATGACGCCGACACGGGCGTGTTTGGCCCAGTCCAGCACATCCCCAAGCGGCGTCAGCGGCAGGTCGGTGTCGGCGGTATAGGACTGCCAGCGCGCAAAGGCTTGCTCGCGAAGGGGAGTGTCTACGCCATCCAGCCGCCGCGCGGCGGCATGGTAGATCACCAGAACCTCGTCGTGCGTGCTGCGGACATTGACACTGACCGCCTGCGCCCCCATGTCCACGGCTTTGCGCAGCGACTCCAGCGTGTTGCCGGGCGGCAGAAAGACCGGCGCGCCGCGATGCCCGACAATGGGAAACGACCGTATCCGAGACGCCATAAGACCTTCTCACTGATATTACGCAGAGTGCCGGGGGTATCAAACCATTGGCAGCGACTGATGCCGGGGGTATCAAACCCCCGGCAGAGAGTCAAGGCACGTCCTTCGGACGTAAGAAAGAGCGATGTTACCGATGTCTTACTGTATGTTGCCGATGTCTTATGCCCGTGAGGGCTTGGCCGCGTCCCTGCCGGGGGTTTTACACCCCCGGCATCAGCCGCTGCCAACGGCTTGATGTCCCCGGCTTGCCGCTCTTTCCAGGGAAGCATACTTCCACTGCGTAACATCAGCTTCTCACTAAAATAAGGGGGAGAGGCAATGCCCCTCCCCCCTGTCACGCGAATGCTGTGCCGCCTACCGGACTTGAACCAGTGACACCTCAATTTTCAGTCGAGTGCTCTACCGACTGAGCTAAGGCGGCCTAATTGCAGCGCTGCGCCGGGTGCTTGCCGCAAACCACGGAAACCTGGTAGGCGATGAGGGATTCGAACCCCCGACCTTCTCGGTGTAAACGAGACACTCTACCGCTGAGTTAACCGCCCGTAGGCTTTGGCTTCACTGCGCTGCCGGAGTGTATTATACCGGCCCGCAGCCAAAAATGCAAGGGGTGAAGCAAAGCAAGCTTCGCGCGCGGTGTCCATCTGCCGCGCTGCCGAAGGAAAGGCGGCCTTGGTTCGCACCGGCTGCGCGCAGGGAAAAGCCTTTGCGAACACAGCCGCCGACCGGCGATTGTTTTGTCACCGGCGGCGGCCGTTCGGGTTGTCTCACGCGTGCCTGAACCGGATGCGGGCAGGCTACTTCTTGAGGAAGCCGCCGGTCACGCCCGTGCCTGCGGGCGTGGGTTCCATCAGGCCACCCTGCGTATCCGGGGCGGGTTCGGCTTTTTCCATCTGCGCCGTGTGGGTCTGCTTGCCCATCATCTTCTCGGTCAGGGCGGGGGCGAATTGGTGAAACAGAGCCGTGGCCGTGCCTGCCGTGCCGACCTGCACCTCATCTTTGGGATGGGTCGCCAGGCCGACAATGGTATCAATCACCTCCTGCGGGTCATAGACCGGCGGGATAGGCACGGCCTTGTGGCCGGTGTAATTGGCGGCATGCTCAAAGAACGGCGTGTCAAACGATGTCGGCTCCACAATACAAACATGGATGTCTTTGATTTTGTTTTCTTCCAGTTCCTGGCGAATGGAGCCGCTCAGCCCGACCACCCCGTGCTTGGCGGCGGCATACGAGGCAAAATACGGGGCGGGCACTTTGCCGATCACCGAGGCGATATTGATCAATGTGCCCCGGCCCTGCGCCCCAAACTGCTGCATCGCAAAGTAGCTGCCGTAAATGGTGCCGAGCAGGTCGGTTTCAATCACTTTGACGTGGTCGGCCAGAGGCACCTCTTCAAACCGCCCCAGCGCCCCGCCCCCCGCATTGTTGACCCACACGTCAATGCGCCCAAACTGCGCCACTGCCGACTGCGCCAGGTATTCCACTTCCTGTTCCACGCCGACATCGGCGTGCACCGCGAGGGCGTGGCCGCCTGCTGCCTCGCATTCCCGCGCGAGTTCGTCCAAAAGCGCGTCCCGCCGCGCGGCCAGCACGACCGATGCCCCGGCCTGCGCAAACGCCAGCGCGGCTCCTTTGCCAAAGCCGCTGGATGCCCCGGTGATAACGACCACTGTGCCGTTTAAGTTTTTGTCTGCCATGATATTCCCTTGCTCACAAGCGTTTTAGATTTTGCCGGCATGCCCACGCTCCTTTGCCGCGCGCGTCTGGAGTCTTCTTCCCCGCCCCGCCCCGCGCCAAACGTCCCAGGGATACAGGGAACTCTCCACCTGCCTGCAAGATTATAAACACCATGCAGCCAAACTTGTTTTTCGCCGTTGCCGCCGGGACACTGGGCATCGCCCTGTTTTTCATCATTTTGTGGGAAGCCTTTGAAACCATTGTCCTGCCGCGCACGGTCACGCGGGGCGTCCGGCTGACGCGCTTGTTTTACGTCGGCTTTTGGAGGCTGACTTCGGGGCTTGCCCGCCGCCACGAGCCGAGCGGACGGCGCGAATTGTTTCTCAGCTTTTTCGGGCCGCTGTCTTTGCCGCTGCTGTTCGGCATTTGGGCGAGTTTGCTGGTGCTGAGTTTCGCATTGATAGAGTGGGCTTTGGGGCCGCTGGCCTACTCCCCAGCCCACGCGCAGACCGGATTCGGCACCGACTTGTATCAAAGCGGCGTGACTTTTTTCACCCTGGGCTATGGCGACATCACGCCGCGCACCAGTCCGGCGCGCGCGCTGTCCGTCGGGGAAGCCGGGGTTGGGTTCGGCTTTTTGGCCCTCGTCATCAGCTACCTGCCCGTCTTGTACCAGGCGTTTTCCCGCCGCGAGGCTGTCATTTCCCGCCTGGATGGGCGCGCCGGGTCGCCCCCCACTGCCGGGGAATTGCTGCGCCGCCATGCGCAGGCGCAAAACGTGGGCGCCCTGGTTGTTCTGCTGTCCGAGTGGGAGGCCTGGTCATCGGAAATCCTGGAAAGCCATCTTTCCTACCCCGTGCTGCCTTATTATCGCTCGCAGCATGACCACCAATCCTGGCTGGCGGCCCTGACAGCCATCATGGACACCTGCGCCGTGCTGATGATCGGCGTGCAGGGCGGCCCGCCCTGGCAGGCCGCGATGCAGTGGCAGGCCCGCATGACCTTTGCAATGGCCCGCCACGCCATTATTGATCTGGCGTATGTGTTCCACACCACGCCGAAGGCACTGGACCCGGAGCGCCTGACCCTCCACGGCCTGACCCGCCTGCGCGCCGAGCTTGCCGCCATCGGCCTGCCCCTGTGCGACAGCCCCGAAGACACGCAAAACTTTGCCGAGCTTCGCGGGCTGTACGAGCCGTATGTGCATGCCCTGAGCGAGTTTTTCCTGTTTCCCCTCCCCCCCTGGCAGAGCGACCCTTTGGCGCAGGACAACTGGCAAACCAGCGCGTGGGACAGCATGCTCAACACCACCGACGAGCACCTGCACTTCCGCTAAAGCCTGAGCGAAAAAGCCTTCATCCTGCGGCAAAAAAGCCCTCGCCCCCCAGCCCCGGCAAGGGCCGCCCGATGCAGGCGCATTGCTCCCCTGTTCCCACGGCTCATCAAGCGTGTACCGACGACGGAACGTTTTCTTCCGTCGTCGGTACGCGGGCAGTCATCCATAGAGACGCCCTCAGTCAGCCGGGGCACCGCCGAAGACAGCCCGGCACAACTCTCACGCAAACACGGCCAGACAACCAGGAATATGGTAAAATAGCAGCGAACGCGCGAAGCCCACAGCGCGCAAAAGAAAGCGTCTGTTATGAAACCACTTTTCCGCATCGCGGCGGCGCTGGCGGCGGCAGTCACAGCGGGAACGCTCGCCGGCTGCGGCGGCACCGGTGGCACATCGCCCGCGACGACTTTTCCTCTCGGCGGAACGACGACCACGCCCACGACGCCTGTTCCCACGCCGACCGCGCCGACGCCTGCGCCTGCCACGCCTGCCGTGGCCCTGACGGCGACGGCGGGAAGCGGCGGCGGCGGCATCACGCTGACATGGACGGCATCCAATTTGACTTCGCCGACGTTTGATGTGCTGCGCGTGTCGGGCGGCGGGACGACGACATTAGCGAGCGGCCTGACCGGGACGCGTTTTGTTGATGTCGGCCTCGCGCCCGGCACGTCGTACCAATATCAAATCGCTGCGCACGGCAGCAGCGGCAGCCAGGCCGCGTCCAATCCGGGGACGGCAGCGGCCTTCGGGCCGACCTCGTCGGGCTTCGGCGACCCGCCTTCCACGGCCGCCGGGCCTGCGCTGCTGTTTTCCGGCGGCGCATGGACGCTGACAACGTCGGCCAACAACGCAAGCGCGGGCGCGAACTATTTCACAATCAATTTGACATTGGGGCGCACGGCGCAGGTCAGCGACCTGCAAAGCGTGCGCTACCAGGGGACGGTGTATGACGCGGCCCGCACGTCCGGGTTTGCCCAAGGCGTCTCCGTGAACGGCAGTCAGCTTCGTTTTGACAGCCGCGCGGCGGGCATTGTCCTGGACGGGCAGTACCGGCCCGTCGTGCAGGCCGGGTTTTACAGCCTCAGCGCGACCGTGGCGGGCAGCGTGGTGGAGCTGACCGCCCCGGCGGGCTTTGCGGGCAGCCAGCCGAATACGTCCACGTTTACGGATACGGCAGGGCGCGTCTTCTCGTTTTCCATCAGCAACGACCTGTGAATACCCAAGAACAAAATCAAACGACGCATCGTCCTCAAAAAACCAAACCGCGCATTGCCGTGCTGGCGCTGCAAGGGGATTTTGCCCGGCATGTGGAAGTGCTCCAAGCCTTGGGCGCGGAAGCGTACCCGGCCCGCCTGCCCCAGGAGATGGACAGGGCGGACGGCATTGTGCTGCCGGGCGGCGAAAGCACGACAATCGGCAAACTGATGACGCGCTATGGCTTGGACGAAGCCCTGCAAAAAGCCGCCCAGGCGCAGACGCCGATTTATGGGACGTGCGCGGGCATGATCCTGCTGGCCCGGCAGATCGCGGAAGGGACAGGCGAGCGCGGCGGGCAGCCGACATTGGGGCTGCTGAATATCACCGTCGCCCGCAACGGCTTTGGGCGGCAGCAGGACTCGTTTGAAGCGAGCATTGCTGTTCCCGTGCTGGGGAACGACCCCGTGCGGGCAGTGTTTATCCGCGCGCCGTACGTGACCGAGACGGGGGCAGGCGTGGAAACATTGGCCGCGCATGAGGGCAAAGTTGTCTTTGTGCGGCAGGGAAAGATTCTGGGCAGCGCATTTCACCCCGAACTTACCCCGGACGACCGGGTGCATCGGTACTTTTTGTCATTGGTGACGGAAAATCAATAAAGTGACTTTTGTAAGCAAGCGATGGCCTTTGGCGTGCGGATTGGCTTTGCTGGGCGCGGCGGCCCTCGCGCCACCGCTGCGAAGGGCACTGGTGGATTTGGTGCCGACACAGACCGTGCAGGCCGCAGCCGCTTCCGACGACACATTCAAGCGCGTGTGGACGATTTCGCTGCCCGGCGTGCGCACTGCCGCGCTGTCCCCGGACGGTCAACATGTCGGCATTGTGTTTGATGCTTTGGGCGCACCCGGCAAAGCCAAGCTCGGATTGTGGCGGTGGGCAGACCGGCCCGTCAAGCCGCTGTGGGCACGCGTGGCTCCCCTCGCCTCGCAGGTGGCGGTCGGGCCGGGCGGGCGCACGCTGGTCACGTGGGCGCGCCTGGACCCGACCCAAAAGCAAATCTCGGTGCGGCGCGGCACGGACGGGGTGCAGACCCTGGCCCCCGCTCTGGACGGCGCGGTGTGGGATGCGCAGGTATCCCCGGACGGGCAGTATGCCGCGGTTTCTACAGGCGGGCATTCCCTGTATTTGATGACGCTGGGAGACCATCCCAAGATGCATCGCTGGGGCCTGCGGGGAGTGGGCAACTCGGTCACGTTCGCGCCGGGCAGCGACAGCTTGACGGCGGCGACGTGGGATGAAAGCGGCGTTTCGTGTTATTCCACCAACGGCGCGGCCTTGTGGGAGTACCCCGCCGAAGCCGGGGCGGGGCAGCCCCCTCCCAGCCGCCTGTTTGAAGCGCAGGCGGCGCAGGGGGGAACATCGGTGCTGGGCGTGTCCTACACCAATGTCCGGCGCAGCGATGCGGGTTTGTACCTGTGGCGCGGGTCGTCGGGCGGTGCGCCGTCATGGCAGTACGCTCTGGGAGCGGATGCCTTTCAGCCCAAAGCGGCAGTGTGTGCCGACGGGCGCTATGTCGCGGTCGGATATTTGCGGATTATCACGCGCGGCGAGCAGTCCGTAATGGAGCGCCGCCTGGCCTATTTAGACACCCATGACGACAAGCCTTTGTGGGAGCAGGGCAACCTGCTGTTTTCTCCCCAACTGGTTGCCCTGTCGCCGGATGGGTCACGCATTACCGTCTCCGATGGGCAGCGGTCATTGTACAACATCAATGCGCAGGGGCGGGTGACATCCAGCTATACCCTACGCGGCGGCGGCGCTATTCGCCAAATCTCAGCCACGCCCGACGGGCGGTTTGTCCTGGTTTACACCGGCAGCGGCATGCTCAGCCTATTTCGCATCGGGGCGGGCACAAATTAAACCGCCTGCGCTTTCCCAGAAAGCGCAGGCGGTTTGATAAAAGGTGATTGGGAAAAGATACGTTAGTTGGCGGCTCCCGCCAGATGCTCGGCTTCCCCGGCCATGCCGCCGATATTAATTTTAATGTCGGCCCTGTTTTCAATCTTCTCCACCTTGCCGTCGCGAATCCAAATAACGCGGTCGGACACGTCCACCATCTTGTAATCGTGGGTCGCGGTGATGATAGTCACGCCCTGCTCTTTATTCAAGCGGCGCAGCAGGGCGATAATCTCCTCGCCCGTCTTGGAGTCCAGGTTGCCGGTCGGCTCATCCGCCAGGATAATGCTGGGGTTGTTTGCCAGCGACCGGGCAATCGCGACGCGCTGCTGCTGCCCGCCCGAAAGCTGGGACGGCTTGTGGTGCATGCGGTGATCCAGGCTGACGATCTTGAGCAACTCCATGCCCCGCAGCACGCCTTCCTCGCCCGGCATCCCGGCAAAGATAGTCGGCAGGGTCACGTTTTCCAGGGCCGTCATCACTGTAATCAAGTTGAATGTCTGGAAGATATAGCCGATGGTGTGGCAGCGCAGATACGCGAGTTCGCCCGCATCCAGCTGAGCCATGTCCACATCGTTGATAAACACGCTGCCGCTGTCCGGCTTGTCCAGGCCGCCAATGGCGTTGAACAGCGTGGATTTGCCCGACCCTGAAGGCCCCATAATGCTGATATACTCGCCGCGTTTGATGTCCACGCTGACGCCATCCAGGGCGCGCAGCTTCTCATCTCCCAGGGTGAAGACCTTCACTACATCTTTGGTTCGTACAATATATTCTGTCGCGGACAATGGCCTCTCCTCATACGCCGCCACCGGGCAGCAAAAACCTAACAGCTAAACATCCGTGCGCAGGGCAGCGGCAGGCGGCATCTGCGCGGCCCGCAGGGCAGGCAGCAGAGCGGCCAGCAAGGTAATAAACGCCCCGACCACAATGCACAACCCAAAGGACACCAGCGCCAGGCTCGACGTCAAATGCCCCGCCGTGCCCTGCGCCATGTGCACCAGCACCACGCCCAGGAAGCCAAGCAGCCACCCGCCCAGCGATGCAATGATGCCCATAAATACGGCCTCAATGATAAACAAGCGCACGATCAGCGAGTTCAGCGCGCCCAGGCACTTCATGGTTCCAATCTCACGAAAGCGCTCCGAGACCGACATCAGCATGGAGTTCATAATGCCGATGGTGGAAACAAGAAACGACATGACCAGCAGCCAGATTTGACGGTTATGCGCCTGCGCGTCCCCCCGGTCGAGCTGCATGGAGGTGAACGAGAACGCCAAAAACGCGATGCCCAAAAAGATGCCCGCAGCCGTGATCAGCGAGCGCGCAAAGCGTATCTTCAGTGAGTTCATGGCAATCTGAATTGCCTTGCTCCACGGCAGGTTGATCTGCGTTTTAATATCGGCGACGCGCGCGCTGCGCCCGCTGGCCCCGTTTGCGTCCGAGGGCGGGGCGCTGGTTGGTACTGACATGGTCTTCCCCTTTCAGGTCTGTCGCAATGAACCCAATCAAGCGGCGCTCCAGCAGCATGCGCATAAATGCCAGCACGCTGACTTCGGCCTGACGCCGATTAAGCTGGTATGTTTTACTGGTATGATCGACAAATTGCTCCACGGTGTGGCGGCCATCGCACAGCTCCCAAACGGCCCCGCCAAACTCATCCAGCTCAATCGTCTTGCTGTCGGGCATGGCAAACACGCGCGTCATCATGCGGGTTATCCGGCTCGCTTTGACAGGAACCCGGAGCACCATCCGGCCCGGCACATCGCTGTCTTCCGGGGCGTTGCGCTCCCACTTGACCGAAGGATTGCGGATCGGCTTCAGGGCCAGCGACTTTTCCCGCGGCAGCGACGGCTTGCGCGCGAGCAGAGGCACATACTCCCCCAGCTTGTCCCTTAGTGACATGGGGTGCGTCCGGCCATCTGCAGCAGCATTTCCGTCTGCGGGCGGCGACTATAACTCTGCATCATAAAAATCTTGTTGCTTTGCGGGCACTCCCACAAACACGCGCTAAAGTGGGTGGCGGGCATCTGCATTTTGGCGAGATGAGGCCCTGCCTGCGAGAACCAATAATTGATCCCCCCGCGCCGCCCGGTCAGCAGCAGCGCGGCATGGCCCTGCACCGTCACTTCCTGAGGCGTATAGCGCAGCATCGATTCTTGGGCGGCGTTCTTTTGACGGAACCATTCATCCAGGTAGGCCCCGCGCAATTGCACATTGGCGACGCCCCATTGCTCCACAGACAGCGTGTCCGCGCTCTGGCCTCGCCCGAACATCAACTGCACATAGATGTTCATCAGTTGAGGCTTGCCGCGCAGGGCGTAATCGGCGGGAACCTGAGTGAGAAGATCGTACAGCGACCACGTCTGCCAATCCGAGTCCGAGGGGTGACATTGCAGCGAGCGCAGCACTTCCGGGGCGGCGGGGGACAGGCCGCCCTGTGCGCCGACCACCTGTGCAATCACCAAACGCCCGCATTCGGTGCAGTGCCAGATGCGTCCCGTGGCCTTCCGGTCGGCTTTCCAGGAAAACGTGCGGATGAGATCGCGCTCCGGGTGGCGGTCATCCGTGATGGGCTTGCTTTTCGCATCCACGTCCAGCCTTTGCCGCTTGACCGACCTGCGTATGCCCGCGAAATAGCGCTCCAGTCGCTTTTCAATATCGGCATCCGTGATGCGCCCTTTGATATGAGACCACCGCACTTCCACGCCCGCCGCCGTTCCGGAAATCTCGCCGTTATCCATGCGCAGGCTGCCCTGCGCCCGCTCGCCGCTGAAGGCGACCAGGTTCCACGCATGCGGGGTGCGCAGGGTCAGTCCCTGCCAGCCGGTTTCTTTCCAGTCATGCCGCAGGGCCGGTGCGGCGCTGGGGGCTTCTACTATGACACTCATGGTTGATCGTTTGATGCGAGAAAGTTCAGCCAAATCTCGGAGTTTCCGCCGCGCCTGCGACGGCATTGCGCACGCGTTCCCCCCGCTGACTGCCCGCGTACCGACGACGGAACGAAATCTTCCGTCGTCGGAATGCGCTGGAAACGCCGTGGACACGCTGAAAGAAAGCGTTGGCAACGCGCGGGCAATCCCTTTCATACGGGCTAGAACGGCAGATAGTTGACGGTCTTGCTGATCAGGGCCAGCGCAATCGCCGCCATGCCGATCAGGCCCGACCCGCAGAAGAAGCCTGCCAGCAGCACGGGCGTGTACATCTGCCACTTCTCCACGCCCAGTCGCCGGGCGAAGTAATAACGACCCAAGACCGCCCCGATCATTGTCGGGATGGTGTTGTGCGGCAGGTTGGTGATGCCGCCCATGAAGCCGTAAAAGAACAGCAAAGGCCACTTGAACAGCAGCGTCACGCCGTAGAACACGATGCCGAACGCGGTTCCAATTCCGATCAAAGGCGGCTTGATGGCGTGGGTCGCCCAGTTCGCCCCGCCTTTCACGTTGACCTGTGTCCAGATGGCGCGCTGAATGGCCGCCAGCGGCCAGAACTTCTGCGCGTAGGGGAACTGCGACGACGGGATGTCGTTGGTGTGCCACAAGAAGCCCCAATACACAAAGCTGGTGATGAGGATCAGGGGCATCATAAAGAGTTCCAGCTTGATGATGCTGGTAAACTTGGTGCCGGTGAGTTCTATCTCACGGAACAACTGCGCCTGCGGCCCATAGTCCGCCAGCGGCAGCGGCGCGAACCAGATGTCGGGCCGCGAGTAGCCGCTGCGCAGGACAGTGGCTTCTTTAATAAACGGAAAGGCCGCGCCCTGCCCGGTCAGGCCAATCAAGCGCGCCGACACATACGAGTTGATGGGCGTGATGACCAGCCCGTAAAAGACAATCAGCCAGACCGGAAACAGCGGCACAAAGTGGTGGTTCAGGATAATGTACCCGATGGTTGCCAGCAGCCACACGCCCAGCGCGACCTGCCAGGGAAAGTCCCCGCGTCCCGGCGGCACCTGCCCCAGGCTGCCCCGCGTGGATGCCCGCTCCTGCGAACGACCCTGAATGACGGTACGCAGGACGGAGAAAATGCCGATGACGGCGATAGCGATGCTGATGCCAATGCCGAACGACAGCCAAAAGTCAAAGTCAATAGACGCTTTCGTCTGAATAGTAGGCGACCCGGACACAAAGTTCGGGAACAAGCCCGCGCGGTACAGGATGGGGTTCAGCCCAATCTGCGCGATGATGGACGACAGGAACCCACCAAACACAATCTGATATGGGATCAGGAACCCAACCATCACGAGGCCCAAATCAGGGTTATAACCCGTGAGGGCCGTTGGCAGGCTGCGCTCGGTGTTGGCTGTCAGGTCAAAGAACGGAATGGGCAATAGCTGCACCGGCTTCCCAAACGTTACGCCGGTAAAGATCGGGATGGCAAGATAGAAGAAGCCAAATATCAGGCCGATAATGGTGCCGGTGGAGAAGACCCGCCAGCGCCAAGACTCTTCTTTCGTGGAGGCCTCGGCGAGAGCAGTCGCGCCCGACGCGGCGACTGGGGCTAGGGGAAACGGCAGCCGCTCCACATCCGACGTGATACGGAACAGCAGGTAACCCAGGCCGATCCACTTCATGCGGTCAAAGATTTGGGCGAATATCAGCAGGCCAATCGGCACCAGCCACGCATGATCCAAAAAACTTCGGTTGGCGTAGGCGCTGGAACCCGGCTTCGGCCCGATCCAGCCCGGCAGGGCATGCACGACGGGAGCCATCGCAGGCGACTGCATCAAAAACTGAATGGCGATGAGGTTGCCGAACGGCCCGCCCGAAATGCCCGGCAGGCCGCCGAAGCCCGTGTACGTCAAGGCTCCGGCCATGTAAAACAGGCAGTAGATCTCCTGACGCTTGAGCGGCAGGAACGAGCGCCGGGCGACTTCCGAGAACAGCACGATGGTCACCCACTGCGCCGCTGCGCCCAGTGACTGTCCGGCCACCAGGCCAAGATAGATCGCGCCCGGCAGCATGATCAAGCACACGAACAATGCGCCCAGGACGACCTTGACTGTGAAGCCGTCTTCGTAGCGGATCTGCCCGCTGGCCGCGTCGCCCGCTTCCTCTTCGGCAAGCTCGCGGGCTTGCTCCACGTCGTCCGGTGCGCCGTCACCGCGCTTGGGGTTATGTTCCAATGATGCCACTGAGGCTGGTTCTCCTTGAACAGATACGAAGCAGTTAGAGTGCTGGGGCGACTGCGGCCTCGTCCCGCTCAGCAATGGCGCTTCCGCCTGTGGGCGCGACATCTAGGTAGCGCTCGCGTTCCTCAGCGGTGAGCGTGCGCCAGATCAGGAACTGCTTGCGCACGACATTGAGGAACCGGCGATTGACCCGCTTCCAGTTGCTGACATCACCCGAAATGCGCGTCAATGTAATATCTACGGCATATATATCTTCCAGGTCAGTTGGCGCGGTGTCTAAGGCGATGTCCTGCGAGACGCCCAGGTCAAACGGAGCCAGCCAGACCCGTCCGGTCAGGCGATACCCCTCGCCCATCGGCATGGCGACCTGGCGGCTGCCGATCCCCTGCGTGAGGAAGTCTCCGACCGACTGCTCTTCATACGACTGGAACCACTCGGTCAGGAAGCTGTTAATGCCCGGCGCCTGCGCGCCCGACACGGCAAACGGCAGCGTGATGCGCCAGGTGTCGCCGTCCGGCTCAGGCAGCCGCCAGGTGCGGTCCACCGAAGGCGTCGCCACTTCCGAGGCTTTCTTGGCCGGGAAGATAGTGGACAGCAGAACCACGCCGATTACCAGACCAATGGCTACTTCCGCCGATGTAGACGAGAAGTTGAGATACAAACCCGGCAGGATATGGAACACGCTGATGATTTTGGACAACGCCTGCCCGATCAAATACCCTGAGACGGCCCCGATAATCGCATAAACCAAAGCCTCGGCGATAAACAGCATGGCGATATTGCCGGGCGACAGGCCGATGCTAGAAAAGATGGCAATCTCTTTGACGCGCTCAAAGACCGAGCCGAGCATCGTATTGAGCACAATCAGTGATGCAATCAATATCGGGATAATGATATTGACCAGCCCCTGCGATGACGTTGCCCCAATACTGGAAACCCGGTGGTTTTTGCCGTCCACGATAGCGGCGCTCGCCCCGCCCGCATACAGGTTCAGGTCCAAACGCGGGATCAGGCTCGCAAGCTGCGTTTTGACTTCCTGGCCTGTCCCGAAGTTGATCGCCACGGAGCGCAGGTCACCGCCCATATTAATCAGCGTCTGGTACGGGATATAAATGACGTTGTCCGGGTCAAGGTGCAGATATTCCTGGAAGCCGCCGCTGGCCCCACCCCCGCCCGATGCGCTCGACGATGCCGCCTGCTGGGACTGCGAGATAAAGTCAACCGGCGTGAGCGTCTCGTTGTCCAAATCTTTGATGATCTTGAACTTGGCGGGGTCAATAATGCCGATCACTTGGTAGGGCACGCCGCTGAAGGACACGCTGACGCCCTTTGCCACATCGGCGGGGCCGATGTTCAGCGAATCGGCAATCGCCTTGGGCAGCAGTGCGCTGTAGGTGTCACTGGTGTTGAACCACCGACCGACAGGCTTTCCATCCGGGCCGTCTTCTAGGGTGGTATCCAGATGACTGACACCAGCCTCGGCAGGGGAAAACCCTGCGACTGCCTTGACATCGGAACCTAGGTCGGCCCGGCCCACATGCAGAAATGCCTGCTGGCCCTGCGCCGTGCCGAAGTACCACGCACGCGGCGCGACCGCGTAACGCCGCCCATATTCGTCGTTGAGCAAGCGATAAGCGGGTTCCTGCAAGGCATCCCAGGTCGGCATGTGCAGCAGAATCCCGTTGTACGTTACCGTGCCCGGCGCGGGCACATCGTTTTTACGGATGGTATTGACAATGGACGTGAACGACAGTACCGTGAACGTCAGCAGGATCAGCGTGATACACGTGAGCAGTGTCCGCTCTTTGCGGCGGCGCATGTTGGAGATGCCCAGCGCAAACGCGGCGAACGCGATGCTTCCTTTGCCGACATCGGCCTTGTGGACACCCGACACGCTCTTGTTGAATGCCTTAAGCTGCTCTTCAAACTTGCCCCACACCAGCATGGACACGCCGATGGACAGAGCGAGCATGATAAACGCGATCAGCACGATCAGGGGGTTGATGGTGATGTCAAACGCCGGATGGATTTGGCTAAAGACGAAGAAGATGACCGAGAAGATGACAAACACGGCCAGCAGTTGCTTTTTAAGGTCGGGGAAGCCGAAGAACAAGCGCTCCACAAAGTACGAGAATGGGATCAACAGGAACAGGTAGAAAATGACCCCCTGCACCACGTCGTTGGCCGTCTGCTGCGTCTGCGGATACACGCGGGCCTCAAAGGCCCATGCCTGGCGGCTATACGAGTCAAAGGCATCGTAATCGCGGGCGGCATAGGCCTTCTGTGCGCGCGCAATGAAGTCCGCCGCGATGTCGTGCAAGCCCGTGACGGGGTCGTTCGGGTTGTGCAGGGAGACAATGCGGTACTTGGCAAGCTGGCGCAGACGAAACTCGTCCAGGTTCCACATGTCCTCGGCGACACGCAGGGCCGTGTTGGTGATTGCCCCGTTGCGCACAATGTCGGCCGGGTTGTTGGGGTCGGGCGGGCGGCTGCTGTTGCCTAGTGCGCTGGCCGAGCTGACAGCGTAGCCGATGCCCTGCGCATTGCGCTGGTTTTCCCCTTTGGGCAGGCGCGGGTTGGCAGGCAGCGAGTTGATCAGCAGGAAGCGGGTCGCGCCCGGCCCCGAATCCATCACGACCTTCAGACGCGTGTTCGGCGAGGGGGCGGAAAACAAGACCGCGACATCTTCCACATACGACACGCCGGGTTCCGGGGACGCCAGGATAAAGCCGTACTCGCGCGGCTCGCCGTCCGTGCTGCCGTCAAAGACCCTGACCCCGGTCAGCGTTTTCAAGGACTGCTGGTCGATTAAGTCAAAAATGGACGTGGCGACGCAGGAAAACAAGATCACCTGCGTTTCCTTGAAGTCGCCGCTCAGCGTGAACGATGTCGGGTAGTTGACCGACCCGTTGACCCCTTCATCGGGCGCAAAGTCTATATCACCCCGCCCTCCGCCCGCATCGTCGTGGGTCCGCAGGTGGAATGCGGCCAGATTGACCTGTGTCGCCAGGCCGCCCTGCGAGATGACGAGAGGCAGGCCGACAAAGTTGAACGTTGCGCCCTGCGGGTTTCCCGTCCCCGCCTGCGTGCCCTGAATTAAGTTGCCGCGCACGCCGGTCATGGTCTTGGAGGAGTTTGCGACCACGGCCAGCGAGTCGGGGATAGGCGTGTCCGGCACAAAGTTCTTTTTGGGGTCAAACAGCAGGGCGCGGCCTGTCAAACGGCTGAAGCCCAATCTTAGCCCCTGCCGCGACCATGCAGGCCACTGGCTGATCGGCATCAACCCCACTGCGCTGTTTTGCGGCACTTTGTCCGGGTCGTTGGTGTCGTTGAACAAGGCCCAGTACTGGCACGTCAGCAGCCGGGTCTGCCGAACCAGATTGGCGATGTTGACGCTGCCCGGCGTGTCCTGCGGCGTGTCCGACGTTTGGCGCGCATCGTCCGTCGTGGCGAATGTCAGCCCTTTGCCGCCCGCCAGTGTCGCCACTTCGGCATCAAACGCAAAATGGCCCGGCAGGTAGTTGCGCCAGCTTTTGCCGCCCGTCGGGTTGATGCCGTCAGCGAATGCCTGATTTCCATCAAAGCCCAGGGTCTGGCCGACCTTGACGGCATTGTCATGCAAATACCGGCCTAAATCTGAGAAGTCGCCCTGAATATCCTCGCGGTAATCGTAAAAGTAGCCCTTGTAAAAGCCGCCCACGCTGCCGGTCTGCGACGACAAGTCCAGGCCGGTAAACAGCAGCACCTGGCTGGTTGGGGGCAGGGTCCGCCGGGACAGCGAGGCTTTCAGCTTGTCCCAGCCCGAATAATCCTGCCACTCTTCCAGATGCTTGTCTACATACGTGCGCGCCCCTTGCAGGCCCAAAAAGTGCGCTCCGCAGGCCACAAACCAGACCGTCCGCTTGGGCGGGTTCGCCTTGAACGCGCGCGCCACTTCCAGCAGCGATGCCATGCCGCAGGCCGACTCTGCGCCCGGCGCCTGCGTGGGCACGATTGACATGGAGTCGTAGTAGCTTTCCACGACGATAATCTGCTTGCTGAGCTGGGGGTCGGTGCCGGGAATCTTGCCGATGATATTCGCCGCCGTGGATGTCTGCCAGGGGTTATCGCTTGCCAGGTGAACAGCAAAATTGGGGGTCGTCAGGGCCGACGACTGCAGCACAGCGGCATCCGCACGGGAAACCAGAAAGCGGGGAATAGCGACCGGGATGCCGATAAACTTGGCTTCCGCCTCGCCGCGCATGGTTCGGGTGGGGGCGACAAACAAAATCGCTTTCGCGCCCAGCCGGGCCGCATTCAGCCACTGCGTCCCGCAGTTGAAGTCCAGCAGAACAACACTGCCCTCCACCTGCTTGCCGCGAAAGGCCCGCAGGTCGCCGCCGCCCGCATAAATCAGCGGGCCGTCAATGCCCCGCTCCGGCAGGGTGGATGTGCGCACCAGGTTCGGCCACAGCGGCTGCAAGGCAAATGCCCGCCCGTTCGCCGTCACCGATGCCCCATTGTCGGTCGGCACAGTAACGGGGAACTCTTCCCGCGAGACATTCTGCGGCCCGAAGATCGTCTGGAACTGGCCCTGCACATACTCCTGCGCCTGCCGTCCGCCCAGCGTTCCCGCCACGCGCGAATAAGCCGTCACGCCCGGCCCGCCGGGTGCGCCCGGCACGGGGTAGTGAATCCCCGACAGGGCCGAAACCGTCGCCTGCAGGCGCGCGGCCTGCACATCGCCGGCCAGCGATTGGTACGCGCGGGCGGCGGCCGGATCAATTTTCAGGCCGGCTTTGGCATCTGCCTGCGCCCACAAACGCATGGGCAGCCCGGCGGCAAAAAGCAGCGACAGCAGCAAAGGCAGGGCGAGCACAGGAAACAGGGGCTTTTCCCGGCGGCGGCGAACGTTCATGAACCAGAATCCTTCATCAGAGCATGGGCGGCGGCAGCGCCGTGCAGCAAGCTCCAAACAATCAGCAATCAGCAGGCAAGGAGGTGCAGAAAGGGTGAACTCCCTAATCATATCATATTGGTGCAAAAAAGGCAAGTGTTTCAATACGCCAAAAATACGCCCCGGAACCAGTGCAGCCACTTTGCTCCCTGCTTTCGCGCACCGGGCTTATCCCGCACGGCCTGTGCAGGCGCAGCCCTCTGCAAAGGCGTTTCTTCGGCATTGCGATGGCATTTCAAGCGTGTTGCAACGACGGAACGATTTCTTCCGTCGTCGGTATAGGTTTGGAAAGAAGGGGGAACGAGTGTGCAAGGGGCGGTCCTCACCCTGGCGCAATACGGCCCTCACCCTGGCGCTACGCGCCTGTCCCTCTCCCGCAAGCGGGCGAGGGTTAGGAATAGGAAAGCCGAACCCGCCCTTGCCGATGTCAGTACTTCTTTCTGGCTCCCCCTCGCCCGCTTCCGCACTGGCGGGCCTGGAAGGGCGGGCGAGGGGGTTGGGGGGTGAGGGCTGTCTTGCTGGGGCGTGAAGGCGATCCTACTTTCCCGCATAAAAACGCGGGAGCCTCCCACATGGCTCTGCCCCTCCCGCGCTGAGCGTGCATGGAAATGGGTATACTCTGTACTATGATTTCCCTGCTTGACCCATTTGGGCGCGCTGTGCAGTACCTGCGCATTTCGGTGACGGATCGCTGCAACCTGCGCTGCACGTACTGCATGCCCGAAGGCGGCCTGCCGTATGAGGACGCGGATCACGTCCTGTCCAATGACGAGATCATGCGGCTGGTGTCCCTGCTCGCAGGTTACGGACTGCGCAAGGTGCGGATTACGGGCGGCGAGCCGCTGGTGCGCCGCGGGGTCGTGTCGCTGGTAGCGCGGATCGCGGCCCTGCCCGCAATTGCCGACCTGGGGTTGACCACCAATGCCGTGCTGCTGGAGCGCGATGCGCAAGGGCTGTGGGATGCGGGCCTGCGCCGGCTGAATATCTCGCTGGACACATTGAAGCCGGAGCGGTTTGCGCAGATCGCCCGGTTTGCAAAGTTTGAACAGACCCAGGCGGGTCTGGAAGCGGCGACGCGGCTGGGCTTTTCCCCCATCAAATTAAACATGGTGGTGATGCGCGGGGTCAACGACGACGAGATTGCGGACATGGCCGCCTTGACGCTTGAGCATCCGTATGAAGTGCGTTTTTTGGAATACATGCCGATTGGGCAGGTGACTCCGTGGCAGTGGAAAGCGCAGTATGTTTCCAACGACGAAGTGCTGGACACGCTGCGCGCGCGCTATGACCTTGTGCCTGTTGAGACGGCAGGCAGCAGCACGAGCCGCATGTTTCAGATACCGGGAGCGCAGGGACGGATTGGCGTCATCAACCCGATCTCGCACAAGTTCTGCGCCGGGTGCAACCGCCTGCGCCTGACCGCAAACGGGGCCTTGGTGCCGTGTTTGGCCGACAACTACGAGTATGATTTGATGACGCCTCTGCGGGCGGGGGCGACCGATGGGGAGCTAGTGGAGCATGTCAAAGCCGCGCTGGCCCACAAGCCTCAGCAGTCGGATTTTGAAGGCCGCGCCGCGCGAGGCGGCAGCCTGCGCATTATGGCCCAGATCGGCGGCTAGCACGGCCTATGGCTGACCTGACCCACATTGATGACCAGGGCCGCGCGCGCATGGTGGACGTGTCGCAAAAAGACCCCACCCGGCGTGTCGCCCGCGCGCAGGCAGTCTTGACCATGCAGACCGAGACCGTGCAGCGTGTTCGCAGCAACACGCTGGCGAAGGGAGATGCCCTGGCAGTCGCGCGCGTCGCAGGCATACTGGCCGCCAAGCGCGTGGACGAGCTGATCCCGCTGTGCCACACCCTGCCCCTGTCCGATATTTCCATTGACTTTGACTTTGCAGAAGCATCGGTGCGCATCACCACGCAGGCGGTCACGGTTTCGCAGACCGGCGTGGAGATGGAAGCATTGGCGGCCGCGACAATGGCCGCATTAACTCTCTACGACATGGCGAAGGCAGTGGATAAATCTATGGAAATCGGCGGCGTGCATCTGCTGTCCAAGACCGGCGGCAAAAGCGGAGATTTCCAATGGCAGACTTGATCCGTGTCGGTGTTTTGACGGTGAGTGACCGCTGCCACCGCAATGAGCAGCCTGACCTGTCCGGCACCGCTATCCATGCCGCGCTGCCCCCAGACCGGTTCGTGGTCGCCTTGCAGGGCATTGTCCCCGATGAAAAGCGGGTGATCGCGGACACCCTGCGCCGCTGGTGCGACGATTACCACTGCGATGTTATTCTGACAACCGGCGGGACCGGCTTCAGCCCGCGCGATGTGACGCCCGAAGCCACACGCAAGATTATCCACCGCGAGGCGCTGAACCTGAGCCAGTTTGTGCTCTGGGAAGGGCTGAAGCACACGCCGTTTGCCGCCCTATCGCGCGGCATTGCGGGCCTGCGCGGCGCGACGCTCGTTGTTAATCTGCCCGGCAGCCCTCAGGGGGCGCGCGAGGGGGCCGAGTGCCTTGTCCCCCTGCTGCCCCACGCTGTTGATGTGGCCCTGCGCCGCGAAACCGGGCACCCTGCGGAATAAGCGGCTATGCTCTCCTACGACGACGCTTTAGCGCAGATACTCAGCACAGTCCATCCTGGGCAAGTGATAGAGACCCCACTTTCCGATGCGCTGGGCTTGATACTTGCCGAAGACCTTATCTCCCCGCTCCAGCTCCCCCCGTTCGCCAACAGCGCGATGGACGGCTTCGCCCTGCGCTACGCCGATGTGCGGAACGCAAGCGCCGCGCGGCCCATGTCTTTACCTTTGGCAGGCACAGTGGCGGCGGGGGCGTTGCAGGTGCCCGCCCTGCCCCCGCGCTGTGCCATGCGCATTATGACCGGCGCGCCCCTGCCCGCTCACTCCGACACAATCGTCCCCATTGAAGATGCGAGTGTTCAAGACGGCGTGGTGTACGTGCGGGAAGCGGAGCGCGAGGGCCAGTATGTGCGCGCGGCGGGCGGCGACATGATGCCGGGCGACTTACTGGTCACGCGCGGCAGCGTGCTGCGCCCTCAGGAGATCGCTGTTGCGGCAGCCGTGGGCCGGGCCAGTCTGCCTGCCTATGCACGGCCTACAATCGCCATTATCAGCACCGGCGATGAGCTTGTGGAGCCGGGCCAAACCCTGCTGCCGGGGCAGATTTACAACTCCAATGCGTATGCCCTCGCCGCGCAAGCTGTTGATGCGGGCGGCGTTGTCGTCCGCCAATCTCTCGCCCGCGACACGCCCCAGGCCGTGCGCGCGGCGTTTGATGCCTGCCGCAGTGTGGACGTAATCATCACCAGCGGCGGCGTGTCCGTGGGCGAGTTTGACCATGTCAAGGCGGTCTTTGCCGAGCGCGGGCAGGTAGACTTCTGGCGGGCAGCCATCAGGCCGGGCAAGCCGATTGCGTTCGGACACTGGGGCGAAACGCTGTTTTTCGGCCTGCCAGGCAACCCCATCTCGTCGCTGGTCACGTTTGAATTGTTTGTGCGCCCGGCTCTGCGCCGTATGCTGGGCGCAGACGCTATTTCCCGAACGGCGGTGCAGGCCGTTTTGCTGGAAGACGCACGCCACGAACCCGGACGACGCTCGTTTCTGCGGGGACGCGTGGAGCTTGTTGGTGGTCAGTGGCAGGCCCAGGTGAGTGCGCGCCAGGGTTCGCATCAGCTGAGCGCCCTCCCCCACGCCAACGCGCTGTTGATTGTTCCCGAAGACGTTTCCTCTCTGCCCGCAGGCGCTGCAATCACGGCACTCTTGCTGGGTGACATTCCCACACTCTAAATCGCCCCCCGTTCTGCCGACAATCTCCCTAAAGGACGGCAGCAAATCATGGCGGCATCAGTCGCAGTGGAAATGGGGGAGGTTTGGATTTCGGGTGTCCCGGACGAACGCTTGACGGCGGTCGGGCTGGGGGCCTGTGTCGGCCTGTGCTTGTACGACCCCGCCGTCCGCTTGGGCGCGATGGCGCATATTGTGCTGCCCGAAACGCCGCATCCCCTTCCCCTCTTTCGCGGGCAGCCGCTGCCGGCACGCCCCGGCAAATGCGCAGACACGGCAGTGGCTTTTCTGCTGGCCGAGATTGTGGAGCGCGGCGCGCGTGTGCGGCATCTGCGGGCGGCGATGGCGGGCGGCGCGCACATCTTTTCCCATGCTTCGTTTGCAAAGCCCGGAAGCGCCTCCTCGGCCCACGGCGGAGCGGCTTTGTCGCGTTTGGAGATTGGACCGCGCAATGCCGAAGCCGTGCGCGAGGCATTGGAGCGCGCAGGTATCCCCCTCATGGCGGAGGACGTGGGCGGGACGTTCGGACGCACCGTGGGGCTATGCATCCGCACAGGAGACTTTTGGGTGCGGCGTATTGGGGGGGACGATCAAAAGCTGGCGGCGCTCGGCCAAGCCTCTTCTATAAATGCGGGCACGCGGGAGGCGGCTTATGGACGTTGAAGCGCGTTTGCACGACCTGCCCGCCCTCCCTGAGTCTACGCTGAAAGTGATGCACCTGACCGATGATCCCCGCACCAATGCCGCCGACATCGCCCGCGCCCTTTCGGTGGATCAGGCCATGACCGTGCGCCTGCTGAAGCTGGCAAACTCTGCCTTCTATGGCGGCATGCGCCGGGTGGCGACTGTTACCGAGGCCGTGGTCCTGCTGGGGCAGCGGACGGTGCGCAACATGGCGCTGGCCCTGTCGTGTCAGGCCATGCTGGACCGCGCCCTGCCCGGCTACGGCATGGACACCGGCGACTTGTGGCGTCACTCGTTCTGCTGCGCCTATGCCGCGCAAGTTCTGGCGCGCAAGGCCGGCTACCGGGTGGCCGAAGAAGCGTTTGTCGGCGGCTTGCTGCACGACATCGGCAAAGTCATTCTCAGCTTATACTTGCAGGTGGAGTTTGCCAAAGTCGCGAAGCTCGCCTCGCTTGCCTCGCTGCCCTTCATGGAAGCGGAGCGGCTCGTGCTGGGCTTTGACCATGCCGAGGCGGGCGCGCGGGTTTTGGAAAAGTGGAACCTGCCTACCCCGCTGGTCGGCTGCGTGCGCTATCACCATGCCCCGCAGGATCAGCCGGAGCCTTCGGCCCTGACCGCAATCGTTCACCTCGCCGATGTGCAGTGCCTGATGATGGGTATCGGGCTGGGCGGCGATGGCCTCAACTACCCTTTGCAGGAAAGCGCGTTGGCTTTGCTGCACCTTTCGGAAGCCGACTTTGAAGAGGCTGCCCTGCTGGTCAGCGAAGCGTTTTCCCGCTCCGACGAGATGTTCTAGCCCCTGCGCTGTGGATGTTCTAGCCCCTGCGTTGTGGATGTTCTAGCCGCTGTGCTGCGCTGAGAAGTGCGCCTGTGCAGCATCCGGCAGCCTGCAACTTTTAGCGCGCGTGTGTGTCAACAGGGGCATGACAAACACCAATCCATTTTCCTCCACCACCCCATTCTCCTCCCCGCCGTCCCTGCCGCCTCTGCCGCCTGGCCCCAAGCGCACCCGGAGCCAAAGGTTTTGGGCGTTTCCCGTTACGCGCATTGTGCTGTACCTGCTGGTCTTCGCCGCCCTTGCCCTTGCTTCTTCCCTTGCCCTGCTGGGCGTGCTTCGTTTGCTGCACGTCCGGCACGGGCACAGCCAAGAACTATCAACCTTTGTGGGGGAAGGTCTGGCGGCGGCAAGCGCGGTGCTGGCATTCTGGATCATGGTGCGCTTCGCAGACAAGCGGCCCTGGTCAACGTCCGGGTGGACACGTCCGGGGCTGGCGTCAGGTCTGCTTGGAGGCGCGGCGATTGGGGCGGCAATGCTTTCTGTCGGCGTCGGCGCGCTCCGGCTGCTGGGCGTGTACCATGTCACGGCGATCATGCCGAGCGCTGCGCTTCTCGCACCGCTGCTGCTTTATTCCTATGCAGGATGTCAATACCTCGGAGCTTGCTCCGTACCCTTGTTTGTCTAACTCCAGTGGCCGTCTAAGCGGCCACTTCCCTGCGGCGGCTTACCGCCGCAATCGTTCTGATACCTCGCAGCTTGCTGCGACGTAGTTCATTTTTATCCTGCGTTTGTTTACGCCTTATAAATAGGAGGGCAATGTTTTCTTGGCATGGCTTTCCTTCGGCTTTGCTCCGGCGTTCCCGCTTTGTTTCTACGGCACGCCAACGACGGAACAAGTTCTTCCGTCGTCGGTACGCGGGCAGTCAGCCGGGGCAAAGAGCAAACAATGCCTCTGGGTCCCGGACGAAAGCCGCATTCTTCCGTGACGTGGGGGCAGGCAATCGGGTATAATCGCGGCACTTTTACCTGTAACTGTCTGTATTTTCACCCGCACCTGCCCACCACGAAAGGCCGCTGATGCCACTGGACGAACGCTACGATTTCCGCACCATTGAACGAACATGGCAGGAGCGCTGGGCCAATGCCGGCCTGTATCGCACGACCGAAGACGCGAGCAAGCCGAAGTTTTATGGCCTGGAGTTTTTTCCCTATCCCAGCGGACAGGGATTGTCGGTGGGGCATTTCAAGAACTATGCGCCCAATGATGCGTTTCTGCGGCTCAAGTCCATGCAGGGGTTCAATGTGCTGCACCCGATGGGCTGGGATGCATTTGGGCAGCCCGCCGAGAACGAGGCCATCAAGCGGCAGCGACAGCCATCGGGCATGGTGCGCGAGTTTGCCCAAACGTACAAGCGGCAGATGCAGCTCATCGGGCTGAGCTACGACTGGGAGCGCGAGGTCAATTCCAGCGACCCTTCGTACTACCATTGGACACAGTGGCTGTTTTTGCTGCTGTACAAGCGTGACCTGGCCTACCGCAAAGATGCGCCGGTCAACTGGGACCCCGTGGACAAGACCGTGCTTGCCAACGAGGAGGTGGTTAACGGGCGCGGGTGGCGTTCGGGGGCCTTGGTGGAAAAGCGGTTTATCCCACAGTGGTATCTCAAGATTACGTCGTATGCCGACCGCCTGCTGGCGGATTTGGACGGCTTGGAATGGCCGGACGGCATCAAAAACCAGCAGCGCAACTGGATCGGGCGCTCGGAAGGGGCCGAGGTGCGCTTTGAGGTGCTTGCCCCGCAGGCTGCACGGGAAGAAGAAGCCCTCACCCCCCAGCCCCCGCATGGGAAGGAAGCCCTCACCCCCCAGCCCCCTCTCCCGCAAGCGGGCGAGGGGGAGCCGGAAGGAACTATTCCTAACCCTCGCCCGCTTGCGGGCGAGGGTGGCGCGCAGCGCCGGGTGAGGGCTTCCTCCGAATCTAATGCCACCATTACCGTGTTCACCACGCGGCCTGATACGCTGTGGGGGGCGACGTTCCTTGTGCTTGCCCCGGAGCATCCGTTAGTCTCTGTCGTTGCTGTTCCCGAACAGCGGGAGGCGATAGCCGCTTACAAGGAGCGGGCGCAGCGGCAGACCGATATTGACCGTCAGGCGGAAGGGCGCGAAAAGACCGGCGTTTGGACCGGGGCATACGCGACGAACCCCGTCAACGGCAAATCTATTCCCATCTGGGTGGCGGATTATGTGCTGATGGGCTACGGGACAGGCGCGATTATGGCGGTTCCGGCCCACGACCAGCGCGACTTTGAGTTTGCGCGCAAGTTCGGCCTGCCCATCGTCCCCGTCTACCAGGAACCGGGGCGGAACGTGTCCGGGGACGAGCTGGCGCGCGCGACCACGGAAACGGGCGTGCTGACGGGCAGCGGGCCATTTGACGGCTTGCCGCCCACCAAAGACACGGCCAGCCAGGTCAGCGCATGGCTGCAAACCGAGGGGCATGGCAAGGCGGTCATTACGTACAAGCTGCGCGACTGGCTGCTGTCCCGGCAAAGATACTGGGGCGTGCCCATCCCGATTATCCATTGCCCCACGCACGGCGAGGTGCCTGTGCCCGACAAAGACCTGCCGGTCACGCTGCCCGATGTGCCGAACTACCAGCCGACCGGAACGGGCGAATCGCCGCTGGCCGCGATCCCGGAGTTTGTCAACACGACGTGTCCGATCTGCCACGAGCCGGCACGGCGCGAGACGGACACGATGGCGGGTTTTGCGTGTTCATCGTGGTACTTTCTGCGCTTTGCCGACCCGCGCAACCCAAGCGAGCCGTTTGCGCGCGCGCAGGCGGATTACTGGCTTCCCGTCGACATGTATGTGGGCGGGGCAGAGCACGCAGTCATGCATTTGCTGTACGCGCGCTTCTGGACCAAGGTGATGTATGATGCCGGGCTGGTAGGCTTTCAAGAGCCGTTCACGCGCCTGCACAACCAGGGCATGATGCTCGCCAACACGCCGGGCCGCCGCCCGGAGGGGGGCGATGAGGGCGGGGGAGAAGCCGAAGACAAGATTGAAGACTGGGTGCCTCTCAAGCCCGACGATGCGGGCAAATACTCGCAGGACGAGATCGTCTACCGCTGGGCCAAAATGAGCAAATCTATGGGCAACGTGGTCACGCCCGACGAGGCCGCGGAGAAGTACGGCGCGGATGCCCTGCGCGTGTATGAGATGTTTGTCGCGCCGTTTGAAGAGACCGTGCAGTGGTCGGAAGAAGCCATCCGGGGCAGCGCCAAGTTTCTCGGACGTGTTTACCGGCTAGTGGCACAGCATGGGCCGGGCTTCTCCGCCAACTGGCCCGATAAACTGGACACAGGCACGGACGAAAACAACCCGGCCCGCCGCGCCCTGCGCCGCAAGACCCACCAGACAATGGGCAAAGTGGCCGATGATTTGGAGAACTTTCGGTTCAACACGGCTGTGGCGGCCCTGATGGAGTGGGTCAATGTGATTGCGGACACCGCCCAGGCTGTTCGCTCCGAGCAGGGCGAACGGTCGGCGGCTCTCGACGAAGCGCTGCAAATGCTGGTATTATTGCTGTCGCCAATCGCGCCGCACCTCACCGACGAATTGTGGACGAAGGGCCTGGGCCTGTCCGGCTTTCTGTACAAGCACAGCTGGCCCCACTCCGACCCCGAAGTCGCGAAGGAAGACGAGATCACGCTGATCGTGCAGGTGAATGGCAAGGTGCGCGACAAGATCGCCGCGCAGGCCCAGACGAGCAGCGGGGACTTGGAAGCCCTCGCGCTGGGCAGCCCCCGTATTCAAGAGCTGTTGACGGGGCTTGCCGTGCGCAAAGTGATAGTCGTGCCGGGCAAATTGGTCAATATCGTCGCCGGATAACCGTGTTTGAGACCATGTGCAGTCTGCATGGCGTGTCAGGAGAACCCAAGCTATGCCTCATGCGCAGGGACACCGCGCACTTGCCATCGTGATCGCGCTCGCGCTTCTCGCCGTGATCTTTGGCCTGATGAATGCCCACCGCGCCCAGTCCACGCCGATTGTGATCCAGACTCCCGACGGGACAGCGGCTGCCCCGGCAGTCTTACCCGCTGCACCCGCACCCAAAGCGGCAGCGCCTGCCGCCGCGTCAAACACAGCGCCCCTTCCCGTTGTCGCCGAAGCGCCCAAGCCCGCCCCCAAAGCGGTCGCGCTGATCTATGTGCATGTGGCCGGGGCCGTCAAGCATCCGTCCTTGTATCAGCTTGCGCCGGACAGCCGGGTTTGGCACGCCATCAAAGCTGCCGGCGGGCCGACCGCTGGTGCCGACGAGAACGCCGTCAACCTGGCGGCGAAGATTACGGACGGCGAGAAGATATTCGTACCGACCAAAGCGGCAGCCGTTCACGCCGCCGCGCCGCCTCCAGAGGCCATGGCGACCCGTGCGCCCGTATCTGTACCCATTGCCATGAGAGCCGCTCATGCGCCCGTTGCGGCAAAGAGTAAAGGCGGGGCGGGTGCGGGGGCGGCAGGCAAGCCTGCCAAGCTGGTGTCGGCATCGCAGGGCCAGGTGAATATCAACACGGCAAATATGGAGCAGTTGCAGGAGCTGCCCGGTATCGGCCCCGCAATGGCGGGACGCATTGTCGGCTACCGTCAGCAGGCGGGCCAGTTCCAGAAAGCCGAAGACCTGATGAATGTCGGCGGCATCGGCCCCAAGAAGTTTGAGCGCATTGCGCCATTGATCAAATTGCGCTGACGCGCTGAGTTATCCCTCGGAAAGAAGAAACACCCACGCATGTCACTCCTCGCGATTTCGCCCCTGGATGGCCGGTACAGCCCGCAGACGCAAGGCTTGGCCGCCGAGTTCTCCGAGTGGGCATTGATCCGTTATCGCGTGCAGGTGGAAGTGGAATGGCTGCGGCTGATGGCCGAGCGCGCCGAGATAACCGCCGTGCGGCCCTTGACCCAAGAGGAGAACGCGCGCCTGACAAGCATCGTCACCGACTTTGATGAACAGGAAGCAGGCCGCGTCAAAGCCATTGAAGCGACAACGCGGCACGATGTCAAAGCCGTTGAGTATTACATCAAAGAAAAGCTGGACGGCACCAGCATGGACGATGTCAAAGAGTTCGTCCATTTTTGCTGCACATCGGAAGACATCAACAATCTCGCGTATGGGCAGATGCTGCGGCATGGCATTCAGGAGCAATGGCTGCCGCTGGCCGAGCAATTGGTCGCCCGCGTGTCCGCACTCGCCGAAGACTTGCGCGCCCTGCCGATGCTGGCGCGCACGCATGGGCAGGCGGCATCTCCCACCACTTTAGGCAAAGAACTCGCCGTGTTTGTGCGGCGCTGGCAGCGGCAATTGCGCCAGGTGCGCAGGGCGGTTTACCTGGGCAAGTTCAGTGGGGCCGTGGGTAATTACAACGCGCACCTCGCCGTGTACCCGCACGCACCTTGGGAGGAAATCGCCCGCACCCTGGTTACCCGGCTTGGCCTGACCCACAATCCTCTGACCACCCAGATCGAGCCGCACGATTATATCGCGGAACTCGCCCACATGCTGATGCGGTTCAACACGATCACGCTCGGCTTTGACCAGGACGTTTGGACTTATGTGTCGCTGGGCTACTTCAAGCAGCGCGTGGTGGCAGGCGAGGTGGGGTCGTCAACGATGCCGCATAAAGTCAACCCTATCAACTTTGAGAACTCAGAGGCCAACATGGGTGTCAGCACGGCTCTGCTGGCGCACCTAGCCCTCAAACTGCCTGTCTCGCGGATGCAGCGCGACCTGACCGACTCGTCTACATTGCGCAATTTGGGCACAGCCGTGGGCCATTCCACTCTTGCCCTGCAAAGCGCGCTCAGGGGCATTGCGGGGCTGGAAGTCAACCCCGATGCGCTGGAACACGATTTGGAACACGCTTGGGAGGTACTGGCGGAGCCGATCCAGACCGTGATGAAGGCTGCGGGCTTTGCCGATGCTTACGAGCAACTCAAGGCATTGACGCGCGGCGCGGGCATCACGCAGGAGGCTTTGCAGGCTTTTGTGCAGTCGCTGGACTTGCCACCCGCAGATAAAGCGCGATTGCTGGCATTGACGCCCCAAACCTACATCGGCATGGCGCCGCAGTTGGTGGGGCATATCCATGTGCCGGATGTATGAACAGGAACTCCCTTCCCCCGCTTCGCTGGGGTTCCCCCTGAAGGGGGAATCAGGAGCAGTGACGGCTGTCTTCTCTATTCTTTTCCTGCTCTTCATCATCCCTTCAGGGGGGAACCTGGGAGCGAAGCGAACAAACAAAGGGGTAATTATCCTACTTTTGCGGGTGGGCAGCGTGGGTTCCAAAGCGTCGGCAGGGTGGGGCCGAGACGACCCAGCCGTCCGAACCACCGGCGCAGTGCCTCGCGGTCGTGACGCTCGCCGCCGAGTGCGTGCTGCCCCCCAAAGCGATGGTGTATGTTGGGTACGCAGTCCTTGAGCAGCGCATCAAAATCCTTTTGGTTGACCCGCATGAAGTTCTTTGTGGCGATCCGCTTGACGATTGCGTGATACATACTCCCTCCGGCCAGAGCGCCTCCGACGATGATGGTCATGACTTGTCTTGTGTTCATTGTTCCTCCCACGCCACAGAATGGCATGCAGCCTCACTCGTTGCTCTGCCGCACGCACTTTATTTGCTTTGCGCGGCTTTCTGCTTGGATTATAGCGCACACAGGCTTGAAGTGCAATGGCAATGAGGGGCAAAGCGTAGGTCAGACCTTAGACCTATTGGAGCGCAATGAGAGAACAGCCCCACCGGTGAGCAGGACGATAATACCAAGTTGCAGGGTTGTTTTCCCGTAGTCGATACGCACTTGGTCAGAAGGCCAGGTAAAAAGATACCGATGCACGGCACTGAAGTCGGTCTCGGTCACCATCTTGGTGCTGGTATCACACACCGGGTACAACAGTGTCAGCACCGCCGCGAGGATGCCAATCCAGGCAGCAACGGTTTGCTTGATATTCATTCCGCGTATGTCCCTCAAGGCCCGGCTATGTAGCCTGCGTCCTCGCTTGTTGCTCTGCCGCACGCACTTTATTTGCTTTGCGCGACTTTCTGCTTGGATTATAGCGCACCGGGGCTTGGTGTGCAAGCGGAGTGTGGCGTTGGGGGCAGTGCGTGTTAGGACGCAGGCGGCGCGGCTTTCGGGGCGGGGGGCCACACGTCGGTGTCATTTTCCACAGGTACCTGGACGTGATTGACATAACTGCCTCTCGACTGCGCGAGCCGAACAATCCTGAAGGCGGCATAGCCGATAGCCCCAAGAATCGGCAATGCAGCCCATAACGACAAAGTTACAGGCCAATGTGTTACCGTTGTAGTGGTCGTGACAGACCCTCTGCGAACGACGCTCCGGCGCACGGTGGTTGAACCTGGGGTAAAACTGCTGTGCCTCAGACCAACGACGAAGAGTGCCGCCCCAACGAGACAAATAGCGATGGCGAGCCACCTCCTGTGAGCCTGGTTCATTTTCCTCCCCCTTGCTTTACGCGAAGCCTTAGTCCTACGGTCTAACTTGATTACTCTGCCGCCCGAACCCCGTTTGCTTTGCGCGGCTTTGTGTTTAGATTATAGCGCGCAGGCAAGAGTGATGGTGGCGTATGCCCCGGAGGGCATTACTTTGTATCGGCTGCAATGCTTGTTAGGCCGCTGATAAATCCGGCGATGTCACTACTTCCTGAGTCCTGATTGGGTGTGCCTAGACCGGGTTCCAAACGTGGCCGTGGATGCAAACACAGGCTCCCTGTGTCGTTCTATCAACCCATTGATGATGGCCGTCTGACGAACGAGGGCATTTCCCTGCCGTCGCGGCCATCTTGGTCTGTAATTGGCACAGGCGGCAGACGTGTACCGACGTTCGTGTGGATTCACGGTGGCCTGGACTACCGCAGTGCGGGCATTTCCCGCAGTCGTTGATGCTCATGTGTTGTCCCGTAGTGATAAGCTAGACTGGTATCTTGCTCACGCGGTCGAGAAGGCCCTTGACCTGTTCCTCAATGCCGTCACGCACACTCTGTTTATCGCTGACGTTGCCTATGCGGTGCTTGATGGCAGCCTCTAAGTTGAGGATTTGTGCATTGATAGACTTTGCCTGCTCACCTGGCGTTAGTTCATGGAAGTGCTTCGTACCGTCTTTGTGTGCTAGCATTTCTTTTTCCCTTTGGTCATAGACAAACCGACTGCTCAGCCGCATAACG
>JAABUQ010001738.1_pt1 | contig 45649 bp, 36 predicted proteins | sample 5560001 | NCBI WGS metagenome assembly JAABUQ01 (sample SAMN10711888, study PRJNA513371) | rock metagenome | isolation source: Antarctica rocks | place: Antarctica: Victoria Land, Finger Mt nord | collected 2015-12-18 | reverse complement strand
ATATACGAGGGCCCCCGGAAGGCGCGAAGAAATGCAAAGGTATGAAGAAAATCTTTTGATTCCCTTCGCGCCTTCGCGGTTCAATCGTTTTCGCGCGAACGCATCGGTGCAGGCCACGATTGCCACGCGGGGGGTGTGGTATGCTAACGCGCATGGAAAGACGAGCGGGCCGCGCACGCGGCATCATCGCGGGCGAAACGACCAGGCGCGCGCTGCTGGGCGGCGGGCTGTACGGTGGCGCGCAACTGGGTGCGGGCTGCGCCCTCGGTTGCCTGCTCATCTGGGTGCTGCTCGCCCTGGTGATCGCCCTGCTCTGGGCGCTCGTCGCCTTTCTCGCCTCGGTGATCCCGCTATGAACGACCGTGGCGGCAGGGGCGAGGATGACCGCAGCTGGCGTCGTTTCGCCGCCGGTTCGATGACGCTGCTGTTCACGGGGCTGTTCGTGTTCGCCGCCCTCGCGGACCGCTTTCTCAGCCGCTTCATGCCCGTGTTTCTCGGCCTGATGCTCGTCGCGCTGCTGGGGTACACGCTGGTAGTCGGCACGATCCGGCTCGTCGCACGGGCACGCGGCGGGCCGTCACCGCCCACGCACGACACGCCGCGCTAACTGGCGCGACCGGGCACCGCACCGGCCAGGCACACGGTATCCGGGCCTGCCTCGCCCATATCGGTTGTGGGGACAGGCACGTACTGCATCGGGGATCATGGCAACCGGCACCACAACGGACGAAAGGAGCAGGGAATGGAAACGCGCGCACCCGAACACACGCCCGGCACGGCCCCGACAACCGAGGAAACCACGGCTCTTCTCGCGCAGTTGCGCAGGACGCATGACGCCTATGCCGACCTTGCCGCAACGTACAGCGAGGAGGCGATGCACCGCCAGCCCGCTCCCGGCGAATGGAGCGGCGTGCAGACGATTGCGCACATCGCCGACCTTGACCTGTTTTACCGCACCGAGCGGTTTAACCTGATGCTGATGGAGGACGCGCCCACCCTCCCCCTGTACGACCCGGACGCGCGCATGGCCGCCGGGAACTTCGCCGTGATGACGGCCGCCGAGGCGCTCGACTTCATGAAAACGGAGCGCGATGCCCTGCTGATGCTGCTCGAAGGGTTGCGTCCGCACGAATGGGCGCGCGTCGGCGTTCACCCCGAACGCGGCCCGAAAACGCTGTACGAACTCGCCGCCAGTCTCGTGGGGCACGGCGAGATGCACATGGGGCAACTACGGGCAGCGGCGGGCAGCTAAACGCGGATCGCGGTGAGATTGGCCCAGGTTTTCCTAACCCCCGGCCCCTTCCCTTTAGGGAAGGGGTGACTCACTGCGATGCTTCGATATTCCCCAGACGCCGCGATGTTCCCGCGGCACCCTCCCCTTCCCTAAAGGGAAGGGGCCGGGGGTTAGGAAGATTCGGCGCACCAACAGGCCAATAACTCCGGTATCCGCCCTAAACGCGAGATGCAAGTCACACGATGGTGCGCTGAACCGGCGGAGCATGTACCGCAAACCACGCATCCTTAGTCTTTGCCGATCTTTCAAATACCCGGTTCGCCCGTATCCATCCGGTGTGTCGGCACCACGCGGGCGAGCCAGCGCGCGGTATTCGTCAGCATCAGCGGCAGGTGCGAGAACACACAGTGGCTGCCGCGCGGGTACCAGTGCAGCGTGTGCGGGGGCACGAGCGCGGCGTAGAGCCGCCGGGCTTCGTCGGGCGGCACGATCCAGTCCCGCCCCGCCCCGATCACCAGCGTCGGCATGTGCAACCGGGGCGCGCGGGGCGCGAGGCTCACCGCGCGGCAGAGGTACGGCAGGCAGTCCTCCGGGAAGCCCGTGACGTGCGCGATCTCCCATTGCGTCAGCGGCGCCATCTCGGTGATGTACTCCCCCGGCGCGAACGGGGCCGTCACCGTCACCACCGCCGCGAGGTCGGGGGCCTCGGTGGCGAGGTCTACCGCCAGCATCCCCCCCAGGCTGACGCCGATCAGCGCGACGCGCCCGTCGAGCGCGGGGTGCGCCGCTACCGCCCGCCGCAAATCATCGAGCAGGGCGTGCTGGTTCGGGACGTACTGCGCGACGCCCCACGATTCCCCCGTGCCGGGGTTATCGAGGGCGAGGATGGCGAAACCGCGCGCAAGAAAGGGGTCGCGCCAGCCGTTCAACTCTTCTTTAGACGTGCTGCCGCCATTGAGCAGCACGACGAGCGGCGCCGGTTGAGCCGCGTCCGCCCCCGGTGGCAGCGAGAGGTACCCCGGCACCGCCGCCCCCCGGAACGTGAGGGCGAACGGCAGCGCAGGCGGGTCGAGCGCGGCGGCGATCTCGCGGTACAACGCCGCCGCGCGCAGATGCAGGGCGCGCTTCGCGGGCACGTCCGTCACGAACAACTGGGCGACGTGCAACGCCAGCGCCGCCTCCCGCGACAAATCCCGCCATGCCTGCTGTGTGGCCGCCTCGCCCGCCGTCTCGTCTGTGGGATCATGCGCGAGGGCGTCGCGCCCCGCGAGGCAACGGGTGGCGAGGGCCTCCCACTGCGGCGCCCACGTATCCCACGATTGGATCCGCGTCAGCGTCGCCGCGCCGTCCGTGCGGGGGATGCCGATGGGCGTGAAGCGGCTGAGCGTGCCCGCCGCCACCCGTTCCGCGCCCAGGTAGCGAAAGCCGCAACCGACCAGATCGCGGCTGAGCAACCGGTTGCCGAGGCCCCAGCGCGCCGTGCGCCGCCCCGTCGCCGCGCCCCATGCGGAAGAAGGCACGGCTGAAGGAGGCGAGACCGCGCCCGGCATGGATACTCTGGCGGCGGACGGGGCGGACGGGGCGGATGCGGCGGCACGCGCCGGTTCTCGCGTTTTCATGCGCGCATGGTACCATGTGCCTCCCCACTGCGGTACGATACACGCCGGGGCACAGACGGGAGGGGCGGATGCGTCGTCCAGATTGCGGCAATCCAGTGGGCATTTGTCGAGTGGGCAGCCGCCTTCGCGCCGTCGCGCTGCTCGCCGTCTGGGTCGTGATCGCCCCCCTGTCGCCCCGCGTGCCCCCGGCAACGGTCGTCGCGGCAGCATCCTTTGCCGGCCCCGCGTTTGAGCGCGTCTGGCGGCGCACGGATGCCCCCGTGCGGAGCGGGGTGGCCGCGCGCACCTGGGTCTGGGGGCCGGAGCCGCGCTTCCCCGGCGAAACCGAAACGTACCGCGACGCGCCGGGCGGCACGCGCCTCGTGCAGTACTTCGACAAGAGCCGGATGGAACTGACCGACCCCCGGCGCGACCCCACCGACCCGTACTACGTCACCAACGGCCTGCTCGCCACCGAACTCGTCACGGGCCGTCTGCAACTCGGCGATACGGCCTTTGAAGCACACCTGCCGAGCGCGATCCCCGTGGCAGGCGACGCGGACGACCAGAGCGGGCCGACCTACGCGACCTTTGGCCCCCTGCGCGCCGTTGCCGCCACCGCTCCCGGCACGGCGCTCACCGCCATGCTGGCGCGCGATGGCACGGTCGCCGATAATTCCCGCCTCGCGGGCAAGGCGACGGCACGCACGTACGTCCCGGAGACGGGGCACACGGTCGCCGATGTCTTCTGGGCCTTTATGACCGCCAGTGGCCCCGTGGACGGCGGCGACATCGAACCGCTGTTCCGCTCGCCCTTTTACGCCACGGGCTACCCGATCAGCGAGGCGTACTGGGCGGACGTGCGGGTGGCGGGCGAACCCCGGCAGGTGCTGGTACAGGTCTTCGAGCGTCGCGTGCTGACCTTCACCCCCGGCAACCCCGCCGGGTTCACCGTGGAGGCCGGCAATGTCGGGCTGCACTACCGGCAATGGCGCGCGGGCCTGTCCGCCGGGTCGGACGCCGGTGTTCCGGCCCCCACTGCCGCCACTGCCCCAACGTTGCCACCGTCCGCACCGTCCGCACCACCCACGCCCGCCACACCGGTCGCGCCGTTGTCCGCATCGGCAACCGAACAGCCGACGCTCGCTGCCCTGATCGTGGACGTGACCCCCGGCGGCGTCGGGGGCGACGCGACAAGTGAGCACATCACGATTGTGAATGGGGGAGAGACCCCCCTTAATTTTACCGGCTGGACATTGCGTGACACGCGCGGCCATGTCTATACCTTCGGGGCGTACACGCTGCCCACCGATGGCAGCGTCACCGTGCGCTCCGCAAAGGGAGCGGACACGGCGACCGACCGTTACTGGAACCAGCCGACCGCGTTGCTCACCAACACGGAGCCGGAAACGATCATGTTGCGCGACGCCGCGAACACGCTGATTGACCGCTACCCGTACCCCTAGCCTGCCACAGACCGACGCCACCCTCTGAGCGTCACTCATTCACAGAAGGCCGTCCCCGCACTACTGAGCATCGCTCATTCGAGAGATGTACGTACTGTGTCTTGTATGCACGCCCCGGAGCGTGTACACTGAACACCAGCAGCGACGCATCGCCTCGTTTACCGCACCCGGATGCGGCAAAAGAGATGCAGACTTTACACAGATCGCGTCGTCTGGCCCATGCGGAAGCCAAAGTTGCCATCGAGAAACGGGGTCGGTACACTTAATCGAGGGGCACTCTGCAACTGCATACCAGGACGAAAGCGGCGATACGAGCGAACTGTGACAAACCGGCAACGGTGCTAAGTTGACAGAATGTGTTTCACAGCGCATGAGAAGGGGGAAGCTCACCGTGAAACAAACCGGAGCGGAGCGGCAACCATCGTTATTTGCCGAAGCGGTTGCACGACCGGGGAGTGAGGGGCCGGCGTCTCCTGACGCGCGCCCCACTCGCCCGCGAGACGCGGGGGCGGACACGGCCGCCATTGCGCCCGCTTCCGCCCCCGCGTCTCCGCCCGCCCGCCATTGGTACCTCACGGCGGACCTCCGCGCCGCGACCGGCCTCACGCGCACGGCGATGGACTTCTACCTGCGCGCCGGGATCGTCCGGCCCGCCGCGCGCACCGAGAGCGGCTACCTCCTGTTCGACGCCGACGAGCTGGCGCTCTTGCGCCGGGTACTCGGCTGGCGCGCGCGCGGCATCTCCCTGCGGGACATCCGCGCCTACCTGGGACGCGAGACCGACGACGACACGGGCCACCCACCGGACACCGCGAGTGGTACGCGCAGCATGAAAGGGGAACTGCCGTGAGTGACCGCCACGATTTCCCAACCCCACGGGCAGGCAGGCCACTCTCCCCCATCGTCGCGTCGTCGTATCCCACCGGAGGCAACACATGAGGTATTACCGTCACTTCGGCCTGCGCCGCGATCCCTTCGCACCCGCGCCCGACGACCCGGCAATGTGTTACCCCGCACTCGGTCACGCCGATTGCGCGGCACGCCTGACGCTCGCCCTCACCGAGGGGCACGGCCTCGCGCTCGTGTTCGGTGAAGCGGGCTACGGCAAAACCGCGATCATCGCCGCGCTGCTTCACACTCTCGGTTGCGATGGGGGCGAGTGCGCATCACCCCGGTACGCGCTCGCCCGGATCGCGCATCCCCGCGCGTACCGCGCCGACGTGCCGTTCCTGCGCGCGTTGCTCGCGCACTACGGCCTGCCGTCCGAAGGCCGCACCGGGGGAGAATGCCTGCACCGGCTCCGGCAATTCTTCGCCGCGCTCCCGCCCACGGGACGGCGCGCGCTGCTCGTGATTGACGACGGGCACGACCTGACGGGCACCCAGCTCGAACTGCTGCGCCTGATGCTCACGTGCGATCCGCCCGCCGCGCCCGCGATAGACATCGCTGTGTTCGCCCGCCGCGCGCTCGCCCACCGCATCGGCCACAAGCCGGGTCTCGCCCGTTGCGTCACCACCGAACACTGGCTGAACCCCCTGAACCGGCGCGACACGGCGGGCCTGATCGCGCACCGCCTCACCGTCGCCGGGTTGCCTGCGGGCGCGTCGCTCTTTACCGAAAGCGCCATCGCGGCGATTCATGCCGCGTCGGGTGGGGTGCCAGGGGCGATCATCGCGGGCTGCGCCCGTTGCCTTACCGAGGCGGTGTTCCGCGATCACGCGGTCGTGGACGCCCCGCTCGTGGAAGCCGTCATGGCGGCGATGGCGGCAGCGCGCGGCGTTCGGGAGGTGGCCTGAGATGCCCCCGCTCCTGCGACACGCAGTGCGTCACTCTTTGTACCGGGCGCTCCATCCGTGCCTTTGTATCGTGTCGCGCCCACTCGGAGCGCGGATGAGGAGGTTGGCAACGATGCACGGACCCGCGATCAGCCGCGATTGGCGCACACGAAGGGAGGCCGCCCGATGACGGATCCACGACCACGCACCCGGCCCGGCGCCCCCCGCGACGACGCCCCGGAGCGGGAGGCAACCATGCCCCAACCACGGGCGGCACAACCGGCCCCACCCCGCCCGATCCCGCCGCTTCCCCCACGCCCCGGTAGCGTCGCTGGCGTGCGCCCCGCCACCATCCAGGCCGCGCACACCGCGTACACCGGGCGCGACGACACACCGCCGAGCGGCACGGTGTCCCCCTCCGGGTCGAGCCAGGAGGCGCGGCACCGGGGCTGGTACTGGCACTGGAACACGCTCATCACCCAGTACGCGCCGCTGATCGGCCTCAAGGGCGTCGGGCTGCTCAACTCGTACACCGTCTGGACGGACCGCCGCGAAGGCTCGCCGCATCAGGGGTTCGCCTTTCCCGCGCAGGAATCCGAAGCGCGCTTCTACGGCGAGGGGCGCGAGGAATTAATCACGCTGAACAAGATTCTCGTCGCCCTCGACCTGATCGAGATTCACAAGGAGATGGTCGTGCGGCAGGACGAGCGTGGGCGACGCTGGCGTGTGCCGCACAACTTCTACCGGGTAAAAGACCCGAAGGACGGCCTCGTGCTCGGCCTCCCCGCCATGCTCCGCCTGCTCGAACTGGCGCGGCGCGACCGCAACGTCTTCCGGCAAATCCGCCACATCTTCGGGCCGCAGTTCACCGCCATTGACCGCACGAACCTCTGGCACTCCCTGTTGCCCGAACTGCGCGCCCTGCCCCTCTGGGCGGACCTGGAAGCCCGCGCCGCCCGCGAGCGACGCACTCCCCGTAAGACAGCAACCGCTGCCAACGGAGAGAGCCATGCAACTTCTGTCGTTACCAGCGAACTTGATAGCGGTATCGTCCCCCTCACCAGCGAGGACTTGGACTACAATGGTCATGCAACTACGACACCGCTAGGTGAAACCGGCACGCAAACTGCCGACAAAGGACGCGATGCGCGCGACACTGCCGCCCCCGGCAACGGGGCCCCGCGCGACCATCCCGCTGTTTTCGCGGCGGCAACGCGCGCCGATGGCGACACTGCTTCCGCCTCAACGGCGGCTTCACCGTTCGATGCCGCCGCTCAGGACGACAACGAAGGTTCGCTGTACACTGAAGGTATGATGGGCATCGAAGATGCTCTGCATTCCTCCGTCCGCCCGAACGACCGTATGCATTACCAACCCGGGGAGACTAAAGAAGAAGCAACAGATACAACCAGTACAACATCGCGCGCGCGCGTACGCGAGGACGAAGACCGACCGGATACCGAGACGGGACGTATGCTCAGAGCATCACGACCAATGCCCCCCCCGACTCCCCCGCGCCCGGCGGTGTCCGATCTTTTCACCGCCCTCGCCGAGCAGCGGGGCGCGGCATCCCCCGACCCGGAGTACCCTGCGCCGGACACGGTGCTCTGGGACGCGGCAGACATCACGCCCCCCACCGACGATGCAGAGCGCGCCGCTCTCGCACACGAACCGGCGCCGTTTTCCGCATCGGAAAACGGCGCCGACCGCGCGAACGACGCGCTCACGCAGCCCTTACCGCCCGAACCGGGGGAGGGAGCCATCGTGGTGCGCGACGTGGAAGTCACGAATGGGCGCGCGGTCGGTGCAGATGACCGTGCGTTGATCGCAGACATCGAGGCCGCGCTGACGATGACGAATGGCCGCCCACCGAGCGACATGGAGATGAGCCTGTACTGGCAGATCGCGCGGGACTGCGACACCGCCGCGCGCAGCCAGCCCGGTCCCGGCACCGGCTTCGGCTGGGTGCTCGCGGCAATCACCGAGGCGGTGAACAGCAGCGGCACCGGGCGGCTCGCGCCCAAGTACGTCGCCCGCATCTGCGAGCGCTGGGCCACCGACGGCTACATGCGCGATGGGCGCGTCACCCCCGCTCCTGACGTGCCTCCCCCGCCGCCGCAGTGGCCGCTTACCCCCGCGCCGGATGCTGCCGTGCCGGATATCGTCGCGCCCGACCCCGGCGCGGTTGCCGCTTCGCCTGCCGCACCTGCCGTGCTCACGCCGTCCGTGCCCGTGATCGGCCCGCCACCGAGCGAGGCCGACGTGGCCCGCATGTGGGCGAGTGTGCGGCGGCGGCTCGAAGGCGTGCTGCCCGCCGCCGCACTGGGGCAACGCTGGTTCACCGGCTCCCGCGTCGTTGCCGTGGAGGGCACGAGCGTGCGCGTCGAAGCCCCCGACGCCGAGAGCGCGCGCACGCTGGCGAACTACCGGGGCCTGATCAGCCGCCGGTTGAGCGATGTGCTGGGCTATTCCGCCGAAGCCGTGTTCGAGACCGCACCCCAGCCGCCCGATCCGCCCGTGTCGGAGCCACCGGCTCCCGATGTCTCTCCCCCGGACTCGTCCCCTCCCGACCCGGCTTCCCCCGCAGTGATTCCAACGGCAGGCACGGCAGGCGACGCACCCGCCGCGTCCCTTGTGCCGGACGAAGCCGCGCCACTGACTGCCATATCCGCCATATCCACTGCACCCACTCCGGCCGCACCGCGAAACCGGCCCGCCGGTGGGCGTACCGGACAGGTGAGTACCGGCTCTGCCCTGCCCGCCGTCGCAACCGATATGGACGAGGGTGCCGAGGCCGCCGAGGCTGCACCCCGCGCGCGGACAGGCAGCGGCCCGATGCGGCTGATCGCGCTCCTACCCCGGCGCGAGGCAAGCGCGGGCGCGCTTGCCCCCACGCCACCCGCCGCGCCCGCCGCTCCTGCACCGGTCGCCCTGACGCTCGTGCCGTCGGTGCCGACCTTCGTGGTCGGGAGCGAGGGCGAGACGAACACGGCCATCTGGGCGCGCGCCCTTGCCCATCTGCAACAGCGGATGAGCGCGGCCCCCTTTCAAGTCTGGATCGAGCCGACCGCCCTGATCGCCCGCGACGCGGACGGCATCTACGTCATCGGCGCGCGCAACCGCGTGCAGCGCGAGCGGCTGGAACGCCAGCATATCGCCGACATCGCCGCCGCCCTCAGCGCCGCCCTCGGCCACGATGTCCGCGTCCGCATCGCCGTCATCGGCACGCCTGACGCTGTGGGAGGGAATGATTAACCGCGAAGGCGCGAAGGCGCGAAGAAATCAAGAAAGATAATTTTATTCTTTTGCATTTCTTCGCGCCTTCGCACCTTCGCGGTTCAATTTCCCCCGTTCAACTCACCCCGCGTCCGTCTCGATGGGCAGGTCGTCGCGCTGGCTGTAGTCGCCGAAGGAACCGACGTAGTGGCGCACCTGGCCGAAGCCTGCGCTCTTCAGGGCCGCGTAGGAGTGCGCGGCGCGGCCCCCGCCCTGGCAGTAGGTCACGACTTCCTGATCGGGCGTCACGCCCTTTGCCGCGAGCAGGGCGCGGATCTCCTCCGGCGACTTGTACGTGCCATCGGGGGCGCGCAACTCCGTCCACTCGATCCAGACCGACCCCGGTATCCGGCCCAGCCGGGGGTTGACGCCCGCGTACCGGCCCGCCGCGCTGCCCGTGTGCTCGTCTTCCGACCGCACATCGAGCAGCACCGCGCCCGGTCGCCCGACGCGCGCCGCCGCGTCGTCCGCCGTGGCGTACGTGCCCTCGTCCCAGTGGGGCGCAAAGGCGACGGGGGCACGCCGCGCCGGTTCGGTGCTGACCGGATGCCCGTCCGCCCGCCACTGCCGCAGGCCGCCCGCGAGCAGCGCCGTGCGCGGGTAGCCCGCGAACTCCGCCGTCCACAAGCCGCGTGCGTCGTTGGTGTCGTTGGTCTCGGCGTAAAAGACGAGCGTTTCCGTGCCCGTGATGCCAAGCTCCGTCAGGTAGTCCACGACGAACGCGCGGAACTGTGCCTGCCCCTCCGGCGTGGAGCGGGACGCCACCCCGTACGGATACCCACTGAGTGCGCCGGGGATGTGCCCGCCCGCGTACTCCGCCGGCACGCGGCAATCCACCGCAATCGCCGACCCATCCGCCAAATGCTCCGCCAGCCACGCGCTATCTACAAACTGCATCGAACCCTCCTGTAAACTACTGCGCACTACGTGCAGCCGTATACCGCGTCATTGCCACGTTCGATATACCGTTTGCAGTATAGGCGCGCGTGAGCAGCGCGCCAATTGACGCATGGGACAGCTCGACGATGGACATACCGTTGTGCTCTTCATGCGGATGCCGCCGCACCCCTTCATGCCGCTGACGGAGATGCGAGCGCGGGAGCATGGCGGACATGGCGGTTCGCCGTGGTCAGTATGGCAACGAACGCGAGCCAGCCGACGTAGGCGAAGGCCGTTGCGGTCGCTCCGATATGCTCAATGAGGATGCCCGTGAGAGCGAGTCCGAGGGGGCGAGTCCCCTGTGCGACGAGGCGGAAGGCGGCGTTCACGCGCCCTTGCAAGACATCCGCGATGAGCGTGAGACGGTAACTGGTCTGCACCGTGCTGAACACAGCAGGTACGGCACGGTGCGCGCCGCCACGAACCCCGCTTGCGCCGGTGAACGGGTGAGCACGAGCAAGGGAAAGGCGATCTGTGATACCTGCGTGCCGATCACGTTTACCGTTTGCCCGCACCAGAGCAGCACGTAGTCGCGGTTCTTCCACAGGGGAGCGGGAACCGGTGTTGCCATCGTTACCATCGGGCCACCTCTCAATGTTCGTTCAGTGGGTGTAACCGCGACTCATATTATGCGCCCGCGACGGTTGGGCGTGGCGGCAGCGTGAAATCGCATGACCGCGCATTGCCTTTACGTCTCGGCCTCGTCCTCGGCAGTGGGGGGCGTGCCCGCGAGCAGGGCGGCGACGAGGGCGGGCATCCGGGTGAAGAATGCGCCGTTGGGCGCGGTGCGCGTCGCGCCCGCTGCCGTTGCCGCCGCCCGCGACGCCGCGTCCACATGCGGCCCAAAGGCGAGGATCGGCAGCGCCACCGTTGCCGCGTCCGCCCGTAGCGCGCGGATCGCCGCCCCGCCGTCCAGCGTGCGCGCCGCGAATGGCAACACCACCGCGTCCACCCCCGCCCGGGCCGCCGCAAGCAGCGCGTCCACGTCACCCACGACCCGCACGGCATATCCCACCGCTTCCAGCGTGCCCGCGATCCGCGTCCCCACCATCACATCGTCCGTCAACGCAACAATCACCGGCCGCAGTGTCACCGTGTATACCCCTCTCACATTGCAGGGAGAATTGAACCGCGAAGGCGCGAAGGCGCGAAGAAATGCAAAAGAATAAAGATGTTTTCTTGATTTCCTTCGCGCCTTTGCGTCTTCGCGGTTCAACCCCTCCCCGATTTACTGCCCCACGGCGACGCGGTACGCGGAAAAGGCGATCTCGCCGCCCGCGTCCTTGCCGCCGCCCGCCGCGAAGCCGAACGCACCCGTGGCCCAGACATCGGTGATCTCCACGGCGGAGAGCGGCTGTCCATTGGCGCTGAACACGAAGTGCGTGCCCGTGGCGGCGACGCTCAGGGTGTTGGGGCCACCGCGCATGATCGCGGCGCTGGTTTTCCAGCTATCGAGCAGCGCGTGCAGGCTGCCGTTCAGTTGCGCGTAGACATTGAACGCGCCGTCGTTGGTCGTCACGAACAGCAGGTAGTCGTCGCGGTCGAGCGCGCGCACGATCAGCCCCATCGGCGCGTCCGCCGCCCCGCTCACGCGCCGCGCCTGCACCGTAAAGGTGGCGTTCGGCGCGGTGACGTTCACGGGGTAGACCGCCGCCGTCAGGCTACCCGCCGCCGCCGCGATGTGGTACGTGCCGCTCGTGTAGCCGGTCGGGGGTAAGCCACTGGCGGGGGAGGTGAAGTCGTCGGCAAAGGCGTCGCCGGTCGCCGTGAGCACCCGTGTCGCGCTGATCGCCGCGCCCGTGCGGGTGGGGGCCACGGTGGGCGGCGGCATTCCGGGCGGCGGGGCCACGCCGAGATCGAGCCGCCCTGCTCCCGCCGCGCTGTCGCCGCGCATCGTCTCCGGCGGCGTGACGCTGTGCGTGGCGAAGTACGCCAGCACGTCGTCGGGCGTCGCGTTCGGATACGCGCCCCGGTAGAGTGCGACGGCCCCCGCCATGTGCGGCGCGGCGGCGCTCGTGCCGTCGAACTCCGGCGATCCCGTCAGCCCGAAAGCGACGCTCGTCACGCCGTCCGGGCCACCGAAGTCCGGCTTCGGGCGGCCGTCGAGCGTCGGGCCACGCGAAGAAAACCGCTCCACGCGCCCGCTCCGCCAGTTCACCGCCCCCACCGTCACCGCGCCGCGCGCGTCCCCCGGCACGGTGACGCTGTCGTCCGGTACGGGCAATTCGAGGTCGGTGCCGGGGCCGGCGATCAGGGTGAGCGGCAGGTTCGGGTCGTCCGCATACAGCTTGCGCACATGGGCGTAGTACGTACCCGCCGGGACGCTCGCCACGATCTCCTGCACCGGCCGCTTGCCCGTGCGCCGCGAGTCGTCAATGCCGTGCGCCACCTCATTGCCCGCCGCGTCGTAGACGTACAGGGCGTAGGCGACGTGCGGCTTCGCCCAGTCGTTCCAGTTGAGCCAGAGGTGCAGGGCGTCGCCGCTCGTGGTCAGCTTCAGCGCCTTGCGTTGCCCCGCGCCGGGAAAGTCGTGCTCGCCGTTGCCGTCGCTGTCGGTGAAACTCCCCGCGCGGTAATGTTGCAGGGCGAGGTTGCCCGCCGACTTCACGAAGACCACGCCCGCCGCCCGCGCCTCGTCCACCGCCTTCGCCAACTCGCTCGTGCCGTCCGTCGGGTAGTCACCGTAAAAGCCGAGCGAGGTCGAGATCACCGACACCCCGGCGGTGCGCGTCATCCAGCGCAGCGCGGTGATGAACCCGCCCGGCGTCTCCCCCGCCGCCGCGAGCACGAGGTCGGCGTCGGGGGCCATCTCGCGCACGATCTCGGCGCAAGCGGTGCCGTGCATCGTGCCGATGCCGGGGGGGGCATCGAGCTTGTTGTCCTCACGAAACGAGCGGGCGGTGACGCGCGCCGTGCCGAGCACCGCCGGGTAATTCGTGAAGCCCACGTCAATCACGCCGACCTTGACGCCCTTGCCCGTGAAGCCCGCCGCCTGCCACAACGCCGCCTCCGTGACCTCCACGCCCTCACTGCGTCCGCCCACTGCGGGCGGCGGCGCGGCGCGAAAGCCGGTTCCCGTATCAGGCGCCGGATCAGGGGCAACGGCGGCGGACGTTTGCGCTATCGGCGTGCGGCGGATATCGCGCACATGGCGGAAGTCCGCGAGGGCGCCAAAGAAGTTGCCCATGCTGGCTGCCCCCGGCTGCGCGGCCTGACGGCTGTAGTCCGCCAACAGTTGCAGGGGCACCACGAGTTCGATCTGGTCATCAAAGGTCGCCGTGACGCGCCCGCCGAGCCGCCCCACGGCGAGCGCCGTACCCTGAATCACCATCGGGTCGTTCGTATCAAGTACGAGCGTCAGGCGCACCTCGTCCGCCGCCGTGAGCAGCCCCTGCGTGCGCGCGAACTGCCGCGCCGCGTCCAGCCCCATCGTCTGGTACACGGCGAGCAGTTGCCGGTATACGTCGTCCACCTTGTCGCTGCCCGACACATCGGCGGTCGCGGTCACGGCGGGCGGCAGGTCGCTCATCATCGGGGGCAATGGTACGGTGCCACCGGGCATCGGCGTTTCCGGCAGGGTGTCCGTGCAGGCGGCGAGCAGCAGCGTCAGCGCCACCAGCAGCGCGCCGACCGCCTTCTTGCCGCTCGCGCGCCTCGTGTTGATGCGCCGTGCCCTCATGCCCGTGCCCTCCGTTGCCTGTACCACACCCGGCGAAAGTGTATCATTTCTCCGCGTAAAGTACGGAGTGTTATCTCGCGTGTCAGAGCGTATGCATTCTGGTGCGGGTTTTCCTCACCCCCAACCCCTTCCCTCGGAGGGAAAGGGAGTGAGACAGGGCAAGGTGACGGCGTATGAGGAACATCGAAGCATTGCAGTGAGTCACCCCTTCCCTTCGCCCGAAGGGGCCGGGGGTGAGGAAGATTCGCTATCAGCATGGAAAAACCCTGTGTCGCGTCTCAGACATAAGGCGTGCCAAAAGCGTAAGCTTACATGACGAGTGGTAAACCCCTCACATGATTGTGTCACACAGGCACCTCTTCCTTACGGGCACCGTTGCCTACCTGACACGATGTGCGCTCTAGGCAACATATGAGGAGCATGAGGGCGACGGCAATAACGAGTCAAGCTACGGTTTTCCGTAATGGGGCTGTGGGAGGGCGCGCGGGGTCGGGAGCGACATTCCCCGTGGGTGTGCGATGATGCGCGAAACGTTCCGAGACGTTCGCTGCAAAGGAGCGCGCATGAACCCCACGGTAATCACGGCATACCCGGAAGCTCCATCACCCGCGACGATGACGCGGGCGGAAAAGATCGGCGCGCTCGTGCTCGCGGCGTTGCCCGGCCCCGCTCTGGACGCCGAGACCGCCGCCCTGTTCCGCGCGCGGCACCTCGGCGGCGTCATCCTGTTCGCGCGCAATGTCGTCTCCGTGGCACAGACCCGTGCCCTCACGGTGGCGATTCACGCGGCGAGCGAACCGGCGGGCATCCCCGCGCTGCTCGGCGCCGATCAGGAAGGCGGGCGCGTGCTGCGCACCGTCGCGCTCCCCGAAGCGACGCGCTGGCCCGCCGCGATGGCGGTCGGCGCGACGGGCGATCTCGCCCTTGCGGAAGCGGTCGGCGCGGCGCTGGGGGCCGAACTGCGCGCCCTGGGCATCAACGTCGCCTTCGCCCCCGACGCGGACGTGAACACCGACCCGCGCAACCCCGTGATCGGCGCGCGCGCCTTTGGCGACAATCCCGAGCATGTCGCGGAATACGTGGTCGCCACGCTGCGCGGGCTGGCGGCGGCGGGCATCGCGGGCACGGCGAAGCACTTCCCCGGCCACGGCGACACCGCGCTCGACTCCCACCTCGCCCTGCCCACGATTGGGCGCGATCTCGACACCCTGCGGCACGGCGATCTCGTGCCCTTCGCCGCTGCGATTGCCGCCGGGGCACCGCTGATGATGACAGCGCATATCCGCTTTCCCGCCGCCGACCCCACCGGCCTGCCCGCCACGCTCTCCCGCCGCATCCTCACGGGGCTGCTGCGCGAGCAAATGGGCTACACAGGCGTGATCGTCACCGACGCGATGAGTATGCAGGCGATCAAGGACGGTTACGGCATCGTCGCGGGGTGCGTGGCGAGCATCATCGCCGGGGCGGACCTCGTGATCCCGCTCGATGGGCAGGAAGGCGCGGTGTGCGACGCGCTGCTCGTTGCCGTGGCGGACGGGAGCCTCCCGGAAGCCCAGGTGGACGCCTCCGTGCAGCGCGTCCTGAGCTTGCGGGCATCACTCGCCGCCGCGCCCACTCCGATGGACGACGCGCTCGCTACGCTCGGCTCGCCCGCGCACCGCGCCCTCGCGCAAGAGGTGGCGCGGCGGAGTGTCACCCTGCTCGCCGCGCCCCCCGGCGTGCTGCCGCTCGCTGTGAACGCCGCGCCTATCGTGGCTGAGTTTGTCTGGGGCATCGGCAGCGAAGCGGAGCAACTGGCCGATGCCGACGCCCCCCTGCTCACCGCCGTGCGGGCGCGCTTTCCCCGCGCACGGGGCGTCGCGCTGGATGCCACAGCCCCCACGGATGCCCAACTCGCCGCCGCCCGTACCCTTATCACAGACACGGACGCGGACACCGACACGCTGATTATCGGCACGAGCGAACTGCTCCGCTTCCCCGCTCAGGCAGCGGCGGTCGCGGCCCTCGTCGCCTTTGCGAGTGAAACGGGCGCACCGCGCCGCCTCGCCATCATCGCGCAACGCGGCCCGTACGATGTCGCCGCCCTGCCCCCGCTGCCGCCCGCCGCCCTGCTCACCACCTACGGCGACTACCCGGACGCCCTCACCGCTGCCGTTGCCGTGCTTGCGGGCGACGCCCCACCGCTGGGCCGCCTCCCCGTTACCGTGAGCGCCGCCTTTCCCCGTGGCTCCGGCCTGGGGAACATCTGACCGCGAAGGCGCAAAGACGCGAAGGGAAGAAGGATTTACCACAGAGGCACAGAGGACACGGAGGAAAAAATACCGGGTAAATTGTATAATTAAATTTCTTCTTTGTGTCCTCTGTGCCTCTGTGGTGAATTCCCCTCAATTTCCCAGATTCATGTTGAGAAACGGGAGGATGTGGGCGAGGTAGGCGTCCGGGCTGCGGGCAAAGGCGCCGGTGTGGCCCGCGCCGGGGACGGCCCAGAGGATCGCGGCTCCACCTGCCATATCCTGCAACCGCTCCGCCTGCGCGGGGGGCACGGCGCGGTCGTCTGTGCCGTGGATGAGCAGGACATGCCGGGGGGCAATGCGTGCGATCGCGCGTTCGGGCGCGACCGCGCCGAGGGCGATGCCGTAGCGGAGACGCAGGGCGAGCGCGAGACCGGGCCGCAACGGGTTCCGCGCGAGGAGCGGGTCGGCGTTCGCGTACGCGGAGTCCGCCACGACCGCGCCGATTTCCGCTGTGTCCGGCATCGCCAGCAGGGCGCTCGCGGCACCCAGGCTCCAGCCAATCACGCCAATGCGGCCCGCTTCTGCCCCATGCGTGAGGGCAAAGCGCACCGCGCCCGTCACGTCGCCCGCTTCCCGCACCCCATAGGTGCAGGGCGCGGGGTCGGAGTCACCGTGGCCACGCAGGTCGAAGAGCAGCACCATATACCCGCTTTGCCAGAGCCGTTGCGCCAGCGCGAGATGCACCGTGCGGTTTTCGTACCGTCCATGCACGAGCACAACCGTTCGCCGCGTGGCGCTTGCGGGGTTCGCCAGCCACCAGCCGCGCAGGGTGATCCCATCACCCGCCGCCGTGGGAAAGGCGACCGACTCATACGCGAGGCCAAAGGCGGCGGGCGTGTCGCCACGTACCGGGTTTGGCGGGGTGATCGCATACTGCCCCGCCTTCACCCACGCAGTTCCCCCATACCCCAGAAGCACCGCTCCGATGACCGCAAGCAGCACGAGTACCCGTCGCATTGCCCCGCCTTTCCGCCTCGCGCCAGTGGGCATCTGTGTTTCAGACATCATTGCGGCTATCCTGGCTATCGCCATCGTATTCGGTGGTCTGTATCATAGCATTCAGTCGTGACAGCACCGCAAGGCAACGAGGAGACGACGCACCGCGCGTCCGTGTTTCCGGGCCATTCGAGAAAGGAGCGTACCGTATGACAACAACGGCAACGGCGCCCACGGCGGCGCAGGCGGGGCGGGAGCGGTACCGCGTGAGTGTGGAGCAGTACCGCACCTTCGGGCGGGAGGGCTACCTGATCGTGCGCGGCCTTGTGCCACCGGAGGACGTGGCGGCGTTTATTCAGCACACCAACGATATCCTCGCGGGGCGCGAGCCATTGCCCGGCGCGCACCACGTCATCAAGGGCTGGTCGGCGGAGGAGGCGGAACGGCAGTTCAACCGTACCTTTATGCCCCACCTGCACCACCCGCTGCACGAGCGGTTCCTGCTACACCCGCGCGTGCTGGACGTGTTAGAGGCCCTGATCGGCCCCGACGTGATGGCGATGCAGTCCATGCTCTTCCTGAAGTCCCCCGGCAGCCCCGGCCAGGGCTACCATCAGGACGCCTACTACATCCCCACGCGCCCCGATACCCTCTGCGGCGCGTGGGTCGCGCTCGACCGTGCCGATGAGGAAAATGGTTGCCTGTGGATGACGCGCGGCAGCCAGTTCGAGCCGATCTACCCCGACACGAGCAAGATCGGGCAGAACCACGCCCCCGATGCCCTCACCGGCCTGACGTTCATCGAGGGCGCGAGCGACCCCGATGAAGTGGCGAACGGCCTGACGACGATCGCGGCGCGCTTCGCGGGGCAGGAAGTGCCGGCGATTGTGGAGCCGGGCGACGTGGTCTTTTTTCAGGGGCATATCCTGCACCGCTCGCACCGCAACGCCAGCCGCGACCGCTTTCGCCGCTCGTTTGTCGGCCACTACGCGAACGCGCGCAGCTACACCGAGTGGCACGAGGGCAACAAATCCCACATCCTCGCGCGCGGCGATACGCATCTGCCCTTCGCCACGCCCCGCTTCGGCACCCCCTGCGCCGCGCTACTTTCGCCGGAAGAGCGGGCCGCGAACGCCGGGCGCATCCCCGTGGCGGACGGCGATCTGATGGGCATGGAGGAGATGGGCGACGCGCAGCGTGGCCCCACCGCCCACTGAACCGCTCCCCCGCCCGCCACCGGATCACCTATGATAGGTGCGGGGGAGCGGGAATTCACCACAGAGGCACAGAGGACACGGAGAAAACACAAAGAACAATAGTTTCTTGTAAATTCCTTTGTGTCCTCTGTGCCTCTGTGGTGAATTCCCTTCCCCTCCCGTGTCCCGGTGGTAAAAGCGTTTTCGATGGCAAGGAGTGACGATGGAGCGATACGCGGTGCGCGGGCGGTTGTTGCTCGGTGACGCACTGGTGCCGGGCGCGGTGGTCATTCGTGGAGCGGGGATCGTGGAAATCATCCGCGATGCGCGCGACGGCGACTTGCCGCCGGATGTGCGCGAGGCGGACATCATCGCCCCCGGCCTGATTGACATGCAGGTGAACGGCGCGTACGGCGTGGAGGTCGGTGTGGAGCCGGACGCCATCGCCACGCTCGCCGCCCGCTTGCCGGAGCAGGGGGTGACGACGTTTCTGCCCACGCTCGTCACGTCGCCGGTCGAGAAGATTCTCGCCACGTACGCCCACTGGCGCGCGCATCAACGTGCCCCCGGCGCCCGCCCGCTCGGCATCCATTTGGAGGGGCCGTTCCTTTCGCCCGCGCGCAAGGGGGCGCATGTGGCCGCGTTGATTGAGGCCGCATCGCCCGATCTACCCGCCCGGATAGACAATCTCGCGCAGGGAGGCTTTCCCCTGCGCCTGATCACGGTCGCCCCTGAGCGTCCCGACGCCTTCACCGTGATTCGCCACTTCCGCGCGGGGGCGGTTGTTGTTGCACTTGGGCACACGGACGCGACGTATGCGCAGTTCGTGGCGGGGGTGGACGCGGGCGGCGTGATGGCGACGCACCTGTACAACACGATGAGTCCCTTCACGCATCGCGCGCCGGGGGCGATTGGTGCGGCCCTCGTGGATGACCGCGTGACCGTCTGCCTGATCGCCGACGGCATCCACTCGCACCCCGCCAGCCTCGCCCTCGCCGTGCGCGCCAAGGGGCCGGAGCGCGTCGCCCTCGTCTCGGACGCCATGCCCGCCGCCGGGATGCCGCCGGGGCAGTACGCCCTCGGTGGCCTTGAGGTGACGGTGGACGAGACGAGCGCCCGCCTCGCCGATGGCACGCTCGCCGGTTCGATCCTCGCCCTCGACCAGGCGGTGCGCAACATGGTGCGCTGGGCCGGTGTCACCCCCGCGCACGCCCTGCGCATGGCGAGCGAAACCCCCGCCCGCCTGCTCGGCCTGCACGGACATGGTCGCCTCGCCGTGAACGCCCGCGCGGACCTCGCCCTGTTCGACGCCGACCTGCACGTCACCGCGACGATCCGCGATGGCGTCGTCGTCTATGAGAAGTAGGCAGTACGCGAGGTAGTACGCAGTGAAATGCCCTCCCTACTGCATACTGCATACTGCGTACTACGAACGGAGTGAGCCAATGCACGGCGAACGGATGGCGGCGGAGATCGCGGAGCAACCGGCGGTGTTCGCGCGCATTCTCACCGAGGGGCGGGCGCGGATCGCGGCGGTCGCGGCGGCGGTGCGGGCGCGGCAGCCGCGTTTCGCCCTGTTCGTGGCGCGCGGTACCTCCGACCACGCGGCGCTGTACGCGAAGTACCTGATCGAGACGCGCCTGGGGTTGCCGTGCGGCCTCGTGTCGCCGAGCGCCGCCACCGTGTACGACGCGCGCCCCGACTGCCGCGATGTGCTGATGATCGCCGTCTCGCAGTCCGGCGCGTCGCCCGACCTGCTGGAACCGTTCACGCGGGCGCGGGCGGCGGGAGCGATTACCGTGGCCGTCACCAACGCGCCCGGTTCGCCTCTCGCGCAGGCCGCCGAGTTCGCGCTGGACATCCTCGCGGGGCCGGAGCGCGCCGTCGCCGCCACTAAGACGTACACCGCCCAACTGCTCACGCTCTACCTGCTCGTGGAGGCCCTCGCGGGGCGCGACAGCGCGGTGGCAAATACCCTGCCGGCGCGGGCGCGGGCGACGCTCGGTACCGAAGATGCCGTCGCCGCGCTCGCCGTGCGCTACCGGTTCGCGGAGCAACTGCTGACCACAGCGCGCGGCTACAACTACGCCACCGCCCGCGAGATCGCCCTGAAACTGATGGAAACCAGCTACCTCGTTGCCCACTCCTTCAGTGGCGCGGACCTGCTGCACGGCCCGCTGGCGATGATCGCGCGGGGCTTCCCCGTAATCGCGGTCGTGCCGCGCGGCCCCGGTGGACGAGCGTTGCTGCCCGTGCTCACACGGCTACGGGAGTGCAACGCCGATCTGCTCGTGGTCGGCGATCCCGACGCCGCCGCCGCGTTTGGCACCGTGGCCCTGCCCCTGCCCGATTCTGATCCCGGCGACGACTCCGAACCGCTCTCGCCCCTGCTGACGATCCTGCCGATGCAACAGTTCGCGTGGCACCTCGCCCGCTTGCGCGGTGGAGACCCCGACGCCCCCCGTGGCCTCGCCAAAGTCACCGAAACGTGGTGATACCAACGCGCCGCAGGCCGGGGGAGGGGAAAATTGAACCGCCAAGACGCCAAGACGCCAAGAAACACAGAGAAATGCATAATAAATAATTCATATCAAAGTCTTTTCTCTTGGCGTCTTGGCGTCTTGGCGGTTCAATCCTCCCTCCCATGTGGGGGACGTGGTGCGGGGCGCGTTCACATTCCCCTCACCATGCGGTAACATGCGGGTGGGGGAAACACGAACGTGGCGGAACACACGGCGAACATGCGACCGGAAACATGGCTGAGAGACCACACCCGCACGCTTGCGCAATCGGCGCGCATGGTGGTCGGTGTCGGGTTCGCCCTGATGCTGGCGACGCTCGCGCTCTTTGGCCTGCTCGCGGAAGACGTGGTCGAACACGAACCGATCCCCCTCGACGCGAGCGCGAATGGCGCCCTGCACCGCTCCGCCACCCCCGCGCTCGACGCGGTGATGAACGTCATTACCACCCTGGGGACGACGCCCGTGCTGGCCGTGATCGTGCTGGCGGCGGTGGTCGCCCTGCTGCGCGTGCGGCGCGTGCGGGAGGCGGTCTTTCTTGCCGTCGTCTCCGTGGGCAGTTCCGCGCTGACCGAACTGTTGAAGCGCGCCTTTGTGCGGCCCCGGCCCGCCCTGCCCTGGGCGATGCCGATTGCCTCGTACAGCTTTCCCAGCGGCCACGCGCTGGGGTCGCTCGCCTGCTATGGCGCCCTCGCGCTCGTGGTCTGGCGCGTCTGGGGACGGCGGTGGGGCACGGTCGCGGTCGGCGGCGCGGCGCTGCTCGCCCTCGCCATCGGCCTCAGCCGCGTCTACCTCGGCGTGCACTACGTCAGCGACGTGATCGGTGGCTATGCCGCCGCCACCTGCTGGGTGAGCGGGGCCGCGACCGCTACGGCGGCTCGTCGTGCCTTCCCCCGCCGGGAGCAACGGAGTGGGTGATGAACCGCGCGCATTGCACCGCAATTGCGCCATAGATGCACAACATACAACATAAGGGGGGCGGCGCACTGCGCGCCGCCCCCTGCCGTTCCGTACCGTATGCCGCGTTACTGCTGCGCGGCCTTGATCGTGTTGATCCAGAGCGGTGAGGTGCGGTGCCAGTAGCAGGAGTTGATGTACGGGTTGTCCTCCGTGGGGAAGCCCGTCCAGTAGGTCGTGTTCGTCGGAATGCGGTGGAACCACTGTACGAGGCCGACATCCGGCAGGTTCTTGACCCAGATGTCCATCGCCTGACGGAAGAGCATCGGCACCTTCGGATCGTCCGGGCTGAGCGCGCCGATCTGGTCTACGAGCTTGTCGTAGTCGGGGTTGATCCAGCGGTACGGGTACGTCGCCTGCTCACCCGTGGGCTTCGAGTAGCGGCTGTGGTACAGGTTCAGCGTGTCGTACGGGTCGCGCACGCTGCCGCCATGCCCCTGCATAAAGGCGTCAATATTGCCCGCGTTCAGGTTCTGCCCGTATTCCGGCCCCTGAATCAGTTTGAAGGAGGCGTCAAAGCCACCGACGCGCAGTTGCTGGGCCGTGATCGGCGCGATGTCCTGGAAGAGGTTGCCGGGGCAACTGATGACGAGTGAGATCGTCTTGCCGTCCTTGGTCCACAGCTTGTCCGACCCCATCTGCGTGCGGGTGTACCCCTTGCGCATCATGATCTCGTTGGTCTTGTTGACATCGAAGACATCAATCGGCTGCGCAAGGTCCTTGATGGCATCCACGTACTTGTTCAGCGCGGGAAAGGCGGGGAAGGGCAGCAGCGTCGTCTCACCCGCGCCTTTGTAGCCGAGGTCCACGAGTTGCTTGCGGTTGATCGCGTAGTTGATCGCGTAGCGAACTTCGGGGTCGTTGAACGGCTCTTTCAGGCAGTTAAAACCCAGACTCACGGGCCACCAGTCGCGGTAGCCGTAGGGGTTCTTGTTGCCGCTCCAGGTGGAAATCTTCGGATTTTGCGCCACGACCGCCTTGATGTTGTCCGGGCGCAGGTCAATGCTCATGTCAATCTCGTTGTTGATCGCCAGTTGCACCACCTTGGTCTCGTCCGCTGCGGGGAGCACGATGATGCGTTCCACGGCGGGCAGGGGATGGAAGCCCGTTTTCGCGGCCCACCAGTCGTCACGCCGGTCCCAGATGCGCTGCTGCGGCGTTGAAAGCGCGAGCTTCCACGGGCCGGTGGTGACGGGCCAGCCCTTGGCGAGGTCGAAGTTGTTGAAGCTGGACGCATCCTGGTCCTTCCAGATATGCTCCGGCACGATCTGTACGCCGAAGTCCTGGTGGAAGGCGAAGTACTTCAGGAAGAAGCGCGGGTTGGAATCGGTGAGCGAAATGACCACCGTCTGGTCGTCCGGTGTCTGAATGTCCTTCACCCATTTCTTCATATCAATGCCCCAGTTGAGCTTGTCCGCCTGGGTTTTGAGCATGTTCAGGGTGTAGGACACGTCTTTGCTCGTGAAGGGCACGCCGTCGCTCCACGTCACGCCCTTGCGCAGATGCAGGGTGAGTTGGGTGAAATCGGCGTTGTTGTCGTAGCTCTCGGCGAGCCACGGGATGAAACCGTCCTTGCAGGGGGTGCCATCCGGGCCGCACGCTTTGTCGGTGTTGTACGAGTTGTAGTAGTACAACGCCTCGAATGCATACGGGTAGCCATCGCCCGTAACGACGCCCGTGAGAAAGAAGGGGTTGACGACGTTGTAGTCCGTGAGTTGGTTGCCGGTGTTGGCAAAGATGAGCGAGCGGTTGCGCGCTACCTGCTTGAGTGGCCCGCCCGCCGGGGCTGCTGCGGCTGCCGGTGCGCTCGTCGGATTACCCGCCGCCGTCATGCCCGTTGCCGTCGTCGGGTTCGCCGCCGGGCTGGCGCCCGCCGCCCCCGCCGCCGTTGGGTTTGCGGCGGGGGCAGCGCCTCCCGCCGTGGGCGTCTTGGCGCTGGAGATCGCTTGCAGGGTGGCATCGGCGTTGTTGCTGGCGGGCGTGCCGCCGCACGCCGCGAGTACCGCCGCCGCGCTCGCCCCCGCCACTGTCGCAAGAAACTTCCGTCGTGAGAGTGTCATGAATTGCTCCCTTTCCAACAAAACGACCAACGACCAATGACTGATTACCGGCTGCCGGTTACCTCCTGGCCACCTCCCACCGCGACTGCCCCCGTGCGGAACACCTGCGTGATGTCGCCTTCGTATGTCGGTGCGCCGTCGCGGTAGAGGTAGCAGGAAACGGCGCGGTGGGTCTCGGTGCGATACAGCGGCGGCATCGCCTCGCGGCAGACCGGCATCACCTGGGGGCAGCGGTCCGCGAACGGGCACTGGTTCGGCGTCGCGTCCGCGCCATGCGTGGCGGCGACCACTTCCTCCCCCCAGCGGCGCGTGGGGTCCGGCAGGGGGATGGAGGCGACGAGCAGTTGCGTGTACGGATGCTGTGGCTCCTTGATGACGCGCTCCACGTCCCCTGTTTCCACCACATGCCCGCGATACAGCACGATGATGTTGTCGCTCACCTGATAGGCGGTGGTCAGGTCGTGCGTGATGTAGAAAAAGGAGATGCCGAAGTCCTGGTTGAGCTTGCACAGGCTTTCGAGGATCGTGGCGCGCAGGCTGGCATCCACCATTGAGACTGGCTCATCCGCCACGATCAGCCGTGGCTTGAGCAGCAGGGCGCGCGCCACGGTGATGCGTTGCCGCTGGCCACCGGAAAGCTGGTGCGGGTAGCGGCCCAGCGTTTCTTCCGGGCGCAGGCCCACGGTGCGCAGCGAATCTTCCATCAGCCGCCGCGCCTCGGTGCGGTTCTTTGCGAGGTGGAACCGGGTAATGGGCACCGAAAGCAGGTGATCCACCTTATAAAAGGGGTTGTAGACCTCGAACGGGTCCTGAAAGATCGCCTGCACATCGCGCCGGAACCGCGCGCGCGCGGTGCTGTCAAGGGTACGCATGTCCGCCCCACGGTAACGCACGGCGCCCGCCGTCGGCGTGAGCAGCCCCATGAGGATGCGGGCGAGCGTGGTCTTGCCGCTCCCGGACTCACCGACCACCGCCGTAAAGGAGGGCACGTCCGCGCGGACGGAAAAGGAGAGACCGTCGAGCGCGACCGTTGCCCCCTTCTTTTCGCCGCCAAACACCTGCCGGACATCCCGCGCCTCGATCAGCGCCGTCTCGTCTCGCTCAACCGACACGGGCGCCTCCCTTTTGTGACACGTCGGCATCGTACAGGTGGCAGGCAACCCAGTGGTCGGGGCGCGCTTCCTGCAACACGGGCACGTCCACCGCACAACGCGCGAATGCCCTGGGGCAGCGCGGATGAAAGAGGCAGCCGCCCGGTGGGTGGAGCAATGAGGGCGCGATCCCCGGCACCCCGCGAAAGACGCCGCGCTCCTCCAGGCTCGGCAGGCTGGCAATGAGCATCTGCGTGTAGGGATGCAGCGGTTCGCGGTAGAGGTCCGCGACCGGGCCGACCTCCACGAGCTTGCCGGCGTACATCACGCCCACGCGGTCGGCGAACTGTGCGACGAGGCCCATGTCGTGCCCCACGAGCAGCACCGACGCGCCGAGCCGCCCCTGCACCGCGCCGAGCGTCTGGATCACCTGCCGCTGTACCACTACATCGAGCGCGCTTGTCGGCTCGTCGGCGATGATCACTTGCGGTTCGAGCACGATGCCCAGGGCGATACAGACGCGCTGCTTCATGCCCCCGGAAAGCTCGTGCGGGTAAAGGCGCGTCACCTCCTCGCGTAGCCCCACGGTGCCGAGGGTCGCGGCGGTGCGGTCGCGGATTTCGGCGTCCGTGATGCGCTTCGTGTGGGCGCGGATGCTGTCCACGAAATGGTCGGCGATGCGCCGCACGGGGTTGAGCGAGTTCATCGCACCCTGCGGAATCAGGGCGATGTCCGCCAGCCGCACCTGGCGAAACTCCTCATCGGTGAGGCCGCTCAGGTCACGCTCACCGAGGTGGATCTGCCCGCCCTCGATGCGCCCCGGCGGGCGGATGAGCCGCATGATCGCGAGCGCGGTGGTGGACTTGCCGCTGCCACTCTCCCCCACGAGGCCGAACCGCTCGCCGGGGCGCAGCGTGAACGAGACGCCGTCCACCGCCTTGATCGGGCCGCGTGGCGTGCGGTAGTAGACGCGCAAGTCGGCGATGCGTAGCGTGTCGGTGCGGATCGCGGTCGCTGCCGTCATGTGGTGGCCCTCCGGATGCGCGGGTTGGCGATCTCATCCAGCCCGACGCTGATCAGCATCAGGCTGACAAAGAAGAGCATCAGCAGCACGATTGGCGTGAGCCACCACCACCACAGCCCCCGGATGAGCGCGTTATCGGAGATCGCCCAGTAGATCGTCATCCCCATCGTGGGTGCGTTCTGTGGCCCCAGACCGAGCGCTTCCAGCCCCACGGAGGCGAGCACCGCCGCGCCGACCGCGCCCACGAAACTCGCGGCGAGGTACGGCAGCAGGTTTGGCATCAACTCGTAGAAGATGATCTCCCACGGCTTCATGCCGCTCATCTTCGCCATCTGCACATAGGCGCGTTCCCGCAGGCTAAGCACTTGCGAGCGGATCGTACGCGTTGGCCACATCCACGCGAGCGAGGCGACCACGAGCGCCATCTGGTCCACCGTGATGCTGCCCTTGATCGTGGACGCGAGTACGATCAGCACCATCAACCCCGGCACGGTGAGCAGGATGTCCGCCAGCGTGCGGATCACGTTGTCCGTTGCGCCCCCCGTGTAGCCCGCGACGAAACCGAGCACGATGCCGATCACCGTGCCCACCAGCCCCGCGATCACCCCGACGCGCAGCGTCAGTGGCAGCCCCGCGACGACCACCGCAAACAGGTTGCGCCCGAGATAATCCGTGCCGAGCGGGTAGGCGCGCGAGGGGGCGAGTTCGGGAAAGCTGGCGCCGCCGGGATTCGCCTGCGCCGTATCCACGAATAGCGGCCCCACGATGCCAATCGCCAGCAGCCCCGCGAGGATCACGAGGCCAATGATGAGTGATGGGTTGCGCCGGAGGTATGCCCCCAGGCTGTTGGCCTGCCCACCCGTGCGCTCACGCCACGATGGGGCAATGACTTCAGCGGCATTCGCGGTGAGTGTTTCCATCTTCCGGGTTACGCCTTTCCGTAGCGAATACGCGGGTCGAGCAGGGGGTACACGAGATCGAGCACGAGCGTGGTCAGCCCCAGCGTGATGATGATCATAAACACGATGCCGTAGATCACGAAGTAATCGCTGCCCTTGATCGCGGTGTAGAGGAGCGAGCCAACGCCGGGGTAGGTAAAAATTACCTCCACGAGCACCGAACCGGAGACGATGCGCCCAATCGAGAGCGCGAGCGAGGTGTACTGCGGTAGCATCGCGTTGCGCAACCCGTAGCGCGCGAAGATAAAGGGGTTGCGTAGCCCCCGTGCCTCGGCAAAGAGCATGTAGTCTTCGCCCTCGGTGGTAATCATCATCGAGCGCATCCCCAGCGACCAGAAGCCGACTTCCGCCAGCACGATGGACGCGGCGGGCAGGATCGCGTGCCGGATGATCGTGAAGATAAACGCGGGGGAAAAGGTCGGCTCGATCCCCGCCGGGTAGCCACCGTAGAGGGGCAACCACTTCACGGTGAACGCAAAGAGGTACAGCAGGATCAGGCCGAGCAGGTAGTGCGGGATGGCGGAGAGCGTGAGCAGGGGCGAGGCAAACGCCGCGAAAAAGCGGGGCGCTTTCGGCCACGCCATCAGCGCACCAAACAGCGTGCCCACCGTGAACGCCATCAGCGTGGAGACGAGTAGCAGGCCAATCGTCCAGGGCAGGGCGCGCATTACGAGATCGAGGACCTGCGCGGGGTAGAGCGAGAGCGAGTAGCCGAAATTCAAGGTGAACATGTCTTTGAGATAGAGCAGATACTGGAGATACAGCGGCTGGTCGAGGCCGAACTTCGCCTGATACGAGCGCACGAGGTCTTCCACATTGGATTGGACATAGCCGCTCGATACCGCCATGGTAGCGAGACGGGCGCGGATCGGGTCCGTAGAGGAGAGCCGGGGAATAAAGAAGTTCAGCGTCGCCGCGCCCCAGAGTACGAGAAAAAAGAGGCCAATCCGCCGCAGCAGGTATCCACCACGCACCATAACTTCTCCCCCAGGCGTACGGAAACTTGCCCCACCGGGGGGGAAAGACCCGCAGGATATTCGGCTTCCGGTCGCCAGGGTGAGACGTGCGATGCCGTCACCGCTTCGTCGCCTGGCAACCGTCCGCGTATTTAGTCGCAACGTGAAATGGACGATAGCATAGGATCACGCCCCCGTCAACACGAGTGGCAAAACTCCTTCGCTATGCGAAGCAAACGCCCCCGGCGTTGTGCGCGCCATCCCCGTTCGCGCCAGGGGAGTACGCGGTGTGCAGGAGAATGCGGTAATTCCCGCGGCATACTGCCTACTGACCACGGCGACGGCACGCAGTTGTGGCCAACGTCCCGCATGGCACACCTCTTGCGCACTGCACTGTTATTCCGCAGGCACGAACGAATGGCGAACCGACGGCCTCGCGCCTGCTCGCAAACCCCGGCCCCTCCCCCCTCACCCGCGCGTGGCTCGCGTGGAAAGGAGATCGCGATGACTCGTGGCAGGTTTTACGCCGTGGCCATGCCGATTGCCGCCCTGGTCTACGTGATCGCATTGCTCATCACGCATAACAGCACCGTGACCGTCGTGGGCGCGATGCTCTTTGCCGTGATCGCGGTTGCGGGCACCGCCATCGGTCGTGGTAGGCGGTAGACTGCGGGCAGTGATCGGTACGCAGTATGCGATATGCAGGAGAATGCGTTATTCCCGCTGCATACTGCATACTGCGTACTGCGTACTCCCCACTGACCACCGCGATGGGAAACGGAGGCCGAGACGATGACCGAGACCGAGGCAACGCGCGTTCCTGCCGAGATTGCTGAAACCGCTGACTTCGCGCAACTGCTGCCGATGGCGGCGGTGGTGCCGCCCGACCCCGTGCTTGCCGCCGCCGCCCACATCCCCGATTACGACGCGGCGGTGGCGCGGTTCGCGGCAGACCCCGACGGCTTCTGGGACGCGATCGCGCGCGGGCTGGAGTGGGCCGCGCCCTGGACACAGGTGCTGGAGCGCACCCCGCCCTTCGCACGCTGGTTTGTCGGCGCGCGCTGCAACATCACGATCAATGCCCTCGACCGCCACATCCGCGCCGGTAACGGCGACAAACTCGCGTGGTTGTGGGTCGGGGAGGATGGCGCGGAGCGGTGCTTCAACTACGCGGATGTGCTCGCGTACGTCTGCCGGATCACCAACGCCCTGACCGCACTCGGCGTGCGGCGCGGCGACCGCGTGTGCATCTACATGCCCCTGACCCCCGAAGGCATGGCGGCGATGCTCGCCTGTGCCCGCATCGGCGCGATCCATACCGTGGTCTATGCGGGGCTGGGCGCCGGTTCGATCCGCGACCGCATTCGGGACGCGGCGGCGCGCGTCGTGATCGCGGCGGACGAAGGCTACCGGCGCAACCGCGCCGTGCCGCTCCTGCCCATCGTGCGCGATGCCCTCGCGCAGACGCCCGAAGTGGAACATGTGCTGCTCTGGCGTCGTAACCCGGCGACCGCCCTGCCGGATGAGAGCGGCACCACGCAGTGGCACGACTGGCACGAGACCGTGGACCGCCAGCCGCCGACGCGGGACGCGGAAATTATGGACGCGAACGACCCGCTCTTTCTGCTCTATACCTCCGGCACCACGGGCAAGCCGAAAGCGCCCGTCTTCACGCACGGCGGCTACGCGGTCGGCGCGTCGTACTACACCCGGATCGCCTTTGATCTGCGCCCGGACGACCTGTACTGGTGCATGAGCGACATCGGCTGGATCGTCGGGCACAGCGCGATGGTCTACGGCCCGATGATTAACGGCACGAGCCTGTTCGTGCGCGAAGGCACGCCCGACACGCCGCACCCCGGCATCACCTGGGAACTGGTCGAGCGGTACTGCATCTCCAAGCTCTTCACCGCCCCGACCACGATCCGCATGTGGATGAAGTTCGGCGAGGAGCACCCGGCGCGGTACAACCGCGACAGCCTGCGGTTGCTCGTCTGCGCGGGCGAGCCGTTGAACCCCGAAGCGTACGCCTGGGCGCAACGCAACGCGCGCGCGGGCGGCGCGGAGGTGCGCGACAACTGGTGGCAGACCGAGACCGGCGCGCCGAGCATCGGCACGCTCGTCAGCATGGCCTCCCGGCCCGGGCGGGCGGGCAAGCCGTTTCCCGGCTTCGGCGCGCGCGTCGTAGACCGGGCGGGCAACCCCGTGCCACCGGGCAAGGGCGGCTTTCTGCAACTAACCACCCTCGTGCCGCAGATGATGGCAACGATCTGGAACGCCCCGGAGCGGTACGCAGAGTACTTTTCGCTCATCCCCGGCGGCTACACGGCGGGCGATGTCGCCACGGTAGACGACGATGGCTACATCGCCATGCTCGGCCGCGCGGATGACGTGATCAACATCGCCGGGCATCGCATCGGCACGGCGGATGTCGAGAGCGCGCTCGTCGGGCACGCGGGCGTCGCGGAAGCGGCGGCGATCGGCATCCCGGACGCGCTCAAGGGCGAGGGCATCAAGGCGTTCGTGGTACTCGTCGCGGGCCACGCGTGGAGCGACGCCCTGCGGGATGAACTGGTCGCCCGCGTGCGCCACGAACTCGGCCCGATTGCCACCCCGAACGCTATCGAGTGCGTCGCGGGCTTGCCCAAGACCCGCAGCGGCAAGATCGTCCGCCGCCTCCTGAAAGCGCGCGAGCGCGGCCTCGACCCCGGCGACCTGACCACGCTGGAAGAGTAGCACCCCGCTCAGGGAGAATTGAACCGCCAAGACGCCAAGGAAATGCAATTTTTTCTTTGCATTTCCTTGGCGTCTTGGCGTCTTGGCGGTTTACCCCCACCTATGTGGGGACGATGCTGCCCGACGCCTCCATATTCGTGGCCTGCCCCTGATTGCCCGTTAATGTCTGACGGGCTGTAGCAGGGGCGCCCCGGCGGGCGACGTGGGTACGCCCACATGTGGCGTCGGTACAGTCCCCGGCGTGGTGCCATTTCCCGGCACTTGCGGATGCGCGATCACCTGCACCCCACTCACCAGTGTTGTTGTGCTCCCATCCGGATTGCCCACCACGACGTCCGCCAGTCCTTGCCGGTGCATCGGGGTAATCAGCGTCAGTTGCGTACCGCCCGCGTTCACCTGCACGTTCGTGCCATAGGCCGTCTGGTCCCCCGCGAACGCCACCACCGCGCCCGCCTGAAACCCCGACCCCATGATCGTGAAGGTTTCGCCGCCGTTGCCCGATACCGACGCCGCCGAGACCCCCGTAATGGTCGGTCCCGTGTACGTGAAGCCGTTCGTCAGCGTGCCGCTCTGGCCGCCTGGGTTCGTTACAACCACCGTTGCCGCGCCCACGTTGCCCGGCGGGGTGCGGAACGAAAGCTGGTTGCTGTTCACGAGGGTCACATTCGTGGCGGGTACGCCGCCCACCGTCACGGTGGCACCAGATAGGAAGCTGAAGCCAAAGAGGTCAACGAATGTGCCCCCCACATTCACGCCGCTCGTGGTATCGAGCGCTGTGGGCGTCGGTGGCGCGACAAAGGTGAAAAGGTCTAAGGAAAAATTAGCCGGCACACTCGTCTTCCCACCGGGAATCGTGACGACAACCTCTATCGTTCCGGGGGCACGCATCGGGGTGACGGCGGTAATCACGCTGCTGCTTACCACGGTGACACTTGGTGAAGGCACACCGCCGAAGCTGACCGTGGAACCGGGGAAGAAGCCAGTGCCGGTGATTCGTACGGGGTAGCCGCCTGCGGTGGCGCCCTGACTTGGCGAAACTGCGGTAATCGTCGGGGTAGCGGGTATGCGCGCGAGAGCAAGGGTGAGGACATCGAACGAACCAAGCCCCGTCGTGGAATCGTATCCCGTCGTCGCGGGGTAGAGACCGGCTCCCGGTGTCCCACAGGTCGGCCCGAGATAACAGTTATTGCCGACGGTAATGTCATGAAACGGCGCGGATGAGTTGGCATAAAGCCCGTAGAGGGCCGCGTTGGCGAAACCGACCCGGGTTCCTTGTTGCCCAAGATCGTATTGGTTGATGATCGCCGTTGCAGCGGCCCAGAGCGGGGCCGCCGCGCTCGTACCGCCGTAGGGGATAAAGCAATCCGTGGAGCCGCTCACGCCCGTGTATGAGGGGCAGTACATCGGTGAGTGCGTGTAGACGACGTACGCCGTGGCGGGGTCTGCATCCGCCGCCACATCCGGCACCTGCCGCATCGTGTTTGTCGTCACTGCGTCCTGAAAGCTCGGGCGGGCAAACGTCGCGCTCGTGCCGCCCCCGGTCGCGCCGCGGTTGTTCCATACCGTTTCGCTGCTGATATAGTTGCTCGCATTGAGCCGCAGCGTGGTCCCGCCCACACCCGTCACATAGGGCTGGACAGCGGGTTCGTCCACCGCGAGGCGCGTGTCGGTGCCGCCGCAGTCCTGCGAGCCGTTGTCCCCGGCGGCGGCGAACATGCTCATCCCCTGCGCCGCCATCTGTGCGAAGATCGTGTAGCGCGCGTTGAGCGTGGCGCTCGTGCGGCGCAGCTCACAACTGCCCCAACTGGTGCTCACTGCCTGCGCGAGGTTGTCATTGGCGATGCGCTGAAAGAGCGCGGTGGCGTCACTCGTGTCGTTTTGTGTTTCGTAGACGTACATCGTCTGGAGCCGTGATGCCATACCCACCACGATGTCAATGTCCAGTTCCACCTCGGTCTCGCCGTTGCCGAGGCTCGGCGCGGGGCCGTTTACCACCCGCCCGACCGGCACGTTGGTGCCGAAGCAGGATTGGTAGGCGTTCACGTTCGCGTCCTGATAGTCGTCCAACTCGTACAGCGCGACCGTTTGTCCCGTGCCAGTTGCTCCGGGGAAATCATATGCAAAATTGATCTGGTTGGGCGTGTACGTCCCCGTGCGGTTCGCCACACTCACCGCCGCGCTACAGCCGGTAGGGGTGCGTGGCGTTTCCGCGCGTGGGCTATCAGGCGGCGGGGGCAGGGGAACGGCGTGCGAGCGGTCCTGCTCCGCGTTCTCCAGCCCGATCACGCCGCGCACATGCCCCGCGACCGCCGGGGGCAGGGCGGGAGCCTGATTCGCCGCGTAAAAGGCGCGTCCGTCCGCCGCGCGGTAGTCGCTCAACTCCACACTGAAGGCCCGCTCGGCCTGCGCCGCCGTACCCGTCGCCGTGACGAGGCTGCCCGTGTCGCCGCTCGTCACAATTAACCCTTGCCCGCGCAGGTAGGTTTCCACCTCGCCGCGTGCCGTGCGGTTCACGAAGCGGTCGGTGAACTCCTTTGGCGTCAGGTACTTACGGTAGTCCGGCGATTTCGGGTCGTACATGTGCGCGATGGCGGCATCAATCGCCGCCGTGTCCGTGACAAGTGGCAGGGCCACGGTGAGCGGTTGCGTGGCGGCGGTGCGGCCCAGCTTCGGCTCCGTGCGAGCGGCGGGCGCTTCCCCCACGCGCGTCACTTCCGCCCCCCGCACCGACACCGACCACAGGGGCGACCCCGCAAGCGCCAGACAAAGGATCACGCCCGCCACCGTCAGTCCCCCGCGTACCCCACCACGCAACTTCCCCATGGCCATTCCCCCCGTTTATTTTGCAACGAAAGCCATTCTTTGCATTGGCCTACTGCGGTGCGAACGTGCGGGACTGTAACACGCCGTCTCGCGCCGCCGCAAGGGGTGGGAGGTAACGCGCGTGCAATCGAAGAAAACATTCACCACAGAGGACACGGAGAATCAAATAAATGGTATTTCCTTTGTGTCCTCTGTGCCGAAATCCCCTCCCGTTCCCTGCGAGAAACCGGGCCGGAGCCAGGTTGTGTGGGCGATCACCTGACGGAAAAAGGCGATCAGCCGGTCCGCGTGGGCATCAAAGGTGAACTGGCCGCGTTGCCGCCAGACGGACTCGCGCACGGCGTCGAGGCGGGCGCGGTCGTATAACTGAGCAGCGAGTTCCGCCATCGAGCGACCGAAAAACCCCAGGTCGCCCGCGCGTGCGAGGGTTTGCGCCGCGACGGTCGCGCCTGTGTTGTCGTACTGCAACAACGGCAGGCCCGCGACGGCGAGCGTGGCGATGCGGGCGGGATAGTTCAGGTCGTCCCAGTTGGCGCGGCGCAGATCGCCCATGTTGTCGCTGGCGAAGTAGTGCAGCCAACCGGCGTCGTATTGGGAAAACTCCCGCAGCCAGCCGCGCTGGTCCACGTTCGGGTGCAGGTGCAGCCGGTCGCCCGCCACCGCCTGCGCGCGGGGAATCCACTCCGCCCACTGCCCCTGCGTGAAGTCGCCGTAAAAGTGCAGATGCACCCGTGCGTCCGCGAGTTCGCCCACGGTGCGGGCGTGCAAGCCGATGGGCCGACCCGGCACCACCGTGTGGATTTCGCCGTCCGTGTCGGACAGCCGGGGGCTGCGCTCGCCTACGAACCAGTCGCGCTTCGGCAGGTCGCCATCGAGTACGAGCGTGGGCGTGCTGACGGTACTGCCCGGCAGCACGGTCTCAAACCAGTCGCGCTGCTCCGGGCTGCTGTGAATCGTGCCGTCCGCGCGCGTGGTGAGGGCGATGAGTGCGGGCCACAAGCCCTTTTCCAGGCAGATGAACGGCCCTTCCTTGAAGTGCCAGACAAACGGGATGCCGGGGTTTTCCGTCAGCACCTGATGCGCGAAGGCCACGGTTTGCCAGTTCAGCAGGGCGTAAATCACGTCGGGCCGGATGCGCCGCACGGCCTCTCGCCAGCCCGCGTGGGGGATGTCCGTCACATGCCCGAAGGGGAGCGGCCCGACGGTGTTGAACCACATCGGGCCGGGCGTCCAGAGGCCGTACAGCGTGTGCCCGCGCTCTTCCAGGGCGAGTACGCGCTCCGGGTTATACGCCAGTTCGCCCACGAGCAGGATTTTCAGGCCGTTCGCCGCCGGGGGAGTGTCGGGCCGCTCGCGGAAGTAGCGATACTGCGTCACTTCGTCAATGAAGTTGCCGACCGACGATTGAAACACGAGTGGGGTGCGCACGCCGTACCGCGCGCGGTACGTGTTGATGCCGCCCGTGGAGTTCTCGCGGATGATCTTGTGCCGCTGGTCGGGGTGCTCCACCCACTCGCAAGTGATCTGGCCCGTGCCAACAAATGTGCCCCGCGCCCGGAGCCGCGCCCAGAGCATCCGGTCGAGGTCGTCCGTGGTCAGTTCGGCGCGCTCGGTCCAGCGGTCGTCCGTGCGGCGGTGCATCGTCTGCACGAGTTGCAACGGTTCGTTGGGCGGTGCGCCGTCCGCGTAGCGGTTGTAGTGGTGCTGCACGCCGCTATGCGCGAGCGCCGCGTCCGGTGTCGCATCCATGAGCGCGACGAGCGACGCCAGATGGTCGGCGTAGTACACATCGTCGGCGGGCAGGTACGCGATCAGGCCGCCACGGGCGAGATCGCGTGCGGCATTGAGCGCCGCACCGAGGCCACGGTTCGCGTCGAACCGCACCACGCGCACGCGCGGGTCGTCCTCGAAAGACGCGAGGATGGCGGGCGTTTCGTCCGTTGAGCCGTCGTCCACGACCACGAGTTCCCAATCCGTAAACGTCTGCGCCCACAGGCTGGCGAGCGCGCGGCGCACGAACGCGGCCCCGTTGTGTACGGGCATCAGCACGGACACACACGGCGCATTGCCCATTGCCTGGAATCCTCCTCACCCCCGGCCCGTCAGACGCGGCAGGTCAATCGAAGAAAGAATTCACCACAGAGGCACAGAGAACACGGAGAAAACACGAAGAATATTATTTCATTATGGATTCCTCTGTGTCCTCTGTGTCTCTGTGGTGAATTCTTTTTACTGCCCGCCGTTCATCGCCCCCGGCCCGTCACGCGCTGCCCGCCGCGCGGGGCGCGGGGCGCGGCGTCGGGCCGGTAATCGCCGCTCGGCACGCGGTACTCACCGGGGGCGATGGGCAGGATTTCGGGGGCGTTCGTGTGGCGGTCGGGCACGGTGGTCGGCAGTTCCATGTGGTAGACGCCGGAAGGGATGATGCCGGCGCCGCCAAAGCGGGCCAGCACGCGCAACTGCGCCAGGGCGTCTTCGCCGCAGTGGTCGGGCGGCAACTCCTTCCAGAAGCCGAAGCCGCCCACGGCGCGCAGGGCCGCGACATCGTACAGCACGCAGCCGCCGACCCACGCGACGCGGTACAGCCGCTGCGTGGCGGGCGTGAGCGCGAGCCGCCGCTGCACATGCCAGAGGTTCGCGGCGTTGTGCAACTGGTACCGCTCCCAGGCGGCGGAGCCGGGCGTCACGAGTTCGGGCGTCACCGGGCCGTCCCAGAACTCAATCGCCTCCTGATGGGGCCGCACATCCCCCGCGAAGCTGAGGCCATGCACCGCCATGCCGACAAAGCCGCATCCCGCCGCGTCGAGGGTGCGCGCCATGCGCTCGATCACGTCCGGTTCCAGGATCAGATCGTCGTCGAGGGAGAGCGCGTAGGGGGCCGTCACCTGGTCGAGCAGGAACTGCCGTTGCTCCGCCATGCCCCGCCGGGGACGGCGGCGCGTGATCGTCACATTATGCCCCTGGGCGCGCAGCAACCGCGCCGGGGCGCGCACTTCCGCCGAATCCGCCCCGCCACCGCCTTCCGTCTGGTCGGCAATGAAGACGTTGAAATCGGGCGCGGTCTGCACCGTGAGGCTCGTCAAGGTGACGGCGAGGGCCGCGACCCGGTTATACGTCGGTATCAGCACATCTACGCGCGTCACGAAAGCACCTCCACCATCGGCGCCACCGGCGCAACCGGCGCGGTCTCGCGGGCGAGATCGCGCACCGCCGCGACCACCATGTCCGGCGCGATGAGCGTCAGGCAATGGTGGTGACCCATCGGGCAAACGCTCTTAAAGCAGTTCCGGCACGGCACGTCATGCGACAGCACGCGGCACGGCACGGCCCAGGGGGTGTGTTGCGGGTTTGTGAGAGCGTAGAGGTCCACCACCGGCGTGCCGACCGCCGCCGCGAGGTGCGCCGGGCCAGTATTGTTCGTAAGCACGAGCGGTGCCATTGCGATCAGCGCGCCCAGTTCGCCTACGTTCAGCGCGTCCACGAGGGCGATGGACGGCACCCCCATCGTCTCCCGCACCGACGCCACCAGTGCCCGCTCGGACGCATCTCCCGTGAGCACCACCTGCCAGCCGTCTTCCATGGCGAGGGTGCGCGCCGCCGCCGCGAAGCCCGCCGCCGGGTAGCGGCGCGAGGGTGCGGTTGCACCCGGGTGGAGTATGAGCCAGGGGCGGGCGCGGTCGAGGCCCGCCGCGTCGAGCAGCGCACCCACCCGCTCCCGCGCCGCCGCCGGTATGGCGAAGGCGAGCCGGTCATCCGCGACGGTGTAACCCACGGTCGCAACGAGATCGAGTTGCCGCCGCACCTCGTGGCGGATGCCCTCTGCGGGTTCGGAGTCGCGCACCCAATCGGTGAGCAACTGGTACGGGTTTTCGTGGCAGTGGGCGAGGCGCAGGGGGATGTCCGCGAGGGCCGCGAGCATCGCGCTTGGTAGCGGGTTCTGGCTGAATACGGTGAAAATAACCGCCGCGTCGAACGCGCCCGCGCGCAATTGCGCGATCATCGCAAACTCCGGCGCGCTACTCGCGCGGGGCGCGGTCGCCTTCATCCACGGTGCGTCGTAGACAAGTACGTCGTCCACGTCCGGCAGGTACGCCGCCGTGACCGACCCGGCGGGCGACGTGAGCAGCGTCACGCGCCGCATGCCGCCGTCGCGCACGGCGCGCAGGGCGGGCGTGGTCATCAGCAGGTCGCCCATGCTGTCGAGCCGCACGCAGAGCACGTTGCGGGCATCCGCCCAGGCCCGTGATTCCGGCAGCGTCGGCTCAGGATCAGTTGTCGGTCGCAGCGTGTTGTCCGGCATGTGCGTGTGCTTTCCCCCGTCTCGATGCCCCGAATGCCCTAACCCCCGGCCCCTTCCCTTTAGGGAAGGGGAGTGAGACAAGGCAAGAGCACGATGTTCCCCTATACGCCGTAATCTCTCAGTGGCACGCTCCCCTTCCCTTCGCCCGAAGGGGCCGGGGGTTAGGAGGATTCGGTTCCCCCACTGCCGCGACGGTGCGGGCGATCATACGGGTCGTGGAGTGATCGGGCAAGTAGGGGATGATCTCTACAATGCCGCCGAGCGCTTCCACCAGAGCCACTTCGGGCAGCGTCTCGCGCGTGTAGTCGCCGCCCTTAATGAACACGGCGGGGCGGATCGCCGCGATCAGATGCTGCGGCGTGTCCTCCCCCTCGGCGAAGGGCACCACGTAATCTACGCTGCGCAGGGCAGCGAGCACGGCCATGCGCTCCGCGAGCGGGTTTATGGGGCGCGTCGGCCCTTTGAGGCGGCGCACCGAACTGTCCGTATTGACGCCCACAATGAGCAGATCGCCTCGCGCCCGCGCCGCCGCGAGCAGCCCCGTGTGCCCCCGGTGCAGGATGTCGAACACCCCGTTCGTGAACACCACGCGCCCGCCTGCCGCCCGCCGCGCTGTAAGCAGTGGCAGCAGCGTGGCGAGATCGGTCACGCCCCCCGCGTCACGCGCAGCGTTCATATCCCCGAAGCGATCCGCACCGGCAGGCGCGAGGGCGCGGCGCAGTTCGTCGAGTGTACAGGTGGCGGTGCCTTCCTTTGCCACCACCACGCCCGCCGCCGCCGCCCCGATTCTGGCCGCCGTTGCCGCGTCCGCCCCCGCCGCGAGCGCGAGCGCGAACGCCGCGCCAAAGGTGTCGCCCGCGCCCGTGGTGCGGGTCTCGTCGTCGCGTCCGGTCGTTGTTGCGGATACCTGTACGGGCGGGGCGTCGCGCGTCAGCACGAGCGCGCCTGCGCGGTCGAGCGTCACGGCGGCAATCGTTGCGCCCGTGCGGGCAAACAGGGCGTCCGCATGGGCAACGATCTGCGTGGCACGGTCGCCGTCCGCGTCCGGGAGGCGTGCGAGACCGAGCAGGGCGCAGGCCTCGGCGTAGTTCGGCTTGATCGCCGTCGGGCGCAGGTCGCGGTAGGCGGGCAACGCTTTCGCGTCCACGAGCACGGGGAGCGGATGACGTGCGACAAACCGTGCGAGGGTGTCGCGCACGCGCGGCGTCAGCACGCCGTAGCCGTAGTCGGAAACGATGGCGGCGTGCGCGTCTTGAAGCAGATCAGCAAGGGCGGCGCACAAAGCCGTCTCGGCCTCCGGCGCGGCGTCGCCCGTGTCGCCGCTGTCGAAGCGCACGAGGATTTGCCCCGCCGCGACCACGCGGTTCTTGGCGAGCGTCGCGCGCCCCGGCTGCACCTGTACGTGATCGGTGGCGACGCCCCGCGCGACGAGCGCGGCCCGGAGCGCGTCGCCCTCCGCGTCGTCCCCGACCACCGAGAGAAAGGCGACGTCCGCACCGAGCGCAGCGACGCACGCGGCGGTGTTCGCGGCGCCACCGGGCACGTCGTCCCGCCGCGCGACGGCAACCACGGGCACGGGCGCCTCGCGGCATAAGCGGTCCGCCGACCCGTGCAGGTAGCGGTCCAGCATCGCCTCCCCGATCACCACCACCCGCCGCCCCGCGAACCGCGCCACAACCTGCAACGCCTCATCCATCCGCGCCCTCCAGGATGAGGCGGGCGGCGGTGGCGAGGTCGGGGGCGGTGAGGTCGGGCGTGCGATCGGGGCCGGGGAGCCATTCGGTTTCGCCGCCGTTGTCCACGAGGGCGGCGCGGCACCCGGCGCGGTGGCCCGCCTCTACGTCGTTGAGGATGTCGCCGATCATCCATGAGCGCGCGAGATCGAGATCGAGATCGCCTGCGGCGCGCAGCAGCATCCCCGGCGCGGGCTTGCGGCAGTCGCACGCCACGGCGTACGCGGGTACGCTGCCGTCGGGGTGGTGCGGGCAATAGTAAAAACCCGCGAGCGGCACGCCCGCCGCGCCGAGCAGATCGCGCAGCGTCGCTTCCACCGCAATCAGCGCGCGTTCGGGAAAGGAGCCGCGCGCGACGCCGGACTGGTTCGTAATGACTACGAGCCGGTAGCCCGCCGCGTGCAGGGCGCGCGCGCCGTCCAGCGCACCCGGCAGGGGGCGAATCCGGGCCGGGTCCACGTTGTACGGCACGTCCGCGATCAGCGTGCCGTCCTTGTCGAGAAAAATCGCCGGCGCGCTCACGGCCAACTCGTCTCCCGCGTGCTCATCACCATCAGTTCGGGGATCACCACGTCGGCGGGCTGCGAGAGCACGAAGCGCACGGTTTCGGCGACGTCCATCGGGTCTTGGAGCACCTCCGGCGGCGTGTCGGGGAAGCGGTCAAAGATGAACGGGGTGCGCATTCCCGCGTTCACCACCGCCGTCACCTTGATACCGACCAGCCGCCCCTCGACGTGTAGCCCATGGCTCATACCCAGCAGGCCCCACTTGCTCGCGTGGTACGCGGAGGCGTTGCCCCAGCTGCGCTTGGCGGCGGTGCTCGTGATGTTGACGATGTGCCCCCGGCCCGCCTGTGTCATCACGGGCCAGACCGCCCGCATCAGGGCGAACGGCCCGCGCAGATTGACGGCAAGCACGCGGTCGAAATCCGCCTGCGTCAGGTCGGTGATCGGCAGCGTCACGTCAATGCCCGCGCTGTTAATCAGCACATCCAGCCGACCGTATGTGTCTGCCACTTCCGCCACGGCGCGCACCGCCGCGTCGGCGTCCGTGACATCGAGCGGCAGCGCCATCGCCCCGCCGCCGCCCGCGACTACCGCCGCGGCGACCGCCTGCGCCCGCGCCGCCGCGACATCCGCCACGACGGTAATCATGCCCGCCGCCCCCAGCACGCGACACAACGCCGCGCCCAACCCCGACCCGCCCCCGGTAATGAGGGCTACCTGCCCCGTGAGGTCCTGCATCATTGTGTTCGTTGTTCCTTTCTGCCTCGTGCCGCATCTGAGGGAGACGGAAAACTGAACCGCCAATCCTGCCCGGAGGCGGAACCAATCAGCGGGGGTGGCGGGACGGCAGCGATGTTCCGGCGCCCTCCTGAGCCTGCTTGATTTTCCGCCAGCCACCCGCGCGGTTGTTCGCGATGATGCGTTGGAACATGGCGCTCAGGGCAGGAGCGTTGATCTTCTCGTCCACACGGAAGGCAACGGTTCGGGCGCTCGTGTTGTCGTGGCCCGCAGTGATAATCTGCTCGGGATCGGGAACGATCGCGCCATCGTAGAGGAACACGTTGACGTGGTCCCTGGCGGCCAGCAGGGCACAGATGTTGCCGTCCAGCACGAAGTAGGGCTGGACCGTCCGCTTGATGGTTTCGGTGACCTGAGGGTCGGCGGCATGCACTAGGTCTCGTACTTCGCGGCAGATGGCTTGCTGCCACTCGGGTAGCGCATCGATGTAAGCGTCGACCTGCGGATCGGTAGTATAGGTCATGCGCTTCTCACTTTCCTTCGCCCATCCTGCGACATGCAGATGGTTCATCGCGTGATGATACCGCCGTTGGATTGCGCAAACTGGCGTCACCAAACCGTGGGGAGGGCCTAGACGCGACGGGTATGTGTAAACCATCCTCTGTCTCGGCTTGAGTGTCGTAATGTATGAACCCGCTGACGCGCGTCGGCAGATTCCAGAGTTCACGCTGTTCCACTCCTACGGCCAACCAACGCCCGGTGCGGGCGCCTCAACGGTGAGTACTTGGCCCGTTCGTGCCCCACCGCCCGCCATGTTGGCTACGTCTGAGAACTCGGCCGCCATCAGGAAGAGCGTTTTCTTGTCCATGCCCCCAAGCATACATGCGAAGCAGCCACGGTCAAGGTCGATCGTCTGGAGCACCTCCCCACCTTCGCAAACGCGCACACACCGCTTGTTCGGAACGTCCCCGTACCAGACGGCGTTGTCCGCGTCGAGGCAAATGCCGTCGGGGACACCGCCAGCAAGGTCAGCCCACACTCGCCGATTCGACAGACTGCCATCCGCCGCGATGTCAAAGGCCGTGAGCTGGGATGCGTAGGATTCGGCGAGGATCAGCGTCGCGTTGTCAGGCATCACGACCATGCCATTAGCGAATGCGAGTCCGTCCGTGACCGGTCGCACCGAGCCATCGGGGGTAACCAACGCGAGGATACCGGGGGCGAACTCGCCACCGGGAAAGTCAAAGCCGATGTTGCCGATGTAGGCGTTGCCCCGACCATCCACGACCATGTCGCTCCAGGCGTGATCAGCAAGGCGGGTCAGGTCAGCATGAGTCACCAGCGACCCGTCGGACTCCCGGCGCAGGAGCCGCCCGTCGCGCGCCGAGACGATGAGCAGGCGCCCATCAGGCAGCCAGCCGATGCCCATTGGCATGGCTGGGACACGGGCGATGACCGCGCTTTTGCCCGCGAGATCGACGGCGATGACCTCGCCCGCACCCATGTCGGAGAACCACAGCCGGTTATCGTGCCAACGGGGTGACTCGCCGAACGCAAGACCAGTCGTCAGGGTGTGCAGTTCAGGCATTGAAGACTCCTTCGATTAAGTGGTGCATTCGGTCAATTCGCTGCACATAAGCGGCGACGAATTACCGTTCATGCGTCGTAAGCGGCTCTCAGGAAGATGCAAAGACCTTGCCGGATGCACCATTTAGCTGCCGATCTCCACGCCCGCATCCGCCCCTTGCGCCGCTACAATCGGCACGGCGGTGGCGGCGGCAACCGTTTGCGGCACGGCCCACAGGTTGCGCGCGGGCAGCACGGGCGCGGAGTGCGGCACGCGCAGCACGTACTCCTCTATCAGTTCGCACAGCGCGTGCATCACCACGGTATGTACTTCCTGAATGTGCTGCGTGTCCGTGGAAGGCACGACGAGCGCGACATCGGCGAGGGCGCGCAACTCGCCGCCGTCGTTGCCGACCAGGGCGATGCGCCGGATGCCACGCTCCGCCGCCGCCTCGAAGGCGCGCACGAGGTTCGGGCTGCGCCCGCTCGTGCTGATGCCGAGCAGCACATCGCCGGGCCGCCCGAAGGCCTCGACCTGCCGCGCGAACACCATATCATAGCCGTAATCGTTCGACCACGCCGTCATCACGGCGGAATCGGCGGTCAGGGCGAGGGCGGGCAACCCCCGGCGGTCGGGGGACTTGAACCGCCCGACGAGTTCGGCGGCGAGGTGTTGCGCGTCCGCCGCCGAGCCACCGTTGCCGCAGACCAGCAACCGCCCATCGCGCGCGAAGGCGTCGCCGATCATGTCGGCGGCATCGAGAATGGGGGCGCGGAGGCGGCGGCGCGCTTCCGCCAGCGCCGTCATTGCGCCCTCGAAATTGCGGTCCACGGCAGCCAATTGCTCCGCCTCCGCGACGCGCTCCGGGCGCGCCGCCGTCATCACCTGCTCGTAGAGCACGGCCATCGCGTCCGCTACCCGCTTCCAGGTGAAGAGGTCGTTAGCGCGGCGGATCGCTTGCCGCCGGTAAACGCCCAGCACTTTCGGGTGCGTATAGAGGTGCGCGAGCCGCTCACCAAGCGCGTCCGGGTCATTCGGCGGCACGAGGTAGCCCGTTTCGCCGTCGCGCACGGTGAACTTGATGCCGCCAACATTCGAGCCGACCACGGGCGTGCCGCAGGCCATCGCTTCGAGCGGCGTGATGCCGAATGGCTCGTACCAGGGGGTGGTGACAAAGATGTCCGCCGCGCTGTAGTACGTCTTGAGCGCCTCCCGCCCGCGCCGCCCGGTGAAGGTAACGCGCTCCGCGACGCCTTCTGCGGCGGCGATTGCCATCAGCCGCCCGATCTCCGGCGTGGTCGCGGGGTCAGGCGTGTCCGACTCACCGCCGACGATCAGCAGGCGGGCGGCGATCTCGTGCTCGCGCGTCAGGCGGGCAAAGCCGCGAATGACGTTGTCCACACCCTTGCGCGGCACCATGCGCCCGACATGGAGCACCACCGGCTCATCGGGCGCGAGGCCGAGCGAGACGCGGGCGAGGGGCTTGGAGAGCGGCCACAGTTCGGAGGGGTCGAAGCCGCAGGGGATGATCGTCACCTGCGCGGGGTCGGCGTTGTAGAGGTTAATCAGGTCTTCCTCGTCCTGCGGGCACTCGGCGATCAGGTGGTCCGCCTCCGCAACGGTGCGGTCTTCCACGGCGAAGCGGGCGTCCGGGAAATCGTCGGTGCCGCCCTGGAACTGCCGCCGCACGCGCCCCAGGGCGTGAAAGGTGACGACAAAGGGGATGCCGAGTTGCCGCTTGATCTCCGCCGCGACCAGCCCCGACATCCAGAAGTTGGCGTGCATCAGGTCGTACGGCGCCTTCTGCCGCTTGATGTAGCGCAGCATCCAGGCGGTAAATTGCTCCATGTGTGGCAGCAACTCCTCCTTGCGCACGAAGCATGGCGGCCCCGCCGGAACATGAATGATGCGCACGCCCGCCATCCACTCCGAGACCTTCGGCAGCAGTTCATGGTCGCGGCGCGTGAAGACGTCCACCTCGTAGCCGCTCGACGCGAGGTGCTTGGCAAGCTGGCCGACGTAGACATTCTGCCCGCCGCTATCCACACCGCCAAGAATGCTGAGGGGCGAGGCATGTTCCGAAATCAGGGCGATGCGTCGTGTCATGTCCCGTGCTCCTTTTCCATTATGATTATGCTGCCGTTGTCCTGCCCCTTGCGGGGAAGTACGCAGAATGCAGAATGCAGAATGCAGTCATCCCTTCTGCATACTGCGTACTGCATACTTCCTCGCAGGGACCGGTCAGGCACACGCCGCTGCGAACGCCGCTTGCCAATCCGCGATGAACCGCCCGATACCGAAGCGCGTTTCCGCCGCCTGCCGCGCGCCCGCACCCAGCCGACGGGCCTCGGCGGGGTCGGCGAGCAGGCGGCGCATGTGCGCGATCAGGGCGTCCACGTCCGTATCCACGTAGCCCGACACGCCGTTCTCGATGGCGGTCGCCATTTCGGTCGTTGCCAAGCCGATCACCGGCATGCCGAGCAGCATCGCCTCGCACACCGCCAGCCCCAGGCTGGTGTAGCGAATCGGGTTGAAGAAAAACCGGTACCGCGCCGAAAGCGCCGGCAGCGCGTCGTGCGGCACATCGCCCAGGCCGCCGAACTCCTCCGAGCGCATCCCCACGAGGTCGAGCGGCACGGCCTCGCGCGCGCGCGCGAAGACGTCCGCGCCTAAGCGCCGCCCCCGTCCTTGCAAGCCGTTGACCACGACGAGGCCGCGCGCCAGTTCGCCGGTGTAGATCGCGCCCGGTGGCAGGAGCACGCCGTGCTCGACCACGCGCGTCGGGGTGCGCCCGCTGTCCCACATCAGGTCATTGAAGTGCGTGACATGCACGAGCAGCACATCGGGATCGTCCACGGGGTGGCGCGTATCCGTCGGGGACTCACGCGGCGGGTCGTGCTCCAGGTAGAGGCGCGGCAGGCGGCGTTGCGCCTCGCTGAGGATTTCGTACTGGTCCGTCTCCCAATTCTGGCGCGACTGAAAGAGGATGCAGTCGAACTCGCGGTCGCGCACCTCCCCGGCGGGCACATCCACCACGTTGTCGCCCCAGGCGAAGTTGCCGCGCCGCCCGCCGTACCCTGTGGGCCAGCCCGCCTTCACCGGCAGGTAAAAGGTGTGCGGCACCTGCGTCAGGTAGTACAGGTAGCTGCCGTGGATGTGCCAGGTGAGGATGCGCACGGGGCAATCTCCTTTATTCGTCCGGTCGGTTGGGGAAACGCGAAGGACGCAAAGAACGCAAAGAACGCGGAGGAAATGCAGGGAATGTATTGGGGGAAATGCGCGGGATG